>ENA-OWOJ01000126-OWOJ01000126.1-gut-metagenome-genome-assembly--contig:-NODE-126-length-58014-cov-30.405803_pt1 | contig 58014 bp, 49 predicted proteins | sample MGYA00248246_ERZ651795 | MGnify/ENA primary metagenome ERZ651795 (study PRJEB26908, sample SAMEA4031706) | gut metagenome | biome: gut; feature: normal infant; material: stool | place: China | collected...
CGATGACTTCATCGGGATAGGGGGAAGTGTTTGTGGACTTTTTCTTTTTGTTCAAACGCACGCTCCTTTGATCGTCCTACCGTGGCAAAGTCGGGCGAGAAATTCAAAGTTTCAATTTTTATCAGGCGCAGGGGCGCGGATAGTTTCCGCCCTGCACTTGCGGCTGGTGGCCCGTTGATGGCTTACAAGTGCCTGTCGTTATGCCGTTTTAGAGGATTCACCGCTGGATTCTACAAGAACTTCGTCCAGCGTTTTCAAAAATTCAAGATGGGGTTTCAAGGCAAAGCGAAGAACTTTGACCTGTTCCGGATGCGTAAGAAGTTTCGGGTTCAAGTCGAACGTAACTTCCCAACTCTTTCGCATGAGAGATTCAGCATTGTGGAGCCGGTAGTACAGTTCGAGAAACTTTTGGGGAACATCATAGCTTTCATCAATGGTGTTGCTGGCGGCTTTCTCTGCCTGCTTCACCGTTACTTTGTTAGGCTTGACTTTCTTCGGCTTCGGCACATAATTCTTGACTTCCTCAAAAATTTCAGCCTGTTCTTCGGGCTTGGCCTTGCCGAGATTTTCGAGAAGATAATCGGGAATGTGCAGTTCCTCGCGGAAGAACCGATCACGGAAACCGGGAGACAGTTCATCCGCAACGTCAACGCCGTGGGCATAGTATTCAGCACGGCGGACTGAGCTTGCGCTGCTGTGATTTTCCTGTGCAATGCGCTCACAGGTTTTCATGGGCTTCTGGTTGTGTTCAGATTGAACACTGCCAGATTTCTTTGCAGTATGCTGATTACCGCGAAACGCCTCGGTGCGCTTTTCAGAGGAATACTGCTTGCCCATCAGAAACTTCTTTTGCTCCGGGGTCAGATTGCGCCGCCCCAACTGGTTCTTACAAATCCAAGCGAGGACTTCTTCTCTGCTTTCAAACGGGAGCGGCATGGTGGAGAAATAAATCTCCGGGTGCTTCTGAAGAATTGCATAACGGTTGTGTCCATCAACAAGTGTATTGTTCCACACGATCAAAGGAGAAATCAGCTTGCCTTCTTTCAGGATATTTTCTTCAAGCTGCTTAAATTCATCATCGGTCAGAGGGGGAATCTGGGACTGGAACTCTGGGTCGATTTTCAAGTTGATCATTCGCACACTCCTTTATCTCTCCTGCTGCGCCGGTTCTTCCTCCCGGAAAAAGGACGCAACATTCTGCTTTGCGGTTTTCAGTTTGAGCAGTTCTTCTTTGGCTTCCTTGTACTGCTCGTAGAACTTTGCCTTTTCGGATGCCAGTTGCTCATACTCGGCTTCCAGTTTTTTCGGGCTGGGCAGCTTGGTGATGTCGTTTGCCTTGAAATAGGCTGCTGCCACCCGGTATGCTGTCAGCTCTGCACGGTGCTGCTCCTCAAAGGCTGCGGGTCGCTTGGCGGTCTTTAACTGCTGCGTGATGTTCTTGGTGCTGGTGTAGGCTGCGACCTGATAGCGCAGCTCTTTGTTGGCTTTCATGCGACCTTCGAGGTCTTTCACCACGGCCAGTGAGTCGTGATACTTGGTTTCCAGTTCAGCGATGCGCTGGTTCAAATCATCCTCGTTGAGCAAATCTTTCTCCTGCAAGAGGATCAGAGTTTGCGACATGGCTTTGAGGTTGAACTTCTTTGCCCAACGTTCGTAGCCAATGCCCTTGCCCTCGGTCAGCTTTGCCTGAATATCAATCAGCTTTGCAAGGTTGGTCGTTTTAGACTGTACCTTGGGTTTGCGCGCTGCGTTTGCGGTCAGGGTGGCTAGTACTTCTGCCTTGTCGAACTTGTCACCGAGATGTTTCGCTCGGATAAACTTGGTTCTGCCAGCAGGCAGATAGCTGAGCCGCCCACGGCTTTCCTTGACGGTGATGCTGTACTGCTGCAAGAGCCTGTCCGAGAAATCCTCAAAGCTCGTTGCATTGTTTAGCACATCCGAAATCTGTTTCCGCAGGGTATCTTTTACGGTTTCAAACTTCTTCTGCTTGGGCGGCTGTCCGGCTGCGGTGAGGGCTGCGTTTTCACGGTCAAGTTTCAACTGCCCACGCCGCCTCGCCCAATATTCGGCCTCGCTGACACGTTCTTTCGAGCCGTTGAGCAGGTCGATCTGGTACAGTCCGGCACCTTCGCACAGCTCCATGACCTCGACACGCAGGTGCCTCATGGTCTGGGCTGTGCTGGAGTGCTTCATGCCCTCGCGCCAGTCGCGGGGCTTCTGCATATAGGGCTTGCGTTCCACCTCTCGTGTTCGGATGCTGCCAATCACGATGTGGACGTGGATGTTTCCCGAACGGTTATGCCCATCGGGGTGAGTGCAGACGATGGCAGGATGACCGGGGAAGTTTTCTTCGCAGAATTTCAGGCCAAGCGCCTGTGCCTTTTCCATGGTCAAGCCGTTGTCGGCTGCATCTCTTGGGTCAAAGCTGATGATATACTGGTGGCTTTTAATATCACCATGCTGGGTGTTCTTGCCATACCTGCGGTTTGCCAGCAGACAGGCTGTTGCAAACGAGAAATCGCCGCACTCAAGGGTGTCGAGCAGGTACGATTCCCGCAGCTTCGGCTTGCCCTGTTCATCCAGAAGTTGCTTTCCGGTGAACGTATCGTGCTGGTAAACGAGGTACGCCTCGATGGCGGCGTAGTCCGAGTTCTTAGAGGCGATATGCTTGAGCGTTGCCATACAGTTCACCCAGAACCTTCTCGGCGTGCAGCCGGAATGCGGTCAGGTCTGCAAGTTCGTCAAGGAGTTTCGCCCGGATCTGCTCGGTGTCTGCACCGCCGGAATTGAAGTGCCTTGCAAGCTGGTTGAGGTTGCCGCCCACCTTGTTGCACTGGGCAAGCAGGGTGGAAACGGCGGTCAGAGTTTCTTCTCCGCCACCGGCAACGATGACCGTTTTCTCGATCTTGACGTTGTGGATGGCGCGACGGATAAAAGTGGAGAGGGAGAGATTCAGGAGTTTGCAAGTGAGTTCCAGTGACGTTTTTTCCTCCGCTGTCACACGGAACTTGATGACGTGCGTTTTGTTGTTCGGCGTGTCGTGGTGCTGGGAATTGCTAGGAATCGGTTGAACATTCGTTTTGGTCATTGTACCTCCTGTCTGTTCGATAACTCCTCGGTGAAGTTATGTAAGCACGACACGCCGTTGCTATTCGCACCGTCAGGTGCGAACCATGAGCAGGGTTTGGGGCAGGCACGCCCCAACAAGATCACTTAGAAAACTCGCAAGAGTTTGAGAAGTGAAGTCCCAGTGGAGCACAACATTTTCAAGAATTGAAAATTTGTGGCCACGGGACGGTTCTTGCCCTCTACCGCTGCGCTCAAAACGCATTTTCAACAAATGTTTCCAAATTATTAAGACGCAAAAAATAAGTAGCGGGGCTCTGCTCATGTAATGAGGTCACCGTTTGCTCCGAACGAAGTTCCTGCCCCTGTTTTGCAGCGGCGTTGTCCGGCTCGCCCACAGAAAGTGTGAGGTTGTGGCGCAGTATCACGTTCAGACGGCTTATGAAGGATTCAAGGTTCGGTATGAAGAAAGCCGGGCACAGCGCGGACACCGTGTCCTGCTTCTTTCAAGCACAAGAATAACGCTTTAAGGTTGTTCTACAAACAACCGAAAGCGAATTTCAGGGAATTGTACAACTACATAAGGTTCTATTTGTAAAAAAATACCGCCCATGCAGCGCAGCGATGATTTTGTCGGGTGAATCGGCGGCAAAATAGATCGGGTGTGTTGCGGGGCGGTAAATTCTTTTGCGGACTTTCCCTCACTGAAGTGGTGGGTCTCACGGTGATAACCAACCACTTTCTGTGGCTGTGTTCAAAATGAACACGACCACAACTTGTAGATGGTTTCAAACCAATCTACAAGATCAGTGGGATTTACAGGAAAAATACCACCGTGTGTGGAATTCGTCAAGAGGGTTTTGGAAAATTTATGGCAATAAAGTGGAAAGAGTAGGACTATTTGATGGAAACCTAGAAAAGCTATGAGATGAAAACTTGGGAGAAGTAAGCATTTTTTGTTTACTTGTAAAAATAGAGGTGATATAATAATCATAAGATTTAAGTTGGAAAACTCTCTGTTGATAAGAGGATGAAAAGATGGCGATATCCTATAATAAATTGTTCAAACTTCTGATTGATAAGAAAATGAAAAAGAAAGAATTGTGCGAACTTGCCGGTGTTAGTCCAAGTACAATAAGCAAGATGGGACGCAATGAAATTGTATCGATGGAAGTTGTTGCTAAAATTTGCTTGAAATTGAATTGCACGGTAGATGATATTCTGGAAATAGTGCCGGATGATTCGGGAAATTAAATGGCTTGAATGACGAAATCAAAATTTGCCGATAACCGTAAAGGCAGGGGTGAATAGGTTGAAGATTCTCGATAATATTTCCAGTACTGTTCGTGATGATCTGCAATCGGAAATCAAGCGAGGAAGCAAAATTTCCATTGCAGCTGCGTGTTTTTCTATGTATGCTTACAAGGAATTGAAAAAACAACTGGATTCCATCGATGAACTCCGGTTTATCTTTACATCGCCTACATTTGTAGCTGAAAAGGCTTCAAAACAAAAGCGCGAGTTCTATATTCCGCGTTTGTCCAGAGAAAAAAGTCTGTATGGCACAGAATTTGAAATCAAGCTCCGCAACGAAATGACACAGCGTGCTATTGCAAAAGAGTGTGCAGATTGGATTCGCAGAAAGGTGACTTTCAAATCCAATACGACCGGCGAAAACATGGGAGGCTTCATGACCGTGGATTCCGGGACATCCCAAATAGCATATATGCCAATCAATGGATTTACAACGGTCGATATTGGCTGCGAACGTGGTAATAATCGCTACAACATGGTCAATTGCTTCGATGCTCCCTTCGCACAGCAATATATGCAACTTTTTGATCAGCTGTGGAATGACCGTGAGAAACTGGAAGATGTTACGGATGTTGTAATTGAGAATATCAGCACTGCCTATGCAGAAAATTCGCCGGAATTCATTTATTTTCTGACGTTATATCATGTGTTCAGTGAATTTCTGGACGATATTTCAGAGGATGAACTTCCTAACGAGGCTACCGGATTCAAGCAGAGCAAAATCTGGAGCCTGCTGTACGATTTCCAAAAAGACGCAGCACTGGCCATTATCAACAAGCTGGAAAAATACAACGGCTGCATTCTTGCAGACAGTGTTGGTCTGGGCAAAACTTTTACTGCATTGGCGGTTATCAAGTATTATGAGAACCGGAATAAGTCTGTGCTGGTTCTCTGCCCCAAAAAGCTGGCAGAAAACTGGAATACTTATAAGGACAATTATGTCAACAACCCGATTGCATCAGACCGCCTAAATTACACCGTTCTGTTTCATACGGATCTATCAAGAACTGGTGGACAATCAAACGGCATTGATCTTGACCGACTAAACTGGGGCAATTATGACCTTGTTGTGATTGATGAATCGCACAATTTCCGAAACGGTATCGGAACTCACAGTAAGACACAGGAAAACCGTTATCAGAAACTGATGGATAAGGTTATTCGTGCCGGTGTTAAAACGAAGGTGCTGATGCTTTCTGCAACACCGGTCAACAATCGATTTGTCGATTTGAAAAACCAGCTTGCCCTTGCCTATGAGGGTAATTCCGAGTATCTTGACGAACAGCTGAACACCTCGAAAAGCATTGACGACATTTTCAAACAGGCACAGAAGGCGTTTAATGCGTGGAGTAAGCTTCCCCAGGCGGAGCGGACAACAGATGCCTTGCTTCGCACCTTGGACTTTGACTTCTTTGAGCTGCTGGACAGCGTTACCATCGCTCGCTCTCGCAAGCACATTGAAAAGTACTATAATACGAATGATATCGGAAAGTTCCCGGAGCGATTGAAGCCTATCTCTGTTCGTCCATGCCTGACGGACCTGAATAACGCAATCAACTATAACGAAATTTATGATCAGTTGATGCTACTTACTCTGTGTGTCTATACTCCCTCCAACTATATTTTTCCAAGCAAACTGCAAAAGTATCGGGAGCTTACCCACAACAAGGGAGAAAATCTGACCCAAAGCGGACGTGAACGTGGCGTTCAACGATTGATGAGCATCAATCTTCTGAAACGGCTGGAAAGCTCTGTCCATTCTTTTCAACTGACGCTGACACGTATCAAAGAGCTTATTAACGGAACGATTCAGTCCATCAATCAGTTTGAGCAGTATGGACAGACCAATCTGGCCATGTACGATCTCAGTAATGCCGATTTTGATTTGGATGATGAAAACAGTGACTTCCTCACTGTTGGCAAAAAAGTGAAAATTGACCTTGCCGATATGGATTGGAAGAGCTGGCGCACAGAACTCCAAAAAGATGCGGATACGCTGGAACTGCTGACCCTGATGGTTGGTGATATTACTCCTGAACATGACACCAAATTACAGGAGCTTTTCAAGCTGATCTCTCAGAAAATTGAGCATCCTATCAATGGGGACAATAAAAAGATTCTCGTTTTCTCGGCTTTCTCGGATACAGCAGAATACCTGTACGATAATGTCAGCACCTTTATATCGAAAAAATACGGCTTGAATACCGCAGTTATCACTGGTTCTATTGACGGCCGGACAACAATCAAAGGCTTCCCGGCAACGCTCAACAATGTTCTGACCTGCTTCTCTCCGATTTCCAAAGGAAGGGATGTTTTGATGCCGGGCAGTACAACAGATATTGATATTCTGATTGCAACCGACTGTATTTCTGAAGGTCAGAACTTGCAGGACTGCGACTATCTGGTGAATTATGATATTCACTGGAATCCAGTACGCATTATCCAGCGTTTTGGTCGTATCGACCGTATCGGAAGCCGAAATCAGTGCATCCAGCTGGTAAATTTCTGGCCGGATCTGACACTGGATGATTACATCAACCTGAAATCCCGCGTCGAAACACGCATGAAAATCACCGTTATGACTTCTACCGGTGACGATGATCTCATCAACCTGGAAGAACAGGGCGATTTGGAATACCGGAAAGCACAGTTGAAACGGCTTCAGGAAGAAGTTGTAGATATCGAAGATATGTCGGACGGTATCTCTATTATGGATCTTGGTCTGAACGAATTCCGGTTGGATCTTCTGGACTACATCAAGCACCATGGCGAACCGGATAAAAAGCCGCTTGGCCTGCATGCAGTGGTTCCGGCAACAGACGAGCTTCCAGAGGGTGCGATTTTTGTCCTGAAGAATATCAACAACAGCGTCAATGCGGATAACCGTAACCGAATCCATCCGTTCTACATGGTTTATGTTGGAAAGGATGGAGAAATCATTTGTGACTATCTGAACCCCAAAAAGCTTTTGGATGATATACGATTGCTGTGCAGAGGTAAAGCGCAGCCCATCAAAGAAGTCTATGAACGGTTTAATCGGGAAACAGACGATGGAAAAAACATGTCCGAAATGTCTGAATTGCTGAGTGAAGCTATCGATTCTATTATCGATGTCAAAGAAGAAAGTGACATTGATAGCCTGTTCTCGGCTGGCGGAACCTCTGCGCTTATTGGACAGGTTTCTGGGTTGGATGATTTTGAACTGATTTGCTTCCTTGTGGTAAAATAAGCTGGAACTGCTATGGGGAGGGCTGTTTATGAAATCCGGTGACCAGAAAACGAGCTATTGGTGGATAGTTATTTGGGCTATTGCAAGTATAGTGTTTGCATTTGTGTTGCACTGCCTCTTCAGCATTGGCGCTGAAGAGCCATTTTGGCAGGCAAAGTGGAGTGCTGGAGATATTTTGACTTATGCGTCATCTGTCATTCTCGGATTACTTGCCCTCTGGCAGAACCAGCGTTTCAAAACGGAAAACGATGAAGCACAGGCCAGACTTGAAAAGCTGAGCGTCCGTGCAAATGAACTGCAAATCACATCGAAAATGATTGAACATGAAAATGAAAGAATTTCTATGCTAAGGGAGGTATTTCAAAATTTTTATGATGCATGTTCGTGTAGTTCTATAGTTTCCGATTTTGGGCCTTTGTCTAAACCTGACGAAACATACTCTACTAATTCGGCACTGAAAGCAAATCACATTCGAACATCCTTTCAGGTGCTTTTTCAGCAATTAAATCTAGATACAGATAACGGTTCTTTAGCAAATGAAGTTGTAAATAACGCAAAATTACTTCTTATGTCAGCAACCAAATTGATTCTATCTTTTACAATTGATAAAGGAAGAACGCTAGATGAAAAGCAGAAAGAAGAATATAGACAAATGGTAAAAATGCAACTTCAGCTAGAAGAAACATTATGCAAACAGTTTTATACTTACTTGACAGAACTTGAAAAAGAGCGGAATTCTCTAATTTTTGAAAATTATACGCTTGATGAATTGCAGGCCATCTATCGCCAAAAAGAGTTGTATCAGGAAAAAGCACAAAAATGAGGCCGTTATATGTTGAATCTTCCAAACGCTACAGAATTTAACAGACGTATCCCAAAACAGAAGTTCTATGACAATCTTTCGGTAACGCCAGCCTTAAAGAAAGCGTTTACAGATCAGATCAAAGTAATCTATTGGCGCAATAAAATTGCTCCCACTACTGTAAATCTTGCGGCCAGCGATTCCGTGACGGAAATCGAAGTATTTGAGATTCGGCTCAACACACCAGATCTGGATGAGAGTATCCTGCGCCAGATTGACCGGGAGATTCCCTATCATATTTTGTTTTTACTGGAATATAGCGGTCAGTATCGTGCGGTGATTGGTTACAAGGAAGCCTCGACTTCCAGCAAAACTGCATTCAAGGTTGATCGTTACTACTCGACCGACTGGATGGATGAAGATTATCTGCCGGGGCATCTGGAAGGCCTTTCTATGGATGCCGTTTATGAAAATTTTGTCCGTCAGATTGCAGGCGAGACTCTGGCTGAAGAAAATGGCAATACGCTGAAAGAAAGCGTTGAACAGCAAAAGCAGCGGGAACAAATCGAAAAGCAGATTGCTGCATTGGAAGCCAAAATTAGGAAAGAAAAACAGCCGAAAAAGAAATTTGAACTATATCAAGCGGTAGAAATTCTAAAAGAGAGGTTAAAAAATGTCTAATTCTACAATTGCCAAACATAGCAAGGCGGCATTTGATGAATCAAAAAGCATTCGGATTTTAAGCGGTCTCTTAGAGTCTACAGGAGAAATCAAAACCTTTTTTGGCGAAAATGATAAAACGCCTAATTATGATGGTTCATTCGAACTGGTCAATGATGAACAAGAGCCCGTCAAGCAATTTATTGTACAGATAAAAAAGGTTGATAGGTTGGTTTTGAATTCGAAAGGAAAATATGATTATCGGCTTAAAACTAATTTTTTGCAGTATGTTAAAGATAAGGTAACCGAAAATCCAGCCATTTATTTTGTCGTCGATCTTGCTACTGAAAAAGTATACTGGATTTACTTATCTGACGAGACACTTATCAGATTGAACTTTGAAGGAAAAAAGACTGTTACATATCACTTTCGAGAGGAAGATTCCATTTCTAATGTTGAAGCGTTTGTTTTAACAATACGAAAAATTGCACGTGAGCGCAATAATTTCTTCGTTTATAAAACGCCTCAACAAATTGCGGAAATACAAGATGCAGTAGACTATCTCAACCAGCATCTCAACGGAGATTTAAAGAACATAAAAGAGAGAATTTTTCCGGATCTATGGCGTGTTGGTATCAAATATAGTGTGGATCATACGGTTTTGTTCAACGATGTGCCTGTTCCTATTACAGGGTGCGTTGCACTTTATCCTCAAATGCGTGGAAGACTTGACACTGGAGTACGTGAATACGATTGGAATTTGTCGGAAAATATGTTCACGCATTTTTCTTTAGGGTCGGAAACCGACATAAAGAAATATAGTGAGGAGACGCTACATAAAATTGTTCAAAACTTTTTTAAACTTGGCATTCCCTATAAATTTTTACCAGCAGTGGTATTGATGGAACAGATTGATCCATTTGTTAAAGAAAGCCAGAGGTTCTTTGATACACCAACTTCTCAAAAGTTATCAATCAAAGAGGTGAGGCGGAGATTTATTCTATTGCACAACTATATGTGCTTTCTTTTTACAGGTCATGGAGTTTCAGAAAATGAAAGAGCTTGCGTAGAAAGAGCACAGAGTATCATTGATCATAGAAAAATGAACTTTTATAGCATTTTTGAATGCGCACGGTCATGTAGAGAAGAATTTAAAAAATATTGTAGTTCTGAGAGCGAAGAAAATATTTCTCTTCGCGGGAAGATGTTTGGCTTTTTGCAGCAAGAGAGTATACGGTGTTTTTTGGCTATTATGGAACTGCAATGCCGTAAGATAGAGGAATTCACTCCTGTTTGGAATTATAATTGGTACGATTGGGTTTATCTTGATAAAAAATCTTATTTAGAGAACTGTAAAAAAATATGTGATCGATGGCTTTCAAACCTCCCAGACTTATATATAGAAACTTACAATAATATTTTTGAAACAACAAAATTTTTGGTTCGTGATAGATTTGTTTATAATCTTGAATGTACTAACTTTGAAAATACGAATTTTTTGACTATTGAATCACAGCATTATCAGGGTGAAAAGTTCAGTTTACAAATGGATTTTTCTTGTACTTCAGAACTTTCTTATCCCAACATTCCAGAAGGGCTTCTGTCAACTTGTAGTAGCGCATCAATTCAAAGGTTTATACAAAATCGCCGTTTATACTATGACTCGATTTGTTGCCTTCTTTATCGCGGTATTTGCAAAGGGCTAGGCTTTAAAGAAGGTGATTTACCCTTATATGAACACGAAAACGTTAAGTTCTTTTTATAATTTTGAATTGGAAACCGAAATCTGAAGGATAAAGTAACCGGAGAAAAGTTTGAAGTTGTAGTAAGAATAACTGAAATGGGAAAACATTTGGAGTAATTCATATGAATGGGATAGACATTCTTCAAATTGCAACAGCAACAATCATAAGTGCCGGTGGTATTGGTGCAATCATTATAGCGGCGGTACAGTTCACATCAAATATAATTGCGGACAAAATTTCAAAGAAGTATGAGCTCAAATTAAATGAGTCATTAGAATCTTATAAATCTAACCTTGATAAAGGAAACCATATCTCGCGTGCAATGTTCGACAAAGAGTTTGAATACTATCAACTTCTATCTAGGAAATACACTATTGCATTCAACAGTTTTAATTTATATTATGGAATCAAGTACTCAAAATTTGACGTGATTCCTATCGAAGAAATCCATATTTATAACCCAAAACTGGAAGAACTTGCAAAAGATATAAGAGACGGAAAAAGGGTGACTGAAGTCCAAATGGATACACTGAAAAGCAATATAGCCGAACAATTTTTAGAGTTTAAGAAGGTTTTGGACGAGAGTGAATCCTTTATTAACGGCGAAATTTATAGTAAATACGCGAAATTATATGATCTTATTCGTAGCTACTATCTAAATGAAGATTCAATGCTGCTAGATGAAATCCAATCGCTAAGACTTCAACTACCAAAAACTATTAGAAACTACCTTATTGGACTGACTGTTATAAATTAGGGGGAACTTATACATGGACAACCTTAAAATGCACAGCCTTGACGGCATACAGCGCAACATAGATTTAATTGGCAAGCTATTCCCCAACGCCATTACCGAGGTAAAACGCAACGGCAAAGTAGAACACGCAATTGACTTTGACGTTCTGCGGCAGGAGCTTTCCGACTCCATTGTAGAGGGCAGGGAGGAACGTTATCAGTTCACATGGCCGGACAAGAAAAAGGCGATGCTGGCGGCCAATGCGCCCATCACGGCAACCCTGCGTCCCGTTGTGGCGGATAGCGTTGGCAAGGATGGCACTCCCGGTGGCTTTGACAGCGAGAACCTCTACATCGAGGGCGATAATCTGGAAGTGCTGAAGCTCTTGCAGGAAACCTATCTGGGCAAGGTCAAGATGATCTACATTGATCCTCCATACAATACGGGCAATGACTTTGTCTACGAGGATGATTTTGCACAGAGCACTGAGGATTACATGGGCAACAGCGGCCAGTACGATGAAGAAGGCAACCGTATGGTGACAAACACCGAAAGCAATGGCCGCTTTCATACGGATTGGCTCAATATGATTTATCCTCGGCTGAAATTGGCAAAGGATTTGCTGGCAGATGATGGGGTTATTTTTATTAGTATTGGAGATAATGAACTTTTCACACTGAAGCAAGCGTGTGACGAAATTTTTGGAGTTAAAAGTTTTATTTCTGTTGTAACACGTCCGACAGGGACACATACAGGTTTGACCAATAGAGCCATCGTAGGAGAATCTGATTATCTACTAGTATACTCTAAAAATTCTGAAAGTGTCTCTATTGACGGGCTTCCAATGTCGGATAAGGACACTAGAATATATGATATGAATGATGAGTTTGGGCGATTTTTAATTAGACCTTTACGTAGAACTGGTGGTGAAAATCGTCGTGAAGATCGTCCTAATATGTATTTTCCCATTGAAGCACCTGACGGAACAATAGTTTATCCTATTGGTCCAACAGGATATGAGAGCCGCTGGATATGTAATCCCGAAGGATATGATTATTTCAAAAAGGCGAATAGAATTTATTGGAAACAAGTGTCCGATGGGGGAACATTAAAGTGGCAAGTATATCAAAAATTTTATCTTGAGGATAAAAAACGAGCAGTCTCCAATTTGTGGGATGATATTGATGGCAATAAAAAGCTACAAGAGATTTAAAAGGACTCTTTTCGGATTTTGATATTGGATTTGACTTCCCTAAACCCATTCAGTTAATTGAACGGTGTATTCAAATTTCTAACGATTCTGCAGCAATTATTCTTGACTTTTTCTCCGGTTCTGCTACTACCGCCCATGCCGTAATGAAATTGAACGCCGAAGATGGTGGACAACGCAAGTTTATCATGGTGCAGTTGCCGGAAAAGACGGACGAGAAGAGCGAAGCCTACAAGGCAGGCTACAAGAACATCTGCGAAATCGGCAAGGAACGTATCCGCCGTGCTGGGCGAAAAATTAAGGAAGATGCTGGGCTAACCGCTCCGGCTGATTTGGATATTGGTTTCCGCTGCCTGCGTCTGGATGAAAGCAACATGAAGCCGGTTTACTACACGCCGGAGGAGACCCAGCAGCAGGATCTGTTCTCTCTGGTGGACAACGTTAAATCCGACCGCACCCCGGAAGATCTGCTGTTTCAGGTCATGCTGGATTTGGGTGTGCTGCTTTCCAGCCCCATTGAAACCATGGAAATTTCCGGCAAAAAGGTGTTCAACGTGGCAAATGGCTTCCTGCTGGCCTGCTTCGACCATGATGTGACGGATGAGACTGTCAAGGCCATTGCGCAGATGAAGCCGTACTATGCTGTTTTCCGTGACAGTTCCATGGCAAATGACAGCGTTGCAACAAATTTTGACCAGATTTTTGAAACTTATAGCCCCGATACGGTAAGAAAAGTATTGTGATTCGATGAAAATTGAATTAACTTGTTATTTTCAACTGTCAAGAAATGATTGACAGTTGGTGTCGGAGGTAAGTTACAACAATGAAGTTTAGTTTTAAGATTCAGCAATACCAGACGGATGCTGTGGATGCCGTGGCACGGGTCTTTCAAGGTCAGCCGTACAATGCAGGTGTATCCTATCTGCGGGATATCGGCAATTTGCCCAGCACACCGCAGCAGATCAGTGTGACGCAGTCTTACGAGGACGGCACACAGGTCGAATTTCAGGATGCTCTAGATGATTCCGGTTTTAAGAATGAAGCCTTGCAGCTGACCGATGAGCAGATTCTGCGCAATATCCAGAGCATTCAAAATGAGAGCAATATCCACCAGTCCACCCAGCTGGTGACACCGCTGGGTCGCTGCTCTTTGGATATCGAGATGGAGACCGGTACCGGCAAGACTTACGTTTACATCAAAACGATGTTCGAGTTGAATAAGCGTTACGGTTGGAGCAAGTTTATTGTGGTCGTGCCCAGCATTGCCATCCGTGAAGGTGTGAAAAAATCCTTTGAAATTACCGCAGATCACTTTATGGAGTGCTATGGTAAAAAGGCACGGTTCTTCATCTATAACAGCAGCAACCTGAATCAGCTGGATGCCTTTTCCAGTAATTTGGGCATCAATGTTATGATCATCAATACGCAGGCTTTTGCGGCTTCCATGAACGAGGACAAGAATGTGGAAGGCCGCAAGGGCGATGCAGCTGCGCGTATTATCTACACAAAGCGGGATGAGTTTGGTTCCCGCCGCCCCATTGATGTGATTGCCGCCAACCGTCCGATTCTGATTCTGGACGAGCCGCAGAAGATGGGCAAAGAGGATTCTGCCACCCAGAAAGCCTTGAAAAAGTTCAATCCGCTGTTTGCGCTAAACTATTCGGCTACCCATGCAAAGCAGCATAATCTGGTGTATGTGCTGGATGCGCTGGACGCTTATAATAAGCGTCTGGTCAAGAAAATCGAGGTCAAGGGCTTTGAGGTCAAGAACCTGCGTGGCACCAACAAATATCTGTATCTGGAAGATATTCTTGTCACTCCTCAAAAGGCCCCGCAGGCTAAAATCGAATTGGAAGTCGCTCACAACGGTGGTACCAAGCGCGAATTTCATAAGCTGAATGTGGGGGATAATCTATATTATCTCTCCAACGAGATGGAACAGTACAAAGGGTTTGTCGTTTCTGAAATTGATCCCTTTACCGGCATTTTGACTTTTACGAATGGGGAAACTTTGCATGTTCACGATGTGACAGGTGACGTGTCCGAAGATGATATGCGCAGGGTGCAGATTCGTGAAACTATCGAATCGCACTTTGAAAAAGAGCAAGAACGTTTCAAAATGGGCATCAAGACGCTTTCCTTGTTCTTCATTGATGAAGTGGCAAAATATCGCCAGTATGATGAAGAGGGCCATGAGCTTCTGGGCGAGTACGGAAAAATTTTTGAGCAGGAATATCTGTCCGTCCTGAACGAGCACCGCACGATGTTCGACACGGACTATCTGGCCTATCTGGATTCTGTAGATGTACACAATGTGCACAAAGGCTATTTCAGTATCGATAAAAAGGGGCATAGCGTAAACAGTTCTGTCAAGCGCGGCACGGATCTGTCCGATGATATTTCCGCCTATGACTTGATTCTGAAAAATAAGGAACGGCTGCTGTCCTTTGAGGAGCCTACCCGGTTTATCTTCTCCCACTCTGCCCTGCGTGAAGGTTGGGATAACCCGAATGTGTTCCAAATTTGCACCCTGAAGCACAGCGACAGCACCACACAGAAGCGTCAGGAAGTTGGCCGCGGCTTGCGCCTGTGCGTGAACCAGTCCGGCAGCCGCATGGATGCCGATGCTTTAGGCGATAAAGTGCAGGATATCAATGTCCTGACGGTTATTGCCAGCGAAAGCTATGCCGCTTTTGTGGACAGCTTGCAGAAGCAGACTGAGGCTGTGCTGTACGACCGTCCTCGGAAAGCGACCATTGAATATTTTGCCGGAAAGTCGATCAAATTGGATGGGCGAACCGTCAAGGTGGACGACCATCAGGCACGAGCCATTTATCAGTATCTGGTTCGCAACAACTATGTGGACGAAGAAGATAACGTGACGAAGGAATACCGGGAGGATGCACAGGCAAAATTGCTTGCTCCTGTTCCGGATTCTCTGAAACCGATAGAAGAAGGCGTCCACACCTTGGTGCAGGCGATTTATGACGCAAGCGTTCTCCAGAAGATGTTTGCGGATGCCAATAAGCCAAAGGTTCTGGAAAACCCGCTGAACGGACGGTTTGAAAAAGCAGAGTTCCAGAAACTCTGGAATACCATCAACCACAAGTACGCCTATACTGTTGATTTCAATTCCGATGAACTGATTTCCAAAGCAATCACGCATATTGACAGTGAACTCTATGTCAGCCAGCTGCAATACGCCGTCAGTCATGCTGCACAGCGGGATACCCTGGATGCAGACATGGTGCGTAGTGGTGACAGCTTCAATGCTGCACAGACTCGCACTAAAACGCTGAAATACGCAGTACATGGGCAGATTCCTTATGATCTGCTTGGAAAAATTGCGGAGGGAACCGTCTTGACCCGCCGCACTGTTGCGGCGATTTTGAAGGGAATCAAGCCGTCTACGTTTGCAATGTATCAGAGCAACCCGGAAGAGTTCATCACAAAGGTCACTCGCCTGATCAAGGAGCAGAAAGCCACCATGATCGTAGAGCATATCACCTATGATACGATTGAAGGCAGCTATGACAGCAGTATCTTTACTGCCGAAAAACACGGCTTGACAATGGATAAAGCCTATCCTGCAAAGAAAGCCATTCAGGACTATGTCTTTACTGACGGCTCTGCCGAAAAGAGCGTGGAACGCAAATTTGCCGAAAGCCTTGATGGCGCAGATGAAGTATTCATCTATGCAAAGCTGCCCAGAGGTTTCTTTATCCCTACGCCCGTCGGGCACTATTCTCCGGACTGGGCAATCGTATTCCATGAAGGTGCAGTGAAGCATATTTACTTTGTTGCCGAAACAAAGGGTACAATGGAAAGCCTGAATCTGCGCCCAATCGAAAAATCCAAGATCGATTGTGCTAAAAAGCTGTTTGCGAAGTTGTCCGATGGACTTGTGACCTATGACCATGTAAGCAACTATCAGGAATTGCTGAATAAGGTGTTAAAATAAAGGGGTGAACGATGCCCATCTGGGCAAGTACCAAAATTTTTCGGTAAATTTTGTGCAGCCCGCAGAAATCAATAAGCTCTATTGAAAAATAACGCAAAATGCGTTACAATGAAATCGAGGTGATAACCATGGAAAAAACGATGACGCTCAATCTTCGTGTCAACCCTACCGTCAAGCAGCAGGCCGAAGATGTGCTGAAGCAGCTTGGCATCCCGATGGCGACCGCCATTGATATGTACCTGCGCCAGATTACCATGACTGGCGGCATTCCCTTTTCGCTGTCCCTGCCGAAGGCTCCTGCGACTCTGAACGCTGACACCATGACCGATGACCAACTCCATGCGGCCTTGCAGGTGGGCATTAAGGAAATCCAGAACGGTGATACTGTGGATGCTGCAAACGCATTCGCACAGTTCAGGGAACAGCACAGATGAAGCAGTATGACGTGAAAATTTCCCATGCAGCCCTCAGCGACATGGAGCAGATTTACAGCTATATTGCTGACCGTCTGCTGGAACCTGACACGGCCATGGGGCAGTATAACCGCATTGCGGAAGCCATCCAATCGCTGGATATCCTGCCGGAACGCTGTGCGCTGGTTGAAAGTGAGCCGGAGCGCACCCAAGGACTGCGGCAGATGCTGGTGGACAACTACTCGGTGTTCTACATCGTGGGCGAGGATACCGTGTCGGTGGCTCGTGTGCTGTACAGTGCATCTGACCTTGTACGTCGCCTGCGGAGAATGAAGTGAAAGGGGTGTTTGCATGACCGCCGTAATCTATGCCCGCTATTCATCGGATAACCAGCGCGAAGAATCCATCGAAGGGCAGATTCGGGAATGCACTGCCTACGCCGAAAAGAACGGCATCACGGTCATCAAACACTACATTGACCGTGCATTCTCGGCCAAAACGGACAATCGCCCGGAGTTCCAGCAGATGATCAAAGACAGCGGTAAGAAACTGTTTGACGTTGTTCTCGTCTGGAAATTTGACCGCTTTGCACGGAATCGTTTTGACAGCGCAAACTACAAGATGATCCTGAAAAAGAACGGCGTTCATCTGATTTCCGTCATGGAACCCATTGCCGAGGGCTCACAGGGCATTCTGGTGGAAACCCTTCTGGAAGGTATGGCTGAATACTATTCCGCAGAACTTTCCGAAAAGGTCATTCGAGGCCAAACCGAAAATGCTCTGAAAGGGAAGTGCACTGGCGGTACGGGAACCATAGGCTACAAAATCGACGAGGAAAAGTTTTATCACCTTGACCCGCTGACTGCTCCGCTGGTGCTGGAAGCCTTTCAACGGTATGACAACGGCGAGAAGATGGTGGAAATCGTAAACTTCCTCAACGACAAGGGTGTCCGCAATATGCAGGGCGGCAAAATGACGCACAGCAGCGTGAACACCATGTTGAAGAACCGCCGGTACATTGGAGAACTGTCTTTCCGGGATATCGTTGTGCCGGATGCGATTCCGGCTATCGTTCCGAAAGACCTGTTTGACCGGGTGCAGAAGCGTATGGACAAGAACAAGCGAGCCCCTGCCTGTGGCAAGGCAGACGAGGAATATCTGCTGACCACCAAGCTGTTCTGTGGAAAGTGCGGTGCTCTGATGTTCGGCGAAAGCGGAACCAGTGCCACTGGGCGCACCTACTATTATTATAAATGCGCCAACGTCAAGCGGCGCAAGGGCTGCAACAAAAAGACCGTTCAGAAGGATTGGCTGGAAGATCTGGTCGTCCGGGAGACCATGAAGCTGATTCGGGACGATGCGGTGATCGACAAGATCGTTCAACTGGTCATGGATGTACAGAATCAGGAGAACACCACGATTCCGCTGCTGGAAAAGCAGCTCCGGGAAGTAGACAAGAAGCTGGACAACCTGATGAAGGCTATCGAGGACGGCTTGTACACCCGGACAACGAAAGAGCGTCTGGAAGCACTGGAAATTCAGAAAGATGAGCTGACTGCAAAAATTGCAGATGAAAAGTTGAAGAAGCCCAGCTTTAATGAGGATTTCATCCGGTTCTGGCTGCTGAAATTTAGAAAGTTCGATATTTCGCAGAAAAAGCAGCGGAAAGCGCTGATTGAAATTTTTGTGAATGCCATTTTCCTGTACGATGACCGGATGTTGATTACGTTCAACTACAAGGATGGCACCCAAACCGTCCGTTTTGAGGACACTTTGACCGCCGATTCGGCGGAGGAAAAAAGTTCGGATTTGTCCAGTCTTGCTGGACCAAGAGCCAGCAGATTTATCTGCTGGCTTTTTTGCTGCAACAAAAGGCCGGGGCAGGGGAGAACCCTCTGTCCCGGCCTTTCTGCGTGATGCGGGGGCCGTCAGCCCTCCATCTTGTGCTCCACGAAGTCGCCCACCATCTTGTCCAGCTGGCTCACGGCGTGCTCGGCACCCTTGGCGATCTTGCGGGCGGTGCGGCGCATCTGGCGCTGGCTCGTGTTGGTGGCCATGACGCCGGCGGCACCCAGTGCGGCACCGGCGGCCATGCCGATCAGGAGCGGGGCGGTGGAGCTTGTGTGTTCGTTTTTCATAGGAGGCACTCCCTTCGAATCAAAAATTTTTGGGCTGCGAGGATAGTATTTCCGCCAAAGGATTCACTATACGCTTTTTTTGTGCAGGAAAATGTGGTATACTGTATGATATGCTGATAAACTGGGCCGGTTATGGGCTGGCTTGGTTTATGGGAAAAGGCATATTCCGCGAAGGAGGTTTCTTTTTTGCTGAAGATAACGGAACCGAAAAAAGTTCTCTGCATCCATGACCTTTCCGGTGTGGGGCGCTGCAGTCTGGCGGTCATCCTGCCGGTGCTCAGCGTCATGGGCGTCCAGCCGGTGGCACTGCCCACGGTGGTGCTCTCCACCCACACCGGCGGCTTCGGAACACCGGCCCGTCTGGACGGCTGCGCCTACGGCGAGGCCGCACTGGAACATTACCGGGAGCTGGGGCTGAGCTTCGACTGCATTTACACCGGCTACCTCGGAGGCGAGGAGCAGGCCGCGCTGGCCGAAAAGGCCTTTGACCTCTGGCCCTCGGCCTATAAGGTGGTAGACCCCGTGATGGGCGATAACGGCAAGGCTTACGCTACCGTGACCCCGGCCTTCATCGACCGGATGCGGCAGCTCTGCCGCCGGGCCGACCTCATCCTGCCCAACGCCACCGAGGCCGGCCTGCTGCTGGAAAAAGAGCTGCCCGCCCAGCTGGACGAGGAAAGCGCCCGGGCGCTGGCCGACGAGCTGGCGGCGTCGCTGACCCCCAACGTGGTGGTCACAGGCCTGCAGCTGGACAAGTACATCGCCTGCGCCGGTGCAGGCCGCGACCGCTTCGTGGTCAAGAAGCTGCATATTGCCCGCAGCTTCCCCGGCACGGGCGACCTCTACGGTGCGGTGCTCATCGGCTCGCTCATCCAGGGCAACGCCCTGAGCGCAGCGGCAGACAACGCGGCAGAGTTCGTGGCGCTGGCTATCCAGAAAACGCCCTGCGACCAGGACACCCGCTTCGGCGTCTGGTTCGAGCCGCTGCTGCCCCGCCTGTGTCCGATGGGGGAGGAGTAAACAGCGATGAGTGAAAAACCGACCCTGAACATCGTTCTGGTGGAGCCGCGCATCCCTCAGAACACCGGCAACGTGGCCCGCACCTGTGCCTGCACGGCCTGCCGCCTCCATCTGGTGGGGCCGATGGGCTTTGCCATCGACGACAAGAAGCTCAAGCACGCCGGGCTGGATTACTGGCACTATCTGGACATCAGCTACTACGACAGTCTGGATGACTTCTTCTCGAAGAACGATGGGCCTTTTTACTACTTTACGACCAAAGCGCCCCAGCGCTACACCGACATCGCCTACCCGGACGGGGCATACCTCGTGTTCGGACGGGAAGATGCCGGTCTGCCGGAGGCGCTGCTGGCAGCTAATCAGGAGCACTGCATCCGGATGCCCATGCGGGACACCTGCCGCAGCCTGAACCTGTCCAACAGCGTCGCCGTGGGCGTATACGAGGTACTGCGCCAGTGGGACTTCCCGGAGCTGCTGGACCACGGCCACCTGCGAGACTACGAATGGAAATGAGGAACACTATGAGCAAAATCGCGATTTTGACCGACTCCTCCTGCGACATCCCGCAGGAGCTGGCCGAGAAATACGGCATCGACATTATGGGCTTCCACATCCTGCTGGACGACGAAGACATCGTGGAGCGTGAAAAGTACACCCCCGAGGAGTTCTACGACAAGATGCGCGCCGCCAGAGGCATCCCCTCCACGGCTGCCATCACCCCCATCCAGTTCTGTGAGAAATACTGCCAGTATGTGGACGAGGGCTACACCGATGTCATCCATGTCCCCATCAACCGCTCCGGCTCTTCCACCTACAACAACGCCGTCATGGCGCAGGGGATGCTGCGGGAGGAGCGCCCGGAACATCACCTGAACATCCATCTGCTCGACCCCCACACCTACTCGATGGTGTTCGGCTGGTATCTGTGCGAGATGGCCCGCAAGCTGCAGAACGGCGCGGAGCTCCGCCACGTCATCAGCGAGTTTGAGAGCCAGATGAACAAGATGGAGGTCATCCTCGGACCCTACAGCCTCAAGCAGATGAAGAAGAGCGGCCGCATCTCTGCCGCCGCCGCGGTCATGGGCGAGCTGATGGGCATCCGTCCCATCATCACCCTCATCGACGGCAAGACCAGGGTGGAGAGCAAGGTGCGCGGCGACGACAAGGTCATCCCCGCCATGATCGACCTGTGCAAAAAGCGCACCGAGGGCGTGGAGGACTTCGATTATATGATCGGCCACACCTCCATCCCCCAGGCCGCTGAGCTGGAAAAAGCCTGCCGCAAAGCCTTCGGCAAGGCTCCGCTCATTACCTTCAATCTGGGCGGCGTCGTCTCGGCCAACACCGGCCCCGACACCATCGCGCTGGTCTATGTGGGCAAGCCCCGGGACTGAGCATATCACGGAAAGACTGCTGCTGTGCGGCAGTCTTTTTTCGTATCGCCGTTGCATTCCGGCCCAAACTATGGTATAATTCTTCACGCTGTGCCTGCGGGTACGGCTCCTTAAAGAGCAACTTAGGATTTTAGGCTCCCCGGCGTGTCTCGAACCATGCCGGGCCAAACCCACGGGGGCTGGCGGTCCCCGCGCGGTCAAAATCAAACCGCTGGAGTTATACGATGAAAAATCAGAATCTTTCCGTCCGTAAACTGGCCCGCTGCGGCATGGTCGCAGCCCTTTACGTCGTGCTCTGCATGGCACTGCAGCCGTTCTCTTACGGCGCGGTGCAGGTGCGTGTGGCCGAGGCGCTCTGCCTGCTGCCCGTGTTCGGTGCCGAGTACATTTTCGGCGTAGTGCTGGGCTGCTTCCTGGCAAACCTGCTGGGCTCCACCATCGTGGACGTCATCTTCGGCACTCTGGCCACCCTGCTGGCCTGCCTCGTGACCTACAAGCTGCGGAACATCCGCTTCAAGGGTCTGGCCCTTGCGGCCTCTCTGCCCCCGGTGGTCTTCAATGCCGTCATCATCGGCATCGAGATCGCGGTGATGTTCCCGGACCCCTCTTCCAGCGCACCCCTCTGGCTGGCCTGCGTCACCAACGGCATCTCCGTGGGCATCGGTGAGCTCATCAGCTGCACCGTGCTGGGCGTTCTGCTGGTCCGCATCATCGAGGCAAGCCCGGCGGTCAGGAAGGTCTTCGAGTCCTGAACTTGATCCCTTCCGGCGGGCGGGCCTGATCGAGCAGGCCCTCTGCCGGGGAATGAAAGGCTATTTTATCGGGTTGCTCGGCCTTTCGGACGATCGATATAGAACGGCGAAGCGCCGCGCAGGAAACTGTGCGGCGCTTTTTCATAAAAGAAACGAAGGAACGATAATTCTACCGCCCGTCGGTTGCGCGGGAGGGTGCGGCCCGGTACAATAAGGCCAGAAACGGACGAAGAACGTCCGACAGGAGGCAAAACGTATGTACGAACTGGACAAGGCCGCATTCGGCCATTTTCTGGCACAGCTGCGCAGAGAAAAGGGGATGACCCAGAAGGAGCTTGCCGCGACGCTGTACGTGTCCGACAAGGCCGTCAGCAAGTGGGAACGGGGAGTTTCCCATAGTTAAAGATACCACACCCAATATCACAAACTCACGCTTAAACAATATTCCTTAGTCAACCACATACAATAGCAAATACAAAAAAGCTGGAAGCAGACTTAATTTTGCTTCCAGCTTTTCTATATTATTTAGTTTTGATGAAGCCGTTCTATAATACTTGTTTTTGCGATCTTTCGATATATGATTGCCGGAATAATAACCGTTAGCGCAATCAAAAATGGATAGATAACAAACATAGGGAAAATAACAAATTTATAAGTGAAAAACCAAATGCTATTTGAAATTGCTCTTACAATGATAACCGATACCAGAGAACCAAATACGATTGACGCAACAACTGTTCCCGCAGCATAGTATAAGCCCTCAAATGACAGCATTTTCTTTAGCTGTTTTCCTGTCATACCAATACTTTGAAGCATGGCAAGTTCTTTTCTTCGTGTAATAATGCTGGTAAGAACAGAGTTTACAAAATTTGTAATTCCTATTAAGCCAATGATAATGCTTAACGCTCCCCCTATGGTAATAATCAGAGAGGTTAAATCATTAAAGGAATTGATATACGTTTGTTTAGAGTCGTAATTCATACTCGGCTCAATGTCCTCAACATAGCTGCTCAAAAATTCCTCCATATCAGCTTCCATACCGTCAACTACATTGAATGGGAAGCTAACCAAATGAGGTTGCTCGCAAAGAGGTAAGAAAACATCCGTCGGCATATAGAACTTTGCAAATCCGGTACTTCTTATCGTATCGGTGTTTTCATTGATTAGCACCTTTGCCATAACCTTGCAGTCAAAGTTATTATCTATACTACTGGAAAGTCCGTTCATTTGTACATGATTGAAGTGAAGTGTATCGCCAACATGAATATTAGGGTCATCAATAATGTTTCCATTGTAATCAGCGGTCAGGGCATACAGTACATAGTTCCCGGATTTTAATGCTTCCCAATCAATCGTTCCCTCTATAACATCCATTGAGTTCAGTAAAAAATCATCTGCTCCATATAATTGAACCAAAGGATTTCCCTCAGCGTCTTTGTTATAATTTGAGGTAACTCCATTCTCGACAGAAAATGCTTCTTCCAAAATCTTTGTAGTATATAACTCGCCACCCTCATCAAATGCCGGATTTTGCTTAACTGCTTCAATAAAAGAAGTGGAAAGGTCATTTTTGCTGTCGCTATTTCCAAACTTAAAATTGAAGTAATCCGCAGTAGAGATGATGAAATCCTTGTTTACAAATTTCTCTACATATTTTTCCACATCAAAGCCGCTTGCAAGTGTGAATACAGTGTTGAATAATACCAAACTCAAAGTCATAGAAATAATAACCAAAATTGTACGTTTCTTGTTCCGACCAAGATTTGATAATGCCATGCGATGAATTTTGGCTCCATGTATAGACTTTTTATTAGACGTCTTTTTGCCTTGAAATGCTGTTGCGTCATTTTCGGTATAGCGGATTGCTTCAATAGGCGATACTGAACCTGCTATTTTGGCAGGCTTATTTACGCTAATAATTACTGTAACAAGTGCAAATAAAGCAGCTCCGATAAAAATAATTGGATTAGCAGTTACTTTTACTCCTGCGTCCGAAGCATAAACTGTGCCGTTCATTAAAAATGGTACTAATGCTCGTCCAACAAAGAAACCAATTAGCAAGCCGAATGGAATACCGATAAAGGAAAGTAACATAGCCTGTTTGCTGATAAGTTTCTTTATTTGTCGTTTTGTTGTGCCTAAAGTTTTAAGCTGTCCGTAGGATTGAATATCTTGAATGACAGAGATTTGGAAAATATTATATATAATCAAATACCCTGTTATCATAATTAAAAGTATGCCAACAATCCCCGAAATCAATAAAGCTGGATTTTCTAAAAAGTTACTGCCTTGATATGCAGGACTAACACGAGCGATCACATAATTGTCATCTGATGGACTTCCGCCCATAGTATCACAAGTATAGCCCGTTTCAGCAAGAAGCTGATGTAATTTTGATTCGATAGCTCCGTTTCCATGAAACATAACATAAGCGGCGACTACGCCGGAATAGTCATTATCTTCGGGATAGGTGTATGTTAAAAGTTCAGAATTATTGTCAACAAAGGCTTTAGAAACAATAAGTCGTCCAATATTACTTAGGCTGTCTGTTTCCCAAAATCCGCATAGTACAAAATTCTTTGAATATGAAATCCCTTTAATTTGATAGTCCAAAGTTACGGTTGCTCCGATTTCAGCAGGAATACCAAGTGCGTCCAGCGTTTTGGTATCAGCCATAATTTCATTCTCTGCTTCAGGACGGTGTCCCGTTGTTGGCTCATACCGTGCAAACTTCAAAGCAGTATCGTCCATAAACCACATATCAGCACGCCATTTTTCCAGTCCGGGATTATTGATATGATAAGACACTGCCTTTGTATAGGCAATCTGTTCAATCATCTCATTGCCTTTTATATTATCAAAAACCTCATCGCTTATATAATTCAAAACCGCTTGACCGTCGCCACCTTGTTTTCTGATATTTTGGTCGTGAACGGTATCTATCAAACCAGAGCCTAATGTAAAAATGGTTGTAAAGAGTATAGTAGTTAGAGCGATTGCAATAATTGCAATGATATTTCTACTCTTTCCTGCTTTGAAATAACGGTTGGATAATTTTTTGATAACAGGGCGATTGCTATTTCCAAATAAAATATCATTCATAGTTTTTGCCCCCCTTATTCTGCAATTTTCCCGTCCTCAATGCGGACAATACGGTCTGCAAGCTGGGCGATCTCGCTATTGTGGGTAATCATCACAATCGTTTGATGAAATTTCTGGCTTGTTACTTTCAACAGTCCCAATACATCGCTGCTTGTTTTACTGTCAAGATTGCCCGTTGGTTCATCGGCTAATATAATGGCAGGCTTTGAGACAAGGGCGCGAGCAATCGCTACACGCTGTTGCTGACCGCCGGATAAGTTGTTCGGCATATTTTGCAGCTTATCGCCGAGTGCCAGCATTTGCACAACTTCGTCCATGAAATTTTTATCTACTGTATCGCCATCCAATTCTACGGGCAAAACAATGTTTTCATATACATTGAGAACGGGAACAAGGTTATAGTTCTGGAAAATAAAACCGATATTGCGTCTGCGGAAAATCGTAAGCTGTTCATCGTTCAGCCCTGACAAATCTTTTCCCTTGACCTTTACATTACCGGAAGTGGGAACATCCAAGCCCCCCATCATATTGAGCAATGTGGATTTTCCGCTGCCGGAAGTTCCCACAATGGCAACAAATTCTCCCTGTTCGACAGTGAGAGTTACACCATCCAGAGCTTTTGTGATATTCGGCTCGGTGCCATAGTATTTTTTCAAGTTTTTTGTTTCTAAAATGCTCATAGAGAACACCATCCTTTCTTGTGATGGCTTCATTATAAAGGGCAATCCTCACAGAAATGTCACAGCCGACATAATAAATTGCCCTGAAATGTCACAATCCTGTGACATTTCAAAAAAACAGGTTATTCATGGGGAAGAAAAACGGAGAATGTTGAGCCTGTTCCTACTTGAGAAGTTACTTGTATATAACCGTTCTGCAAGCTAATAATTTCCCTTGCGAGATACAGCCCAATGCCGATTCCCTCTATATCGTGGACATTTTCTTCCCGATAAAAGCGCCTAAAAATTGCTCCCTGTTGGTTTTCGGGAATACCTTTGCCGGTATCAGTGATGCTGACTTTCAGGTGCATTTCCCAGCTTTCAACGCAAACACGGATAGAACCGTACTCCGGCGTGTACTTAACTGCATTATCCAATATGTTAAATAGGGCTTCTGCCGTCCATTTGCGGTCATGGGAAACAACCAATGTTTCCGGGCAGTTTACTTCAACTTGTATGTGCTTCCTTTCAGCGTTCAGAAAGATACCACCCAGAGCCATAGCAAGAGTATCATAAATGGGCTGCTGTTTCTTTTCAAGTGAGATAACACCCGTTTCAAGCCGGGATGTTTTTATCATAGCCTGCATTAAGAAATCCAGTTTATCAAGCTGTGTGCCACTGGCAAGCAGAAATTCCCGCTGTTTATCCGATGGCACTTCTTGTTCTAATAAGGTGGCATTTACCATTTTTAAGTTTGCTATCGGTGTCTTTACCTGATGAGAAATATCGGAAATCAATTCCTGTAAGTCAGCTCGTTCACTGGCAACGCTGTTTTTGCTTTCCTGCATAACCTCATAAAGACGCACCAGCCGATGATTGATTTTATAAAATAGGTTTTCTTCTTCGGCAACCTGTGATATATCTATTTTTCCATTCATCATTTCGTCTAAGGTGCAGCAAAGTATTTCAGAAAACAAAGTCAGCTTTCGCCGTATCAGTATCACAAAAACAGTAACACAAAGCAGAAAAAGCAGACAGAACGCCATGCTACAAAATACCACAGACATTTCTTTTGTCAGGATATATAGAACCGAAAACATGACCACGGATAAAAGTAAAATGGTAGTTGCCAGTATTATGCAGACTTTATTTAAGGAGAGTTTTTTTGAAATCATTTTTGCGCTCCTCCAATCCACATATAGCCCATACCGTAAACGGTTTTGATGTAGGAATGCTGGTTCGTTTCAATTTTACTGCGGATGCGGCTGATCGTTGTGGTAAGTGCGTGTTCATCCACATAATTTTCATCTATATCCCACAGCTTTTCAAGCAATACCTGCCGGGTCAGGACAGTTTGAGAATTTCTTGTCAGCACTTTTAGTAAACGATATTCCAATGATGTAAGGGTAATCGGCTGTCCTGCAAGACACGCTGATAATTCGGAAAAATTGATATACAAATTCCCATCATCGTAGAAATCTCCGCCGGATTGTGCTGAAATGCGGTTCAGTAAAGCAGATACTTTCTTTTGGAACACGCTGATAGGAAAGGGCTTTGTTACATAATCATCTGCGCCCAATTCAAATCCTTTCAGCATATCGCTTTCCATATCATTTGCGGTTAGAAAAATCACGGCGGTATCAGGACGGCGTTCTTTTACCTCACGGCATATATCAAACCCGTTCCCATCTGGCAGATTGACATCCAAAACGATTAAATCATAATCCTGTTTTTCAAGAAATCTTATGGCAACAGCCTTTGACATAGCCCCATCCACGGAATATCCGACAGCCGACAGATTATAGCTTAATGTCTTATTCAAAAGCTGGTCATCTTCAACAACCAGTATTCGCATAGTATCACATCCTTTTTCTTTTTATAGTATCAGCAAAATGTCACAGAAACCTCACAACGAGAAAAAAATTTAGTATTCTGTCAGTTCCACAATTACATTACTTTGCAGATACAGCCAGTCCGTAAATTCTTTCGGGCTGGCTGTTCCTGTTTTTACAGCCTTTTTTCTCTGCAAGGCTTCTTTCTTAAAGTCGGAAAAGGCAACCTGTATTTTTTCCAGACGGTCAGCCGGAAAGCCTGCGGTATTTTTTACTCGGTTTATTTTGTTGCGCCAGTTCTGGCATTCATTTTTATAAAGCAGGTCATAGTTGTTTTCTCTTGCCCTCTCGTCAAATTCCCGCTTGTTTTGAAGCGCCTGTGCTTTTCGGCAATTGTCGCTGCACAGCTCATACCGCTGGCTCTTTGCCAGAAAATATTTTCCACAAACCTTGCACCGCCGGAAGCAAAGCCCCCAGTCATTCAGCCTGTTCAGATAATAGGTAATCAACGGGTAGAGGGACGCATAGGCAGACACACATTCTTCTGTGCGCCGGTTGTCCGGGAACCAGAGGTCAAGCCGGGTATCTTCTGACGGTGCGCCTTTGAAATAAAGGCTGCCAGCTTGAAAATGTTTCGGTTTTCCTGTCTCCCTGTCAAAGCTCATGGTTTCGTTATGGAATACCCCGGTCAGGCTGCTCATTTTATCCATGAAGCGGTCACAGGCAGCGTTACGGTCACGGGGTTCTCTGGCAAGCAGATAGCTGTTCCAGATACGGAACGCCACATACATTTTCAGAGGGTCGTTGCTAAGATATTTCTCCCAAAGAAATTCGCTTGCCGCCTGCTCCAGCTCCGGCTGTTCCCATCGGTTGGAGTGGAGGGCTTGCCGCAGCGGAGAAAGCCCGTATAAGTTCCAGTCTCTGTCCGTGTCACGCTCAAAGTTTATCAAAAAAGTTCCCAGTGGGCGTGTCATATCACAAAGCACCTCTGCGTTTTGGCTCCCGTTCAAACGGAAGCGGATCTGCTGTTCTTCCCCAATCAAAATCCGTTCTTTCATTTTCTTCCTGTCCAGCGTCAGGACAAACAAAATCCTTTCAAAACATGGCTCATGCCGTATAAATTGATTCTCCATCCCTATCCCCTGCCTTTGTTTATGGTAATTATATAATTTAGTTATATCCATTACACTCATGGTATCGCAGAAGCATTGTTTTGTCAAGGATAGTCCGCTATGATGATTGCAGTTGGTAATTTCGTACCAAACAGTACTTTGACAAGTGAATGACCGTCCAAAAAGGATATGACCGGCAGGAGAAGTGACGCATCCGGCGCACCAATGCAGGGAAACACCGCAGGAATGGGGCAGGAAAACGGATTTTGGGGAGAACGGCAACAGGAAGCATTTTAACCTATTTGATTTATGGGAGGAACAGAATGAACGATAAAAAGAGATTGAACAGCTACGAGGATTTACCGCTGGTTCTGGATGTGGCGGACATCCAGCGGATTATGGGAATTTCAAGAGCGAGCGCCTATGAGCTGGTACACACCCCCGGCTTTCCGGCGTTCCGCAGGGGCAGGCTTATCAAGGTCAGCAAGATTGCTTTCTTTGAATGGATGGCAAAAGGCTCCGAAACCGTACCGGGAAGTGACAAATAAGCGTGAGGTATCATTCCCTGACTGCAATACTGCCGCACTTTCCAAAGGGGCATACAGAGGGAAAAACCTTAAAAATGATACCGAGACGCTACACCAAAACAGCCTATCTGCGTACATCAGATAGAAACGGAGAAAGGAGCCGGTTATGGCAAGAATGAGCAACAAGCGACGGCTGGAATGGTCTTTCTTCTTAAATGACCGCAGCCGTATCACTTACAACGAACTGTGCCGGAAATGCCAGCACGAATGTAAACAGAGCTTCCGGGCGGTTGTGGTTGACTGCCCGAAGTATCTTTCCAAGCGTTCCAAGAAAAAGGACAAGACTGCCGGAAACGGCAAAATCCCTTAGGAACTAAGGGCGCACTTCTATACATAGTCTAAAGACCATGTATCGTGCGTCCTGCGGAGCTTACCTCTGCCGCTGATAAAATCAGCAATCCGAGGTCTGCGTTCGCTTTGCTCCGACAAGGTGGCTACACCCCCTTGCGCCGCTAAAGCGGCTATCCCCTGTGTACCCGCCGCAAAGAGAAATCCGCTCTGCGTTTTTCCCTTTTCATCGGGTTTTATAGAAGCACTGACACACAGACTGTCTGCGGATGGTCTTTCTTTATCTTATAAGCAAAGGATGTGAGAACATGGAAAAATCTTTGGAACAGTTAAAGCAGGAATATGAAAAAACCACTGTCCTGCTGGAACGGGAAAAACGGAAAATGCAGCGTTTGAAAAACCGGCAGGCGTATCTGGAAAGCGGTTCCCGGAAACAGAGGACGCACCGGCTGATTACCCGTGGGGCAGCCGTTGAGAGCATTGTGCCACAGACAAAGGAGCTGACCGAAACGGAATTTTATTCCCTCATGGAAAGCATTTTGAATCTGCCGCAGGCGGAGCCTTTCATCCGGTCTGCCGCAGAAAACCACGCCCGTATTTCCGGGCAGGAGAAAGGCGGTGACTAAGGATAGCACTTTATCATTTTTCAATCGCACAGATAAAGCGCAGCGCCGGTCAGAGCGCCATTGCCAGCGCAGCCTACCGAGCCGGGGAGCGTCTTTACAGCAGCTACTATGGAGAAGTCAGCGACTACACCAAAAAGGGCGGCGTGATCGCTTCGGAAATCATGCTGCCGCCCCATGCGCCGGAAATATATCTTGACCGGGCGACCCTCTGGAATGCTGTGGAGAACTGCGAGAAACATCCAAAAGCACAGCTTGCCTATTCATTTGATATTGCCATGCAGAATGAATTGACGCTGGAAGAAAACATGGAGCTGGCGAGGAAGTTCGTGCAGGAGCAGTTTGTGGCAAAAGGCATGATTGCCGATCTTGCTTTTCACAGTCCGGAGAAAGAGGACGGCGGTATCCCAAACCCGCATTTCCATGTGATGACAACAATGCGCCCTTTGAACCCGGATGGCACATGGGGACAAAAACAGCGGCGGGAATATCTTCTTGATGAAAATGGAAACCGAATCCGGGATAAAAATGGCGATTATATGTTTAATGCTGTCCACACAACAGACTGGCACGAGCCGGAAACGCTGGAACACTGGCGGGAGCAGTGGGCGGTTGCCGTTAATACAAAATTTGAGGAAAAAGGGCTGGATGTGCGTATCGACCACCGTTCCTATGTGCGGCAGGGGCTTGACCTGATACCTACTGTCCACGAGGGAGCTAATGTCCGGCAGATGGAAGCAAAGGGCATCCGCACCGAGAAAGGGGAACTGAACCGCTGGATTAAAGCCACCAACCGGCTCATGCAGGATGTGAGGAAGAAGATCAAAGCTCTGTTTGTCTGGATGGCAGAGGTAAAAGAAGAACTTTCCAAACCCCAGACACCGAGCCTTGCCGACCTGCTGATCGCTTATTACAACCAGCGCAACGCAGGGGCATGGAGCAATAAAGCCAGAACCGGAAACTTAAAGCAGTTTGCCGAAGTCGTCAATTATCTGACGGAAAACAAGCTGCTCACATTAGAGGATTTGCAGGAGCGTCTTTCCTCTGTCAGTGAAGAATTTGAAGCATTAAGCGGCTCCATGAAAAAGAAATCTGCCCGGATAAAGGAATTGCAGGAATTGATACGGGAGGGCGAGAATTACCAGCGGCTAAAACCTGTTTATACGGAATTGAACAATATCAAGTTTAAGAAACAGAGGGAGAAATTTGAAACATCCCACGATGCGGAGTTACGGCTGTTTTATGCCGCCCGCCGTATTTTGAAAGAAAAACTGGACGGAAAACCCATTGCCTTGAAAGCATGGAAACAGGAATACGCACAGTTAAAAACAGAGTATGCCGAACTGTCTCCGCAGCACAAGCCGCTCCGAGAGGAAGTGATACGGCTGCGGCAGGTACAGAACGCCGTAGATACCGCACTGCGCCGGAGAGAGCAGCCACAGGAAGTACAGAGAAAGAAACACGAGATGGAGCTATGACATAACCGGCAGCTTTACCGCTACCGGCATTTTTATGGAGGGAGCATTTGAATGTATTTGAAGCGGTGAAACAGTCTGTTACCACCCGGCAGGCTGCTTCATTCTATGGAATCCGGGTGGGAAGAAACGGCATGGTCTGCTGTCCATTCCACAATGACCGCACGCCCAGCATGAAAGTGGACAGCCGCTTTTACTGCTTCGGCTGCGGGGCTTCCGGGGATGTGATCGACTTTGCCGCTTTGCTGCATGGATTGGGGAAACGGGAAGCTGCGGTCAGGCTTGCGGAGGACTTCGGTGTTTCCTATGAGAAATCCGGCAATGCGCCGCCAGATAGGAAGCGTCACAACAGGTCACAGCCCCGACAAAAATCAGCGGAGCAGAGATTTCGGGAAACGGAACGGTATTGTTTCCGGGTGCTATGCGATTATCTGCGCCTGCTGGAGCATTGGAAAACAGCATACGCCCCACAGCCGCAGGATGCCATCTGGCATCCTCTTTTTGTGGAAGCGTTGCAGAGGATAAGCTACACAGAATACCTTTTGGATATTTTGTTATACGGAGAAATAGAAGAAAAAGCGGCATTGATCGCCGCACAGGGAAAGGAGGTGCTGCGGCTTGAACAGCGAATTTCAGAGCTTGCCGCCGGAAACGCAGGAAGCGGTCAAAAGGACGATGGACACAATGGAACCGGCGCAGACACCGGAAGAAATCCGGGAGACGTTAGAGGGGACGCAGAAAGGCGGCGTGAAGAACAGCATCCGAAACTGCCTGACGGTGTTCCAGCGTGACCCGCTGTTTCGTGGGGCACTGCGTCTGAACCTTTTGACGGAGCAGATTGACATTGTGAAGCCGCTGGGCTGGGAGCGCACCAGTACCACGCTGACCGACATGGACATGAACTACCTGCTTTTGTATCTGGAAGAAAATTACGGGCTTACCAGCGAGAAAAAGGTGCAGAGCGCCATCAAGATTGTTGCCAATGAAAACCGCTACCATCCGGTCAGGGATTACCTGAACAACCTGCAATGGGACGGCACAGAGCGCATCCGTTACGCCCTGCATCACTTTCTGGGAGCCGATACGGACGAATACACTTATGAAGCCTTGAAACTGTTCCTGATGGGAGCCATCCGGCGGGTATTCAGACCGGGGAGCAAGTTTGAGGTCATGCTCTGTCTGGTTGGTGGTCAGGGAGCCGGGAAATCTACCTTTTTCCGGCTGCTGGCAGGCAGGGACGAATGGTTTTCAGACGATTTGAAGAAGCTGGACGATGAAAATGTGTACCGCAAGCTGCAAGGGCATTGGATTATCGAGATGTCGGAGATGATCGCCACAGCCAACGCCAAGAGTATTGAGGAAATCAAGTCATTCTTAAGCCGCCAGAAAGAAACCTACAAAGTGCCGTATGAGACACATCCGGCAGACCGGCTGCGGCAATGTGTATTTGGAGGGACGACCAACCGGCAGGACTTTTTACCCCGTGACCGCACCGGCAACCGGCGCTTTCTCCCCGTGACGGTGTACCCGGAACGGGCGGAGGTTCACATACTGGACGATGAAGCGGCGGCGAGGGCGTATATCGAACAGATGTGGGCGGAAGCCATGACGGTTTACCGCAGTGGGAAGTATAAGCTGTCATTCAGCATGGAAATGAACCGATACCTGAACGCCCATCAGCAGGACTTCATGCAGGAGGACACACAGGCTGGCATGATCTACGCCTATTTGGAGGACTACACCGGCGACAGGGTATGTTCCAAGCAGCTTTATGAGGAAGCGCTGGGGAACTTAAATTCCCCGGCAGACTGGGAGACACGGGCAATCTGCGAGATTATGAATACCGGCATTGCGGGCGGCATCATACAGGGCTGGGCAGCCTACAAAAGCCCGAAGCGGTATAAGAAATACGGTTCTCAAAAAGGCTGGGAGCGTGTCAACCAAGACCCGCCGGAGGGGGACGGTTTTCAGGAAATCACGGAAGAAGAAGCCCGGCAAATGGAACTGCCATTCTGAAAAGCCACCGGTTGACAGTTTGGTTAACGCTTCGGTTGACAGCCGGTTGACGGGGAAAAGCCTGATATTTGGGGCATTTCTCTCCTTTGTCAACCATGTCAACCAAGAAATCAAAGAAAAAGTAAAAAGTAATCATAGAGCGCCTATGGATTGTTTTCAAAGTCTTTTCTGCCGGTTGACACAGTTTGGTTGACATGGAGACAGTCTGCGGCTGTACACCTGCCTGACATTCCCTTGTCGGGCATATTTCATTTATGGAGGTAACTGCCTATGGCAAAAAGCAAAAACGAGAGCAATAACAAAAACAGCGGCACCCTGCTTACCGAAAAAGACGGCACCCAGTATTTTGTCATGGGGAAAGTCCGTATCAAAGTATCGGAGCATTTCGCACAGGATGGGAAGCCGCTTGACAGTCTGCTGGAAGATGTGATCCAGCACGCTGCCGCCGCTTCCTGAAAAAATACGGAATAACGACTGTCAATCAGCCCACGCTTATGATATACTTGTACCAGCGAGTATTGTATAAGCGTGGGTTGTTTCTTTTAGAAGGAGGATTTTTAACCGTGAAACAACCATACAATACAACGATTTATAACACTGCACTATATTTGAGATTGAGCCGTGACGATGAATTACAGGGGGAAAGCGGCAGTATCCAGACCCAGCGCATGATGCTTAGGCAGTATGCCGCAGAGCATGGGCTGACCGTTGTAGACGAGTACATTGACGATGGATGGAGCGGGACAAATTTCGAGCGTCCAAGTTTCCAAAGGATGATTGATGACATCGAGGACGGGAAAATCAACTGCGTTGTCACAAAGGATTTATCCCGTCTGGGAAGAAACTATATCCTGACCGGTCAGTACACGGAAATCTATTTCCCCAGCAAGGGAGTACGCTACATTGCCATCAATGACAATGTGGACACCATCAACGGAGAAAGCGAGCTTGCCCCGTTCTTAAACATCCTGAATGAAATGCACGCCCGACAGACCAGCAAAAAGGTCAAGGCTGCCATGCACACAAGATTTGCCAATGGCGCACACTATGGAGCCTATGCACCGCTGGGCTATGTAAAAGACCCGGACAAAAAAGGTCATCTTCTGATCGACCCGGAAACACGCTGGATTGTAGAGAAGATTTTTGACCTTGCCGTACACGGGAGGGGTGCCGCCAGCATTACACGGATTCTGGTGGAAGAAAAAGTACCTACCCCCGGCTGGCTGAACTATGAAAGATATGGGACTTTCGCCAATATCTACGCCGGTGCGCCCGCAGAAAAAGCCTATGCGTGGACGATAGCACAGGTCAAGAGCATTTTGAAAGAGGAAACCTACATCGGTCACAGCGTTCACAACAAGCAGAGCAACATTTCATTCAAGAACAAGAAAAAGGTGCGGAAGCCGCAGGAAGAATGGTATCGTGTGGAAAATACCCACGAAGCCATCATTTCCGAAGAAGTGTTCCAAAAAGTTCAGGAGCTGATTGCAAGCAGACGCAGACGACAGAAGAATGGCACAACGCAGATATTTTCCGGGCTGGTAAAATGTGCGGACTGCGGATGGTCATTGGCTTATGGTGTAAACAGCCAGAACAAAAATCCCTATGCACACTACCATTGCAGTAAGTACGGACAGGGATTACGCCAGTGTTCCATGCACTATATCCGCTATGATGTACTGTATGCCTATGTGCTTGCAAGACTGCAATACTGGTCTATGATGGTACAGAAAGACGAGGACAAGCTGCTGAAACGGCTGCTCAATGCCAGCGACAGGGAAAGAAACTCTGCGAAGAAAAAGCAGGCTGCGGAGCTGAAAAAGGCAGAGAAGCGTAAAGCCGAGGTTGACGGGCTGTTTGCTAAAATGTATGAGGACTGGTCTGCCGGACGCATAACCGAGTATAACTTCAATATGCTGTCCGAGAAGTACCAGAACGAGCAAAAGGAACTTGAAACAAAAATAAGACAGCTTCACGAAACGATGGAAGCCGCCGTACAGACCGCAGCGGATGCTGAAAAGTGGATTGCCCTAATGAAACAGTATGTCAACCCTGTGGAGCTGACCGCCGAACTTCTGAACACTCTAATTGAAAAAATAACCGTCCACGAAGCTGTCAAGGGCGAGGACGGAAGTCGTGAGCAGGAAGTAGAAATCTACTACCGCTTCATCGGCAAAATCGACTGACCTTTCTTTTTTACCCAACAATATCTTTAATTAAGGGAAACGGGACTGAGTGTGCCGGACATCTCGCTGTTGGTGCCGCTGGCCGAGCAGCTGAACGTGACGGTGGCCGAGCTTCTGCAGGGACGCCGGGTAGAGGAGGAGCAGCGCTTCACCCGCGAGGAGACCGAAGACCTCATCCGCAAGGCGCTGACCTTTTCGGCAGAGCCGCCGGAGCGCCGTCAGGCGCGGACGAAGAAGTATCTGCCGGTGTATGTCATCTGCTGCGTGCTGGGCGTCGCAGAAGCGCTGGCTGTCTGGGCGGCGGGACTGGCCGACATCGAGGGAGCGCTGGCTCTGCTCATCATCGGTGTGGTTTTCGGCGTCGTCTACGGGGCCTATGCCATGTTCTGGATGGCCGAGACCCTGCCCCGCTACTACGACGAGAACCGCATCTGCAACTTTGCACAGGGTGCGTTCCACATCCACATCCCGGGCATCTATTACAACAACCGAAACTGGAAGCACGTCCTGCGGGCGTTCCGGGTCTGGTCGATGGCGTCGCTGGTGCTGGTGCCGCCCTGCACGGCGGGGGCTGTCCTGCTTGAACGCGCCACCGGCTGGCAGGTGTGGGGCGCGGTGCTGGTGGTGTATATCGCCTCGCTGTTCGGGGCGATCGTGATACCGGCGAAGAGGTTCGAGTGAGGGAGAGGCTTTCCTCCCCCTCTCTGAGACCCGCATATTATCTGGCCAAGTGACAAATTATCGACGATGCATCGGCAAGAAAGCCACTTCGCCAAGGTGGCGGAATGAGGGCGGCTGGCGAACTGACCTCACTTCGCCAAAAGAGGCCACTTCGCCAAGTTGGCGAAGTGTGAAAATATAACATAGCTATATTATTTATTTGCCACTTCGCCACATGATCTACTACAGTATACAGGAGAAACATACATGCTCAAGGATTCACAGCTCGACCTCTGCGGTCGGGTGGATTTTGCCCGCACGACACCGCTGCTGGCGCGGGACGAGGCGTTCTCGTTTGCCTGCGCAGGCTGCGGCGGCTGCTGCCGGGGGCGGGAGGACATCGTGCTGTCGGGCTTCGACCTCTGGCGCATCGCGGGTCGGCTGCGCCTGCCGCCCCAGACCGTGGCCCGGGCCTTCTGCCGCGCGTCCATCGGGCAGGTGAGCCATCTGCCGGTGCTGCGGCTGGCCCCCGTGAAGGAGGAGCGGAACAACTGCCCCTTCCTCACCGAGAACCACTGCGCCATCCACGACGCCGAACCGCTGGTCTGCGCCCTCTACCCGCTGGCACAGGAGATCAGCAGGGAAGGGGAGGTGAGCTACTTTTTGCAGCCCACCGGCTGCGGAGGGCGTGTCATCGAAGCCAAAGTAGAGGACTATCTGGCCCGCTACGACGTCCCTGCCCGGGAAAAGACCGACGTCCGCTGGGCGCAGACCTGCATGGACCTGGAAGACGTGGTGGAGCCGCTGGACGCCGCCCTCGAGCCGCCCCTGCGCCGCCGGATGCAGGCGAAGCTCTGGCAGGCACTCTATTTTAAGTTCGACTATGAGAAAGAGTACCTCCCTCAGATGGAAGAAAACCTCGTCTGGCTGGGCGCAGAGCTGCAAAAACTGACGGACTATCAGCAGAGAAGAAACACTTATCGAAAAAAGTGATAGATATATTCATTTTAATAGATAATTAGAACCGAAACGGCGTTGCCATCGGAGGGAAATCGTGATATACTTCACGAGTGTAAAGCAGAGGCTGCTCTGCCGGACATCCAAATGGCTTTTCGGCGCGGCGTCCTGCTGCCGCGTAGATGGAAAAATGAGGGAGTAATCATTATGCGTAAAATCACTCGTCGTTCGTTTCTGGCTGCTGCCGCTGTCTGCGGCGCTGCTGCTGCCCTGACCGCCTGCGGCGGCTCTTCTGCATCCTCCACGGCTGCTTCTTCTGTGGCATCTTCTGCCGCTTCCGGCGACACCTACACCATCGGCATCTGCCAGCTGGTGCAGCACGCCGCTCTGGACGCTGCAACGCAGGGTTTTGAGGACGCTCTGACCGCAGAGTTCGGCGACAACGTGAAGTTCGACTTCCAGAACGCACAGGGTGACTCCGCTACCTGCGCCACCATCGCCAACGGCTTCGTTTCCTCCGGCGTTGACCTCATCATGGCAAACGCCACCCCCGCTCTGCAGGCTGCACAGTCTGCCACCAATGAGATCCCCGTTCTGGGTACCTCCGTCACCGAGTACGGCGTGGCTCTGGGCCTGACCGACTTCTCCGGCACTGTCGGCGGCAACATCTCCGGCACCTCTGACCTGGCTCCGCTGGACCAGCAGGCCGATATGATCGTGGAGTGGATGCCCGACGTCAAGAAGGTCGGCCTGCTGTACTGCTCCGCTGAGGCCAACAGCCAGTATCAGGTGGACGAGGTCCAGAAGTATCTGGAGGCCAAGGGCGTCACCGCGACCCAGTACGCGTTCTCCGACTCCAACGACCTGTCTTCCGTCTGCCAGAAGGCCGCTGACGAGAACGACGCTCTGTATGTCCCCACCGACAACACCGTCGCTGCCAACACCGGCATCGTGGACGGCATCTGCCGCCCGGCCAAGAAGCCTGTCTTCGCCGGTGAGGAGGGCATCTGCGCCGGCTGCGGCGTGGCCACCCTGTCCATCAGCTACTACGACCTGGGCTACACCACCGGTGAGATGGCCGTCAAGATCCTGAAGGGCGAGTCCAATGTCTCTGATATGCCCATCGAGTACACCGATGTGACCAAGAAGTACAACAAGACCATCTGCGACGACCTGGGCCTGACCGTTCCCGAAGGCTATGAGGCCATTGAAGGGTAAAAACTCCTTCCGTCACGGCTACCGCCGCGCCACCTCCCTCTAGGAGGGAGGCATTAGTATTCTGCAAGGTCTCGTCCTTAAACGGAAGATTTTCCGTTTCTCCAAAGGCTCCCTCTCTGAGGGGGCTGGCGAGCGAAGCGAGACTGGAGGAGTAAACTACTAAAAATACAGCGGAGAAGAGCGGTTTTCCCGCCCTTCTCCGCTTTCCCGTATCAAACGGGGCTGTAAAAAAGTGTAATTTAGGAGGAATCATTTTGGAAATGCTTGCAAGACTGGCGAACCTGCCCGGTGCTCTGCCGGGTGCGTGCGCACAGGGCCTCATCTGGGGCATCATGGCCATCGGCGTTTATCTCACCTACCGCATCCTTGATGTGGCGGACCTGACCGTGGACGGCTCCTTCGGCACCGGCGGCGCAGTCTGCGTCATGTGCCTGCTCTCGGGCCAGAACGTCTGGGTGTCCCTGCTGGCTGCCGTGCTGGCGGGCCTCGCCACCGGCCTTGTCACCGGCCTTCTCCACACCTTTATGGGCATCCCGGCCATCCTGTCCGGCATCCTGACTCAGCTGGCCCTCTACTCCATCAACCTGAAGATCATGGGCAAGGCCAACCAGTCCATCAACGTGGACAAGTATGACCTGCTCATCTCCCTGCGCTGGGTCAAGGAGTTCGCGCTCCACAACCCCATCATCATGGTCATTCTGGTGTCGGCTGTGGTCATCGCCGTGCTGTACTGGTTCTTCGGCACCGAGCTGGGCTGCGGCATCCGCGCCACCGGCTCCAACCCCGCCATGTCCCGCGCACAGGGCATCAACACCAACTTCAACATCGTGCTGGGGCTGGCTGTCTCCAACGCTCTGGTGGCGCTGTCCGGCGCTCTGCTGAGCCAGTATCAGGGCTTTGCGGATGTCGGCATGGGCCGCGGCGCCATCGTCATCGGTCTGGCAGCTGTCATCATCGGCGAGGCTGTGTTTGGCCGCATCTTCCACAACTTCGCCCTCAAGATGGTGTCTGTCTCTCTGGGTGCCATCATCTACTACATCGTCATCCAGCTGGTGCTGACCCTCGGCTTTGACGCGAACCTGTTAAAGCTGCTGAGCGCATCCGTTGTGGCTGTCTTCCTCGCCGTGCCGTACTGGAAGGGCAGATATTTCGCAAAGCCTGCGGCCAAAAAGGCAAACAAGGAGGGCGCAAACAATGCTTGAGATACAAAATGTTTCCAAGACCTTCAACGCAGGCACCGTCAACGAGAAGACGGCCCTGAACGGCCTGAACCTGAAGCTGAATGAGGGCGACTTCGTCACCGTCATCGGCGGCAACGGTGCAGGCAAGTCCACCATGCTGAACGCCGTCGCCGGCGTCTGGCCTGTGGACTGCGGCAAGATCATCATTGACGGCGTGGACGTCACCCGTCTGGGCGAGCATCAGCGCGCCGCCTACATTGGCCGCGTCTTTCAGGACCCCATGACCGGCACTGCCGCCACCATGCAGATCGAAGAGAACCTTGCCCTTGCCGCCCGCCGCGGCAAGCCCCGTACGCTCCGCATCGGCATCACCAGGGCGGAGCGGGAGCAGTACCGTGAACTGCTCAAGAGCCTCGATCTGGGCCTCGAGAACCGTCTGACCGCCCGTGTGGGCCTGCTGTCCGGCGGCCAGCGTCAGGCGCTGACCCTCCTGATGGCCACCATGAACAAGCCCAAGCTCCTGCTGCTGGACGAGCACACCGCCGCCCTCGACCCCAAGACCGCCCTCAAGGTGCTGACCCTCTCGGCGAAGATCGTTGAGGAGAACCACCTGACCACCATGATGATCACCCACAACATGAAGGACGCCATCAAGTACGGCAACCGCCTCATCATGATGCACGAGGGTCACATCATCTACGACGTCTCCGGCGAGGAGAAGAAGAACCTGCAGGTCTCCGACCTGCTGGCAAAGTTCCAGATCGCCAGCGGCGGTGAGTTTGCAAATGACAGAATGATCTTGTCCTGATAAGGAGCCCGGGTTGCGGCTCCCAGCGTCTGCTTCGCTGCCGCTCGCATCCTGCTGGCCGCGGCCCCAACAGCTCCTCCCTTTTTCCGCCACTGGCGGCGGTCGTCGCTGTTGCTTTTTTCTCCTGAACTTCACTTTCCTGATTTACAAAACAGGCCGAATCGTCTATAATAAAGGACGACGGCCTGTTTTTGTGCAAAAACGGCCAAATCCAAGCACTGGGAGGAAATGCTGTGCTCATTCAAATCATCGAGGGCGTCTACCGTCTGTTGTGGGGCGACCTGCTCACCCTGCATCTGGGAAATGTGACCCTCAGTCTTTCGTTTATGGTCATCTTACTGCTGACGGCGGGGGTGTTCTTCACCCTGCGCACGAGGCTTCTGCCGGTGCGGCTGTTCCGGGATATGCTGGCGGCGGTCTGCGAGAAGAACGACAAGGGCAGCGGCCTCTCGTCCTTCCAGACGCTGGTGGTGTCCACGGCCACCCGGGTGGGCATGGGCAATCTGGTGGGCGTCGTGGCGGCGCTGTCTGTGGGCGGTGCAGGCGCGGTGTTCTGGATGTGGGTGACGGCTCTGCTGGGCGCATCCACCTCCTTTGTGGAGTCCACGCTGGCCCAGAAATACAAGCAGCCAGACCCCCTTTACGGCGGGTGGCGGGGCGGCCCGGCCTACTATCTCCACACCCTCGCGGAGCGCAAACGGGGCAGAAAGCTCCGCCGCTCGGTGGCGGCCTGCCTGTTCGCCGTGTCGGGCCTCATCTGCTGGTGCGGCATCAGTCAGGTGGTCAGCAACTCGGTGAGCGAGGCGTTCCAGAATGCGTTCTCCATCCCGCCGCTGGTCACGACGCTGGTGCTGACGGCGCTTGCGGCGGTCATCGTCCTGCGGAAGGAAGCCACCGTCAAGAGCCTCGACGTCATGGTCCCCATCATGGCGGGCTGCTACTTTGTCATGACCCTCTGGATCATCCTCACCCATCTGCCCCAGCTGCCCGATGTCTTTGTCCGCATTTTCTCGGAGGCGCTGGGCCTGCGTCAGGCCGTGGGCGGCGGCTTTGGCGCGGTGGTGATGAACGGCATCAAGCGGGGCCTTTTCTCCAACGAGGCCGGTTCCGGTTCGGCCCCCTGCGCCGCTGCTGCCGCTGAGTGCGACGACCCCGTGAAGATGGGCCTCGTGCAGGCGCTGGGCGTCCTCATCGACACCATCGTCATCTGCAGCTGCACGGCCTTCGTGATGCTGCTGGCTCCCGGGAGCGTGACCGGCGGGCGGCAGGGCATGGACCTTCTGCAGGCGGCGATGCAGTACCATCTGGGCAGTTTCGGCGTCGTCTTCATCGCAGTGACGCTGGCACTGTTCAGCTTCTCTACTTTTATCGGTATCCTCTACTACGCCCGCTGCAACGTGGCCTATCTCTTCGGCGACAGCTGGTTCTGGCAGACGGCCTACAAGGTGCTGGCGCTGGTGATGCTGGTCGTCGGCGGTATGCAGGCCTACACCGTGGTGTGGGACCTCGGCGATGTGGGCATCGGCCTGATGACCATATTCAATATGCTGGCCCTCTACCCGCTGTCGGGCGAGGCGCTGACCGCCCTGCGGGAGTACGAAGCCAAAAAGAAACTCAAGTGAACAAAAAAGCCATCGGCCCAGACAGCCGATGGCTTTCGTTTTATGCGCGGTGACCCAGCCGCATCTTGAAGTCGTTGTAGCCGAAGCGGACCAGCTCTCGGCAGGTGCCGTCCTCAGCCAGCGCCCAGATGGGCGGCAGGGGCATTCCGTTGAAGGTGTTGTTCTTGCAGGTGGTGTAGATGGCCATGTCGCCGAAGAGGAGCCGGTCACCCTCAGCAAGCGGGGCGTCGAAGCTGTAGTCTCCCACGACATCGCCCGCGAGGCAGGTCGGCCCGCCGAGGCGGACGGTGCAGGGCTTTTCGCCCGGCTCGCCCGCGTCCAGCAGGGGAGGGCGGTAGGGCATCTCGATGACGTCCGGGGTGTGGCAGGCCGCAGACATATCGAGGATGGCGAGGCTGGTGTCACCGTTCTGCAGAGTGTCCAGCACTGTGGTGACGAGATAGCCCGCGTTCAGCGCCCACGCCTCGCCCGGCTCCAGGTAGACCTGTACGCCGTACTTCTCCTGCATCCGGGCGATGCAGGCTTCCAGCGCGGCAAGGTCATAGCCCGGGCGGGTGATGTGGTGTCCGCCGCCAAAATTGAGCCATTTCAGCCCCGGCAGCAGGTCGCCGAATTTCTCTTCCACGGCGTCCAGCGTCACGGCCAGAGCGTCGGCGTCCTGCTCACAGAGGGTGTGGAAGTGCAGGCCGTCCAGCAGGGCGGCGAGGCCCGGCTGTTTTGCCAGAGCCGCGTCCCACTGGGCGCGGGTGGTGCCGAGACGGCTGCCCGGGGCGCAGGGGTCATAGATGGCGTGGCCTTCCTGCGTGGAACGCTCCGGGTTGATGCGCAGACCGACGCTCTTGTCCGCCGCCTTGGCCGCAGGGCCGAACTTTGCCAGCTGGGCCGGGGAGTTGAACACGATGTGGTCGGCGTAATCCAGAAGCTCGTTGAACTCGTCCACCCGGTAGGCGGCGCAGAAGACGTGGTTCTCCTTCTCGGGCAGCTCTTCCTTGCCCAGACGGCTCTCGTAGAGGCCGCTGGCCTCAGTGCCTGCGAGGCAGGGTGCGAGAAGCGGGTAGAGGTCGAAGTTGGAGAAAGCTTTCTGCGCCAGCAGGATCTTGCAGCCCGTCCGCTGCTGGACCCCCAGCAGAATTTCGCCGTTGCGGCGCAGCTGGGCTTCGTCCAGCAGATAGCAGGGGGTGGGCAGGGAAGCGAGTGCGCCCTCCGAGAGGTTTGCCAGCCCCGCGAAGGGCGGGCGCGTATCGACCAGCCGCATCAGTCCACCAGAGCCGGGCTGTGGCTCTCAGAGCGGGGCAGGCCGTACTTGTCCAGTGCGTCCAGATACGGGTCCGGGTCGAACTCTTCCACGGTGTGGACGCCCTTGGTGGTCCACTTGCCGGTCAGCAACATCAGTGCGCCGCACATGGCCGGAACGCCGGTGGTGTAGCTGATGGCCTGAGAGCCGACTTCCTTGTAGCACTCCTGGTGGTCGCAGACATTGTAAATGTAGTAGGTCTTTTCCTTGCCGTCCTTTTTGCCGGTGAAGATGCAGCCGATGTTGGTCTTGCCCTTGGTGCGGGGGCCGAGGCTGGCGGGATCAGGCAGGAGGGCTTTCAGGAACTGGATGGGGACGATCTCCTGCCCGTTGAAGTTGATGGGGGTGGTGGAGAGCATCCCCACGTCCTCGAGGCAGCGCATATGGTCGAGATAGCTCTGGCCGAAGGTCATGAAGAAGCGGATGCGCTTTGCCTCCGGGATGTTCTTTGCCAGAGACTCGATCTCCTCGTGGTGGAGCAGGTACATATCCTTCTGGCCCACCTTGTCGAAATCGTACTCCCGCTTGATGCTCATGGCCGGGATCTCGACCCAATGGCCGTTCTCCCAGTAGCTGCCGGGGGCGGAGACTTCGCGGAGGTTGATCTCGGGGTTGAAGTTGGTGGCGAAAGCATAGCCGTGGTCGCCGCCGTTGCAGTCGAGGATGTCGATGGTGTCGATGGTGTCGAACTCGTGCTTCTTGGCGTAGGCGCAGTAAGCCTGGGTCACGCCCGGGTCGAAGCCGCTGCCCAGCAGGGCGGTGAGGCCGGCTTCCTCAAACTTTTTGGCGTAGGCCCACTGCCAGCTGTAGTCGAAGTAGGCGGAGAAGCCTGCCTCCTTGCAGCGCTTCTCATAGATGGCACGCCACGCGGGGTCGTCGGTGTTCTCCGGCTCGTAGTTGGCGGTGTCCATGTAGTTGACGCCGCAGGCGAGGCAGGCGTCCATGATGGTCAGGTCCTGATAGGGCAGGGCGATGTTCATCACGAGGTCGGGCTGATAGCTCTTGATGAGGGCGATGACCTCGTCCACATGGTCGGCATCCACCTGTGCGGTGGTGATGTTGGTGGTGGTCTTGGGGGCAAGCTCTGCGGCCAGCTTGTCACACTTGGACTTGGTGCGGCTGGCGATGCAGATGTCGGTGAACACTTCGGGGACCTGGCAGCACTTGTGGATGGCGACGGAGGCCACGCCGCCGCAGCCGATGATCAGAACTTTGCTCATGATGGTTTCTCCTTTATATCAAATTATTTTTTTGTCAGACCTGAAACCCGGGCCAGCCCTTGTCGAGGGCGATCAGCAGCTCCCGCAGCACCTTGCAGGCCGTGGCCGTAGAGACGCCGGAGATGTCCAGCATGGGGGCCAGCTCATTGAGGTCGGCGCCCACAATGTTGGCTTTGGACACGGTGCGGATGGCGTCCAGCAGCTGCAAAAAGCTCACGCCGCCCGCCTCGGGAGTGCCGGTGCCGGGGAAGCAGGAGGGGTCGAGGCAGTCGAGGTCGATGGTGAGGTAGACCGGCTCTTTGGTGGCGCAGAGCTGTTCGGTGAGCGCGGCAAGGCCGGTGAAGTCGAACTTGTGCATCTCGGTATGCTGGGCCGCAAACTCGAACTCGGCCCGCTCGCCGCTGCGGATGCAGAACTGGTGGATGCGGCCGTCGCCCACGATCTCGTGGCAGCGGCGCAGCACACAGGCGTGGCTCAGCTTCGCACCGAGGTAGTCGTCCCGCAGGTCGGCGTGGGCGTCGAAGTGGATGATGTGGAGGCCGGGGTATTTCTCTGCCACGGCCCGCACCGCACCCAGCGTCACCAGATGCTCGCCGCCCAGCAGGAGCGGAAGCTTGCCGTCGTGCAGGATCTCTGCCGCCCGGGCCTCGATGTCGGCAAGGGCAGCTTCGCTGGAGCCGAAGCAGAGCTCGAGGTCGCCGCTGTCGAAGATGTCGAAGTCGGTGAGGTCGGCGTTCTGGTAGGGGCTGTAAGTCTCGAGGCCAAAGCTCTCGTGCCGGATGGCCGACGGGCCGAACCGTGCGCCGGGGCGGTAGCTGGTGGTGGAGTCGAACGGTGCGCCGTAGAGCACGATGTCGGCGGCGCGGTAGCTGCTGTCGCAGCCGATAAAGGTTTCAACATTGGGTGAGATCATTTGGGTTCCTCCACTTCGCGCAGCATCTCCTCGAGGAATGCCGGCAGATAGAAAGCTCCGACGTGGAGCCGGGTGGTATAGTAGCGGGTGCGCAGATTGAGCGCCTTCCATGCGTCGGCGTCCAGATCGTCGATGGGGTGGTACTTCTTGCTGGCAAAGCCGAAGAGCCAGTAGCCGGCGGCGAAGGTCGGGATGTGTGCCTGATAGACCCGGCTGACGGGGAAGGTGGACGCGATACGCTTGTGGCTGCGCTGCATGGCGCTGGCGTCCTCGGTGTAGAAGGGGCTGCCCTGCTGGTTGACCATGATGCCGTCCTCTTTCAGGGCGTTGAAGCAGCTGCCGTAGAACTCCCGGGTGAACAGGCCCTCGGAGGGGCCGAAGGGGTCGGAGGAATCCACGATGATGAGGTCATATTCCTCCTCGCAGCGGCGGATGTATTTCAGAGCGTTCTCGAAGTAGATGTGGACCCGGCGGTCGTCCATCCGGCAGGCGTTGCCGGGCAGATAGGCGCGGCAGGCCTCCACGACCTGGGGGTCCATCTCCACGAGGTCGATGCGCTCGACCCGGTCGTAGCGGGTCAGCTCCCGCACCACGCCGCCGTCGCCTGCACCGATGACAAGGATGTCTTTTGCCTCCTTGTGGACGGCCATGGGGACGTGGACGATCATCTCGTCGTAGATGAACTCGTCCCGCTCGGTGAGCATCACGTTGCCGTCCAGCGTCAGCACCCGGCCAAACTCAGGCGTCTCAAAAATGTCGATGCGCTGATAGTCGCTCTGCTTGGAGTAGAGCTGCTTGTTCACCCGGATACTGTGCTTGACGTCCGGGGTGTGAAATTCCGAAAACCAAAACTCCATCTGCTTCTCCTTATGCCAGAACATTCAGGTGCAGGATGTCCGGGTCTTCCGGGCCGGTCATGCTGCAGCCTTTGGCCTTGGCGTACTCGATATAGTTCAGTATCTCTTTGGTGATGCGCTCGCCGGGGGCCAGGATGGGGATGCCCGGCGGGTAGCACATGACGAACTCGCTGCACACCATGCCCTCGGTCTCCCGGAGGGGCAGGCTCTTTTTGGGGGCGTAGAACGCCTCCTGCGGGCTGGCGGCAACGACGGGGTCGATGTATTCCTGGCTCAGCAGGCCGGCGCCGTCGGTGTGGTAGCGGCGCTTGATCTCGGCCAGTGCGCTCACCAGACGCTCGATCTCCTGCGGGCGGTCGCCGATGGAGAGGTAGGCAAGGATGTTGCCGATGTCGCCGAACTCGATCTGGATGTCGTACTCATCCCGCAGGATGTCGTAGACCTCGATGCCGGCGAGGCCGATGTCCAGCGTGTGGACGCTGAGCTTTGTGGTGTCGAAGTCGAAGACCGAGTTGCCGTTGCACAGCTCCTTGCCAAAGGCGTAGTAGCCGCCCACGGCGTTGATCTCTTCGCGGGCGTACTCGGCCATGTCAGCCACCTGATGGAACACCTGCCGGCCCCGCAGCGCGAGGTTCCGCCGGGAGATGTCGAGGCTGGACATGAGCAGGTAGCTGCCGGAGGTCGTCTGGGTCAGGTTGATGATCTGGCGCACATAGCCGGGGTGGACGTTGGGGCCGATGAGCAGCAGGCTCGACTGCGTTAAGCTGCCGCCGCTCTTATGCATGGAGACGGACGCCATGTCCGCGCCTGCCGCCATGGCAGAGACGGGCAGACTGCCGCCGCCGAAGTAGAAGTGGGTGCCGTGGGCCTCGTCGGCGAGGCAGAGCATCCCGGCGTCGTGGGCCATCTTGACAATGGCGCGCAGATCAGAGCAGATGCCGTAGTAGGTGGGGTTGTTCACCAGCACGGCCACGGCGTTGGGGTGCTCCTTGATGGCTTTTGCCACCTGCTCCCGCTTCATGCCCAGCGAGATGCCGAGGCGCTTGTCCACTTCGGGATTGACATAGACCGGCACTGCGCCGCAGAGCACCAGTGCGTTCAGCACGCTGCGGTGGACGTTGCGGGGGAGAATGATCTCGTCGCCCCGCTTGCAGACGGTCAGCACCATGCTCTGCACCGAGCTGGTGGTGCCGCCCACCATCAGAAAAGCGTGTGCCGCGCCGAAAGCGTCGGCGGCCAGCTCCTCGGCCTCCCGGATGACCGATACCGGGTGGCAGAGATTGTCCAGCGGTTTCATGCTGTTGACGTCCACGCCCACGCACTGCTGGCCCAGAAAGGCCGTCAACTCCGGGTTGCCCCGGCCGCGCTTGTGGCCCGGCACATCGAAGGGGACCACCCGCATCTGTCGGAACTGCTCCAGAGCCTCGTAGATCGGTGCGCGGCGCTGATCCAGCCGGAACCGTGTACGGTTCTCACTCATGTTTTTTCCTCCGTCCCTGACTCCTGCTGCAAACCATGCGGGCAAACAAAAAAGCGCAAGCCCTGCACAGAAATGCAGGCTTGCGCTTTGAAAAAACCGTTTGAATGCGCGGATAAAGTCTCCGGGGCAAAGACGCCAGAGCCGTATCGCAGCATGATTCATCAGGATTCAAAAGGACGGGATGACGAGAGTCTATATAGCAATTACACTTTTACTACTCTTATTGACCGTTTCACAAGTCTGCGCACGCTCTGCGCAATTTCATGGTTGTAAAGGAACCAACTTATAAAATTTAGAGCCTGGCCGCAAGGTCAAAAGCTGCTTTTGATCAAAAACAGCAGTCTTTGCGGCATGCGATCCAACGCTGTTGCCAACGAATAAAAAGTTGGATCGCTAACGCTCAATCAATAATGGCAGCTTGCGCCGCCGGTCGGCAGTGGACCCGGCTGTCCGTATGGCCTTAGCCCCGATGGGCGGTCCTAGTTAAATTGCTTTGAAAAGACTTCGACACGCTTCGTCTCTCAAAATCGTGTGTGATTTTATCACGCAAAAAGCGATTTGTCAATGATCTGACAGGAAAAAGCTCAAAAAATCCTTCAGGAGTCATACTTATCGTCATCCGGCAGGAAGTGTCGGCGCGGCATAACATAAAAAAGAACGGCCCCGGTACGCAGTCTGGACGTACCGGGGCCGCTTTGGTCTGCTTTAGCGCTTGATGTCGTAGTTCATGTTCATGAGGTTGCGGATGGAGCTGACATCGTCGGTGATGTTGGCATCGCCGTGGATGGTGTGCTTGATGGCGCTGCTTGCCACCGCAAAGTTTATCATGTCCATGGCCTTGTAGTTGTGGAGCATGGCGTAGATGAGGCCGCTGGCGAAGGCGTCGCCGCCGCCCACGCGGTCGAGGATGTTGAAGGTGAACAGCTTGCTCTCGAAGGTGTGGCCGTCATACCACATAAAGGCTTTCAGGCTGTTCTCGCTGCCGCTGTGGGCATAGCGGACGTGGCGGGCGATGCACTTCAGGCTGGGGTAGCGCTCGATGAAGTGCTGGAAAATTTCGTCCTGCTGCTCATAGCTGGGCTGCAGAGGCACGCCGTCCTTCCAGTCGCCCTTGGAGTGGTCGTTCTCGTCCTTCCACAGGTGGTAGGGCTCGATGCCCAGCAGTACGTCCACATAGGGCAGGCACTCGGTGCAGAAGTCGCGGGCCTCGTCCCAGGTCCAGAGGGTGGAGCGGAAGTTGCCGTCGAAGCTGACGGTCAGGCCCTTCTTCTTGGCCTCCTTGAGCATATCGATGATGAGGCCGCGGCAGTTGGGAGCCAGAGCCGGGGTAATGCCGCTCAGGTGCAGCCAGTCGAAGCCCTCCAGCAGCTCGTTCAGATCGACCTGGGAGAAATCGTACTCGGTGATGGCGCTGTGCTTGCGGTCATAGATGACCTTGGAGGGGCGGATGCCGTAGCCGGTCTCGAGGTAGTATGTACCCAGACGGTTGGAGGGCGTCTCATCCGGCTCGGTGAGGATCATGGGGGTGCAGTGGACGTCGTTGGAGCGCAGCCAGCGCACGGCGCTTTTGCCGAGGCTGTTGTTCGGCACGACGCTGAAGAAGGTGCTGTCCACGCCGAGGTTTGCCAGTGCGAGGGCGATGTTGGCCTCGCTGCCGCCGTAGCTGGCCTCAAAGTTGGTGGCCATGCGGAGCTTTTCGTAGTTCGGCGGGGTCAGGCGCAGCATGATCTCGCCGCAGGTGATGAATTTCGGTCCGGTGGTCTCGTAGCCCAGAATGGGGTTGAAATGTTCCATAACGGTCCTCCTGTTGCTCTTCTCGGGCATTTGAGCCGCCGCCTCTCCTATACCATTCTTGAGACGGGGCGTTTGGTGCTCAGCAGGGCAGCCAGACCCCACATGACGCACATCGTTGTATCCATTATAGTGCTTTCGGAGAGGATTTGCAAGGAAAAGAAAAACACTGTGAGAGAAAATTTGGTGGGATTTTTGTGGATTGTGACGGAAAGTGTATCGGCAGGCCGTCCGGTAGTTTCCCCGCAAATGGGACCCGAAACCCACGGTTTCGCCCCAACGCTTCGCGCCGGGGCCCCACTTCTCTGGACATTTGCTTGGGAAACTCCCCTCCACCTGCCTCTGATAGGTTTACCGGCTGGTCAAATGCCCGTCAGATCAAAGCTGGGTGTATACTCCTCCCGGGCGCTGCTCTTCTGCTGCATATAGCCGGCGGTCAGCCCCAGATCCATGGCATAGTTGACCACCCGGCGGTACTCGTAGGTGGTGATGCGCCGCCCGATGCCGTGCTCTGCGGCCTTGTAAAAGGGGGTGTACTGGCTCATGACACTGGGGATGAAGCAGCCGGGGTCGGCCTCGTTCCATGCGGCCATCTGGTCGAGGACGGCAAAGCTGTCGTCGATGTGGCCGGGCAGAGCCAGATGCCGCAGGATGACGCCCTTCTGTAAGATGCCCTCGCTGTCGAACACCGGATGGCCCGCCTGCGCCATCATGGCCTCGATGGCGGGCCTGGCCTGGGTGAAGTAGTCCGGCGCAGAGGAAAGCTCGGCGGAGAGGGAAGAGGAAACGTACTTCAAATCGGCCAGCCAGATGTCGATAGAGCCGCGCCACGCCTCCACGCTCTCCACCGTCTCGTAGCCGCCGGTGTTGCAGACGATGGGCAGACGCAGCCCCTCGGCCCGGGCAATGTCCAGCGCCGCGATGATCCAGGGCCGCCACTGTCCGGGGGTGACGAGGTTGATGTTGTGGGCGCCCTGCTCCTGCAGGCCGAGGAAAATTTCGGCCAGATGTTCTATCGTGATCTCTTTGCCAAGACCCTCGGCGCTGATGGGGTAATTCTGGCAGAAACAACACTTGAGGGTGCAGCCCGAGAAAAACACGGTGCCGCTGCCCCGGGTGCCGCTGATGCAGGGCTCTTCCCAGAAGTGCAGGGCCGCGCGGGCGGCTTTCAGGGTGCCGCCCGCCCCGCAGAAGCCTGTCTGCCCGGCGGCACGGTCTGCGCCGCAGCGGCGGGGGCAGAGGGTACAGGAGACAGGCGGCGTTGTGGAAATGTTTTTAGACATATTGTCCAACTCCTATGAGAAAGAATCATATTAAATTATCCGAGGCTATTATATCATTTTTGCCCCCGGAAGTGATATACTAAGATTGAATATTGCATGTCATGCAAGAATACTACATGATTTGGAGGATACCATGCGTACAGAGACCGAAGAGATCCGGGACAACCTGAAATATCTGAGCCTTCTGGCCCGGGACTATCCCTCGCAGGCAGCGGCCGCCAGCGAGATCATCAGCACACAGGCACTGCTCAAGCTGCCCAAAGGCACCGAGCACTTCATGAGCGACCTGCACGGTGAGAACGAGGCGTTCGTACATATCCTGAACTCTGCTTCCGGCGTCATCCGCGAAAAGGTAGACATTGTGCTGGGGGATACCGTGCCGGAGGGGACGCGGGCCGAGCTGGCGACTCTGATCTACTATCCGAACGAGAAGCTGCCCCAGCTCAAGGAGCGCTGCGCCGACGAGGAAGCGCTGGAACAGTGGTACAGCGAGACGCTGCTGCGGCTCATCGACATCTGCCGCCTCGTCTCTTCCAAGCACACCCGGGAGCATGTCCGGGCCTGTTTGCCGTCCAGCTGCGGTTACATTCTGGATGAGCTGCTCCACGCCCACTTCGAGGACCACGACAAAGACCTCTACTACGGCCAGATCGTCGGCAGCATCATCGAGAATGGCCGCGCCGATAAGTTCATCGTCCGTCTCTGCGAGCTCATCAAGCGGCTGGCTGTGGACAAGCTCCACATCGTGGGCGACCTGTTCGACCGCGGCCCCCGCCCCGACGTCATCCTTGACCTGCTGATGCGCCACCACGATGTGGACATCCAGTGGGGCAACCACGACGTGGTCTGGATGGGTGCGGCGGCCGGCAGTCCCATCTGCATCTGCACGGTGCTGAAGACCACCCTCGCTTACCACAACCACGGCATGGTGGAGGACTGCTACGGCATCAACCTCCGCCACCTGCAGCGGATGGCCGAGCAGTTCTACGGCGACGACGACTTGACCATCTGGATGCCTCACACCGACACTGCCCGCGGCCCCTACACCCCCGGTATGCTCCATCGCTGCGCCGTCATGCATAAGGCCATCACCATCCTGATGCTCAAGCTCGAGTGTCAGGTCATCGACCGCAACCCGGATTTCAAGATGCAGGACCGCGACTTCCTGCGCCGCATCAACTGGGAGAAGAGGACCGTCATGGTGAACGGCAGGGAGTACCCCATGCGGGATATGTCTTTCCCGACGGTAGACCCCGCCGACCCCACCGCGCTGAACAGCGACGAGAAGGTGGTGCTGCAAAAGCTGGTGCAGTCCTTCCGCCAGAGCGAGAAATTACAGCAGCACGTCGAGTTTCTGTACGCCAAGGGCAGTGTCTACCACATCGAGAACGGCAACCTGCTCTACCACGGCGCTGTGCCGATGACTAAGAAAGGCACCTTCGCTGTGGAGCGGTTCGAGGGCCACGCCTACTCGGGCCGCGCCCTCATGGACTACTGTGACGAGCGCGCCCGCCGGGGCTACTTCGCCCCCGAGGGCAGCGCCGCCCGCCAGAGCGGACAGGATTTCCTGTGGTATCTGTGGTGCGGCAAGCTGTCGCCCCTGTATGGCCGCAGCGCCATGACCACCTTCGAGCGGCTGTATGTCGAAGACGCTTCCACTCACACCGAGGTAAAGGACCCCTATTATACATGGTATAATGAGGAAGCCGTCTGCCGCCGCATCCTCGCCGAGTTCGGCCTGCCCGGCACCAGCCACATCGTCAACGGCCATGTCCCCGTGCAGGAGAAGAAGGGCGAGAGCCCCATCAAGGGCGGCGGACGCCTCGTGGTCATCGACGGCGGTTTCTGCCGCGCCTACCACGAAAAGACCGGCATCGCGGGCTACACGCTGGTGTATTCCAGCCGCACCATGTCCCTGCGCACCCACCAGCCCTTCGAGAGCGCCGAAAAGGCCGTGAACGAGAATCTGGACATCCTCTCCCAGAAGAACATCCTCGAGACGGAGAACCACCGCATCCTTGTGGAGGAGACCGACGAGGGCGAGATCCTGCGGGAGAAGGTCCACGACCTCAAACAGCTGGTCCGGGCCTATCAGCTGGGCTGGATCAAGGAGACCCGCTGCGACGACAGTGTGTGGTAAGCAGCGGCAAATGTAAAATTTTCCTGAAAATAAGAGACAAAATCCGAGAATAACAGAAAAGAAACTGGGCAAAACAGAAAATAATCGACGAGCGTGCATTGGGGCTTTGCTTTTTGCTGGAAGTTGTGTATAATAAAGTAGCTGTAATTGTGTCAACTGGTTGTGAGCTTTGTACAGCGAGAAGGAATAACGTACCTTGAACTGACCTTTTGGGCCTGCGGGGAGTGGGCCTGTGACAAGGAGATCATAAAATTGGAAAAGTTTGTTATTACGGGCGGTAAGCCCCTGCACGGCGAAGTCATCATCTCCGGCGCGAAAAATGCGGCTGTGGGCATCCTGCCCGCTACCATTCTGGCAGCGGACGTCTGCGTCATCGAGAACCTGCCGGACATCAGCGATGTGGCGGTGAGCCTCAAGATCCTCAGCGTGCTGGGCGCAAAGGTCCGGATGCTGAACAAGAACACCTACGAGATCGACACCACCCATCTGACCGGCACCAACGTCCCCGACGACCTGTCCCGCCAGATGCGCGCCAGCTACTATTTCCTCGGCGCACTGCTGTCCCGCTTCGGCAAGGCCGAGGTGGCCATGCCCGGCGGCTGCAACCTCGGCCCCCGCCCCATCGACCAGCACCTGAAGGTGTTCAGCGCTCTGGGCGCGGAGGACAGTGTGGACTACGGCATGATCACCGTCCACGCCGACGAGCTGAACGGCGCTCATATCTTCTTTGATAAGGTGAGCGTGGGCGCTACCATGAACGGTATGCTCTCCGCTGTCATGGCCAAGGGTCAGACCATTCTGGAAAACTGTGCCAAGGAGCCCCATGTGGTCGATCTGGCCAACTTCCTGAATATGTGCGGCGCTGATGTGCGCGGCGCAGGCACCGATGTCATCAAGGTGCGCGGCGTCGAGCAGATGCACGGCTGCACCTACAGCATCATCCCCGACCAGATCGAGGCCGGCAGCTACATGGTGGCTGCAGCGGCCACCGGCGGCGATGTGCTGGTGAAGAACGTCACCCCCAAGCACCTCGAGCCTATCACCGCAAAGCTCCGCCGTGCGGGCATTGAGGTGGAAGAGTTTGACGATGCTGTGCGGGTTCGCCGCACCGGCGACATCCTGCCCCTCAAGATCAACACCATGCCCCACCCGGGCTTCCCCACCGATATGCAGCCCCTGATGGGCGTTCTGCTCAGCGTGGCAAAGGGGACTTCCACCGTTACCGAGAGCGTGTGGGACAACCGCTTCCGCTATGTGGATGAGCTGCGCAAAATGGGCGCGAATGTCCAGGTGGACGGTCAGGTGGCCGTGTTCGAGGGCGTGGAGAAGCTTTCTCCCGCTCCGCTCCGCGCTTCCGACCTGCGCGCCGGTGCAGCGATGGTCGTTGCAGCCCTGATGGCCGACGGCACCAGCGAGATCGAGGAGATCGGCCATATCGAGCGCGGCTACGAGAACATCGTGGAGAAGCTGCGCGGCCTCGGTGCTGACATCAGGAAGGTGGAGCGGATGCCCGCTGCACTGGAACAGGCTCTGTAATTAGAAAAACCTCTCCGTCACGCCTGCGGCGTGCCGCCTCCCCTGCCGAGGGGGAGGCATTGGCAGTCCGTCAGGTCCCTGCGTTTTTATGACTGCGCAGCAGACGGAGAGGTTTTATTTGTTGAGGTTTATCATGTCTGAATTTATCTCTCTTTATTCCGGTTCCTCCGGCAACAGCAGCGTCGTGCGCTGTGGGGAGCGGTATCTCATCGTGGATATGGGCAAAGGCGTCCGCACCACCGGCGCAGCCCTCAAGGAGCTGGAGCTGAACATCTCCGACTGCGACGGCATTCTTGTCACCCATGAGCACAGCGACCATGTGAAGGGCCTTTCCACCTTCCTGAAAAAATATCCGCTGCCGGTGTACGGTGCAGAGGAGACGCTGGAATTTCTGGACGCAAACGGGGTCGTTCCCGCCAGCTGTGATCTGACAGCCCTGACGCCGGGCAGGGAAGAGGACATCGGTGTCTTTGGGGTCAAAGCTTTCCCCACCAGCCACGACGTCCCCTGTGTGGGCTACCGCATCCACACCCCCGACGAGAAGACCATGACCATCGCCACCGACCTCGGCGTGCTGACTCCTGCTGTACATGAAGCCCTCTCCGGCTGCGACCTTGTGGCCCTCGAGAGCAACTACGACCTGCACATGCTCCGCAGCGGGCCGTACCCCTACTATCTGCGCGCCCGCATCGAGTCGGTCCGGGGCCACCTCTCCAACGATGAGTGCGCGGCAAAGCTGCTGGAACTCATCCAGGAGGGCTGCAAGAAGTTTGCCCTCTGCCACCTCTCGCAGGAGAACAACACCCCTATGCTGGCGCTGCAGACCGTCTTTTCCACCCTCGGTGCGGCGGGCGTCGTGCCGGACAAGGACTGTATCGTCCAGACCCAGCGGCGGAACGAAGTGAGCCCCGCGCTGGCGTTCTGACACTATAAAACCAGAGCAGGAAAAGGAGAAGAGCCTATGTCGTACATCATGGCGCTGGACGCCGGAACTACCTCGAACCGCTGCATCCTGTTCAATAAGGCAGGCGAGATCTGCAGCGTCGCGCAGAAGGAATTTGCCCAGTATTACCCGAGACCCGGCTGGGTGGAGCACGACGCCAATGAGATCTGGGCCACCCAGCTGGGCGTGGCCCTCTCGGCCATGAACAAGGTCGGCGCCCGGGCCGAGGACATCGCCGCCATCGGCATCACCAACCAGCGGGAGACCACCATCGTCTGGGACAAGGAGACCGGGGAGCCCATCTGCCACGCCATCGTCTGGCAGTGCCGCCGCACCAGCGAATACTGCGACGAGCTGAAAGCTCGGGGCCTGACGGAGAAATTCCGGCAGAAGACCGGCCTCATCATCGACGCCTATTTTTCGGCCACCAAGCTCAAGTGGATACTGGATCATATCCCCGGCGCCCGCGAAAGGGCCGAGCGGGGAGAACTGCTCTTCGGCACCGTGGAGACCTGGCTCATCTGGAAGCTGACCTGCGGAAAACTGCATGTCACCGACTATACCAACGCCAGCCGCACCATGATGTTCAACATCCACACGCTGGAATGGGACGACGAGATCCTGCAGGAGCTGAACATCCCGAAATGTATGCTCCCGAAGCCGGTGCCGTCCAGCGGCTTTTATGAGTACGCTGACCCGATGCACTTCGGCGGCGAGATAAAAATTGCCGGTGCGGCAGGCGACCAGCAGGCGGCCCTCTTCGGCCAGACCTGCTTTGCGTCCGGCGAGGCGAAAAACACCTTCGGCACCGGCGGCTTTTTGCTCATGAACACCGGTGAGACGCCGGTCACATCCCGGAACGGTCTTGTCACCACCATCGCCTGCGGCCCCGACGGCAAGGTGAATTATGCGCTGGAAGGCTCTATTTTTGTGGCCGGTGCGGCCATCCAGTGGCTCCGCGATGAGCTGCGCCTGCTGGAAGAGGCCCGCGACTCCGAGTATATGGCCCAGAAGGTGAAGGACACCAACGGCTGCTATGTCGTGCCGGCCTTCACCGGCCTCGGCGCGCCCCACTGGGACCAGTACGCCCGCGGTACCATCGTGGGCCTCACCCGGGGCTGCAACAAGTACCACATCATCCGCGCCACGCTGGACAGCATCTGCTATCAGGTCAACGACGTCCTCCGCGCCATGGCAGCGGACTCCGGCATCGCCATGAAGTCTCTCCGGGTGGACGGCGGCGCGTCGGCCAACAACTACCTCATGCAGACCATGGCCGACATCAGCGACCTTGAAGTCAAGCGCCCCCGCTGCGTGGAAACGACGGCGCTGGGCGCGGCCTATCTGGCCGGCCTCGCCGTAGGCTACTGGCAGTCTGCCGAGGACATCACCCGCAACTGGTCGGTGGACCGTGTGTTCCGCCCGGCCATCTCGGAAGAGGAACGCACCAAGCGCATCAAGGGCTGGAATAAGGCTGTCCGCTGCGCCTATCACTGGGCCAGGGACGAAGAGGAATAAGAAGAGAAACAAAACGGTCGGAGTTGCCTGACGAGTAACTCCGACCGTTTTTTGTTATTAGGCAGCTTGAGCGAGGGAAAACCACGGTTCGCAGAGAACATAATGCTCCAACGAATCGTGCTTTGAGTTTGTATCATCTTAAAGTATCCCTTTTCAGGAGTCGATCTCGCCCTTGGAAAGCGCGATGACACACTCGCAATGCCGTGTTCGGGGAAAAAGGTCCACCGGCTGCACCTTCTCCGCGTGATACCCATGCTCTTCGAGCCATGCGGC
>ENA-OWOJ01000205-OWOJ01000205.1-gut-metagenome-genome-assembly--contig:-NODE-205-length-39152-cov-8.987306_pt1 | contig 39152 bp, 30 predicted proteins | sample MGYA00248246_ERZ651795 | MGnify/ENA primary metagenome ERZ651795 (study PRJEB26908, sample SAMEA4031706) | gut metagenome | biome: gut; feature: normal infant; material: stool | place: China | collected 2015...
GTGACGTCACTTAATGTCACAATCCCTTCCACCGAGCCAAACTCATCCACCACAAAAGCAAAGTGTGTGCGGGCATTACGGAACTGCTCCAGGGCAGGTAACAACGGCAAGGTTTCCGGGAACACCAGCGGCTGGCGAATCAACACCCGCAGGTTGAGCGGTTCGCCGCGCAGTGACTGTTGTAGCAGGTCGATAACGTGAACAACACCGAGCAAATCTTCTGCGTCATCACCGTCGGTAACCACCAGCCGCGTATGCTGATTTCGCTCCAGCAACTGGCGGATCTCGTCTTCCGGCGCGTTGAGATCGATATGCTCAATATCGTGGCGCGACGTCATAATGCTGCTGACAGTACGCTGGTTAAGATTAAGTACCCGCTCAATCATCCGCCGTTCCTGCGGATTAAAGATCTGCTGGTTACCATGATCCACCAGCATGGACGCGGTTTCGGCGTCCAGTTCCGCATCTTCTTTTTGCCCGCTAAGCAGGCGCATTACCGCTTCGGTAGTCCGCTGGCGCAGCGTCTGGTTAGCGGAAAGAAAACGTCGCCGGTTAAAGATAGCCAACTGATTGAGCGCCTCGATCATCACCGAGAAACCAATAGCAGCGTACAGGTAGCCTTTCGGAATGACGAAGCCGAAACCTTCTGCCACCAGGCTAAAGCCAATCATCAACAGGAAGCTTAAGCAGAGAATAACGATCGTCGGGTGACTGTTAACAAATTGCGTTAACGGCTTGCTGGCCATCAACATCAGGCTGATAGCGATAACAACGGCGGCCATCATGACCAGTAAATGGTCGACCATCCCGACGGCGGTAATCACCGAGTCGAGTGAGAAGATGGCGTCCAGTACCACAATTTGTGTCACCACCCCCCAGAACTTCGCACCTTTGCGTTGCGTGGGGTTATTGCTGTCTTTCCCCTCCAGCCGTTCGTTCAGCTCCATCGTGGCTTTGAACAGCAGGAAGAAACCACCAAACAGCATGATTAAGTCGCGGGCGCTAAAGGTAAACGAGCGGAAGCTGAACAGCGGTTGAGTCAGGGTGACCAGCCAGGAGATAGACGCCAGCAGTAACAGGCGCATTAACATCGCCAGCAGCAGCCCGGTAACCCGTGCGCGGTCGCGCTGCTTCGGCGGTAGTTTTTCGGCGAGGATGGCAATAAAGACCAGGTTATCAATGCCGAGGACCAGTTCGATCACAATCAGCGTGATTAACCCAGCCCAGATAGACGGATCGGCAATCCATTCCATAGTAAGTACAAAACCTATTCGTTGTATGACAAATGTCACAATTCGATCATGGATAAATCGGGGCAAAAATGCAATGTTGCAGCACTATTTATCTCATATTATTTGAGGGTAATAACCTCACATTATCCCTGAATTAAAAGTGGTAATAATAAAACATTATTTAAGAAATATCGCATGTGGAGACACTATATTAAATACTGTCAACCTAAAGAAACTCCTAAAAACCATATTGAATGACACTTAATATAATTCTTAAAAATAGCCAATTGCCGAATTGTTACCTTGCCTGCTATTCCGTTAGCTGTAACACTTCCTCCTGCATTATTGGAGAGCCAATATTCAATTACCATAATGTCACCTTATATTCGGAAGTTAATCTCCGTAATAACCCTTTCTCATCAACGACTGCATGCTGAGAGGGTGTGAAAAATTAAACTAAATCAGTGTATTGGTAGCTAAAAGCCAGGGGCGGTAGCGTGTCTGGATGCCTGAAAGACCAGTCTGAATTATTCTGTCAATAGCCTGCGGATGAAATCAATTTTTTTAGGACTGATGCCAGTTAAATTTTTATTCAATTAACTGCAAGGTAAATGTGCATGGCGACATTGCTATTAATAGTGCACAGGATAATTACTCTGCCAAAGTGATAAATAAACAATGATGAAATCCAAAATGAAATTGATGCCATTATTGGTGTCAGTAACCTTGATAAGCGGTTGCACAGTACTTCCGGGCAGCAATATGTCGACGATGGGCAAAGACGTCATCAAACAGCAGGACGCTGATTTCGATCTCGACAAAATGGTGAATGTTTATCCGCTGACCCCGCGCCTGATTGACCAATTACGCCCACGCCCGAATGTAGCGCGCCCCAATATGACGCTGGAAAGTGAGATCGCGAATTACCAGTATCGCGTCGGGCCGGGGGACGTTCTTAATGTCACCGTCTGGGATCACCCGGAACTCACCACGCCAGCCGGTCAGTACCGCAGCTCCAGCGACACCGGCAACTGGGTACAGCCTGACGGCACTATGTTTTACCCGTATATCGGCAAGGTCCACGTAGTCGGGAAAACGCTCGCTGAAATCCGCAGTGATATTACCGGGCGCTTAGCGACGTACATCGCTGACCCGCAGGTGGACGTTAATATCGCCGCCTTCCGCTCACAAAAGGCCTATATCTCCGGTCAGGTGAATAAATCCGGTCAACAGGCGATCACCAACGTGCCACTGACTATTCTCGACGCCATCAACGCCGCAGGTGGCCTGACCGACACCGCTGACTGGCGCAACGTGGTGCTAACACACAATGGTCGTGAAGAGCGCATTTCTTTGCAGGCGCTGATGCAAAACGGCGACCTCAACCAGAATCGCCTGCTTTACCCCGGCGATATTCTCTACGTGCCACGTAATGATGATCTGAAAGTATTTGTGATGGGTGAAGTGAAGAAACAAAGCACCCTGAAAATGGACTTTAGCGGCATGACCCTGACTGAAGCCCTGGGCAATGCTGAAGGCATCGACATGACCACCTCCAACGCCAGCGGCATCTTTGTCATTCGTCCGCTGAAAGGCGAGGGCGGGCGTAACGGCAAGATTGCCAATATCTACCAGCTGGATATGTCCGATGCCACGTCGCTGGTGATGGCGACAGAATTCCGCCTGCAACCTTATGACGTGGTGTATGTCACTACCGCCCCGGTTTCCCGCTGGAACCGTCTGATCAATCAGTTGCTGCCAACTATTAGCGGTGTCCGTTACATGACGGATACAGCCAGCGACATTCATAACTGGTAATCGTCATGTTTAACAACATATTAGTTGTCTGTGTCGGCAATATTTGCCGCTCCCCGACGGCGGAACGCTTACTGCAACGTTATCACCCGGAGCTGAAAGTGGAGTCCGCTGGACTCGGCGCGCTGGTCGGTAAGGGCGCTGACCCTACTGCTATCAGCATCGCCGCAGAACATCAACTGTCTCTGGAAGGTCACTGTGCACGGCAAATCAGCCGCCGTCTGTGTCGCAACTACGACCTGATTTTGACCATGGAAAAGCGCCATATCGAACGCTTATGCGAGATGGCACCTGAGATGCGCGGCAAAGTGATGCTGTTTGGTCACTGGGATAACGAATGTGAAATCCCCGATCCGTATCGCAAAAGCCGGGAAACGTTTGCAGCGGTGTACACATTACTTGAACGGTCTGCCCGCCAGTGGGCGCAGGCATTGAACGCAGAGCAGGTATAAGAATGACAGAAAAAGTAAAACAACATGCCGCTCCGGTAACGGGCAGTGATGAAATCGATATTGGTCGCCTGGTCGGCACCGTCATTGAAGCGCGCTGGTGGGTGATTGGCATCACCGCTGTATTTGCCCTCTGTGCCGTGGTTTACACCTTCTTCGCCACGCCGATTTATAGTGCCGACGCACTGGTACAAATCGAGCAAAACAGCGGCAATTCGTTAGTGCAGGACATTGGTTCGGCATTAGCCAACAAACCGCCTGCATCGGACGCCGAGATCCAGTTGATTCGTTCGCGTCTGGTGCTTGGTAAAACGGTGGACGATCTCGACCTCGATATTGCGGTGAGCAAAAACACGTTCCCGATTTTCGGTGCGGGCTGGGATCGTTTGATGGGACGTCAGAACGAGACGGTGAAAGTGACCACCTTTAACCGCCCGAAAGAGATGGCGGATCAGGTGTTTACGCTTAATGTGCTGGACGATAAAAACTACACCCTGAGCAGTGATGGCGGCTTTAGCGCCCGTGGACAAGCGGGCCAGATGCTGAAAAAAGAAGGCGTCACGCTGATGGTTGAAGCCATTCACGCCTGCCCGGGCAGTGAGTTTACCGTCACCAAATACTCCACGCTGGGGATGATCAATCAACTGCAAAACAGCCTGACGGTAACGGAGAACGGCAAAGACGCAGGCGTACTGAGCCTGACTTATACCGGTGAAGATCGCGAACAGATCCGCGACATTCTTAATAGCATCGCCCGTAACTATCAGGAACAAAATATTGAGCGCAAATCGGCGGAAGCGTCGAAAAGCCTCGCTTTCCTCGCGCAACAGTTACCGGAAGTACGTAGCCGCCTTGATGTTGCCGAAAACAAACTGAATGCCTTCCGTCAGGATAAAGATTCTGTTGATCTGCCGCTGGAAGCGAAAGCGGTGCTCGATTCGATGGTGAACATCGACGCGCAGTTGAACGAACTGACCTTTAAAGAGGCGGAAATCTCCAAGCTGTACACCAAAGTTCACCCGGCGTACCGCACGCTGCTGGAGAAACGTCAGGCGCTGGAAGACGAAAAAGCCAAACTTAACGGTCGCGTAACGGCGATGCCGAAAACCCAGCAGGAGATTGTCCGTCTGACCCGCGATGTCGAGTCTGGTCAGCAGGTCTATATGCAACTGCTGAATAAAGAGCAGGAGCTGAAAATCACCGAGGCCAGCACCGTCGGCGATGTGCGCATTGTTGACCCGGCAATCACTCAGCCTGGCGTGCTGAAACCGAAGAAAGGGCTGATTATCCTCGGCGCGATTATCCTTGGCCTGATGCTTTCTATCGTGGGTGTGCTGCTGCGCTCGTTGTTTAATCGCGGCATTGAAAGCCCGCAAGTACTGGAAGAACACGGTATTAGCGTCTATGCCAGCATCCCGCTGTCGGAATGGCAGAAAGCGCGTGATAGCGTCAAAACCATCAAAGGGATTAAACGCTATAAACAGAGCCTGCTACTGGCGGTGGGGAATCCAACCGATCTGGCGATTGAAGCCATCCGTAGTCTGCGTACCAGTTTGCACTTCGCGATGATGCAGGCACAGAACAATGTGTTGATGATGACCGGGGTTAGCCCGTCAATTGGTAAAACCTTTGTCTGCGCCAACCTGGCGGCGGTGATCAGCCAGACCAATAAACGCGTGTTGTTGATCGACTGCGATATGCGCAAAGGCTACACCCACGAGCTGTTGGGCACTAATAACGTTAATGGCCTGTCGGAAATTCTGATTGGTCAGGGCGATATTACTACCGCTGCTAAACCGACCTCTATTGCCAAATTTGACCTGATCCCGCGCGGTCAGGTGCCGCCAAATCCTTCTGAACTGTTGATGAGCGAACGCTTTGCCGAACTGGTGAACTGGGCGAGTAAAAACTATGACCTGGTGTTGATTGATACGCCGCCGATTCTGGCAGTGACCGATGCGGCAATTGTTGGTCGTCATGTCGGAACCACATTAATGGTGGCGCGTTATGCGGTCAACACATTGAAAGAAGTGGAAACCAGTCTGAGCCGCTTTGAGCAAAACGGTATTCCGGTGAAAGGGGTGATTCTGAACTCCATCTTCCGCCGCGCCAGCGCGTATCAGGATTATGGCTATTACGAATACGAATATAAGTCGGATGCGAAATAACGAGATCCGTTGTCGGATGCGATGCTGACGCATCTTATCCGACCTACGTTGACGCCGCATCCGGCAAGCAAACCAGCTCCGTAGGCCGGATAAGGCGCTCACGCCGCATCCGGCAACAGAACCCGTAAACAAGCTTATAAACCGGCAGAACATCTCGACACTCCGGGAGAACAACCTATGAAAGACAATCCGCTGATCTCAATCTATATGCCGACCTGGAACCGCCAACAACTGGCGATTCGGGCGATAAAATCGGTCTTGCGCCAGGACTACAGCAACTGGGAGATGATCATCGTGGATGATTGCTCCACCTCCTGGGAACAACTGCAACAGTACGTCACCGCCCTCAACGATCCGCGTATCACTTACATTCACAACGACATTAACAGCGGGGCGTGCGCGGTACGTAACCAGGCTATTATGCTGGCGCAAGGGGAATACATTACCGGGATCGATGATGATGATGAATGGACACCCAACCGTCTGAGCGTCTTCCTCGCCCATAAACAGCAACTGGTCACTCACGCCTTTTTGTACGCTAACGACTACGTTTGCCAGGGAGAAGTTTATTCCCAACCGGCAAGCTTACCACTGTATCCCAAATCGCCGTACTCACGCCGCCTGTTCTATAAACGCAATATCATTGGCAATCAGGTCTTTACCTGGGCATGGCGTTTCAAAGAGTGTTTGTTCGATACCGAACTGAAAGCGGCACAGGATTACGACATCTTCCTGCGGATGGTGGTGGAGTACGGCGAACCGTGGAAAGTGGAAGAGGCGACGCAGATCCTGCATATCAATCACGGTGAAATGCAGATCACCTCGTCACCGAAAAAATTCTCCGGATACTTCCACTTTTACCGCAAGCACAAAGACAAATTTGACCGCGCCAGCAAAAAATATCAGCTGTTTACCCTCTACCAGATCCGCAATAAACGTATGACCTGGCGCACTTTGCTGACGCTGCTGTCGGTGCGTAACGGCAAACGTCTGGCTGATGGTATTCGGGGGCGCTAAAGATGCTGGAAGATCTGCGCGCCAACAGCTGGAGTTTACGTCCGTGCTGCATGGTTCTAGCGTATCGCGTCGCTCATTTTTGTTCGGTGTGGCGCAAAAAGAACGTCCTCAACAATATTTGGGCGGCCCCTCTGCTGGTGCTGTATCGCATTATCACCGAATGCTTTTTCGGTTATGAAATCCAGGCTGCCGCGACCATTGGCCGCCGCTTTACTATCCATCACGGTTACGCCGTAGTGATCAATAAAAACGTGGTGGCGGGGGATGATTTCACCATTCGCCACGGCGTCACTATCGGCAATCGTGGTGCCGATAACATGGCATGTCCACATATTGGCAACGGCGTCGAACTCGGTGCCAACGTTATTATTCTTGGTGATATCACGCTTGGTAACAACGTCACCGTGGGTGCGGGCAGCGTGGTGCTCGACTCTGTCCCGGACAACGCGCTGGTGGTGGGAGAAAAAGCGCGAGTGAAGGTAATTAAATGAATATTTTGCAATTTAATGTGCGACTGGCGGAAGGCGGGGCAGCAGGTGTGGCGTTAGATCTCCACCAGCGTGCGCTGCAACAGGGGCTAGCGTCACATTTTGTCTACGGTTACGGCAAAGGCGGCAAAGAGAGCGTCAGCCATCAAAACTATCCGCAGGTCATCAAACATACGCCGCGGATGACTGCAATGGCGAATATTGTCCTGTTTCGTCTGTTTAATCGCGATCTGTTTGGCAATTTCAATGAGTTATATCGCACCATTACTCGTACACCGGGTCCGGTGGTCCTGCATTTTCATGTGCTGCACAGCTACTGGCTAAATCTTAAGAGCGTGGTGCGCTTTTGCGAAAAGGTGAAAAACCATAAACCGGACGTCACTCTGGTCTGGACGCTGCACGACCACTGGAGCGTTACCGGACGCTGCGCCTTTACCGACGGTTGTGAAGGCTGGAAAACGGGCTGCCAGAAATGCCCGACCTTAAATAACTATCCGCCGGTGAAGATTGATCGGGCGCACCAGCTGGTGGCGGGCAAACGCCAGTTATTCCGTGAGATGCTGGCGCTGGGCTGTCAGTTTATTTCCCCCAGCCAGCATGTGGCTGACGCTTTCAATAGCCTGTACGGTCCAGGGCGTTGCCGGATTATCAATAATGGTATTGATATGGCAACCGAAGCGATTCTGGCGGATCTGCCTCCGGTGCGCGAAACCCAGGGCAAGCCGAAAATCGCTGTGGTGGCGCATGACCTGCGTTACGACGGCAAAACTAACCAGCAACTGGTGCGTGAGATGATGGCGCTGGGCGACAAAATCGAACTGCATACCTTTGGTAAGTTCTCGCCGTTCACCGCTGGCAACGTGGTTAATCACGGCTTTGAAACCGACAAACGTAAGCTGATGAGCGCGCTCAATCAGATGGATGCGCTGGTATTCAGTTCTCGCGTCGATAACTACCCGCTGATTTTGTGTGAGGCGCTATCGATTGGCGTGCCGGTGATTGCCACCCATAGCGATGCGGCGCGGGAAGTGCTGCAAAAATCCGGTGGTAAAACCGTCAGTGAAGAAGAGGTGCTGCAACTGGTCCAGTTAAGCAAACCGGAAATCGCGCAGGCGATATTTGGTACCACGCTGGCTAAGTTCAGCCAACGCAGCCGCGCCGCCTACAGTGGACAACAGATGCTGGAGGAGTATGTCAACTTCTATCAGAATCTGTAGCTACCTGCTGCTGCCGCTAATCTACCTGCTGGTTAACGTCAAAATCGCCCAGCTTGGCGAAAGTTTCCCCATCACCATCGTCACTTTTTTACCTGTCTTGTTACTGCTGTTTTTAGAGCGCATCAGCGTTAAAAAATTGATGATTGCCCTGGGGATTGGTGCGGGGCTCACGGCGTTCAACTATCTGTTTGGTCAGTCGCTGGATGCCAGTAAATACGTCACTTCAACCATGCTGTTTGTCTATATTGTGATCATTATTGGCATGGTGTGGAGTATTCGCTTTAAAACGATTTCGCCACACAACCATCGCAAGATATTACGTTTCTTTTATCTGGTGGTCGGGCTGGTGGTGGCGCTGGCGGCGGTGGAGATGGCGCAAATTATCCTCACCGGCGGCAGCAGTATTATGGAGTCGATTTCGAAATATCTGATTTACAGCAACAGCTATGTACTGAATTTCATTAAATTCGGCGGCAAGCGCACGACAGCACTTTATTTCGAACCGGCATTTTTCGCTCTGGCATTAATCTCAATTTGGCTCAGCATCAAACAGTTTGGTATCAAAACGCCTAAAACCGATGCTATGATTCTCGCAGGGATAATATTATCCGGATCGTTTTCAGGGGTTATGACCTTTATCCTGTTTTATTTGCTGGAGTGGGCATTTCAATATCTGAATAAAGAGGCGATTAAGAAAAAGTTACCGTTAGCATTGATTTCTCTGGCTGTATTCCTGGTTGGTGTGGTAATCGCGTTTCCTTATATTTCCACCCGTCTGGGCGATTTAGGTACGGAAGGATCGTCATCGTATTATCGTATTGTCGGTCCGCTGGTGATGGTCGGTTATTCTTTGACCCATATTGACGGTGTAGTCAGATTTGGCTCACTTTATGAATATGTTGCATCATTCGGAATATTTAACGGTGCGGATGTCGGAAAAACCATAGACAATGGTTTGTATCTGTTGATTATTTATTTTTCCTGGTTCGCGGTGTTTTTATCGCTGTGGTACATGGGGAAAGTGATAAAAATGATGATCAACGCTTTTGGTGATAACCGCAATTTTCGCGTGCAATTATATCTTTTTACTCCGGTATCGCTGTTTTTTACCGGTTCGATATTTAGCCCGGAATATGCATTTTTAATCGTCTGTCCGTTTATTTTGCGAAAAGCGTTAAATATTACGAGGTAAGAATAAGAACATGTTGCTTAGCATAATCACTGTCGCGTTTCGTAACCTCGAAGGGATAGTCAAAACACATGCCTCGCTGGCGCATCTGGCGCAGGTGGAAGATATCAGTTTCGAATGGATTGTTGTCGATGGCGGTTCCAACGACGGCACCCGTGAGTATCTGGAAAATCTCAATGGTATCTATAACCTACGCTTTGTCAGCGAGCCAGATAACGGTATCTACGACGCCATGAACAAAGGCATTGCGATGGCACAAGGCAAGTTCGCGTTGTTTCTCAACTCGGGCGATATTTTTCATCAGGATGCCGCAAATTTTGTCCGTAAGTTAAAAATGCAAAAAGATAACGTGATGATCACCGGCGATGCGCTGCTGGATTTTGGCGACGGGCATAAAATTAAACGTAGCGCCAAACCTGGCTGGTATATTTACCACAGTCTGCCCGCCAGTCATCAGGCGATATTTTTCCCGGTGTCCGGCTTGAAAAAATGGCGTTATGACCTGGAATATAAAGTTTCTTCCGATTACGCGCTGGCGGCTAAAATGTATAAAGCCGGTTATGCATTTAAAAAACTCAATGGCCTGGTGTCTGAATTTTCAATGGGTGGGGTATCAACCACCAATAATATGGAATTGTGTGCTGACGCCAAAAAAGTCCAACGGCAGATATTACATGTGCCTGGCTTCTGGGCAGAATTATCCTGGCATTTACGCCAACGTACTACCTCAAAGACGAAAGCCTTATATAACAAAAGCTGAATATAAGGGAAAACGATGCAAGATTTAAGTGGATTCTCGGTGCCGAAAGGGTTCCGGGGCGGCAACTCTATTAAAGTGCAATTATGGTGGGCAGTACAGGCAACAATATTTGCCTGGTCGCCACAAGTATTGTATCGCTGGCGGGCTTTTTTATTACGTTTATTCGGGGCAAAAATAGGAAAAAACGTAGTTATTCGTCCGTCAGTAAAAATTACCTATCCGTGGAAATTAACCTTAGGTGATTACGCGTGGGTCGGCGATGACGTCAATTTATATACCCTCGGTGAAATAACCATTGGCGCACATTCGGTGATATCGCAAAAAAGTTATTTATGCACCGGTAGCCACGACCATGCAAGTCAACATTTCACCATTAACGCCACGCCTATTGTGATTGGCGATAAATGCTGGCTGGCAACCGATGTCTTTGTTGCCCCTGGCGTCACGATTGGCGACGGCACCGTCGTGGGTGCACGAAGCAGTGTTTTTAAATCGCTTCCGGCAAATGTGGTTTGCCGGGGGAATCCCGCAGTGGTGATACGCGAACGCGTTGAAACTGAATAAATTCAAAAAATACAGAGGAATAAGACATGTCAAAAGTCGCTCTCATCACCGGTGTAACCGGACAAGACGGTTCTTACCTGGCAGAGTTTCTGCTGGAAAAAGGTTACGAGGTGCATGGTATTAAGCGTCGCGCATCGTCATTCAACACCGAGCGCGTGGATCACATTTATCAGGATCCGCACACCTGCAACCCGAAATTCCATCTGCATTATGGCGACCTGAGTGATACCTCTAACCTGACACGCATTTTGCGTGAAGTGCAGCCGGATGAAGTGTACAACCTGGGCGCAATGAGCCACGTTGCGGTTTCTTTTGAGTCACCGGAATATACCGCAGACGTCGATGCGATGGGTACGCTGCGCCTGCTCGAGGCGATCCGCTTCCTCGGTCTGGAAAAGAAAACTCGTTTCTATCAGGCTTCCACCTCTGAACTGTATGGTCTGGTGCAGGAAATTCCGCAGAAAGAAACCACGCCGTTCTACCCGCGATCTCCGTATGCGGTCGCCAAACTGTACGCCTACTGGATCACCGTTAACTACCGCGAATCCTATGGCATGTACGCTTGTAACGGTATTCTCTTCAACCATGAATCCCCGCGCCGCGGCGAAACCTTCGTTACCCGAAAAATCACCCGCGCAATCGCCAACATCGCCCAGGGGCTGGAGTCGTGTCTGTACCTCGGCAATATGGATTCCCTGCGTGACTGGGGCCATGCCAAAGACTACGTAAAAATGCAGTGGATGATGCTGCAACAGGAACAGCCGGAAGATTTCGTTATCGCGACCGGCGTTCAGTACTCCGTACGTCAGTTCGTGGAAATGGCGGCAGCACAGCTGGGCATCAAACTGCGCTTTGAAGGCACGGGTGTTGAAGAGAAGGGCATTGTGGTTTCCGTCACCGGGCATGACGCGCCGGGCGTGAAACCGGGTGATGTGATTATCGCCGTTGATCCGCGTTACTTCCGTCCGGCTGAAGTTGAAACGCTGCTCGGTGACCCGACCAAAGCGCACGAAAAACTGGGCTGGAAACCAGAAATCACCCTCAGAGAGATGGTATCTGAAATGGTGGCTAATGACCTCGAAGCGGCGAAAAAACACTCTCTGCTGAAATCTCACGGCTACGACGTGGCGATCGCGCTGGAGTCATAAGCATGAGTAAACAACGCATTTTTATCGCTGGTCATCGTGGGATGGTCGGTTCTGCCATCAAGCGGCAGCTCGAACAGCGCGGTGATGTGGAGCTGGTATTACGTACCCGCGATGAACTGAACCTGCTGGACAGCCGCGCGGTGCATGATTTCTTTGCCAGCGAACGTATTGACCAGGTCTATCTGGCGGCGGCGAAAGTGGGCGGCATTGTTGCCAACAACACCTATCCGGCGGATTTCATCTACCAGAACATGATGATTGAGAGCAACATCATTCACGCCGCGCATCAGAACGACGTGAACAAACTGCTGTTTCTCGGATCGTCCTGTATCTACCCGAAACTGGCAAAACAGCCGATGGCAGAAAGCGAATTATTGCAGGGCACGCTGGAGCCGACCAACGAGCCTTACGCCATTGCCAAAATCGCCGGGATCAAACTGTGCGAATCTTACAACCGCCAGTATGGACGCGATTACCGCTCAGTCATGCCGACCAACCTGTATGGCCCGCATGACAACTTCCACCCGAGTAATTCGCATGTGATCCCTGCATTGCTGCGTCGCTTCCACGAGGCGACGGCACAGAATGCACCGGACGTGGTGGTATGGGGCAGCGGTACACCGATGCGTGAATTCCTGCACGTCGATGATATGGCGGCGGCGAGCATTCATGTCATGGAGCTGGCGCATGAAGTCTGGCTGGAGAACACCCAGCCGATGCTGTCGCACATTAACGTCGGCACGGGCGTTGACTGCACTATCCGCGAGCTGGCGCAAACCATCGCCAAAGTGGTGGGTTACAAAGGCCGGGTGGTTTTTGATGCCAGCAAACCGGATGGCACGCCGCGCAAACTGCTGGATGTGACGCGCCTGCATCAGCTTGGCTGGTATCACGAAATCTCACTGGAAGCGGGGCTTGGCAGCACTTACCAGTGGTTCCTTGAGAATCAAGACCGCTTTCGGGGGTAATGATGTTTTTACGTCAGGAAGACTTTGCCACGGTAGTGCGCTCCACTCCGCTTGTCTCTCTCGACTTTATTGTCGAGAACAGTCGCGGCGAGTTTCTGCTTGGCAAAAGAACCAACCGCCCGGCGCAGGGTTACTGGTTTGTGCCGGGAGGGCGCGTGCAGAAAGACGAAACGCTGGAAGCCGCATTTGAGCGGCTGACGATGGCGGAACTGGGGCTGCGTTTGCCGATAACAGCAGGCCAGTTTTACGGTGTCTGGCAGCACTTTTATGACGATAACTTCTCCGGCACGGATTTCACCACTCACTATGTGGTGCTCGGTTTTCGCTTCAGAGTATCGGAAGAAGAGCTGTTACTGCCGGATGAGCAGCATGACGATTACCGCTGGCTGACGCCGGATGCACTGCTCGCCAGTGACAATGTTCACGCTAACAGCCGCGCCTATTTTCTCGCTGAGAAGCGTGCCGGAGTACCCGGATTATGAAAATACTGGTCTACGGCATTAACTACTCGCCGGAGTTAACCGGCATCGGCAAATACACTGGCGAGATGGTGGAATGGCTGGTAGCACAAGGTCATGAGGTGCGGGTCATTACCGCACCGCCTTACTACCCGCAGTGGCAGGTGGGCGAGAACTATTCCGCCTGGCGCTACAAACGAGAAGAGGGGGCCGCCACGGTGTGGCGCTGCCCGCTGTACGTGCCAAAACAGCCGAGCACCCTGAAACGCCTGTTACATCTCGGCAGTTTTGCCGTCAGCAGTTTCTTTCCTCTGATGGCGCAACGTCGCTGGAAGCCGGATCGCATTATCGGCGTGGTGCCAACGCTGTTTTGCACGCCGGGAATGCGCCTGCTGGCGAAACTCTCTGGTGCGCGTACCGTGCTGCATATTCAGGATTACGAAGTGGACGCCATGCTGGGGCTGGGCCTTGCCGGAAAAGGCAAAGGCGGCAAAGTTGCACAGCTGGCAACGGCGTTCGAACGTAGCGGACTGCATAACGTCGATAACGTCTCCACGATTTCGCGCTCGATGATGAATAAAGCCATCGAAAAAGGCGTGGCGGCGGAAAACGTCATCTTCTTCCCCAACTGGTCGGAAATTGCCCGTTTTCAGCATATTGCAGATGCCGATGTTGATGCCCTTCGTAACCAGCTTGGCCTGCCGGATAACAAAAAAATCATTCTTTACTCCGGCAATATTGGTGAAAAGCAGGGGCTGGAAAACGTTATTGAAGCTGCCGATCTCCTGCGCGATGAACCGCTGATTTTTGCCATTGTCGGGCAGGGCGGCGGCAAAGCGCGGCTGGAAAAAATGGCGCAACAGCGTGGTCTGCGCAACATGCAATTTTTTCCGCTGCAATCGTATGACGCTTTACCCGCACTGCTGAAGATGGGCGATTGCCATCTGGTGGTGCAAAAACGCGGCGCGGCAGATGCCGTATTGCCGTCGAAACTGACCAATATTCTGGCGGTAGGCGGTAACGCGGTGATTACTGCAGAAGCTCACACAGAACTGGGACAGCTTTGCGAAACCTTTCCGGGCATTGCGGTTTGCGTTGAACCGGAATCGGTCGAGGCGCTGGTGGCGGGGATCCGTCAGGCGCTCCTGCTGCCCAAACACAACACGGTGGCACGTGAATATGCCGAACGCACGCTCGATAAAGAGAACGTGTTACGTCAATTTATAAATGATATTCGGGGATAATTATGGCGCAGTCGAAACTCTATCCAGTTGTGATGGCAGGTGGCTCCGGTAGCCGCTTATGGCCGCTTTCCCGCGTACTTTACCCCAAGCAGTTTTTATGCCTGAAAGGCGATCTCACCATGCTGCAAACCACCATCTGCCGCCTGAAAGGCGTGGAGTGCGAAAGCCCGGTGGTGATTTGCAATGAGCAGCACCGCTTTATTGTCGCGGAACAGCTGCGTCAACTGAACAAACTCACCGAGAACATTATTCTCGAACCGGCAGGGCGTAACACTGCACCTGCCATTGCGCTGGCGGCGCTGGCGGCAAAACGTCATAGCCCGGAGAGCGACCCGTTAATGCTGGTGCTGGCGGCGGATCATGTGATTGCCGATGAAGACGCTTTTCGCACCGCCGTGCGTAATGCCATGCCATATGCCGAAGCGGGCAAGCTGGTGACCTTCGGCATTGTGCCGGATCTACCTGAAATCGGTTATGGCTATATTCGTCGCGGTGAAGTGTCTGCGGGTGAGCAGGATACGGTGGCCTTTGAAGTGGCGCAGTTTGTCGAAAAACCGAATCTGGAAACCGCTCAGGCCTATGTGGCAAGCGGCGAATATTACTGGAACAGTGGTATGTTCCTGTTCCGCGCCGGACGCTATCTCGAAGAACTGAAAAAATATCGCCCGGATATTCTCGATGCCTGTGAAAAAGCGATGAGCGCCGTCGATCCGGATCTTGATTTTATTCGTGTGGATGAAGAAGCGTTTCTCGCCTGCCCGGAAGAGTCGGTGGATTACGCGGTCATGGAACGTACGGCAGATGCCGTTGTGGTGCCGATGGATGCGGGCTGGAGTGATGTCGGTTCCTGGTCTTCATTATGGGAGATCAGCGCCCACACCGCCGAGGGCAACGTTTGCCACGGCGATGTGATTAATCACAAAACTGAAAACAGCTATGTGTACGCCGAATCTGGCCTGGTCACCACCGTCGGGGTGAAAGATTTGGTGGTAGTGCAGACCAAAGATGCAGTGCTGATTGCCGACCGTAACGCGGTGCAGGATGTGAAAAAAGTGGTCGAGCAGATCAAAGCCGATGGTCGCCATGAGCATCGGGTACATCGCGAAGTCTATCGCCCGTGGGGCAAATATGACTCTATCGACGCGGGCGACCGCTACCAGGTGAAACGCATCACCGTGAAACCGGGCGAAGGCTTGTCGGTACAGATGCACCATCACCGCGCGGAACACTGGGTGGTGGTCGCGGGAACGGCAAAAGTCACTATCGACGGTGATATCAAACTGCTTGGTGAAAACGAGTCCATTTATATTCCGCTGGGGGCGACGCATTGCCTGGAAAACCCGGGGAAAATTCCGCTCGATTTAATTGAAGTGCGCTCCGGCTCTTATCTCGAAGAGGATGATGTGGTGCGCTTCGCGGATCGCTACGGACGGGTGTAAACGTCGCATCAGGCGCTGTTTGTCGGATGCGGCGTGAACGCCTTATCCGACCTACGGTTCGGTTTTGTAGGCCTGATAAGACGCGGCAGCGTCGCATCAGGCAATGAATGCGAAACCGAGATGTAAATAACGACAAAAACAAAATTGGCCGTTTCGGTCAGGGCCAACTATTGCCTGAAAAAGGGTAACGACATGAAAAAATTAACCTGCTTTAAAGCCTATGATATTCGCGGGAAATTAGGCGAAGAACTGAATGAAGATATCGCCTGGCGCATTGGTCGCGCCTATGGCGAATTTCTCAAACCGAAAACCATTGTGTTAGGCGGTGATGTCCGTCTCACCAGCGAAACCTTAAAACTGGCGCTGGCGAAAGGTTTACAGGATGCGGGCGTCGATGTGCTGGATATCGGTATGTCCGGCACCGAAGAGATCTATTTCGCCACGTTCCATCTCGGCGTGGATGGCGGCATTGAAGTCACCGCCAGCCATAATCCGATGGATTATAACGGCATGAAGCTGGTGCGCGAAGGGGCTCGCCCGATCAGCGGTGATACCGGACTGCGCGACGTCCAGCGTCTGGCTGAAGCCAACGACTTTCCTCCCGTCGATGAAACCAAACGCGGTCGCTATCAGCAAATCAACCTGCGTGACGCTTACGTTGATCACCTGTTCGGTTATATCAATGTCAAAAACCTCACGCCGCTCAAGCTGGTGATTAACTCCGGGAATGGCGCAGCGGGTCCGGTGGTGGACGCCATTGAAGCCCGCTTTAAAACCCTCGGCGCGCCCGTGGAATTGATCAAAGTGCACAACACGCCCGACGGCAATTTCCCCAACGGTATTCCTAACCCGCTGCTGCCTGAATGCCGCGACGACACCCGCAATGCGGTCATCAAACACGGCGCGGATATGGGCATTGCCTTTGATGGCGATTTTGACCGCTGTTTTCTGTTTGACGAAAAAGGGCAGTTTATCGAGGGCTACTACATTGTCGGCCTGCTGGCAGAAGCGTTCCTCGAAAAAAATCCCGGCGCGAAGATCATCCACGATCCACGTCTCTCCTGGAACACCGTTGATGTGGTGACCGCCGCGGGCGGCACTCCGGTGATGTCGAAAACCGGACACGCCTTTATTAAAGAACGTATGCGCAAGGAAGACGCCATCTACGGTGGTGAAATGAGCGCCCACCATTACTTCCGTGATTTCGCTTACTGCGACAGCGGCATGATCCCGTGGCTGCTGGTCGCCGAACTGGTGTGCCTGAAAGGAAAAACGCTGGGCGAACTGGTGCGCGACCGGATGGCTGCGTTTCCGGCAAGCGGTGAGATCAACAGCAAACTGGCGCAACCCGTTGAGGCGATTAATCGCGTCGAACAGCATTTTAGCCGTGAGGCGCTGGCGGTGGATCGTACCGATGGCATCAGCATGACCTTTGCCGACTGGCGCTTTAACCTGCGCACCTCCAACACCGAACCGGTGGTGCGCCTGAATGTGGAATCGCGCGGTGATGTGCCGCTGATGGAAGCGCGAACGCGAACTCTGCTGACGTTGCTGAATGAGTAATGTCGGATCTTCCCTTACCCCACTGCGGGTAAGGGGCTAATAACAGGAACAACGATGACAAATCTAAAAAAGCGCGAGCGAGCGAAAACCAATGCATCGTTAATCTCTATGGTGCAACGCTTTTCAGATATCACCATCATGTTTGCCGGACTATGGCTGGTTTGCGAAGTCAGCGGACTGTCATTCCTCTACATGCACCTGTTGGTGGCGCTGATTACGCTGGTGGTGTTCCAGATGCTGGGCGGCATCACCGATTTTTATCGCTCATGGCGCGGTGTTCGGGCAGCGACAGAATTTGCCCTGTTGCTACAAAACTGGACCTTAAGCGTGATTTTCAGCGCCGGACTGGTGGCGTTCAACAATGATTTCGACACGCAACTGAAAATCTGGCTGGCGTGGTATGGGCTGACCAGTATCGGACTGGTGGTTTGCCGTTCATGTATTCGCATTGGGGCGGGCTGGCTACGTAATCATGGCTATAACAAGCGCATGGTCGCGGTGGCGGGGGATTTAGCCGCCGGACAAATGCTGATGGAGAGCTTCCGTAATCAGCCGTGGTTAGGGTTTGAAGTGGTGGGCGTTTACCACGACCCGAAACCGGGCGGCGTTTCTAACGACTGGGCGGGTAACCTGCAACAGCTGGTCGAGGATGCGAAAGCGGGCAAGATTCATAACGTCTATATCGCGATGCAAATGTGCGACGGCGCGCGAGTGAAAAAACTGGTCCATCAACTGGCGGACACCACCTGTTCGGTGCTGCTGATCCCCGACGTCTTTACCTTCAACATTCTCCATTCACGCCTCGAAGAGATGAACGGCGTACCGGTGGTGCCGCTTTACGACACGCCGCTTTCCGGGGTTAACCGCCTGCTCAAACGTGCGGAAGACATTGTGCTGGCGACGCTTATTCTGCTGCTGATCTCCCCGGTGCTGTGCTGTATTGCGCTGGCGGTGAAACTCAGTTCGCCAGGGCCGGTTATTTTCCGCCAGACTCGCTATGGCATGGATGGCAAGCCGATCAAAGTGTGGAAGTTCCGTTCCATGAAAGTGATGGAGAACGACAAAGTGGTGACTCAGGCGACGCAGAACGATCCGCGCGTCACCAAAGTGGGGAACTTTCTGCGCCGCACCTCGCTGGACGAATTGCCGCAGTTTATCAATGTGCTTACTGGCGGGATGTCGATTGTCGGTCCACGTCCGCACGCAGTAGCGCATAACGAACAGTATCGACAGCTCATTGAAGGCTACATGCTGCGCCATAAGGTGAAACCGGGCATTACCGGCTGGGCGCAGATTAACGGCTGGCGCGGCGAAACCGACACGCTGGAGAAAATGGAAAAACGCGTCGAGTTCGACCTTGAGTACATCCGCGAATGGAGCGTCTGGTTCGATATCAAAATCGTTTTCCTGACGGTATTCAAAGGCTTCGTTAACAAAGCGGCATATTGATATGAGCTTACGTGAAAAAACCATCAGCGGCGCGAAGTGGTCGGCGATTGCTACGGTGATCATCATCGGCCTCGGGCTGGTACAGATGACCGTGCTGGCGCGGATTATCGACAACCACCAGTTCGGCCTGCTGACTGTGTCGCTGGTGATTATCGCGCTGGCAGATACGCTTTCTGACTTCGGTATCGCTAACTCGATTATTCAGCGAAAAGAAATCAGTCACCTTGAACTCACCACGTTGTACTGGCTGAACGTCGGGCTGGGGATCGTGGTGTGCGTGGCGGTGTTTTTGTTGAGTGATCTCATCGGCGACGTGCTGAATAACCCGGACCTGGCACCGTTGATTAAAACATTGTCTCTGGCGTTTGTGGTAATCCCCCACGGGCAACAGTTCCGCGCGTTGATGCAGAAGGAGCTGGAGTTCAACAAAATCGGCATGATCGAAACCAGCGCGGTACTGGCGGGCTTCACTTTTACGGTGGTTAGCGCCCATTTCTGGCCGCTGGCGATGACCGCGATCCTCGGTTATCTGGTCAATAGTGCGGTAAGAACGCTGCTGTTTGGCTACTTTGGCCGCAAAATTTATCGCCCCGGTCTGCACTTCTCGCTGGCGTCGGTGGCACCGAACTTACGCTTTGGTGCCTGGCTGACGGCGGACAGCATCATCAACTATCTCAACACCAACCTTTCAACGCTGGTGCTGGCGCGTATTCTCGGCGCGGGCGTGGCAGGGGGATACAACCTGGCGTACAACGTGGCCGTTGTGCCACCGATGAAGCTGAACCCAATCATCACCCGCGTGTTGTTTCCGGCGTTTGCCAAAATTCAGGACGACACCGAAAAGCTGCGCGTTAACTTCTACAAGCTGCTGTCGGTAGTGGGGATTATCAACTTTCCGGCGCTGCTCGGGCTGATGGTGGTGTCGAATAATTTTGTACCGCTGGTCTTTGGTGAGAAGTGGAGCAGCATTATTCCGGTGCTGCAATTGCTGTGTGTGGTGGGGCTACTGCGCTCCGTGGGTAACCCGATTGGTTCGCTGCTGATGGCGAAAGCGCGGGTCGATATCAGCTTTAAATTCAACGTATTCAAAACATTTCTGTTTATTCCGGCGATTGTTATTGGTGGGCAGATGGCGGGCGCAATCGGCGTCACGCTCGGTTTCCTGCTGGTGCAGATTATCAACACCATTCTGAGTTACTTCGTGATGATTAAACCGGTTCTTGGTTCCAGTTATCGCCAGTACATCCTGAGTTTGTGGCTGCCGTTTTATCTCTCGTTGCCGACGCTGGTGGTTAGTTATGCGCTGGGCATTGTGCTGAAAGGGCAACTGGCGCTGGGGATGCTGCTGGCGGTGCAAATAGCCGCGGGCGTGCTGGCGTTTGTGGTGATGATTGTGCTGTCGCGCCATCCGCTGGTGGTGGAAGTGAAGCGTCAGTTTTGTCGCAGCGAAAAAATGAAAATGCTTTTACGGGCGGGGTGAATGGTTATCCCCGTAGGGTCGTGCGCATTTTCCCCCTCACCCTAACCCTCTCCCCAGGGGGCGAGGGGACTGATCGAGCACAGCTTTGAATATGTCACCGGTTTAACTCTTAATCATCAACCATAGCACCGACGCAATTTAGAACTCCTTTTGAGGTCATAATGAAATTACTTATTCTGGGCAACCACACTTGCGGCAATCGTGGCGACAGCGCCATCTTGCGCGGCTTACTTGATGCCATCAACATCCTCAATCCACATGCCGAAGTGGACGTGATGAGCCGCTATCCGGTCAGTTCTTCCTGGCTGCTCAACCGCCCGGTAATGGGCGATCCGCTGTTCCTGCAAATGAAACAACACAACAGCGCGGCGGGCGTTGTCGGGCGCGTTAAAAAAGTCCTCCGTCGCCGCTATCAGCACCAGGTATTGCTCTCACGCGTCACCGACACTGGCAAGCTGCGCAATATCGCCATCGCCCAGGGATTCACCGACTTCGTGCGCCTGCTCTCAGGTTACGACGCCATTATTCAGGTCGGCGGATCGTTTTTTGTCGATCTCTACGGCGTGCCGCAGTTTGAACATGCGCTTTGCACATTTATGGCGAAAAAGCCGCTGTTTATGATTGGTCACAGCGTCGGCCCGTTCCAGGATGAGCAATTTAACCAACTGGCGAACTACGTTTTTGGTCACTGCGACGCGCTGATCCTGCGCGAATCGGTCAGCCTTGAACTGATGAAACGCAGCAATATCACCACTGCAAAAGTTGAACATGGCGTCGATACCGCGTGGCTGGTCGATCACCACACCGAAGATTTCACCGCCAGCTATGCCGTCCAACACTGGCTGGACGTTGCCGCACAACAGAAAACGGTGGCAATTACCCTGCGCGAACTGGCACCGTTCGACAAACGTCTCGGCACCACTCAGCAAGTGTATGAAAAAGCCTTTGCCGGGGTGGTCAATCGCATTCTCGATGAAGGGTATCAGGTCATTGCGCTCTCCACCTGTACGGGCATCGACAGCTATAACAAAGACGACCGCATGGTGGCGCTCAATCTTCGCCAGCACATCAGCGATCCTGCCCGTTACCACGTGGTGATGGATGAACTCAACGATCTGGAAATGGGCAAAATTCTCGGTGCCTGTGAACTCACCGTCGGTACGCGCCTGCACTCTGCCATTATCTCGATGAATTTTGCCACTCCGGCAATTGCCATCAACTACGAACATAAATCCGCCGGGATTATGCAGCAGCTGGGACTACCGGAGATGGCAATTGATATCCGTCATTTACTGGACGGCAGCTTGCAAGCGATGGTTGCGGATACCTTAGGCCAACTTCCGGTGCTGAACGCGCGACTTAACGAAGCCGTCAGTTGCGAACGTCAGACGGGAATGCAGATGGTGCAGTCTGTACTGGAACGCATCGGGGAGGTGAAATGAAGGTCGGCTTCTTCTTATTGAAATTTCCGCTGTCGTCGGAAACCTTCGTTCTTAACCAAATCACTGCGTTTATTGATATGGGCTTTGAAGTGGAGATTGTCGCGCTGCAAAAAGGCGACACACAAAACACCCACGCGGCATGGACGAAATACAACCTTGCCGCCAGAACCCGCTGGTTACAGGACGAACCTACGGGCAAAGTGGCGAAACTGCGCCACCGAGCCAGTCAGACCTTGCGCGGCATTCATCGTAAAAATACCTGGCAGGCGCTCAACCTCAAACGCTATGGTGCCGAGTCGCGGAACCTGATTTTGTCTGCCATTTGCGGCCAGGTCGCAACACCGTTTCGCGCCGATGTGTTCATCGCTCATTTTGGCCCGGCGGGGGTAACCGCAGCAAAACTACGGGAACTGGGTGTCATTCGCGGCAAAATTGCCACTATTTTCCACGGCATTGATATTTCCAGTCGGGAAGTGCTCAACCATTACACTCCCGAATATCAACAACTGTTCCGCCGCGGCGACCTGATGCTACCAATAAGCGATCTGTGGGCCGGAAGGCTGCAAAAAATGGGCTGCCCGAGGGAAAAAATTGCCGTATCGCGTATGGGCGTGGACATGACGCGTTTTAGCCCGCGTCCGGTGAAAGCGCCCGCAACGCCGCTGGAAATCATCTCCGTCGCACGCTTAACCGAGAAAAAAGGCCTGCATGTGGCGATCGAAGCCTGCCGGCAGTTGAAAGAGCAGGGCGTTGCATTTCGCTATCGCATTCTCGGCATTGGCCCGTGGGAACGACGCCTGCGCACCCTCATCGAACAATATCAACTGGAAGATGTGGTAGAGATGCCTGGCTTTAAACCGAGCCATGAAGTGAAAGCGATGCTCGACAACGCGGATGTCTTCCTGTTGCCATCGGTAACGGGTGCGGATGGCGATATGGAAGGTATTCCGGTGGCGCTAATGGAAGCGATGGCGGTCGGTATTCCAGTAGTTTCCACTCTGCATAGTGGAATACCGGAACTGGTGGAGGCCGATAAATCCGGCTGGCTGGTGCCTGAGAACGATGCTCGCGCACTGGCGCAACGACTGGCGGCGTTTAGCCAACTGGACACCGACGAACTGGCTCCGGTTATCAAACGTGCTCGCGAAAAAGTCGAACACGATTTTAACCAGCAGGTGATTAACCGAGAACTCGCCAGCTTGTTGCAGGCTTTATAGAGGAGAACGTATGCCATTTAAAAAACTCTCCCGACGCACCTTCCTGACGGCAAGCTCCGCGCTTGCCTTCCTCCATACCCCTTTCGCTCGCGCACTTCCCGCCCGACAAAGCGTTAACATTAACGACTACAACCCACACGACTGGATCGCCTCATTTAAACAAGCCTTCGGCGAAGGGCAAACGGTCGTCGTGCCTGGCGGATTGGTTTGCGACAATATCAACACCGGCATCTTCATTCCTCCTGGCAAAACGTTACACATCCTTGGAAGCCTGCGCGGCAATGGCAGAGGGCGATTTGTCTTACAGGACGGCAGCCAGGTGACAGGGGGGGAGGGCGGCAGTATGCATAACATCACCCTGGATGTGCGCGGCTCTGACTGCACCATCAAAGGGCTGACTATGAGCGGCTTTGGCCCGGTAACGCAGATTTATATCGGCGGCAAAAACAAACGGATCATGCGCAACCTGACCATCGATAACCTGACCGTTAGCCACGCTAATTACGCCATCTTACGCCAGGGATTTCATAACCAGATTATCGGTGCCAACATCACCAATTGTAAGTTCAGCGACTTACAAGGCGACGCCATTGAATGGAACGTGGCAATTAACGACAGTGATATTTTGATCTCCGACCACATCATCGAGCGCATCAACTGTACTAACGGCAAAATCAACTGGGGCATTGGCATAGGTCTTGCAGGAAGCACTTATGATAATAATTACCCGGAAGACCAGGCAGTGAAAAACTTTGTCGTGGCGAATATCACGGGATCGGATTGTCGGCAGTTGATCCATGTTGAAAATGGTAAACATTTTGTTATTCGTAATATCAAAGCCCGCAATATCACGCCGGATTTCAGTAAGAAAGCAGGCATTGATAACGCCACAGTCGCTATTTACGGTTGTGACAATTTCGTGATTGATAATATTGAAATGATTAATAGCGCCGGGATGTTAATCGGCTATGGGGTAATTAAAGGCAAATATCTCTCGATACCGCAAAATTTCCGAGTGAATAATATTCAGCTGGATAATACCCACCTTGCTTACAAATTACGCGGTATCCAAATCTCCGCCGGGAATGCTGTCTCCTTTGTGGCACTGACTAACATTGAGATGAAGCGTGCCTCGTTGGAGCTACACAATAAACCGCAACACCTTTTTATGCGAAATATCAATGCGATGCAGGAATCCTCTGTTGGACCTGCATTGAGCATGAACTTCGACATGCGCAAAGACGTTCGCGGCGTCTTTATGGCGAAAGAAGAAACACTGCTGTCTCTTGCAAATGTTCATGCGGTGAATGAAAGAGGGCAAAGCTCCGTCGATATCGACAGGATTAATCACCATATTGTTAATGTGGAAAAGATTAACTTTAGATTGCCGGAACGGAGGGAGTAGATTTGCGACCATTCATAAACTTACTGGATATAATGTTCTAAAAGATTATAATCCTCACACTAACTGTTAAAGCTGGGGCTGGGCAGCATTGACTACTCAGGGAAGGTACTCATCTTTATCTTGTGTTTCTTACGTAACAACCAGACTAAAGTGATTTATGAACGATAACGTTTTGCTCATAGGAGCTTCCGGATTCGTAGGAACCCGACTACTTGAAACGGCAATTGCTGACTTTAATATCAAGAACCTGGACAAACAGCAGAGCCACTTTTATCCAGAAATCACACAGATTGGCGATGTTCGTGATCAACAGGTACTCGACCAGGCGTTAGCCGGTTTTGACACTGTTGTACTACTGGCAGCCGAACACCGCGATGACGTCAGCCCTACTTCTCTCTATTATGATGTCAACGTTCAGGGTACCCGCAATGTGCTGGCGGCCATGGAAAAAAATGGCGTTAAAAATATCATCTTTACCAGTTCCGTTGCTGTTTATGGTTTGAACAAACACAACCCTGACGAAAACCATCCGCACGATCCTTTCAACCACTACGGCAAAAGTAAGTGGCAGGCAGAGGAAGTGCTGCGTGAATGGTATAACAAAGCACCAACAGAACGTTCATTAACCATCATCCGTCCTACCGTCATCTTCGGTGAACGAAACCGCGGTAACGTCTATAACTTGCTGAAACAGATCGCTGGCGGCAAGTTTATGATGGTGGGCGCAGGGACTAACTATAAGTCCATGGCTTATGTTGGAAACATTGTTGAGTTTATCAAGTACAAACTGAAGAATGTTGCCGCAGGTTATGAGGTTTATAACTACGTTGATAAGCCAGACCTGAACATGAACCAGTTGGTTGCTGAAGTTGAACAAAGCCTGAACAAAAAGATCCCTTCTATGCACTTGCCTTACCCACTAGGAATGCTGGGTGGATATTGTTTTGATATCCTGAGCAAAATTACGGGCAAAAAATACGCTGTCAGCTCAGTGCGCGTGAAAAAATTCTGCGCAACAACACAGTTTGACGCAACGAAAGTGCATTCTTCAGGTTTTGTGGCACCGTATACGCTGTCGCAAGGTCTGGATCGAACTCTGCAGTATGAATTCGTTCATGCCAAAAAAGACGACATAACGTTTGTTTCTGAGTAATGCAGACGAGTCAGAGAAAAAAGGACCAGGTTGGACTACGATTATTCGGAAAGAGGTACTGATTAAATTATCAGTATGCGGAATTCCGAGTAATCCGAGTAACCCAGATGCTGATGGTGTGTAGTGTTATCCTAAGGTTTAAGCAAAGTTATGCGGAACTAAGCTTTGGTATATAGCCATAACGTTTGGCTAACCTATGGCAATAATTTACGCACTATCAGCCACTTAGAGGTAGGAAAAGAATGACGAATTTAAAAGCAGTTATACCGGTAGCAGGTCTTGGGATGCATATGTTGCCTGCCACTAAGGCGATTCCCAAAGAGATGCTACCGATCGTCGACAAGCCAATGATTCAGTACATTGTTGACGAGATTGTGGCTGCAGGGATCAAAGAAATCCTCCTGGTAACTCACGCGTCCAAGAACGCAGTCGAAAACCACTTCGACACCTCTTATGAATTAGAATCTCTCCTTGAACAGCGCGTGAAGCGTCAACTGCTGGCGGAAGTACAATCTATCTGTCCGCCGGGCGTGACCATTATGAACGTGCGTCAGGGTGAACCTTTAGGTTTAGGCCACTCCATTTTATGTGCGCGACCTGCCATTGGTGACAATCCATTTGTCGTGGTGCTGCCAGACGTTGTGATCGACGACGCCAGCGCCGACCCGCTACGCTACAACCTTGCTGCCATGATTGCGCGCTTCAATGAAACGGGCCGTAGCCAGGTGCTGGCAAAACGTATGCCGGGTGACCTCTCTGAATACTCCGTCATTCAGACAAAAGAACCACTGGATCGTGAAGGTAAAGTCAGCCGCATTGTTGAATTCATCGAAAAACCGGATCAGCCACAAACGCTGGACTCAGACATCATGGCCGTTGGTCGCTATGTGCTTTCTGCCGATATTTGGCCGGAACTTGAACGCACTCAACCTGGTGCATGGGGGCGTATTCAGCTGACTGATGCCATTGCCGAACTGGCGAAAAAACAGTCCGTTGATGCAATGCTGATGACTGGTGAAAGCTACGACTGCGGTAAAAAAATGGGCTATATGCAGGCGTTTGTGAAGTATGGCTTACGCAACCTGAAAGAAGGGGCGAAGTTCCGTAAAGGGATTGAGAAGCTGTTAACGAATAATGAAAATCTGACCGGATGTAACGGTTGATAAGAAAATTATAACGGCAGTGAGGATTCGTGGCGAAAGTAATTTGTTGCGAATATTCCTGCCGTTGTTTTATATAAACAATCAGAATAACAACGAGTTAGCAATAGGATTTTAGTCAAAGTTTTCCAGGATTTTCCTTGTTTCCAGAGCGGATTGGTAAGACAATTAGTATATAGGTGGTTTTAATTTCCGTTGATTATGGAATGTTCATTACATTAAAAATGTTAACGCAGTGCACTGGTAGCTGTTAAGCCAGGGGCGGTAGCGTTAAATTTGATGCTAAGCGGTAAAAAGAATATAGAATGTAATATTTTATTATTTATAATCTTTAATCTGGTGTTTCATCATTGTTTAGTATGCTCATAAAATGGTGGCAAAATCATTTTTTTTAAATTTATAGTAAAATACGAATTCAGACATAATGCAATTATCTCAATTGAGAGAGATACTAATGTTAATATTTATTGTAATAAATATTGGAGCTATATAGATAAGATAATAACTTGTGGATAAGTAGCATAAATTGCTGTGAAAATGGCTGAGCGTGACCTGTTAACATAGAATGGTCATTTATTAATGCTTGATATATTAAGAATACAAGAAAAATATTTCATGAAATTTACGTTAAAAAAAACAAATATTCAAAATAGAAATGTTGTTATTTACTTAATAAGTGATCTACTTGCAAAGGCCTTGCCATTTTTATTTATTCCAGTATTGACAAAGTATCTCACGCCAGAGCAATATGGCAATATTGCATTATTCAATATAGGTGTGGAAACCTTTCTTATAATAATTATTATGGGAGGGAACTCCTATTATAAGATTGAATATCCAAAATTTAAAGACCCAATTCTTTCTTTGTATATAATTATATATAATGTTACTTTGTTATTTTTGGTATTTTTTATTTTATCGATAGTAATATGGTTTTTTTATGAAAGGATTTATATTATAGATGTGCTGCCTTTGATATTATTATGCGCATATTTTCAGTCGTTATTTTATTTATATATAAGCTATTATCAATGTAATGAAAAAGCCTTGGTTGTAGGAATGGTGAATTTATTTTTCTCACTATCAAGTTCATTGTTGATGATTCTATTTCTTGTCGAATTTAAACAGGCTGAAAGTTCACGATATTGGTCTTTGTTAGGAGGGCTAATTGCATCCGTATTATTGTTAGGTAGCATTTTAGCTAACAAAAGCAATAGAAAATATAAATTAGTCAATAAGATTGATTTTGAGTTAATTAAGTTTGGAGTCGGAGTGTTTCCGCATGCTGTAAGCTGGTGGGCCAGAAGTGGAATGGAGCGTCTGTTGATTGGTTGGTTCTTATCCGTATCAACATTGGGTATTTATTCGCTAGCTATGCAGTTGACATCCATAATGCCATTATTTTGTAATGCAATCAACCAAGCATTGATGCCAAGAATTGTAAGGTGTTTAAATGATAATAAAATTGAAGAAACAAAGAAGATATTAGTTAAGTCATCACTAATTGTAGCAATAGCATGTGTATTTTCATCAGTAGTTATGCCTCTGTTCCTTGGATATGTTCTTAACGATAGATACCATGAGGCCCTAGAGTATTTGCCTTATATGATTCTATCATTTGTATTTCAAGGTGTAATTATCATTTATACTAACGTTTTATATTTTTATAAACAAGTAAAATATCTTTCTGTTGCTACTTTTGGAACGTCATGCGTTCATTTGTTGCTATCTATGTTGTTGATAAAAATTAATTTAAACGTATATTCTGTAATAATATCATCTGTAATCACGTTTTTATTCGCATCTATTGTACTTGTTAGAAAAGCATATCAGATAATGAGTGAGAGGTATTAAGTGATCTTAACTAAGATAAAAAATAGACTAATAATATTTGTATCTAAATTATTGTATCAATCCCGTGCCTATTACTATAGATGTAAAAACAGGAAAAAGAAAAAGATATTTATTTATACGGATTCGAGAGGTTATGAGGTAAGCAACTTATGGAATAAGAAAAATCCCTTTTCATCATACGTAGGGGATTTGGTAAAAGAATATAATGTTGAATATCATATATGTGAGTACTCGAGTACAACAATAATTGATTTTTTATATGAATATTATGGGGAGGGTACTAGAGGGAAAAAATATGATTACGTAATTGCGCATGTAGGATTAGTTGATTTTTCTCCAAGGCCAAGAAGTATGGCTAACGATATAATTAAGAGTAAGTCTCATAAAATTAAATTTTTTAAATGGGATTTACGGATGTTTGATAAATATTTGGAAAGAGAAATTTCATCAGAAATTTATAATGGCGAATTATTATCTAATTTGTATGATTGTGAGTTCTTAAAGAATGAAATCATTCCATTATTACAAAATATACCCAACTTAATCTACATTGGGTGTAACCCTATTATATCCAATTGGCGAGGTAATTATTGGCAAGACCGACCAAAAGATATCAACAGAATACTTATGGCATACAATAGCGTTATGTTAACTGAATTAAAAGAAAAGAAAGTTGTTGATATTAAAGATTGGAATGAATGCGATATAAGAAATTATACGGTTGATAATATACATTTAAATCGAGAAGGTTATAATAAAATAACATTGAATCTAAAACAAATATTAACGAAAATTAAGTGATGAAGTTTATATTTACAAGATTAGTAATATTTTTACTTTCTGTATTCGTTCCAACCAAAAAAGGTCTTTTTATTTTTGGTAGTTGGTTTGGTAAAAAATATGGTGACAATACACGAGCTTTGTTTGAACATTTATCAAATATACAACCAGAAAATGTATATTGGTATACAGATAATGAAAAGATTGCCTCTAAAATAATAGCCTCTGGGAATAAATGTATTTCTGGAGTTAATATGAAAAATATTTTTTTGCATTTGCGCGCAGAAGCTGTGTTTTGTAATTGTTCTGCAAATTCTGATTTATTAGGGGGGTATATAAATAAGCGAACAAAGGTATTTAATCTTTGGCATGGCACACCTATGAAAAAAATAGGCAAAGATGCAGTAAAATCCGGATTGAGTCATACTCGGCTAGGGATGTCGAAACCAAACTTAACATTGAGTCTAATAAAAAAAATATTACCAAGCACATTTTATAATTTTTTAAAGTTAGACACTTATTATTTGGCTAGTTCTCCTGAGGTTTCTAAAATATTACAGGGAGCAATGGGGGTGAACGAAGAAAAAATAATTATTTGTGGTTACCCTAAATTAGATAAAATCTTTATAGAAAGTGGATATGCTGAACCTTACAAAATTTTGTATGCCCCTACCTATAGAGGTGAATATAATAGTGAGTTGGATATATTGACAATGTTCGGTTTTAATATTGAACTTGCGGATAAAGTTTTAAAAGAGAATAAAGCTACTTTGACTATTAGACTTCACCCTGCTAATAAATTGCCAGTAGCTGTAATTAATAGAATAAACAATACAAATACAATATCAATAGATAATGAAGATGATATTTATGAAAGTTTAGGTAAATATTCACTGGTAATAACTGATTATTCAAGTGTTTATTTCGATGCATTAGCAGTGGGAATTAATGTACTGATTGCTCCATTTGGTTATAAGGATTATTTAGAAAATGACCGAGATTTGTATTTTAGCCTAAGTGAGTTATATCCAGAACGAATGCCTATTGATTGGAAGGATTTTTTTGAACATTTTAGCTATTTTGCGTCGAATAAAAGAGAGCAATTTTCATCCATCAGAAACAAGTTTTACAGCTTTCCATATGCACCTTGTTCGGATAAGTTATTAAGTTTGGTATATTTAAAATTAGGTAGAGAATATGTTAACAAAAAGAACTACTAAAAATACTAGCTTTCTTTATTTCTCTCTTTTTTGCATTTATTTTAGTGTAAGTTTTAGCCCGGTCAATCCAACTTATATATTAGGATGTGGATTAATTCTTATACTTTTTATGCAAGTTTTGCTTCGTATGAGGATACAAAAATTTACACTGATAACAATTGTTTTCGCTATGATGTTTTTATTGGAACAATTGATAGGGATTAACATTGTCTCATTTTATCCTGAGGGTCCTGTATATTTAACCCCTTTACTTTTTTCCTATTCTATTCTGATTTCTGCTTGCGTTATTGAAGGTTTTCAGGGGTTAAAAAGTGATTCTAGATTGATAATATATAAAAGAGTTTATAATTACGCAATCATATTTTTAGTTATAGAATTATTCACTAGAGTTTTGAATTATAACAAGGAAAACAATGGGTTTTATTCTTTAAAATATAGTGTTCTTTATTTTGATTCTAATTTTACTGGGTTGGTTATTCTTTCGTTATGTTCATATTTGCTTTATCTAAAATATGTTAAAGGTAATGATCTAAAAATCCAGCGTAGAATTCTATATTTTTTGTTATTAGCAACGTTTTCTCGTGGTGCAATAGCTGCATTGATCTTAACTCGTATTGGCTTGGGTAGTAAAAAAAGAATTAGAGGTAAAGCATTTTTAATAATAGCAGTTGCTGTTGTCATTTTTAGTATTCTAACGATAGAATATATTGAGCAGTCACAAAGTTATTCATCGATTGATGGGAGTTTTAATAGTAAGTTTTACATTATTAGCCAAGCGCTATCATTTTATGAAAGTCTTCCAATTCTTGTGCATTGGTTTGGCATTGGAATGGGAAATACTTCTCAATTTATAGGTATATTTGCACACAATATATTTGTAACAATGATCTTAGAAATGGGGATAGTTGGTACTGTTCTTTTTTTATTATATGTATTTTATACGTTAAAGTTATCAAATGGTTATGCATTATTTATATGGGTTCCTATATTTGTTGGCGGAATTTCACTTTTTAGTGCTTTTTCACCATTTGCTTTCATCATCTGTGCTTTAATTTGTTGTGAAAATATGGTGGATAAAAAATATGAGTTTTAGAGATAATCCGAAAGTCAGTGTCTTAATCCCTGCGTACAATGTAGCCGAATGGATTGAAGAATCGCTATTAAGTATATTAGGGCAATCGTATGAAAATATAGAAGTTATTGTAGTGGATGATTGCTCAACTGATGGAACGTATGAAATTATACGTCGGGTTGCCGAGAATGAACCGCGAATGAAGGTTTTAAGAAATGAACGTAATATGAAAATAGTAGATACATTAAATTATGGCTTAACCCATTGCACAGGTGATTTTGTTTTGAGGCATGACGGTGATGATGTATCGGAAATTAAACGGATTGAGGTGCAACTTAAACACCTGTTAGAAAATGAGCTAGACTTAGTTGGAACTCAAATGCTACCAATTGATAGGTCTGGTCGAGTTATTGGTGCTCAAAGTAGATTACCTTTATCTCATGAGTTGATCGAAAAGATTGCAAACTTTAGCTCACCATTGACCCACATATGGATATGTAAAAAAGAGATATATGATAAACTGGGTGGCTATCGTAAGGTACCATATGCAGAAGATTTTGATTTTCTGTTAAGGGCGATTGATTCAGGTTTTAAATGTGGCAACACATCTGTTGCGTTAACAAAAATTAGACATCGTCATGGAAATACGAGTGATATTGCTAGTCTTTCCCAGCGTAAAGGATATTTTTATGCATTAGAATTGCATAAACAAAGGAAAGCGCAAAACTATGATAGTTATAATGATGTTGACGCAGCAAAATTAATAAAACACAATAAACTAGTAAACTATTTCCACTCATTATCTACAAAGTGTTTGCATAAAGCATTTCAGAGCAATAATAAATTAGAAATGTTTTTTTATACATTGCTATCGGCAGTAATGTCATTTTATAATGCGCATTATATATATCAAAGAATCAAAGTTAAAATGCTATTAAGCAACCAGTAGTGTTTTTATATTGGAAGGACTTGCTAAGATTATTTATTTTCTACAATGAGAGGAATTGCAAATATAAATTATGAGGATACTAATTTTAATAGAAGATATAACGTTAGGTGGAGGCACTGAACGCGTAGCCCTCACATTAGCGACAAATTTAAATGCTGACGGAATTAATTGTGATATATTTTCACTTTCAAAATCAAATACGGATACATTTTATCCGTCAGAGAATATTAATATATGTTATGCTAAGTCGAAGGTTGGTGTTTTTGCAAAAATTGAAGCAATTAAATATGCAAAAAAAAACAATATGAAACTGTTAGTTTTTTCTATGGGGAGGTTGTCTGTTGAAATCGCTTTACTTAGCAGACTCTTCTTATTTAGGCATTTTGGCTGCTACGAGCATATTTCTTTCTCATCATTTTCTGGTTTTATCCAAAAAATCAAATTATTCGCATACCGTTTATCCCATGGTGTTATTTTTTTGACTGAGCATGATCGTGATATAATTCGACATAAGTTGTCTCATGTCCCAGTTACCTCTATTGAAAACATTAGTCCTTTTCGAGCAATAAAAAAAAGTAATGTAGGTGCTAGGAAGAATATTGTTTTAGCTGTGGGACGATTGACTAATCAGAAAAATTTTTCTCGTTTAATTAATTTATGGAGCATGGTAAACAGACCTGACTGGAGTTTGATTATTGCTGGAGATGGTCCAGACAGAGATTTCCTTGATAAACAAATTAATCATTTATGTTTGAAAAACGTAGAGATTGTTGGCGCTGTAAAAGAAATTAGTAATATGTATTTGGCTTCTAAAATACTAGTGTTGACATCTCGCTATGAAGGTTTTCCTATGGTAATGGTTGAAGCCCAGTGTTTTGGACTACCTGCAGTTTCATTTGATTGTAAAACGGGGCCTTCAGAAATCATAATCAATGAATCTACGGGATATATAATACCCTACCATGATGACTCGCTTTTCATTGAAAAGTTGCAAAGGTTGATAGATCATCCGAAAGAATTAGAAACGTTTAGCTATAATTCAATTAAGAATGCACAACGTTTTACATATGAAAACACTAAGTACAAGTGGTTGGAAATACTAGAGAAAATATAATGAATGAAAATGAACATGAAATTGTATCAATTATTATGCCTGCTTATAATGCTGAAGCAACGATTAAAAGTAGTGTTTATTCAGTTATTGGACAGACCTTTTCAAAATTTAAGTTGTATATTATTAATGATGCGTCAACGGATTGTACAGAAGAAATTATAAGAAGTTTTGAAGATTCAAGGATTGTTTATATCAAAAATGATTATAATATAGGTGTGGCCGAATCAAGAAATAAAGGAATTAAAAAATGTAAGGGCAAATATATTGCTTTCATTGACAGCGATGACCTGTGGGAACCTAACAAATTGGAATTACAATATATTCATTTGAACGCAGGTATGGACATTGTTTGTTCAAATTATGTAACTTTCTCTGAAAACCCAATGCGTATTAAAAATAAAAGAATAGCACCACAGTACATAAGATATAATGATATGCTGAAGTCTAACTTTATCGGTAATCTTACAGGGATCTATAACTCGGATAAGTTAGGGAAGATATATCAAAAAAAAATAGGCCACGAAGATTATGTTATGTGGCTTGAATTAATAAAGCGTGCAAAATGTTGTTATTGCGTTCAAGAATACCTGGCTAAATATCGCGAGTCAAATAAATCCCTTTCGGGAAATAAGTTAAGAGCAATTGTATGGCAATGGAGTATTTATAGAAAAGAATTAAATATGGGATTAATCAGTACAATATATTACTTTTCAAGTTATATTTATAATGGGATCTTAAAAAGAAACAACTAAACTGGGGAGGGGTATGGCTATTTTAGTTACAGGCGGAACAGGTTATATTGGATCTCATACGGTTACAGAGTTACTTAAGGAGGGATATGAAGTTATTGTAATTGATAATCTTATTAACTCTGCATATGATGTGGTCGATAGGATAAAGAAACTTTCAAAACGTGATTTCGTTTTTTATAAAGGTGATATTACTGATGAAAGTTTATTGTTTAAAATATTTACTGAAAATAACATCACTGATGTGATTCATTTTGCTGGTTTAAAATCTGTAGGCGAATCTTTTTCTAAACCAGTTGAATATTACAATATAAATGTTACAGGCACGCTAAAATTAGTTAATGCAATGCTTCTTGCTGGTGTGCAACATATTATTTTTAGTTCCTCAGCAACTGTTTATGGAATACCTGAAAAAATACCATTAACAGAACAATGTTCTGTAGGTGCAACAACCAATCCATATGGAACTTCAAAGTTTATGGCTGAGCGCATACTACAAGATATTGCTAATGCAAATAAAAAATTCCATGTCACCTTATTAAGATATTTCAACCCAGTGGGTGCTCATCCATCAGGATTAATTGGTGAACAGCCTCAAGGAATTCCAAATAATTTGGTTCCGTTTTTAACTATGGTTGCAAGTGGTAAACTTGATATGTTATCTGTTTTTGGCAATGATTACCCCACAAAAGATGGAAGCGGAGTTCGTGATTATATCCACGTAATGGATTTAGCTGAAGGCCATATAGCAGCATTAAAACATAATCCGACGCATTCTAATTTCCATGTATACAATTTAGGTACTGGTCAAGGATACTCTGTATTAGAGTTGATTAAGATATTTGAAGAAGTTACGGGAATAGCAGTGAAATATAATATAGCTGATAGAAGGCCCGGTGATATAGCAGAATGTTGGGCTGATCCTTCTTTAGCAGAAGAGGAGCTAAGATGGAGGGCTCATAGGACTATCGAGCAGATGATGGTAGATGCATGGAATTGGCAACTTAAAAACTGATATAGCTAAGTAGTAAATTTATTTTGAAAGGCTATGAAGCTTCATTTGAACTAAGTTAATTTTATTTTATCCATAGTGCACACCTTACTGTGCGTATGATAGGAGTAAACAATGTCAAAGCAACAGATCGGCGTCGTCGGTATGGCAGTGATGGGGCGCAACCTTGCGCTCAACATCGAAAGCCGTGGTTATACCGTCTCTATTTTCAACCGTTCCCGTGAGAAAACGGAAGAAGTGATTGCCGAAAATCCAGGCAAAAAACTGGTTCCTTACTATACGGTGAAAGAGTTCGTTGAATCTCTGGAAACGCCTCGTCGCATCCTGCTGATGGTGAAAGCAGGTGCAGGCACGGATGCTGCTATTGATTCCCTCAAGCCATACCTCGATAAAGGTGACATCATTATTGATGGTGGTAATACCTTCTTCCAGGACACTATTCGTCGTAATCGTGAGCTTTCTGCAGAAGGCTTTAACTTCATCGGTACGGGTGTTTCTGGTGGTGAAGAAGGTGCGCTGAAAGGACCTTCCATCATGCCTGGTGGCCAGAAAGAAGCCTATGAACTGGTTGCTCCGATCCTGACGAAAATCGCCGCAGTGGCTGAAGACGGTGAGCCATGCGTTACCTATATTGGTGCCGATGGCGCAGGTCACTATGTGAAGATGGTTCACAACGGTATTGAATACGGCGATATGCAGCTGATTGCTGAAGCCTATTCTCTGCTTAAAGGTGGCCTGAATCTCTCTAACGAAGAACTGGCACAGACCTTTACCGAGTGGAATAACGGTGAACTGAGCAGCTACCTGATCGACATCACCAAAGATATCTTCACCAAAAAAGATGAAGACGGTAACTACCTGGTTGATGTGATTCTGGATGAAGCAGCAAACAAAGGTACGGGCAAATGGACCAGCCAGAGTGCGCTGGATCTCGGCGAACCGCTGTCGCTGATTACCGAGTCTGTGTTTGCACGTTATATCTCTTCTCTGAAAGATCAGCGTGTTGCCGCATCTAAAGTTCTCTCTGGCCCGCAAGCGCAGCCAGCAGGCGATAAGGCTGAGTTTATCGAGAAAGTTCGTCGTGCGCTGTATCTGGGCAAAATCGTTTCTTATGCTCAGGGCTTCTCTCAGCTGCGTGCTGCGTCTGAAGAGTACAACTGGGATCTGAACTACGGCGAAATCGCGAAGATTTTCCGTGCTGGCTGTATCATCCGTGCGCAGTTCCTGCAGAAAATCACTGATGCATATGCTGAAAACCCCCTGCTCGCTAACTTGCTGCTGGCTCCGTACTTCAAGCAAATTGCCGATGACTATCAGCAGGCACTGCGCGATGTTGTCGCTTATGCAGTACAGAATGGTATCCCGGTTCCGACCTTCGCCGCTGCGGTTGCCTATTATGACAGCTACCGCGCCGCTGTTCTGCCTGCGAACCTGATCCAGGCACAGCGAGACTATTTCGGTGCACATACTTATAAGCGCATTGATAAACAAGGCGTTTTCCATACCGAATGGCTGGATTAATTATTTCTCAATAAGCTGCAGTAATTTTATTACTGCAGTTCATATATATATTTCTTCATTTTCTGTATACTGCAAATGTTGGGGCTAGTTAATTATAAAGCGTCAATATTCTCGATAAATCCATTGTGTTAGCTGAGGCTTTATTTTACAGCGTTGCAATATACAAACTTTATTTATATACAGTCATGTGTTATTGCCGATAACATGACGAGTAAATATTCCATCAAAATATATACTGAGGATATGACATGATTGGCGTTATTTTAGCAGCTGGTGTTGGTTCCCGATTACGCCCTATGACAAATAATAAACCAAAGTGCTTAGTTACGGTTGCAGGGATTTCTATTCTAGATTATCAACTCAATGCTTATCGTAAAGCTGGAATCAGTGATGTTTATATTATCGTTGGTTATGAAGGTGATAAAATAAAAACTCATTGTAAATATATTAAAGACTAAATATAACCATTATAGAAAATGATGAGTATGAAATAACTAACAATATGTATTCATTGTTTCTTGTGAAAAAATATGTCTACAATAAATCATTTATCCTTAACAATGCCGATTTGGCTATAAGTGACGATATAATAAAACGCATGGTTGAAAGTGATAAACCAGATTTGGTTTCGGTTGACGTGGGATTATTTAACGATGAGTCGATGAAGGTTACTTTAAAAGATAATTTCATTTCTAATATAGCAAAAAATATTTCCAAAGATAATTCATATGGATGCTCAATAGATTTTTACAAGTTTTCTCCATCATCATCATCAATTTTTTTTGACGAGGTTGAAAGGATTGTTATAAAAGAAAAAAATAAAAAAGATTGGACGGAAGTTGCATTACAAAGACTCTTTATGGATGGGCGATTAAAATTCGAGGCATTAAATATAAGTGGACTTCCTTGGGTTGAGATTGATAATTATGATGATTTAGCTATTGCAGATGAGATATTCTCTCAGAAGAATAAAAAAGTATCTGAATATTCTGCATATTGTTTTGATTTAGATGGTACAATTTATGTTGGTAATATAATATTGAGAGATGTCGTATTGAGCATAAATCAACTTAAACAACAAGGTAAAATTGTAAAATTTATTTCTAATAACTCATCAAAAAATAAAGAGGAATATGTTGATAGACTTATAAAGATGGGGATTGAAGCGAGTAGGGAAGATATTAAGTTATCAACAGATAGTGCCATTCACTTTCTTAAACAACAACAAGTAGAGAAGGTTTATGTGGTTGGCACCAGAAGTTTACAAAAAGAAATAATTGATGCAGGTTTTGAACTATGCTCACATCAACCCGATTTTATCTTACTCGGATATGATACTGAGTTGACGTACTCAAAATTAATGAATGCGTGTAGGTTGATAAATTCAGGGGTTGACTACATAGCTACACATTGCGATATTTTCTGCCCGTCAGAGAATGGTCCAATACCTGACATCGGTTCATTGATAACTTTATTAGAGCTTACAACCGGTAAAAGTCCTTATAAAGTTTTTGGAAAACCAAATTCCGATTTGTTAGATTTAATTCTGCAAAACGATAATTTAGACAGAAGTGACCTTCTCATGGTAGGTGACAGACTTTACACTGATATAAAAATGGCACATAATGCTAATATTGATTCTGTGTTGGTTCTCTCTGGTGACACTAAGAGAGATGAAGTAGAAGAAAGTTTTATTAAGCCAACATATATAATGAGACAGTTTTCTCTTTAATCATAATCTATATGGGGTAAATGTGGTAATATTATTATCTCATACGAGGTGATGCTGCCAACTTACTGATTTAGTGTATGATGGTGTTTTTGAGGTGCTCCAGTGGCTTCTGTTTCTATCAGCT
>ENA-OWOJ01000270-OWOJ01000270.1-gut-metagenome-genome-assembly--contig:-NODE-270-length-26377-cov-29.951141_pt1 | contig 26377 bp, 26 predicted proteins | sample MGYA00248246_ERZ651795 | MGnify/ENA primary metagenome ERZ651795 (study PRJEB26908, sample SAMEA4031706) | gut metagenome | biome: gut; feature: normal infant; material: stool | place: China | collected...
TACCTCCGACCACTTCGCGGACAGAAAAACGCTCATATTCCGGCACCTCGGATTCCTTGTAGATGGTTTCTGCCTGCTCCAGCATTTCATCCACACGCTGGCTAGGTTCATTCTGCCGCAGACCGTCCTCGAATTGTCGTTTGTTGATAACTTCGTTATCCCACGACTGTCCGTGTGCGCTGGTGTCGATGCGAACATCCGTTTCGCCGATATAGCCAATGGTGCCCTCGATGGTTCCAGTGGGCAAATCAACCATTACATCGTCACCGACTTTGTAGCCGTTTTCTTCCTGTACAGTGGTACGCTGCTCTTTTTCCTCATCGGTCAGGTAACGGTCGGATTGGATCATCAGGTCGATATACTTTTCCACCTGCGCCCATTTCAGGGTGATTTTCTGGTGGTCGGGGTAATGGTCAAATTCCAATCCCTTCCAGTCGTGGTTGACGAAGCCTCGGCTTCCGTCCAGAAAATCGTGGGAGTGCCCACCAATGCCGTACTCCTTTGCCAGTGCTTTGGCACGGAGTTTGCGGTCAGGCTGGGTCTGGTACAGCGCCATAATGCGCTGTTTGCCGCCTGCAAACCCTGAACCATGCCGCCGCAGCTCGTTCTCAATTTCCGATTGCGATAACGAAAAAGCGGAGGGCGTTTTTTCGCTCTCCGCTCGGTCGATTTTTTCGATTTGCTGGGCTTCGGTGGGGATGTTCGCATCCAGAAAACTTAGCTGTAGATCAGCTCCGTCATCACCAGTTCCTCTGCCTGCGCTTTCAGACTGTTCATGTGCTGCACCCACATCAGTTGGTTCTGCGCTTTGTCCGGGGCCGGGTTCTGCTTCAGCAGTTCGGCCATCATCTGCTGCGTCCGGCTCTCTGCCGTCTGCTCCAGTTCCATCAGATGCGGGTACAGCGTCCCGTTCAGGAGCATCGAATTGTACAGTACCGGGCGATACTGCTTCAGGTAATTCCGGCGCATCCTGCCGTACTTGCCCAGCGGGGTCTTCGGCTGGCTGAGGGTCAGGTTCGGGAGCTGGTAATCCCCGATCTTCGTGTAATTCAGACTGCTGCTCATATTCTTCCATCCTTTCTACGTTTCGGCGGCGGGTCGTGGTTTTCACCGTCCGCTCGATTTTGCGTAAGACCTCGCGGCTGATGTCGCTGGTAGCGGCACCCAGCGCATAGACTGCATCGGGTGTGGAAAAGGTGTGGATGGCCTGAAAGTCATCCTTGTCAAAGTAGCCTTCCGGTTCAAACCCGCATCGTTCTAATAGAGTGTAGGTGACACTCATTGTCGCAGCGGCCTTGAACTGAAGTTCCTTTCCGCTACTATCATAATCATCAAAGAAAGAGCCGTCAACGATGTTGAGGATGTCGCCGCTGTTGTTGTCCCAATAATCGTTCACCAGCTTCTCCGCAATATTTACGAGCTGCTGGCTGAGCCGTTCATGGCTGATGCCGTATTCTGCGGTCAGCATCTCAGACACCGGCTTGAAAAGGTCGTCATTCATTTCCCATCGTTCCGGGTCGCGAGAATTGCGCCGTACTCCGGTGTCCGACACATCAAACACATAGTGCAGACGCGGGTATCCGCTGGATTCGTCCAACAGGGCGATACCCTTGGAGCCACGCCGGACATACCGGTTCATGCGGTTGTTCCAGATGTCGTAATCGGCGCAGGCTGTGGCATCGGGTCGCTGGGCGTAGATCATAAGCTGGTCCGCAAAGGGGTACTTGTACAGCCGGGATGCGGTGGTCAGATAGTCCGTCCAGCTTTCCCAGTACCGAGTCAAGCCGTTCGCCGTGCGCTGGGCAAGGGCGAGATATTCTTCGGTTTTGCTTGGCATTTTGGCCTCCTTCTTCAGATTTTAGGGTATAAAAATAGCGGGCAACCGTTTTGAGGGTCGCCCGCAAGGGATGTAATAAAGATCGATTATTATTCAAACTTTTTATGACACTTTGGGCACTCTTTAGGGATTGGTCTATAACCAACAAGCGAGCAGCCACAATAAGGACATTTCATCATAATGAGATGATATACAATGCCGCCAATAACAACTATTGCACCGATTAACAGGCACAGGTTGATTTTGTACTCCTTTGTTGTCATTGCGCCTATCACCACGAGCAATATTCCTGTTACCAAGATGAGACAAGAAATGAAAGCGTGCTTTTGCGGGCTGTTGTTTTTCATATGGTCACGTTCCTTTGTCAAATTCCGAGTTGTCGAATTGAGCATATTACATAAGCGAACACTCCAACCCTACAGCTCGGTTTCCACTGCAAGCTGCTCCTGCTTCTCTTTTTCATCAGCGATTTGGACATCAACATCTTCGCGCATCTTTTTCAGAAGTGCAAGGACTCGCTTGATTTGATCCTTGGTGTTTTCCACCCGGCTCTGTGCCTGATTGATGTGATCCAGAACTGCCCAGTCTGCAAAGAGGCCGTCAAAGAAGAAATCCGCAAATTTCAAAAAGCTGTCCACCGTAAACTGAAGGTCTGCGGTGATCTCAACATCGGCAAGCTCAGTTTTGAACCGCCGCAGTTCCACTTGGAGCTGTTCGATTTGTTCCTGTGCATCGTCCAGTTCCTCATACTTGGCAAGATCGGCCATCAAACCGCCGCCCATTACGTCCCATGTGCTCCAGCCCTCGGCATTGTCGAGGGTTTCGAGAACTTCGTTGACCGTATGCAGGGCGGTCTTTCCGGCGTTGATGGCCTCCAGCAGTTCCCGCTTTTGAACTTTCAGTGCGGCAATACGGCTTTCGCTTTCCGCAACCTGCTGTGCGGCAGGGTGGGCCGAGGCTTTGATGCTTTTGATTTTTTCAGAAAGAGCAGCTTGATACTGCCTTTCGCAATCGGACAGCCGTGCCAACCTATTTTGAATTTGTGCTAAATCAGCATCAACGGAAGAAAGGTCATGGAGAGCCACATCGTACTTAACACGGGCTGCATAGGCTTCCTGCCGTTCTTTGTCCAGCTTTTCATCCATTTTTCCAATCACTTGATAGAAAAATGCGGCAAGGCTGTGTCCCTCCAGACGGTCCACATCAGCCTGCTCTGCCAGCTTGGATTTTTCCAGCTTTTTCAGGCGATCAGCAAGCGTATCTCTCTGGGCGGTCAGTTCTTTCTGTTTTGCTTCGCAGCTTTTCTTTTCAGCGACCTGCTGCCAAAGCTCTTTCAACGTAGAATCACTCATATGGAATGTCCTTTCCCGGCATTACGTTTCTTCGTTCAGAAGCTGGTTCAAAAAATGCTGCCGATTATTTACAAATGTTTTGGTGATAACGTAGCTGTCCGTATCTTCATACTGACAAGGATGAATCGTACCATTGTCGAAGCTAAAAATCTCAGCATCAGGCATTCCGAGGAGAATGGGTGAATGTGATACGATAATGAATTGCGCCCCTTCTTGGGCACACCGATAAATGTTGATCAGTAACGTGAGCTGCCGCTGCGGGGATAAAGCGGCTTCCGGCTCGTCAAAAATATAGACTCCATCTGCACCCATGTAGTCCTGCGCAATGGCGAGGAAACTTTCACCGTGTGATTTTTGGTGATAGCCTTTGGATGGGTGATCGTCATCGGAATAGTCGATTTCCTTGGTGGCTACATTGTAGAAGCTCTCTGCCCGGAGAAAATACCCGAACTTTGGTCTACGATACCCTTTGGAAATCGTCATAGCCTCACATAGTTCCGAATGGGAGTTGTATGTGGAAAATGAATAGTTCTTCGTTCCACCCTCTGCGTTGAAGCCGTAAGCAACAGCGATTGCTTCCAGAAGCGTAGATTTTCCACTTCCATTTTCGCCAACAAAGAACGTAATGGGCTTATGGAATGTAAAAGTGTCGATTCCGCTGATGGCAGGAATCTGACGAACATAATTGTATGGGCGAACTCTGTTCCAGTCGATGGTCAGCCCTTGGATAAACAAATCGTTCATGCAGCACTCCATACTATATAATGTAAGAAACACTTAGTTCCGCTCAAACCCAAGATAGCGGGTGCCCTGAAAACTCAGCTTTCCGATGTCGCCCTGCACGAGCAGACCATAATCGCTTCCGTCCACTTCAAATTCCATCCGGTCTCCGCTTTCTACCTGAAAGGTCACATAATAGGAAGTGTAGGTGCTGGTTCTATATCCATGTGCACCAGACAAATCCCCAGCGTTTGCAGCGTCGGAATGCGAAATATCAGTTCGCTTTGCTACCACTGCTGCTGGAACAGATAGACGGGGTGAGTGATTGTTTTTGTTCCATGTGCGAAGATTTGAAATCAGCGTAAAAATAAATAGACACATCAATCCGAAAAAGATAAGTGGGAATACTATGCTGAACACAGTGTTAAACCAGCCAAAAAACATATTACTCCTCCAAAATTTCCTCCAGCAGGTCTTTTACATCGTCCAGAAAAGATTCTTCTCCGAGGGTGTTCACCTTGAAGAACACCGCTTGACTGCCGCCCGCTGTAATTGCAGACAGCCGAATCGGGCTATCTCCATTCTGGAACATGGTCAGTGTCAGACTCAGGCGGTTGCCGCCCATCATGCTGTACCGTTCAAACACACGGACACTGCACCGGGCATCGCCCTCTTTGAAATCACTGCCTGCCTCTAAATCTGCCGACCAACTGCTGTCCGGGATTTCTTGTTCCAGCTTCCGAAGCAGTTTGTCAAAATTCTTGTTTCGGATGGTCTTTTCAAAGATTGCCATAATGGTTCCTCCGTTCTGACAATAAAATTCAGTCCCTTAATCTTGATACGAGCAGAGCCACAGGAAAATTGCGGAGAAATCGCTTGAAGAGAGGAATTTTGTCTAATTTGATTATAGCATATCTTTTGGAAGAACAAAATACTTTATGTACGCCGCCCGCAGGCGGCAAAAGTCAGTCCGGGGGAAATTCCAGCTCGGCAAACTCCGCATCGGTCAGCAGTTTCAGCTTTTCGATAACGCCCTCCGACAGTTCCCGTAGAGCGGTCTCGTCCGGCATCAGATAGCATTGCATGAGCCGCAGTTCGTGGACAAGCCCCATCCGGGTGCCGGTGTTGTAGAGCATCATCAGCAGGAGTTCTTCATGGTTAAAGTTCATGGCCGCTCCTTTCTTTTTTACATCCGCTGGGATTGCACTCCGGGGCATCGCACTTTTCCTTGAGATTCATCAGCACCGAATGGCGTTCCGGCTGCTTGTCCAGAAACCCCTGTAAATCTTTGAAGCCGATGCTGTCCACATAATGCACAGACACCTCGCCATTGCGTTTGAGTGCGATCACATCGCTGACCGACAGGCTGTGCCCCTCAAAATCCTGCGGACGGGAGAGGTTGAACATCTGAAATAGTTCTTCCAAAATCTCGTTGTTCGGCACATCCTGCCACATGGCGGGCAAATCAGCATAGTAGGTGACCTCATAATGCTCCGGGTCGGGCGCTTTGCCTCGACGATTCAACTCCCGCATGGAAGCAAATCTTTCATCGAGGATTTTTTCGTCATGCCGCAGCTGCATCACCATATAAACATCGCACCCTGCGTTCAGAAACTTCTGCGGGATGTCTGTCATGGGTTCACCGTCAAAATTCTGGTTCCATTTTTGCTGCATCGTCCACCTCACAGTTCTGGCGCAGACCGTGCAGAGGATTTTGGCGCAGACGTATCACCTGCCAGTTCTGCCAGCTTTTCCAGTGTGGAAGGGCGGTGGTCTGCGCTCAGTTCCTCGGTTTCCGCAACTTTGTCCATGACGGCATCGTAGTCCTGCAACAGCCGCCGCCCCTTTTCCATGTGGTGCGCTTCCAGAATCTGCTCACGTGCTTCCTGAATGGTCAGTTCCGGGGCATCCAGCTGCCCACCGTCCATCACAGAATAATCGCTGTGGTAGAGGGTGTAATCCCATCCATCCTCACAGGACTGGATTGCAAGGTAGCCTTTGCCGCCCAGTTCCCACGCCGCCTGCTCGTCCTGTGTCTGAATCTCCGGGTAGAAGTCGGCATGGTTTCGTTCCATGACCTCGGCAAACTGGCAGATGTGGAACACATTGCCCAGACCGCCCATGTCAAAGTGATAATCATCCTGATGTTCCAGCCGTGCCGTAAAGCTGCGCCCATCCGGGTAATCCACCTGAATCACGCCGCCATCTGGAATGCGATAGAGGTCATCATAGTGGCTGTTGATGAGCCGAATGTCTTTCGGCAGCGTTTCCGGCTCCCAGATGCGCCGTCTGCCGATGCCCGCCTGCGGAATGTTTTCGAGGATCTTTACGCTTTCCTGTTGGATGGCCTTACGGTCATCGTCCGAAAGTTCAAACAGATACCAGTTCCGGGCGGCAGGGATGGCGTTCCGTCCATCGGGCGGCAGGTTCTTTTCCGAGATCTGCCCACTTTCCAGCGGCTCGCCAGTTACCTTGTTATAAGTGGCAAAGCCGACCCCTGTACCGTTTTCCCGGAGATGCAGATAGCGTTCATCGTTGATAAGGTAGACCGCTTCTTTTATCTGCTCCATCAGCACCCACCTTCAAATTCCAGCGAAAACTTGCTGCGGCCATCGGCTTCACAGGACAGCAGCACGGTGGCATTGTAGGTCTTGCCCTTGGCACTCTTGCAGTCCTTCAGGCGGACCCGACCATCCCGCAGCAGCTTGTCTGCCACATGAGCGTCCATGCGTTTGCCGAGCCGTTTCAGAAAAGCATTATCCTTCCACAGCACGAAACGGCACTCCCGGTTCTCGCAGAACCAGCCCTTTTCACGCTCCACAACATTTGCACCGCAGTTCGGGCAGATACCAATAATCTTGTTTTTCATAAGCGCATTCGCTCCCTTTTTCATTTCCGTGTTCTTTACCAGTTCGGTAATCATCGTATTGATCTCGGTCATAAATTCGCTCGGCTCCATTTCGCCACGTTCGATTTGCAGCAGCTTTGTTTCCCAATCGGCGGTCATTTCCGGGGATTGGATTTCTTCGGGCATCACGGTGATGAGGGCTTTTCCCTTATCCGTGGGCAGCAGCACCTTGGTTTTCTTGTTGCCCTTGCGTTCCAGAAAACCCTTCTGCACAAGCTTTTCAATGGTGGCGGCACGGGTAGCCGGGGTGCCGATGCCCTGACGCTCCACGCCCTCCGGCATACTGTCCGCACTGGCGGTTTCCATAGCGTGCAACAGAGTGTCCTCAGTAAAATGCTTCGGCGGGGTCGTTTGCCCCTCCTTTAGCTCGGCGTTGAGAATGCCGCACTCGTTTTCCGCTGCATTGGGCAGGGCGGTGAGTTCCTGTTTTCGGTTCAGGATGTCTGCCAGTACCTTGCGTTCCACCGCTTTCCAGCCTTCTTCCAGAACCTCCTTGCCCTTAGCGGTAAATTCCTCCCCGGCGCAGATGGTGGTGAGCGTAGTTTCGGCATAGCGGTGCGGTTCACCCACAGCGCAGAGCAGCCGTGCAGCAATCAGCCGCAGGACATTCCACTCCCCGGCAGGGAGGGCGGCAAGGTCTGCGTTTGCCATGCTTTTCGTAGGCAGCAGCGCATGGTGGTCGGTGACTTTGCTGCCATTGATGACCTGCTGCACATGGATGGGAAACGGTTCCTCCACGGCAAGCGCCCTGCCCGTGTCTGTCACCAGCCCCGGCAGGGATGCCGCCATATCCTCCGTCAAAAAGCGGCTGTCCGTGCGGGGGTAGGTGATGAGCCGTTTTTCGTAAAGACTTTGAGCATAATCCAAGGTCTGCTGTGCCGTAAATCCCAGCAGACGGTTGGCATCCCGCTGCAATGCGGTAAGGTCATAGAGCTGCGGCGGGCTTTCGGATTTCTCCTTGCGTTCCATCTTCTGTACCGTGACGCGCCCCTCCTTTCGGCATTTGGAAAGCAGCAGTTCGGCATCCGCTTTCTGGGCAAACCGCTTGCTGGATGCGGTGCCGCCGTCTGCAAGGGTCAGAGCCACCGTGTAGAATTTTTCCGGGGTAAAGGCAGCAATGGCGGCTTCCCGCACCACGGTCATTGCAAGCACCGGGGTCATAACACGCCCTACCGCCAGCGGTTGGCCGTACAGGCACGAAAAAAGCCGGGACGCATTGATGCCGACCATCCAGTCGGCACGTTCCCGGCAGAGTGCTGCATTGTACAGCGCATCGTATTCAGTTGACGGTTTGAGATGGGCGAAACCCTCCCGGATGGCGTTTTCCTCCATGCTGGACAGCCACAGGCGGAAAACGGGCTTTTTACAGCCCGCTTGCTGGTAGACCAAGCGGAAGATCAGTTCTCCCTCGCGCCCTGCGTCTGTAGGATAGTTCTCGGAGGTGACTTTTCTGACTTTGTTACTCGATGGCATCCAATGGGCCGATAAAGCGGTAGAAAATCTGGATTTTCTGGACGTATTCGCCATCGACCTTTTCCGCTCTGGATACCAGAATCTTGTCAATCAGCTGATGCAGAATCTTATAGTTCAGTTCGGTGATACCAGCGTACTTGCTGACTTCATCAATAAAATCCTGAATCTTGTCCAGCTGATCGTGTTCAGCACGGCCTTCCCGCTCGTACTGCTCAATCTTCTCGGTCAGTTCAGCCTGTTCTTTGTCGTAGCGATCTGCAAGCATTTGAAAACGTTTCTCCGGGAGAAGTCCCTTTGATACGTCCTCATAAAGTTTTGCATACAGGTCTTCGATTTCTGCGATTCGTGCTTTACACTGCTTCAAATCCCGTTTGTGCTGCGCCCGGTCAGAGGACACCCGGAGGTGCATCTGATTTGCAATCTTCTTCACAAGGGCTTCCCGATTGCTCACAGCGGCCTTTGCGTGTGCCTGAATGTCCGCAAAGACAGCTTCATGCAGAACACGGGCTTCCAAATTATGCGAGTCACAGGCTTTCGCACCATATTTCCGATAAGTGCTGCAACAATAAAAGGTCTGATCCAGAACACTGTTACGTTTGCGCCTGTGCTCGACCTTGACTAACATCGTTCTGCCGCAGTCTGCACAGCGGACGATGCCTTTGAAGATATTGTCGTAGTCGGTCTTATCGCACATAAAACTACTGGAACGGCTGTAAAGGATTCGCTGCACGTTCTCCCAACGGTCTTGTGGGATGATTGCTTCATGTGTATTCGGAACGATAGCGCGTTCTTCAAACGGAATATAACGCCGCTTTTTGGATTTCATGGACACGGTGGGCTTGGCTTCGTAGATGATGTGTCCGGCGTAGACTGGGCTGTGCAGAACCTGACTGATATAGGCACTGTCCCAATCATACATCTTTTCATCATCAATAAAGCGGCCAAACATCTCTTTCTTGTAGTAACACGGCTTCAAGACTTTTTCATCGTGGAGCCGCTTGGCGATGCGGTGAAGCCCCAGCCCTTCCTCTGCCATTGAATAGATATACTCAACAACGGGGGCGGTGTTCGGGTCGATCACAAGGTGATTGTGGTCGGCAGGGTCTTTCTGGTAGCCAAACGGTGCGCCGCTGGAGATATACTTTCCACTTTTCTTGCGTGTCCGAAGGGCACTCTTGATCTTTCGGGAAGTGTCTTTGGCGTACATTTCATTGATGATGTTTCGGAACGGGGCAATATCCATCTGAGATTGCTCGTTGGAATCATAACCATCGTTGATTGCAATATAGCGGACACCGTGTTCAGGAAAGAAGATTTCCATATACGTTCCGGTTTCGATGTGGTTGCGTCCAAGTCGGGACTGGTCTTTGGTAATGACTGTTGCCACCTTTCCTTCCCGGATATCATCCAGAAGTTCCTGAAAGGCAGGGCGGTCAGAGTTCGTACCGCTGTAACCATCATCAACATAGTACTGGCAATTCCCGAAACCGTTGCGTGTGGCATACTCCATAAGCATTGACTTTTGAGTGCGGATGCTCAGGCTTTCGCTGTTTGAACCGTCATCTTTTGACAGTCGGCAGTATAAAGCAGTTACTTTTTTGTCCTTTTCCATGTGTACCTCCATAATGGAAAAGAGACCTCATCAATCACATTGTAGCGGATGCTGCGTGACGATGCAAGCCCTTTTCCGCAGTAAAACGTCCAATTAGCCAGCGGCGAGATACGATTCGGCAGTTTTACGAATTTCTTCTTCCACAAGCCGCTGAAAAAGCGTATTCATCGGCACATTGCCGATATAATGGCGTTCCACGATCAGGCGCACGGACTTCGGACTTCTCGGCGCACGTTTGCGTGTGGTGGGCTTCTTCTCAGATTTTTCTTTGTTCAAGGGCAGACCTCCTCATTCATGTGGTGCAAATACGGAAAGGAATGGATGGATTCTATTCGTTTTTCTCTTTTTGTTTTATTACGTTGGTTAGGTGAAAGTTTTCTTCGATACAGTCTTAAAGGCTGCTATACTGCATAGGAAAAATATCTTTTGCAGATGCCATTAAGAATCTGCATCACAGAATCGTGATTTTGGCGGTTCTTGAATCGTGAAAAACGCAGAACTATTCAACATTTGGAATTTTCACAAAGATGTGATTGGGCGAAGAAAACCGCGTTCGTCTGCGCTCAATCAATCCCGCAGCGTCCAATTCCTTAAGCGCACTGGAAACACTGACAGTGCTGCGCCCTAGCTGCTCAGCCAAAGAGCAAATCGTAAAAATGACAAACACGAATCCACGTTCATCTATCCAGAGATTTTTCTGCGAGAGTGTGGCACGGTCGAGTAGCAACACATAAGTCATTTTTGCAGTCTGACTCAGGTCAAGTTCCAAAAGGAAGCATGGGTATGGGAGAAACGGCGGCAGCGGAGTTTGCGTGGTAAGATATTCTGAAATGTTGATCACCTCCAGCTGAAGCAGAAATCAGGAACAAAGAGTATGTAACGAGAATTGGAGGGTTCCAATTCTCCAGTCGCAGAAAAGCACGAAACAAGTGCTCAACTGCGTTAATAAGTTAAGGTCTCCCATATTGGTCCTCGACTTCCCTAGGAGTGGGGAATCGTCCGGCGGCGGGCTTGCACCGCACCATTGGCATTTCAGCCACCCCGTCTTCGTTATGACCGGGCTGCGAGTTACAGAAGTACCTTTTGTGAAGTACCGGACGATTGAACTATTCACTTGTCAAGGAACATATGGAAGATTTCTGGACTTTGACGGACGAAAAACATCCTTCTACTTGGTAGCCGATGAAAAAGGCCATTTCGTAGCATTGCAAGCAATTTTGTAAACAAAACGTCATAATAGTCCGAGAATGGTCTTGAAAAAGATGCCCTACACTTGGTAGGCATCGAGAACGCCTGTTTCGTAGCATTGGTGAGAAACTTGTAATTGAATTGTAATTCTTGAGACCAAATCTCCGCTTTTGAAAAAATCCTCTCAATAGGTAGGCAACGAAAACAGCCCAAAGACAACCATCTTTTTGAGAATTAACAAAAAGGTCACAAATGACCGGCTTTCAAAGAGGCGCTTCTACTATTAACAGAAAAAGTGGCCTAAAATGGGGGGTGTTGGAGAAAATTTCTGCCTTAAAAGTACGCCTCTACTCACTAGCCAGCGAGAATAGCCAAAAGCCAGCAAAAAACAAATGAATTATGTACTTCTGCCACTGATTGCAACGGCATATCGGTGACAGAAAGATCGTTTAGAGCGATTCTTCGCGGTTTGGGGTGGTAGAAATCGTTTTGTAGTTGGACTTTTTCTGCTGAAGCTGCTCCAGCTGTTTCAGCACCGATTCCTTCTCCGGGGGCTTGCCGCCCGGTGTGGAAAGCTGCTGCTTATTCAGCACCATGTCGATATACTTGCGGATATTTTTCAGGGCAGAGACATCCGGCTGCAAGGTTTCCAGTTTGGTACGCAGTTCTGCGCTGCCGGATTGCAGCGCAGAAAATTCGGCATCCAATGCCGAAAAATCTACCGCTGTGCTGCCGTTCAGTTTCATCAGAGTGCGGACAGCTTTATTAAAGGTGTCCAGCTCCTCTTTGTGCTGGGCGGCATAAGCGTCCTTGGTCAACTTGAAGTTCTTCTTGATAAAGGTGTCGTGGATGGGCTTCAGCTTGGCATGGGCGGCGGCAGCATCCTTGATCTGGGCGATTGCCCGCATACGGTTTTCGTTCTGCTTCAACTGCCTACGGAGAGGGGCGGCGGTCTGGTTCAGGTTAGAAATTGCGGTATCCAGATCCTCGATGGTGTTCAGAGAATGGGCTTTCAGATAGTCCACCGCCCGTTTGACTTCCTCAAAGTCTCGGACAGTGCATTTCAGTTTTGCCTTGCCAGACCAATCGCTGCGCTGCTCGTTGCGGAGGTTGAAGTAATCCACCAGCAGGTCGGACAGCATTGGCTCCTTGGCTTGTTCCAGTGCATCCAAAAGAATCTGCTTCTTTTCATTCAGGTCTGCGATCCAGCGTTGCAGCCCACGAATCGCACTGCGGATGGACTGCATCAGGCTATTGGCGGCGCGAATATCCCGGTTCAGGTTGCCGAGAAAAGTTTCCACTCCACGCTTTTCCATCTGGTGTGCGGCGGGACCGAGATGCACGGTCGGTATCTGCTGGATGCCCTGTCGCTCAAAGGAGCGCAGGTCAACACGTTCCGGGCGGCCAGCCGCTTCCAAATAGCGGTTGGTAATGGTCTCCCAGCCATGCCGCCAGACCTCGGCATACTTCTGGTCGTTCCAGTCCACCGTGTTTTCCTTGTGGCACTTCCAGTTGCCGGAAGCGAGCCGGATGCGCTCACCGTTCTCGTCAAGGTCGTACACCTTTCTGGCTTTCGGGAGCCACTTGCCGTGTTCATCTATTGCCCGGAGCGTCAGCAGAATGTGAGCGTGTGGGTTTCCATCTCCCTTGTCGTGGATGGCAAAGTCGGCAATCATCCCTTTGGAAACAAACTGCTCCTGACAAAACTCTTTTATCATGGACAAATACTGCTCCTTCGGCACCTCCACCGGGAACGCCAGCACGATGCGCCGGGCAAGCTGGGAGTTCCACTGGTTCTCCACAGCTTCTACGGCGTTCCAGAGGGTCGCCCGGTCTGCATATCCGGGCGGCGCATAGGATGGCAGCATGATCTCAGCGTGGACAAGCTCTTTCTTCTTGTTGTAGAATTTTGTTCTCTGGTCGTACTCGCTGAACAGCCGTTCGCCGCTTTGGTAAGCGGCCCCGGCAACAGCGGACTGCCCTTGGCTGCGCTTGACGATGGTAATTTTGAAATGCGGACACGGAATAGGCATCACCCCCAAACAAAAAGACCGCCCAGCAAGATTGCTCTTGGTGAACGGTCTGGAATTGTATTCGGTTTTGCTCGCCGCCTTAGAACGGAGTGCCATGCGCTTCGATCTCAGGCGGGAGCCGCAAAAGGATAGCTGCAAAGCAGCGCAAGGAAAATGCAGTTTTCCTTGGGATGGAATCGGGCTGGCGCACAAACGCCAGCTTCGATTTCATCGAGCCGTCTGCAAGACCGCAATTTCACCGGAACGGTGTATAATTGCGCCCTTTATTCTAAAGGGTGCGGAACGCTGCGGCTTTCGTGCAGGTCGTGAATCATCTTTGCAAGAGCCAGCGCAACTTCCGGCTGACGGAACGCAATTTTCAGCAGCTCCATCACCTGATCGTTGGTGAGTTCTTCCGGCGCAATCAGAAAACTTTCCAGCATTCCGGCACGGGTACACAGCCGATGCACACGGGCCTTGCGGGTCAGCTCCGGTATCTGGTGTTCCAGAATTTTCTCCCGGTGCTGGTAGTAGCGCAGCTGCTGTTCTGCTTTGGCTTTCTCGCTGCGGAGATAGGCGAGATCGGTTTTCGGTTGGGTCAATGGCATCACGCTCCTTTTCAAAAGTTGGTTGTATTCGACATTTTTATTGGTTCGTGGTACACTACACACAATCAATGTGAATAGAGGTGACTGCGTTGCTTGCGTTATATCTAAGTGTGCTTGATGATCGAAACTTTGAAGAAGATTTTACCGAGGTGTACAATACATACAAACGGCTGGTTTACCATACCGCTTACAAAATCATGGATGATTCGTATCTGGCAGAGGATGTGCTACAAGAGGTATTTTTGTACGTTGCAAAAAATTTTTCTAAAATTCATCGAGAAAACTGTCACGAACTCGCTGCTTATCTCGTTAGTTGTAGTAGAAGCCGTGCATATGATATGCTTCGCAAACAACGAGAAGAATTGCTGGAAGATGTCCCAAACGAACCAGATGCCGCTCCGGTGCCGGATGATGCAGCAGTTAGCACCGATAACATTGAACGTCTAACAGAACTGATTGGCCAAATGAAACCGATGTACCGTGATCCGCTACGCCTTTTGGCAATGGGATATACAAACCGTGAGATTGCAAAATCGCTGGGATTAACGGATGAAGTGGTACGAACACGGCTCTTTCGAGGACGAAAACTATTATGGAAGGAGATGAACAGCCATGAGTGAGCGGACAGACATTTCATTTGATGCGGCTTTGATGATGGCACTTCGTGCAGATGCGCAAAGAGAACTGGATTCGCTTCCAACGCCAAAGCAGTTTGAGGAAATCTACCCAGATACGTCCCAATGGGACGAACGAATGACAGAGGCCTTAAAGAAGAAAAAGCACCACCCAGTGTTGAAACGAGTACTAATTGCGGCATTGACACTCGTAATGCTGACGGTTGGTGCTCTTGCGGTCAGCGCTGATTTCCGCAGGGCAGTCTATACGATGATTCAAAAATTTCTGCCCATTGAGATGCAGCTGACTTATCAGGTGGATGGCGAACCGCTGGAGTGGCTCCCGGATGGATACAGCGACCATTATGTGCCGAACGGCTTTGAAATGGACGATGTGCAGAAATTTGAGCGAGCAGAAAACTTTTTACATGTTTACTCGTCAAAAGAAACAGAGGAAAGCTACACAGTCCGTTGCTCAATTATCCAGCCAGGGCAGCAGTCCCTGTTTGATAATGAGCATACAGTGTACGAAACCGTAAAGGTCGGAGAAGCAGATGGTGTACTTGGAACCAGTACGGATGAACATGGAAAGAATGTTTATACTCTAAGTTGGGAACATCGGGGGATTACACATACCGTTATGGGAAACATTCCATACGATGAGATTATGAAAATTGCGGAAGGTATCCGTTAAGAAAGCTGGACACTTGTGAGAGTTCACAAATGTCTGGCTTTCTTTTTGTCTGAACTTACAAAGATGGAAAATTTGAAAAATTTTCTCCTGAAAATTGAAACGAAGCGAATGCGAATTGCGTTGATTATACAAAGGCTCTTGATGGGAGCAAAAAAACGGAGGTGTATGTCTATGTCGAAAAAGCGTTTGTTGTCCATTGTTGTTTCAGCGGTGATTCTCTTGAGCTTTGCCTGCACCGCAATGGCCGCTGAAAAGTCTGAACGGTATGTAGGCGATAGTACGGTCAACGGATCTATTTACCAAACATACTATCAGGTTGATGCCCAGACTCGAACTGGAGTAAAGAAAATCAGCGTTTCAGGCGTTCTCTATGAAAAGGGGACAATTGGAACATGGCAAAAAGTAAGTAGCTGCTCAAACAGCAGCACGACCTCAACCTGCATGGTGAGCAGTAGCTTTAACACTAAGCCCGGAAAATCTTATAGGCTTGAGTATTCTGCGACCTTTAGCTATTCCGATGGACGGAGCGAAACCATTACCGGAAGTACCAGTAGATAAGTGGAGTTTGTTATATATTTCAGCAAGTTAGAAAGGTGTGAGGTAATTATAAAGGCGAGACCAACGCGAGTTATCCGATACCTAGCTATAGTCGCACTGTGCTTGCTTTTGGGCTTTATGCTTGGAAGAAAAAGCAAATATGAAAAACGAGATTATTTGAAACAATTCAAAATTGGAAAAGCAACATACTCTGAATCGTTGATATATGAGGCTTATGGCGGATTGCAAAATGATGGGATAATGTTAGCGGTATACTACGATGTGGATGCAGCCAAAATTATTCATCAACTCGATTCATGGGAGAAAATTAATGATTCTCCAACCATATCTTCTATATTAAAAAATGTGTCGTCATATTTTGGATTAGATTTTGTGATTCCTGAAATTGCAAGTGGAAATTTTTTTCTTTATGATAATAGTCAGCATAAGGAACTACGCTCGGAAGCCGAAATGAATACATTGCTTTTACATTCTGAAGATGTGAATTTTAGTCTCGTTGTCTGGGATGATGAGAAGCACACAATTTATATAGTAGAGTACAGAATTTAAGGAGGTTCGTTATGAAGAGGTTCGTATCATTAATTCTTTCAGTGTGTTTTTTGTTTTCGATAAATACTGTGTCTTATGCTGCTAACATAAGCAGCCGTAAAGCTAGCAATCCTGTTATTCAAAGCATGAATGATAAGTATCATGTTGATTTTTCGGGAATGTCGATAGATGAATTAAATAAGTTTATCGATAAGATGAAAGATGAAGATCAAACACGTGCATCTGGAAATTTGTTAAATAATACACAGCTTGCATGGTTGGCAGCTGCGCAAATTGCACGGGATAAGGGATATGAATGTGCGGCTCTTATGGTTGAATTCTCTGTATATAATATTGACTATTCTGAGAGTGTGACGGATTCTTCGACGCCATTGCTTGACAAGTTAAACACGACAACAGTTTTTAATAATTATAAAAACAAAGTACTTAATAGTGGCTTGAAAGATTTTAGTGGAGGAAGTTGGTCTTTTACAATTCAAAAGTCTGATAATGCAGATTTATTCTATGCATTGCATAGGGTAAGCACCTCTGGAACAGGCTTCATGATTGGTAATTCTATAATGTATTACTTGATTACCGTTCATGACACATTTGATTTTGCATATGACAACAACTATGACGACTTGTTTACTACTACAGTGAACAATTGGGCTTGGTTGTGCCAGCAGACGCATGTGTTGAATCCCATAGAGATAAATCTTAGCACGGCTATTGGATAAAAAATCAGTGGTATTTATTTTTTTGCGAAAGTAAAAGTTGAAATCTAAAATAAGGATGGCTCTAACGTATGAAAAATTTTACGGAGGTGTTTCCAATGCAGAGCAACTGATGTATAAGAAATCTTGTGTATACTCTAAAAGTAAAGAAGGAAAATTAAAATAGCTAGTGAAAAAATATCTCGTAGAATTTTTTTGAAAGCAAGTGGGATTGTGGCTCTTTCTTCAATGGAGCTTAACTCTGGGCTGACTGCTTTTGCAGATAATCAAAGTGATGGAAGCAAATCTCATATCGAGAGATACCATAGATACGATTTTGATACAAAAGAAGAATCTATAGAGGAAATTATAGTTGAAACCAATTCCTTCACGGATGGAGAGACAACTGCAGGCTATTTTCCAAATGGAAAGATTTCGGATATTGATCTATCCGATCTGTATGCGATTATCGGAAGCAATGATATCACTGTTGTTGATAATCCAACGGCAACACCATATTGTAGTACGGTATGCCTACAGATAACGACCAATAATGGAGGGACAAATTATGGTTCTGGATTTATGATTGGGCCTAATGCACTTGCAACAGCAGCACATAATCTATACAGTATAAAGGAAAAAGCCTACGTTAAGTCGGTAAATGTCGCACCTGCTCGATCTGATAATAGTAAACCTTTTGGAAGCGAAAATGTATCGGCAAGTTCGATGATTGTTAGTGATTCTTATCTTGCTGGAACAAGTTCGGAGGATTGGGCGATTATTACGCTCAAGAATAATTTAGGAACGAAAACGGGATGGCTTGGGTTACATTGGCAGTCTAGCAATTATTCATCATCACAGTTGGTGTATGCTTATGGCTATCCGAGCCAAATAAATGGTGCCGATGCGAGATATCGGATGTGTAAATCTTCTGGGTATATTAGAAGTCAGACTTCAAAATATCTCAAGGGCGATTGGGATTTGACAGGTGGCTTTAGTGGTGGTCCTCTTGTAGAATATATTTCTGGAGCTGGGTATGTAGCTATCGGAATCCATAAAGATGGAAGCACAATTGATGGTTCTTCATATCCAACTTCTTATACAGGGGCATTGAGAATAACACAATCGCTTTATACGCTGTTCCTTTCATACAGAGGTTGATAAAATGAAATGCAAACGGAAGATTATGGTTGGCATAGCATTTGTGGCAGTGGTTCTCTGCATTCTATTTCAATCGAATACATTCGGAAGAAAAAAATCGGAGCTTATAATTGAAGAAGTTGACCTGAAGAACAATTGTATTTATGCGACTGCAAAAAATCAATTATATGATACGGATGACAATTATATAATTTATGGCGTATCAAACTACTTGAAAGGAAATCTTCAGTTGTCGTATCTTAAAGAAGGCGAAAGCATTCTTGTGATATCAAACGGTAAGGTGTTGCTATCAGATCCGTATCAATTTGATAAAATATACAGTATTCAACTGTTGCAATAGCGTTTCATTTTCTCAATAAATAATATAAGCTATTTACAGCTGCCTCCTCTGTTAAGTGGTGGTGCAGTGCTTATTCTCAATAACGATGCGATTGATGAAAATGATAGACCTTTTTGGAATTTAGAATTTTCTCAATAATCAAGCCCCCAAAATGGCAAACTTGAAATCATCGAGAGATACATAAAATATAGGGTTAAATCGACTTTCGTGTCGAAAAAACAAGTGCTAGAAATAGCAAAATTCATTGAATTTTAGAATGACATTTATAAGAAACCAGTAGATTTGCCTGATATTTGTGATTTCTTTGACCGTTGGGCCATTGATTTTGCACTACATTGATTTTGCACTACTATGAGCAAAGGAAAAACTTAAAATAAGCAAACAACCCGCCATTTGCAGCGACTGCAAGTAGCGGGTTGTTTGGCCTATTTAGAGGTTAGTCTTTCAGTTTGCCATGGTCACAGCCAAGTGAGAGATAATGCTCAATCTCACCACTCAGCACAAGCTGGACGCACTCCAAGGGCTTGTTGTATAGTAGCCAATCAAGTTCAGCTCGCTGTGCCGGGGTATTGCCGTATTCGTCCTCGATGGCAAGGCAGTCAATGGCAATGGCAGAGCCATCAGCGAACTGGGCTTCCGCTCGGTTGGTGTCCATATTATAGTGCCAAGAACGTGCTTTTTGAGAACTATTCTGGTCAAAAATTCGATTTTGTTTCATTTGAATGCCCTCTTTGATGCTTTTATGATTTAGTTTTTTGACGAGATGAGGTCTCTTTTTTCTTTCTCTTGAGTCACCCAACCGCACTATCCTGCATCCGTAGCGCAGATCACACTGTCCACATCCGGGCGGTGCATGAGCTTTTGCAGGATGCCAAACTGTTTTTTGGTGGACGCAGAAACCAGATACTGCCACCTTTCCGGCAGAATGGGCAAATCTGCGATACTCCACTTGACGTATTTGGCATCGTAGATGTTGGGCGGTGCCAGTTCCACCAGATGACCCACACACCAGCTTACGAGATAGCCGTTGCCCTCCAGATAACCGTCTTTGCGGTTGGTCGTGCCGAGGACTTTGGCGTAGGACATGGCAACGGACGGCTTTTCCGCCACGATCAATTTTGCGATAAGAATCCCTCCAATCTGTTTTGGATTGCAATATGTAAGGCGGCAAACGCCGCCAATAGAATTATTCTTCTGCCTTATCCTCCTCGCCGGTCTCCTCCGGCTCATCCTCCACAGGGATTTCAAAGTTGCCCTTGTCCTCAGTGTAGTTTGCATCGGGGTCAAGGGCTTCTTTTTCTGCCTGCTTTTTCTGCTTCTGCTTCATAAAGGTGTAAATGCCGCCGCCAGCAGCCAGACCGACCAGAGCCAGAACGCCTAAGAATGTGGCAGCATACTTCGTAACTTTGGTGCCACCAGTCTGTTCCGTGCCGGATGCCGCCGCTTCTTCCGCAGCCTTTTTCGCATCCTCTTCGGCCTGTTTGCGCTCCTGCTCTGCCTGCGCCGCCGCTTCTTTTTCAGCGGTATAGGCATCGGCGGCATCTTCCTCCATCAGGGAAAGAAGGTCGGATTCATCCACAAGATTCATGAAATGAACGGTGTTTTCCCCCTTGTCGTTGCGGTCGATGACAAGATAGAATGTGTTGCCAGACTTCGACACCAGCGTGATAAACTGCTGACCGCTGCCATCCGAATAACTGGTATGGTAATCATCCACCAACGTCAGATTACCCTCCGGGGTCAGTGCACCAGATTCCTCATCAGTCACGGTGACCGCATCTTCCTCATCAGTGGTAGAAGTCAAGACAGGCTGTTCCGCTTCCTCCACAGGCTCACCGCCATAGGCAAAAGCAGGAGCCGCCATGCCAGCGCACAGTGCCACCGACAGCATCAGGGCGCAGAACTTATTCATCATCTTCATTATTAGACTCCTCCTTGTTGAACGTAGCACCGACTGCGGACAACGCAGCTGGGGTCGGGGTGGAAGTTGCAGACTGGCGCAGCAGGGCGGCAAGCTGTTCCGGCGTGACCTTGGCGGTGCGCACCATCTCGTTGACCTCGGCAGCTTCTGCTTCCTGAATCCGCCGTTCAAGGCTTTCGATGCGGTTGTTGATCTTAATGCGACGCTCCCTTTCCTTTTCCAGAGAAGCGCGCAGCTTATCGAGTCTTTCGCTCATTTCTTCCTCCAATCATTTTGAGAGCCGCCCAAAACCGGACAAATATTTCTGCCAGTAGGACGAATGAATATTGGCATACTTTATGGGGTCGCCGGCGGACACCATCATGCCGTTTCCAAGGTAGATGCCCACATGACTTTTCCCCGGCGTATCATACGTTCCCTCGAAGAAAACAAGGTCTCCGGGCTTTGCTTCGGCTTCAGAAATATGCTGGCTCTTGTTCCACAGACCGTTGGCGGTGGTGCGCCCTACATTGTAGCCGTTCTGGTTGTACACCCAGCAGACGTAGCCGCTGCAATCGAACCCGGTTTCCGGGGTGGAGCCGCCCCACACATAGGGCGTGCCCACATACTTTTGAGCTTCCTTGTAGATGGCCGCAAACTCGCTGTTGGTCAGGGCTTCTGCCGGAACCTGATAATCAATGCCCGGTGCGCCAGAGCCATCGGAGCCACCGGGCGGCAGTCCACCTTTGAACAGATATGGCCGACCACCCAACGTATCCTGAAAGATCTCATAGCGTTTCCACTGGTCGTTGTCCAGTTCCTCCCGGATAACGACCTCCAGCCCTTTATTCACCAGCTTTGTGTGAAAAATTCGATACTCATAGGGGACTTGCACGGTGTAGGGGATGCCAGTAAAAATGTCGATCATCACTACCGTGCGGTACCGGGTCTGGACTTCCACCCATGTGGTCAGCTTGTATTGCTTGGCAAACGTCTCCTTGAGTTTTGCCTGCACCTCGCTGCGGGTGTAGTCGTCGTAGAGAGTAGTCAAGAACGAAGTGAGCTGCCAAGGATCGTGCTCAATAGCATCCAGATGGTATCGGTATTCGTCATAGCCGGGGTGGTCGGTGGGGGTACGCTTGATCTTTTTATCCAGTTCCTTTTCCAGCTTCTTGTAGTCGGTTTCGGCTCCCCGGATGTCCCGGTCCTCTGCGGTATAAATGGTCTGCCCGGATACCTGCGTGGTGCCGGAGAACAGAATGGAACAGGACGAAAAGGCTGACATGACCAGCAGCAGGAGCAAAAGAAAAACGCCCACGCTCAAAAGAACGTGCGCGTTGCTCTTTGCAAAATTGGCAATGCCGTTGACTGCGGTGCTGACCACCGATCTTCCTTTGTCGATGACCTGCTCCATACCGGACTTTGCAGCAGGAACACCACCAGATGCAGCTTTCTGACCGCCTGCGGTCTGTGCAGCGGTGCCGCCCGACCGGGTTGCGGCACGGTAGCTTTTCTGAATATCCTGTTTCTGCCGCCATCGTGAGAGCCAGTTGGAGCCGCCCTCGCCGGTGCAGGATGCGCCTGCATCTTGTGCCGCAGTCGGCTTCTGCGGGGAAGATTTTGCGGTTTTGGCACCCTTCTTGCCCTGCATCTTGGCTTTCTTTTTCAGCTTCCGGGCATAGATGTTCTTGGAAATATCCCGGACATTTCCTGCTGCCTTTTCGCCCTCGCTTAAAGCCTGCGTGCCCACATTATCGTCCTCGTACTGGTCAACTTCCCGATGTACCGCAGACCGGGCGGCAGCAGCGGCATACATAGCACGTTTCTGCTGCTTTGTCATACGGGATGCTTCATCCGGGGTGATCTCGGCTTTGCCAAAACGCAGGTGCTGCGCCCTTTCCGCAGCCTTATCTGCATCGGTTTTCAGTTTTTTCTTTCTGGGCACCGACTGTTCCACCCTCGCTTTCTTCGGGGGAGAACGGGTCTTTTTTGCGGACGATTCCTCTTTGATGATCAGTTTCGGTTCACTCATTTCTGTGCGCCCTCCGAGATCTCGTTGAGCTTGGTCGTGAGGATGCGGTAGAGTTCAAGGTCTTTCGGGAAGTGGTCAACAAAGGGCAGGATCACGTTACCGAAAAACAGCAGCCCTTCACCTTCGCCGGAGTGGGTAACGTAGGAAAGCTGATGCGGGCTGATATTGAGCTGCTTTGCGAGGATTTGCCGATCACCGTTCGCCTGATTGAGCATATAAACGAAGTCCGAGTTCTCAAAAATATTCGATACTTCGGGACTTGCCAGCAGATCTTTGACGTTCTGCGTCAGGGCTGTCGGGATGCCGCCCCACTTACGGAAACGCTTCCAAATCTCCACAGAATAAGCGGCAGTCTGCTCCTCTTTCAGCAAAAGGTGGAATTCGTCTGCATAGTACCGGGTGGATTTTCCGGCTTCACGGTTGGCGGTCACACGCCCCCACACGGCATCCTGCACGATGAGCATTCCCAGCTTTTTGAGCTGCTTGCCCAGCTGCTTGATGTCAAAGCAGACGATGCGGTTATTGATATCCACGTTGGTGTGGTGGTTAAAAATGTTCAGACTGCCCTTAACGTAGATTTCCAGCGCAGCCGCCACATGGCGGGCTTCCGGTTCGTCTTGCGTCAGCAGGGCGTTGTACAGATCTTCCAACAGCGGCATATTTTCCGGGGTGGGATTCTCGAAATACTTGCGATAGATCACATGGACGCAGCGGTCAATGACCGTCTTTTCCACCGGCTGCAAGCCCTCTTTGCCGCCCACCACCAGTTCGCACAGGGACAGCACAAAGTCGGCTTTCAGTGCCAACGGGTTATCCTCTTCCGAGTAGTTGCTGTTGATGTCCATCGGGTTGATATACTGGGTGCTGGCAGGGCTGATGTGGATGACCTGCCCATGCAGACGCTCCACCAGCGGAGCGTACTCTGCCTCCGGGTCGCAGATGATAATATCATCGTCCGTCACGAGGAACGCATTGCAGATCTCACGCTTTGCGCTGAAGGATTTACCGGAACCGGGAGTGCCCAAAATCAGACCGTTGGGGTTCTTCAGCTTTTTGCGATCAACCATAATCAGGTTGTTGGACAGGGCGTTCAAGCCATAATACAGGCTTTCCTTGCCGTTGTCGAACAGCTCCTGTGTGGTAAACGGCACAAAAATCGCCGTGCTACTGGTGGTCAGACCGCGCTGGATCTCGATCTGGCAGTCTGCCAGCGGCAGCGAGGACATAAGCCCCTGCTCCTGCTGAAAATCAAGGCGGCATAATTCGCAGTTATGCTTCTGCGCAATGCTGACCGCCTGAAACACGTTGGTTTCCAGTTCCTGTTCGGTCTTTCCGGTGTTCAACACCAGAAAAGTGACAAGGAACATCCGCTCGTTCTGGCTCTGCAATTCCTTCAAAAGTGCCTTGGCATCCCTGCCATAAGTCGCCAAATCAGACGGCAGCACGTCCATGTCGTATCCGGCGCGGACGGCTTTCTTCTGCTCCTCGATCTTTGATCTATCGAGTTCGGTAATGGTGTGCTTGATGGTTTTGATGGCCTTGTTCTGGTCAACGGACTGGATGTGCATGGTAACGATCTGGCTGGAATCCATGTCCAGAAAATCCTTCAGCAACTGGTCGCTCAGGTCAGAAGCCGTGATATTCAGAAAGCTGACCGCCCCGAAGATGCCGCCCACCTGAAAGGTACGGCTGTTCTTAAACGCCAGCGCAGTGGGGGCGATAGCATCCTTTACGGACAGACCGCTGGGCACAAGGTCTTTCCAGTTGAAGTGGAACTTGTTGGCTCCATCCATGTTCAACATCCCGTGCATCAGCCGCAGGCGCTCCGTGCCGTCCAACGGCTTTGCCAGAACGCCCAACCTGTGAAAGTTGTTCATCAGGTCGTTCTGGATGTGCTCCAACCGGGGTTTAACCTGTTCCATGCTGTCGCCCTCGATGCCGTAGGTCAGGAATTTGGTCTTGGTCAGACCATTGTTACCCTTGGAAAGCTGCTGCCGCAGCATCTGGGAATACTCGGCGCGCACATCGTCAAAGCCATCCTGCTGGTACGGGATGCGGATGGACTTCTCGAAGTCTGCCGAATCGGTGGCGGTATTCACAAAGGACAGTTCAAAGTGGATAGAGCTGTCGAAAAAGTTGAGAAAAGAGCACCATTCCTCAAAGATGGCGGTCTTATCCTCCTGCTGCGCCAACTGGTAATTGATATCTTGATACTGGATGGTGCGGGTGTAGTAGCCGGGACGGACACGGCAGGTACCGTCCTCAAACATCCGCTGGAACGGAATGCTCTCCTGTGCCGTGCGGGGCACCGTGGACTTGGGCGGCTTCCTGCCGTCCTTATTCTTTTTCAGAAACGGAATCATGGGCGTCATCTCCCTTCACAAGCAGTGCATAGTAATTGCGGGTCTGGTACGGACGCACCTTCGGGCGAACAAAGCGCGCCTGAAAGTAGTACCGCAGGATCTTTTCAGCCGGCTGACCGTTCTTCTGATACATGGCCAGAAAGAACATGGGCAGCATGACCGCCATCATGCCGAGGGTAGCACCGGAATTGCCAGCGGTGTCCCGCAGAACAAAGAACAGCGGCACCCCTACGACTGCCGCTGCACCAAAACAGATAAGCTGCCGGGCGGTGAGATTGAAAGCCACTTTGGACTTCACCTTGCTGAAATCGCGCGGCACGGAAATATAAGCTGCCAAAATTTCACCTCCGAATCAATGGGCACCCAGCAGAGTTTTGGCGACAGAGCTGGTCTTGAACAGCGAGAAGCAGAGCAGCACGGTGTACCCCACGATGCTCCAGATCGAGTTGATGGCATCCCCGGATATGGCAACATTCTGAAGCAGAACAGCGTAGATCGCCACGCAGATCAGAATCAGGAAACCTTGAAATCCCAGCGCGAACAGAGAACGAAGATAGTTCTGTCCCACATGGGATTGCTCGTGGTTGCCCCATGTTGCCATGGGCACCGGGGCAAGGCTGACCATCATGTAGATCTCAATCATTCTTCCGTAGACGATGACGAAAATCACGATGGACAGGATGCGCATAGTGATGCCGATGAAGAAGGACTGCAAGAACAGTCCGAACAAGGGTCCTACGTCCATCTGCATCATGCTGGATTGCAACATGGAAAGCCCGATGTCGTTGACCCTTGTGTTGCCGGAAATAATGCCGCTGGAATTTGCCACGACCTGCTGGGTCACGTCGAACACCGCCATGATGATGTCGAAGGTGTTGGAGATCATCCACACCGAAATGGCAGTCTTGAAGATCCATTTCATCAGCAGCGCAGGTTCAAATTGTGCCATGTTGTTGTGCTCTGTGATGAGCTGAATTAGCTCGTAGCAGGCAATAAAGGTCAAAATCACACCTGCAATGGGCAGCACCACATTCCGGGAGAGGGCTTCGATCATAGCAAAAACGCGCGGTTCAAAACTGGATGGTTTGGTGCCGACTTGCTGTGCAATGTTGCCTACTTGGGTGTTGACGTCATCGAACAGGCCGTTGAGATTGGACATGATTGCCGCTGTCAGCAGTGACTTGATCCAATCCGAGATCGCTTTGAGAACGGTTTCCATTCAGTCACCGTCCTTAGCTGAAATGGTTGATAAGGGTCTTGAGCAGGTTGAGCAGAAAAATAAGGTGAGTCAAAATCTGCATAATAGCACCGTCCTTTCAGAATAAAGGTGAATATTCGATTTGCAATGCGTTTCCTCTTGTGATAAGAATCCGTTTGCCACGGAGGGGCTAGAAACACTTGCAAGTAAATATGTACAGGGCGGCAATCGCCGCCCGGAAAAGATCAGCCGAACAGACCGCTCAGCAGGGGGATCAGGGTGATGCCGATAAGGGCAACACCACCACCAGCCATGAGCTGCTTCATGCCCTGACTCTTTACTGATGTGCGATAAAGAAGTAATAGAAGTGTAAAAAATTTTGCCGTTCCTATCCGGCACTTGCGCATTGTGTCGGATAGGTCGGGCGGTTATTCGGGCAAGTCCACCTTGCCAACAAAAGAATAATAAATCTCAATGTCCTGTCTGCGGGTCTTGTTCTCGTCATAGCTGCACTCATGCACAACGATTTTCTCTACAAACTCCCGCAGCAGAGTAGGGGTAAG
>ENA-OWOJ01000271-OWOJ01000271.1-gut-metagenome-genome-assembly--contig:-NODE-271-length-26341-cov-6.924688_pt1 | contig 26341 bp, 10 predicted proteins | sample MGYA00248246_ERZ651795 | MGnify/ENA primary metagenome ERZ651795 (study PRJEB26908, sample SAMEA4031706) | gut metagenome | biome: gut; feature: normal infant; material: stool | place: China | collected 2015...
ACGAAGTGGATAACAAGATGCAAGGAGTAGTCAGACGGATGGGACTGATTGCTTATCGTATAATGATGGTGTTGACCTCTGTCCGACATTTGGATAATGTGATTTACAAATCTTCTTCTGACGAGACTGTACAATTGGTTTGCCATGAGTTTGACTATTCCATAGCCATGAGTATCTGCGACACCCTGCTTTATCATGCCGTATTCATTTATCAGAATTTGTCAGGAAATCAGTCAAAACGATTCAATGCCGATTCGCAAGAGACAGGCGTTTATGCACGAAGGAACATCCTTTATAATATGTTGCCTGACACTTTCACAAAGAAAGATTATGATGCGGCGGTTTTAACTTTGGGCGAGAATGGAAGTACGGCAAACAAGTGGATAGAAGCCTTTATTAAAGATGGTAAGCTATGCCGAATAGAGCAAGGGAAATATAGGAAGATTTTTTGAGTGGCAAGTTTGTGTTTTAGTGTCACTAAAACCTATGCGGCGAGCGATAGAACTGCCACTCTCAAAAAAACAATTTATCAATATCGAGAATCAATATGAGTATAAAGGAAAAGAAACTTGGTGGCCGCCCAAAGTTGGCGAGCTATCAGAAACGTACCAAATGTTTTCGGGTAATGTTTACCGAGAACGACTACATTTATATCCAATCTAAAGCGGAACAGGCTGGACTGTCTGTCAATGAATTTTGCCATCAGGCAGCAATGGATTGTCTGGTCTGTCAGCGTATCAGTCCGGAAATGGTATCGGCAATTCGTGACCTTTCCGGTATCGCCAATAACGTCAATCAGATTGCCCATCAGATGCACACCTATGGATTGGAAACAGTCAAACAACAGTGTTTTTCGATTATCTCGGAAATTAGTAGAATTATCACCCAAGTGAAGAATACCTGTCATGATAGCGAAGATTAAAACAAGAGTTGATTTCGGAGGTATTGTAAACTATGCCAACGATCAAAAGAACAAGAAGAAATGCGCTACACTTTTGGCGCACGAAGGAGTATGTGCCATTAGCAATAAGTTGATTGCCGATTCTTTTTGCCTTCAAGCATCCATGCGCCCGAAAGTAAAGAGTCCTGTGAAGCACGTATCACTTGCTTTCTCTTCGCAAGATATTAGCCGTTTTCCTGATAATGAAGAAGGGGATGCGCTTATGGTGGAGATTGCCAAGAAATGGATGGAACAAATGGGGGTTCGCAATACTCAATATATCATAGCCCGGCATCACGATACGAAACATCCTCATTGTCATTTGGTATTTAATCGGATAGACAATGAAGGTAATCTTATTTCTGACAGCAATGAAAGAATACGCAATGCAAAAGTCTGTCGTGCTTTAACTAAAGAGTATGGACTTTACTTTGCTCCTAAAAATAGCAAAGCCAGAAATAAGAGCCGTTTGCGTCCTCATCAATTACGGAAATATAATCTCCGTTCTTCAGTTCTTGATGCACGAGCAAATTCTCATTCGTGGAATGACTTTTTTAGCATTCTCAAAGGTTTGGGTATAGATATGCGTTTTAATCACGCTGAGAATTCTGATAAAATTTGTGGTATATCCTTCTGTCAGGATGAGTATAGCATGGCTGGTTCTAAACTTGACCGTGATTTGAGTTTTAACAGTCTTTGTGCTACATTGGGTAATGTGGCAGCGGAACTGATTATTCAACCCCATCAAGCCATAATTCCCAGTGGAGGTGGAGGAACCAACAATGAACAAGGATGGCGAGACGATAAAGATAAGGATAACCAAAGAAACGAACCTTTTTATAAAACCTCAAAACGTAGAAGATAATGAAAGAAGATGTAGTAGCTGCAAATCTTGCGAATTTGCGCCAAAGTATCAACGAGCTAAAAGAGTGTATTGAAAAACAGAATACTACAGTTCCTAAACCAGAACAATCTGTAAAAGTGGACTTTGACGAAAAGACCATTTATAATGGAATCGCTAAGAGTTTCTGTACTTGTTGGAATGAAGCCTTGTCTGTGGTCAAGAAACATATCTGGCAACAGCAGCCTAACACATTGCCGTTTTCGCTATGGTTCCCGAAACTTATTGATTTATTCAAGCAGAAGTCCAAACTTCTTGAATATCTTTATCGGCACGTTTGCGATTATAATCTCAACCGCACGAACATCGAGACTAATACCGATTGTATATTAAAACGGCAGAATGAGATACTGGCAAAAATTAATGAGCTGAAAAATCCAGTCACCATTATTCCACACAATATCAATGGGATGTTTATACGCGGCTATCATATCAAGCTACAATACGTTGTGGCCTTCGTTGTCGTTATTCTAATGTGGACTGTTGCTGCTTCTATTAGTAGTATGAAATATAAGGAAGAATCCTTTGCACATTATTCCATGTATCGGGCGGTGAAAGAACAGCATCAGTGCTTGATGGAAGAAATAGGAGTAGAGCCCCAAAGGAATACGGAATAGTCTTTGGAGAAAATAAACAATAGCTTTTTATTGTTACTCCTTTCTTTCCGATTGGTCAATAAAACAAATTATTCATATCATAGTTAGTTTAGTAGGTTGATATTATTATCACACCTACTAAATCTAACTATTTTTGTACAGTTACATTATATGTAGTTTACTGGCTATAATATCAAATCAGCTACAAGTCCACAAGGCTCACCATAACCAACCATGTACACCAATCCTCTAGCACGAGTTATCGCTACATACAATAGCGACCGCTTGCTTGAGAGATACTCCTTCTTTTCCAATGCATCCATACCATTGAAAGGATATGCCTCTGTGGCTTTCGATGGAACATTGCGCTCATTTACACCCATTAAGATGACCGCCTTAAATTCAAGACCTTTGAGGGAATGGAAAGTACACAAAGATACCCCATCACTAGCTCCTTGTTTACTGGTACCTTTGAGTACCTTATAAGCTGTACCATCCGTATGGAGACGAGTCTGTAGCTCTTTCATCAATCCCATACTGGGGGCAGCAATACATATATCCTTCAAAGAGATGCCGCTGTTTTTACAGGCTTCAATCCATTCTGCCACTTGAGTAACTTCCTCAGTAGCATTTGACACCATGACGTACTGTGGCTTTTCTCCACCGTGAATCAAAGATACATAGCCTTTTGTTGACTCGGTACCACCATCCATATCATCGTAAGTTTGACCTTTAATGATAGATACAGCTACGCGCTTAATTGGCTCAGTTGTACGATAGTTGATTTTCAACCGGCGACTACGTACACCACGTACATTAATACCAGCAGTACTAAAGTTGATTTTTCGTCCGCTGTAAATACGTTGCATCGGATCTCCTGTTAAGAACAGGTCGTTACGCCCTTCTGCTACCAAAGCGCGCAGAAACTTCAGTTCCGGATTAGAGAAATCTTGGAACTCGTCAGCAATTACATTAGTAAATGGACGAACATTGTGTTCATTAAGATAATTGGTGGTCTCATTGAACAACTCTAAGCGATCGATATATCTTCGTTCCTGTTTCAACGCCACATATTTTTCAACAAGCTTCCAGATCTCCATACGCTGTTTGCGGCTTAAAGCTTTGGTACGACCAACACGTTGCTGCATCATGTAACTATGCGCGTCTGCATTTCCAAAATAGACTATTACATCAATGTATTCATCATAAAGGAAATGTTCATCAAACTCAGTTACTTCTGTTTCAAGAACCTCTCGCCACAGCTTCAAAGACTCTTCGTCTCCCGTGTAGTCCAAAATCTTAAAGCCATCTTTAATATGGTATTGGCGAGCGCATTCAATCAGAACTTGATCGATGTTATTCAAAACATAGCGCCCTCTATTAATATCCATCTTCTGAACCAGACCATCCAAGTTTTCCTTGAGTGTGCGTGTATAAGTAGTGAACAGCACATTGGCATTGGGATTGGATGTAAGGTACTTCATGCGGTGTAAGGCTGCCACAGTCTTACCTGTTCCAGCACCACCACTTACCTTCATCGTTCCCTTATAATCAGCATTGACCAATTTACGCTGTGAAGGGTGAAGGAATAGTTGCCATACATCCATATCCTTATCTATGATACGTTGCAACTCATCGTCATCCGTCAGTTCTACAAACCGACGTTTATTGTTGTCACTAAGCAATTCATCCTCATTAGCTTTGGCACGTCCAGACTCAATGCCTGCTATGATGTCATCTATGTTCTCGCCATCCATCAGATTGAAGATGTTCTCATATGCATCATTCGGTAACATATCGTCTAATGGATCTAAATCATCGAGTGTCTGAATGGCTCTTACTTTGCCCAACAGCTCTTGAGGCACGCCAATGGCCAGGAGTTTATCGTTAGTTACATCCTTAAAGAAAGCGTTTTCTGTTGTTTCTGGAGCAGCCTTTGATACGACTTCTTCAGACTCTGTTACAGTAATCAACTGACATGATTGCGTATGCTCATTCCAAGCAAAGCGTTTTCTCATGCCCCAGTTATAGGCATCTTCGTGTGTACCTACGTAAAGTAAATGGTAAGTATTATTACCCAGTACACCAATGATGGCACGATAATTATCATCCACTCGGGCTGAGCGCAATGCATTGTCCTTAAACTGAGCAATAGGTTCCAGATGAATGCCGTTAGAAGCGTTGTTCTCACGGAACTTCTTTTGAAATGCTATCACTTTGCTTTGTATCTTCTTCGGCAGCGAGAGAACCGCTTCATAGAATGTGTCAGAAAGAAATAGTCTCATATTATGAATTTATTATGTTGTTAATATTGAAGTCAGAAGCGGCTATTACATGATAACCATAGCTGATGAATGTTTCACTAGATTGTTCGTCAACCGGATCGATAGCGATTTTCAGTTCACTAAGAATCATCTGAGCGCTTGCAATCACGATTCCATCATCGTCTGTTAAATCCACGTCTCCTTCATGGCTGAAAGAGATATTGTGATCTAATAACTGATCAATGATGTCCTCAAGGCCAGGATAATACATCTTCACTTCATCACGGTCCACTGTCTCTACTATTGAAGTAGTAGAAACCACCACATTCGTTTTGTTTGGGAAGAACTGAAGTAGATTGTATCGCCGCCAGAAGCCAGTCCACTCTTCGTTATCTATTGAGAGCAAGTGCAATTGCAGATTCCACTCGTAGTGAATACCATTTTGTAATGCAGCGGCTACTTCTTCATCGGTCGAATTGTCTGTTAATAAATCATAGCTACTATCATCAATCGTTATACTTCCATTGTACAAAGAACCACCATGTGCCATAAATCCGTCAGCATCTGCAATACAGCCAAATGCCATTTCTGTGATGTGCCCTGGTAGGGGATTCTTCAATAGTTCGATAAGACGCGTTACGGAATTAAGTCCAAGACTATCATCCTGTCCACTCTCAAACAATTGAATATCCTCCCACGTCATCGTCCATGAATATAGGTTATGCGTGGTTGATGCACGGATGCCGTCTCTCTTTTCTATGTCACCATAGAATCGTATGTTAGGCGCTTTGGCATGATAGCTATAACCATCGAGGAAAATGGCCCACATGGGCATTTTTTCTGGTTGCGCAATGTCTTGGCCTTTAATTTTTGCCGACATACAGATGATTTGGAAATCGGCTACAGTATAATGGCGAACGCCATAAGGTCCTCCAAGGGCAAACTGAGGAATGATGTAATATTTAATGTCCGTATCGTCCGCTTCATCAATGAGGCGAAGTTCATAACGATAAGTATTTACATCCGAAATCTTCTCAAATTCCCAATTATTATTTCTTGCGATGACCTTTAGGGCATTAACGAATTTTAATTCCAACTCGCTATCCTCTGCTACACCAGACTGTGAGATAGTTCCTACTGATCCTGGAAGTGTTTCCCACGATTTAGCATGACTAATAAGTTGCTCAAAGAGACTATCCGCATATTCTCGGCTGAAAGAATCGCGTTTATATTGGTTGCCATAGGTAAGGATGCAATGGTAACAGCCATCTTTGCCCTCCCATTGACAAGTACATTCATGAATCTTCTCATAGGCATATTGCAGAAGAGTGGTAAATTCCTCGGTGTCATATAGCTTCGACAAATAGCCCGTACCGCCTGGGATGGTATCATACATCACAAGGTAATGGTCTTTGTTCATCGTTGCCATATTCATTTCACTATAGGAGTCAATGCGTATATGCTCTGGCGATGATTTATAGTATGCCTTTAATCCGAGTTCGATACCGGCCTTGAACATCTCAATAGCAGCATTTGCATCCATAATTTGTACGGGAAGCAATATCTTGATAGCCTCCGTTTGCATATGGCGGTAGAGGTAAAGCGTTTCGAATACATCGCCCTTTACATCATCAGCAAAGCTTATGCCCTTGTGATTACAGAATCGATAATGGAAGTCTTCGGTCTGTTTTACACCGGCCAAAAGATGAGTTGATTTACCACAATATTTACAGGTGACAAAACCATTCTGAGGAACCGTAGCATCATTGTCCACCTCCAGCTTTGCACCGGATTGCATCTGCATACCATAGTTTACTTCATACAACTCCATGTTGTTGCAGAACTCAATACCAAAGCCCACACTACGCATAGCATACGAGGTAGTAGCGCCATTGTGATGGAACATATAGTGACGCTTGATGATGTAGTTTTCTGAATCACGATCTTCACTGGAGTCATCCAATGCTGCGTCATTACTATGCATGATGCTTCGTGAATTGGTAAACTTCAACAATTGATGCTTGTTTACGCCCCAAGATGGGTCATTACACTTTGGACAAGCAGCAGAATCATAACCAGACTCACCCTTTAGTGCTATACAATCGCATTTTGAGCAGAATCGCATTTCTGTCAATGCGTCTTTCCAATCAAATGTAGAGATTCCACTGATATTCAGCTTGAATTTCTGCGTGTAGAAGTTATTACCAGGAGCCAACTCTTTGATACCTTGTGAAGCCGAACGCATTAACTCAAATGACTTTGGTGCCATTTTATTGTGCTCATTGTCTTCCTTCTCATGCGATGCATAAACGCTGGCTTGTAGCTTAACACCTGTTTCCGGAAAGGCATAGTTAGGTAACAAACCCACATTGGTCATATATTCAATCACTTTCTCACCCACAACCTGAGCGTATTGTTTCTTTGTAGCCTTAATCAAATTTTTTATTTGGGCGAGCATGGGGTCATTCGCTTGAATCCGGCCTTCCTGCTCTTTGTATTGGTCAAGTTCTTTGCCCAAATGGAACAAACGGGCTTGTAGCGTACTAAATTCGCTGATAATATGATTGTAAAATGTACCGTCGTTGAGCGTTTTAAATAAGCGTGACAGCGTTTCTTGTGTACGTTCCTCGTAAACGGATCTAAATTCAGACTCAAGTATAGCTTTGTTATTCTTGATAAACGTAATCAGTCGGTTCACAATAAAACCTTCTTGATTGAATACATCTTCTTGCGTCAATTTCAAATCAGCAATGCGCGCAGGCAGCATGTTTTGTATGTCGCTACTTGTCCAAGTGTCTATGCAGTAAGCCAAAAAGTGGCGGCGAAGTATGTCTTTAGCCTCCAAGAAACAGCCAGGCGTAGTAACCTCTCCCTGCATCATTTCTGCAGGGTAAGTATAATAATACATATCATGCGGCTCGCTGGCATGGGCATAATTGAGCACAAGGGCAGAGCCCTCCTTACGTCCGGCACGACCTACACGCTGCAAGAAATTACTCGGTTTGGGCGGAACATTCGCATTACCCATCACATTCAAATCACCAATATCAATACCCATTTCCAAAGTAGAAGTGGCCACAAGTACATTGGTTGAGCTGGGGGTAGGATGTTTCTTGAAATCAATTTCAAGCTTCTCTCGCTTATTTCTTTCTAACAATCCTGTATGCTCATTGGCATAAACACGAGGGGAAATATTGCGGTTATACACTTGCAGGTAGTAGTTCAGCTCTGGTCGTGTCTCTTCCGAATAGGTGCCACGACACTTGTAATCCAAGCAGTTGGTACCTTCGGCCAATTCATCATCGGTGGCTGCACATAATCTGGATTGGCAACTATCGCATTGGATATGCTTCACCTTCTTGCTAATCCATATTTGGTCAGGGCGGATGGCATAGTTGCCACCACCTTGAGGTTGTTTGTTGAGCAAGCCAACTTCTACCATGGTATCAAGCAGCTTACGCATGAACTCATTAAAGAGTCCCATATTGTTGCTAATACCTATGTCATTGAATTGTTTGAAGAAATACAGGCTATACCAATTATGCTTACCCTCACGGCGCAGCACAGTCATATCAAGCATATCGGCATTTTTGTCTGTAAACCAAGCACCGACCAATTTAGGAAATTGCATACTTCCTCCTAAGCGTTTATTAAGGAAGTGACGGCCGTCTTTATTCCAGTTCAAGGCCCATTGTGTTAATGCTTCCTCTCTGTATTTCGCCAAGTAAGGATGGTCAACAGCGCCATGGGTTCGCATACGTTGTAGAACACCATAAACGAAATGGCAGAAGTCTCGTTCTTTATCGGCCATCTGCTCCATGTTGTTGCTGCTCATCCAATCGACCATGGCACTATATACTTCTTCTATCTTTTCCGTTTTAAAGAAAGAGGCTGAAGCGCCAGTCTTTTCGAGGGTACGACCCAATTGCGCAGTCAAACCAAACTCACTGGTTATTTCCCAATCTACACGGGTTTCAAACTCTTGCTTAAAGTTAGACATAAAGCCATCACCTTCACGATAGTTGCAGTTGAGGTCAATATGTGAAGCTAGGTCGGCTGGAAGAAAACGATAATAGTATTCTTCCTCAGAAAGATGTGCGTGCCAATATGCCTTGAATCCTTTTTGAAGTTCTACCAAGTTGATGGGGCCATCAAGTGTGTTGATATACTTCTGCATAGACTGACGGAACAAGAATCGGAAGGTACGTGCCTCATAAAATCCTGCTTCGTGCGCAGCATCTTGTACACTATTGGTAAACATCAGAATTTTACGGTCTGCAGCTTCGGCATGATCGAAATCACTTGATAGCACCTGACTGATGGCTACACTTGAAAGCGTTGAGGTACGACCACCTATCTCACAGATGGTATCATTCCCGTTGCATTCCGGACAGGTGCGAGCAAATTTTTGATTACCATTCTTGTTTGTACCCGTTTTGCTGCATATGCGCAGACGAATGGTATCCTCATCGCTACTACTTGCTTCTGTAAGATCTTTGATCTTTACATAGTGAGTCACATTGAGGCTTCCTTCTGATATATATTCTTCTACCGCTTCATGACGTTTAGATTCAATATTAAGCAACACGACCTCCTTGTCACGGTTCATAAATGAAGTATTGATGGGCTTGACGTCTGAGCAGTAACGATCGTCTGTAGCTAATCTACGGCTTAGCCATCCACTGGCACCACAATCACGACAGAAGTACATAGGCAAAGCAGCTCGGTCTTCATCGTTTTTGATGCTACCGCGCCAAGTGAATTCTGGTTCCTTCTGCACATAGCGCAGGATGCCACTCAATTCTCTTTGCCAAAGTTGCACTTGCAGGTAAAGTGTTGGTATCAACTTACCATTTTCCGTCGGACGCTTAGCATAAGCAATGAGTGCTAACAAGTTTTCAATAGCTGTCAGGCAAGTCTTATCGGAATATTGCTGACGCAAGCGACGAAAATCAGTATTGTCTTCCAAACGATTCTGTAGCTCTTCCAATGTATGCACACCATCTTCCAAAGCATGGAGCAAATCGCCAACGATGCCCATTCGACGTAAAATCACTCCAGCCTCAATTGGAGTAGCATCACTTTTTTTAAGCCATATCTTACAAAGACGTTTGAGATAGCATGCCACAGTATCGGCATTGCCAAAAGTACAATCCTTAAGCAATCGTCCATCAGGAAGCCCCACAGTTGTAGGTTCTACATATTCATCCACGGGGATACGGTGCTCTTCTATGACATGTTCTTCACTAAAAGTCTCACCAAACACATTGGTGGCATATTCACACAAGCGCGTTTTACTATCAGCGCCATTACCAATGGTAGCCGAGGTACCAATAGGACATAAGCTGTACTTAGGCAACGAAAGTTTCAACTTCAGTCGTCTAAGCAAATTGGCCACATCAGTGCCTTGTGCGCCATCGTAAGTATGTAGTTCATCAAGTACAATGAAACGCAAAGCCTTGTTATCGGTGTCAATATTTCCTCTCCAAAGTGACATAAAGCGTTGACGCATCAAACCATAGTCCAACATCTTGAAATTCGTCAATAGAATGTCGGGCACGGTGTCAAGTATCGCATCACGGTTTTCAATGATATGATCAGGCCCCATATCGCGAGGATAATCCTTTACCTTGATGCCTTCACCTACAAACAGACCCGCAGTAACCTTACCACGCAATCGTTCATCTTCCCAAATCGTTTCTGCTAAACGCTTGGCTTGGTCGCTGGCCAATGCATTCATGGGGTACATGATGATGACTTTTACGCCTGGCTGATGCTCAAACTGATTACAATGGTAACAGTAGTCGAGTATAGGATAGAGGAAACACTCCGTCTTTCCCGAACCGGTACCAGTGGTCAATAAGGTAGGTTCAGGCTGATGGCCATCTTTCATTGTCAGCTGCTTAAACGCTTGCAACTGGTGTTTGTAGGGAGCGAAGTTGGGCGCAATATCCAAGGGTATATCTGCACTTTCTTCTGCTGTAGCTGAGATGAAAGGTGTTTTCAGTGATATATAGGGACCCTTAAACAGGCCTTCCTGCTTATCTTCGATAAAGCGATAGAACGCATCGCTCACGTCCTTTTCTTTGAATCGGAACGTGGCTTTGATATACTCAATGATCGAGTCGCGTACCTCGCGGGCTTGTTGTAGTGGTAGCATATTATAAATCTAAGCTTGGTTCTTTTTATATGTCATCACGAGATTGAAACATTTCTGCATTGTCGCAAAGCCAATACCTTGATATTCTATTAGAGAAATCATAGACTTTATTTTGTCTTCATTGATGGCCTTGTCGATTATGCCTATCTGTTTCATAGAACGACTACCTACAATTTTAATTTTTTCAGATTGGGTAATCGAGTTCCACTTCTTTGAGAAATCTTCAAACATATCATCAGGAGCAAGTGGGGCATATTCATATATCTCAATAGGAATATCACATTGCTCTAGATATTTATGCATTAAATCAAGGACTTCAATCTTATCAAGTCCGCCATTGTGGGTTCCTAAAAGAGGAAAAGCAATAGATGTAATGCCTTTTTCTTTATAGGTGTCTACGAATTTTTGAAGACCAGCTTCAAGGTATTCTATCTTGCTTGGGTATTTCCAATGGAACTTAGTAGGGAAATTGAGTACCCATTGTGTGGATTCTTCAGATTTATAAAGCCATAGTTTGCCAATGCCAATCATTTTAGATTGACAAAACACTTTGTATTTATCAAACATCTCTGGATATCGAAGTTTGAAAACTAAAGCAATACCTTTACCCATAACTCCAACACAGTTGACAGTATTTACTATCGTTTGTGTTTGGCTATTAAATATATTCCCTTTATGAAATGTTATATTATTCATTGATTGCCTCTTTTAGATTTACATATCTTTCCATGTATTCTTCAGACATTGAAATGATTCCATTGTTGTCATCGAATACTTTTTCCCCATTTTCATACACAAACATATGCTCCAGGTATTTTAGGCCTCCTGCATCTTTTGTGTACGATGCAATATCGCATTGATACAATATCATTTTATATTGCAACATGATTTGAGGACTAATCTCTAAGCTGTTTGCATCATCTATTATTTCGTCCTTCAAGTCAGAAATGTCATATTTGTTTTGGAAGTAGTTTCCAAGATGATCATCTTTCAATAGTGTTTCTGCTAATTTAAGTTCATATGCAGAGAGGGGGGATCTTTCCCATAGTTCACGCAATAGGACTAATGTATGCTCGTGCTGAGTAGCACGAGCAATAGCTTTGCCTATGTCATGAACAGCCAATATCAGACGCATTAAGTCGATGTTCATGCGTTTGCTGTCAAAATCGAACGGGTATTTCTCAAATTGTTCGCATACAAGTATTGTATGTTTCTTTACTACATAATGTCTAACTCGCGTCTCATAGAGCTCTTCCAGTCTTGGCATAATGAGTTCCAAAGCAGTAATCATATCTTCTGGTGAATAGTCATCATCCAAGCTGACACCTAAGAAACTTTCAACAATCGAAGAGTCTGTGTATTTGATTTCCTTAGTTTTTGGGGAGTATTGATATACAAGCCATCTTGGAGAACGTGCGCTTGGACTCATATTAACATAATAAATATCAAAAGCTGCTTCGCCGCATTCTACAGAGACCTCCTCCCTTAATTGAATAACATGACTCTTTATAGCCTTTATTTGGGAAACAGGATTTAACACTCTGATTTTATTGATCTGAGTGCTTTCAACTTGGAACATATAGTCACCTCTGTAGTTTGTGGTGATATTTATGCGGTTATCCGATATTTCAAACCTCAATGGAGGGTTTTCTTTTTCATATACATCTTCTGCATCGTAGACGCAATAAATATGTTCGCATATAGGATCATCTTTGAAAAGTTCCTTAAGAATTTCTGTTTCTTCATGGTCATAACAGATGATTTGATAATCCTTTAACTCGGAGAAATCAAATTCATTTTTAACAAGAAATTCTTGTTGCTTTTTCTCTTGTACGCCTTTACTCCATCCGTTGCTATAAAGAAGTACAGGGTCAATGTTATCAGGATCATCTATTACTTTATACACTCTTGCCCAACCAGTTTGCATATTACCAGTACTATAATAACATAAATCAGGATGTTTTGCAAGAACCTCCTGAAGGTCAAACTTAAAGAATACTGGCATAGGACACATAGGCAAACCATTTCCTTCTGCTCTGCCATAATATTTGGACCCCTTCTGCTTACCTAAGCACTCATTGTAGAATTGAGTCTGAGTTCCTGTTCTGTAATAGAAACGTGCATATGGATGTGCCTTTGCAGACCTATGTACAACGGAGCCTGCTGCATCATACTTCAATAAGCCAAGCTCTGTTGCTCTGTTGCGACTGAGAATCTTTCTTGATTTGATTACCTCAATGGCATTGAACATATGAGTAAAATGATATATAAATGGTCTTCTATTACCCTGTGACTTAAGGTTATTATAGAATTCCATCAGATTTAATTCACTCTTATAAGTGTTTTCAACTCCAGACGTCCTGAACGCAGGGTTTTCGGAAAGAGCAACCCAGTCCCAACGGTCTTTGAATCGATCAATTAACTGCTGAGTAAATACAATATTTCCACTTTGAGAAACTCTTTTCCAATCAACTTTGTCTTCAAATAAAATTAAAGTTGACTCATCAATATTGAAATCAGATCTTCTGCATATTACAGGCCAATTAACTTTATCTTTGAACTTTTCAAGATTTTCATTTGATGGAGTAAAGTCTGATGAATATGAGACAACATTCCAATCCAAATAATCCTTGAATGTTTCAAGAACCTTGGGCTTTGATTTATCAATATGAGTACTTTTGGTCAAAACAGACCAATCCAGTTTGTGCTTATACAACACAATAACGTTGTAGTCCAACTCCATTCTTCTGGAAATGTCCTTCCAGTCAAGATCTTTGTCTTTGAGAATATTTAGAACACTTAAGGTTGGGAAGAAATCATCTCTTCTACTGAATTCTTTCCAATTCAAATCAATGTTTACCAAATTAGGAATGTGTTCTTCTGTGAAAAAAATATCTTTTCTACGAAGAATCTCATTCCAATCCCAATCTTTATCGATAAGTGAAGTTACAATATCAGCAGATAAGTCAATATCTGAGCGTTTTGAAAGAATGGCCCAGTTCCAATTATTATTTTTGTGCTCTTGAATATACTCAGCCGTGAATTTGCAATCCTTCCTAGACGACAATTCATACCAATCCCACGAGAGTGTATCATGCTCTGATACGTAATCAGCAGATAGTTCAAATCCTCGATTTGTGGAAATTACGGCCCAATCCCATGCATTGTCTTGCAGGGATGTAAGTGCTTCTATTGTAAGTTTAACATCATGACGCTTTGAGAGAATGGCGAAGTCCAAATGAGAAGAGAATTTCTCTATGTGCTTTTGTAACTCGTTGGGCTTTTTGACGTTAAAACTAAAGCACTTGCTAAACTCAGAAAGGTATTTCCAATCCCATTCATCTGTTCTTGTTCTTAGAACGTTGTCGCACCAGTTTATAGATGAAAGGGTAGAAAGGTATTGGAAGTTCCATTCATAATCCTCGTTCTTGAGAATATCAAGTACAACACTCTCCCAAACAGAGAACTCTTTAATAACTTTTTTGTCCCATGAGAGAATCTTGTTCAGAGATTTTGATGATGAAAGAGCATCCCAATCAACAGGAATTCCATATTCCAGATATGCTTTGAGATAACCATCAATATCAAAATCTTTTCGGTTGTATAAATCTATATAGTCCCAATTGTATGAAACTGATTTGTTTATCAGTTGGGAATTTTCTATGTTGATATCAAGAATATCATTTGTTGAGTAGCGCGCAGTCAGTTTACTCCAAATAGAATCGCTATATTCTTTTTCGAGCATTGATAAAATTATAGCAATTTGTATCCTTAAGTCTGATTTTGCGAGGTCTTCTTCTGTTAGGACAGAGTCTATAATATATCCCCAATCCCACGTCAAATAGTATTCAGGAAGATTATCAACAATATAATCATGATCTAAACGGGATGTTAATGTTGTCCACTTCCATCTCTCTGCATATTCATCAAGGTTGTCTATGATTTTCTCGATGCTAGCATTTTCAGATATGTAATCCCAGTCAAGACGATCTAAAACATTTAACTTGGTAAGAGCAGTGAAATTTAGTGTATCGCAGAATTTTTTGGTAATGATACTCCAATCCCAATTAGTGTCATCAATGTTCTGCAATAGAGTATTCTTACCAATGTTGGCAGTTAATTGACTCCATGCATTCTGCTCTGTTATAAGTGACTTAAATTTATCTAATACGTATAACTGCGATAGAATATCTGCAGAAATTAGAGGGATAGCTTTAGAGAATGCAATATCACCAAGGTGTTCCTTAATGAAACTGATGTTAGAAACAACAATATCTCTAGTCGACAGAATAGACCATACCCATTTGAATTCTGGGAAATGACTGATTATTGCTACATCTGTTATAGATGAAGCGATATGACTAAGACCTTTGACGGAAAAGTCTTTGTCATGATATCGTTCAAAAGTCTGTTCATTCCAGACAACTTGCTTGTTGCATTCAAATCCGTCTGCATTATTAGCAGTTTTCCATGAGATGAATCCTAACTTATCATGCCAGTCAATGGACTTGATAGTCCAAGGATAATCGGCTTTATTAGCGTTGTATCTATTCTGGAGCCAATCCTTTTTCTCAATTACAGCAAACGCAAATTCACTAGAGTCGCAATATGCTTCAGCCCACTTTTCTGAAGCAAATGCCCTTGACATGATGACATCAAGATGGATATCCTTAGCAAAGCCATTGATGTTTTGTAAAACATAGTCAAGTTCTGCATTTGTAGATATATAATCCCAATCCCATTTCCTTTCAGGGAAAGTCCCAACAATCGCTGGGTAATTTGATAGGTACTTCTCTGTGACAGAGTACATATCATACGGAATGAAGTTGATGGTGTTAACAATAAAATCATCATCAAGTCTTGCAAGTATGGCTCCCCAATCCCAGTCTACATTTTCATGAAGGGTTGGTAATACGATAAGACGCTTTACAAAATCAATGCTTCTATCTGATGAAAGACTCTCAAAGTCCCAAGGGTATGACGTCGCATTATCAACAATGAAATCATCATCATAACGGGAAGATAAAACAATCCAATCAAATGAATCTTTATATTTATCAAGATAAAGTTTGAGAGCCTCTGTAGGGAATACAGAAGATATGATATTCCAATGAGAGCCGTTTGCCATTTTTGCAAATTCAGCAAAGAGTGACTCATCGGTCCAAACTAAATGCTCACTTTCAATAAAGTCATTTAGATTCCAAACATCGATGTACGGCATCATTGAATGGTAATCCAGATTCTTGTGACTTTCTTTTACAAGGAAAAGGTATTCTCCTAAATGAATTTTTGAATTGATGTATTCCGAATTAGACTCATGATACAAAAGATCATTTGTGACTTTCGAAAATTCATTATTAAAGAAGGCAAAAGGATATTTGACTCCATCTAGTTCATAGAGTTTAAAGTCTACATATATCTCGGACATTCGAGATTCTGTAGATTCTTCTGCCTGGCAAATATTTATACCAGCGCTACATTGAAGAGCAAGACGAGATACGAGCTCAGTAGGAGTTCCATACAACTCTTCTTCAATATCCTCATGGTCAAACAAGTCATAAGACAAACTTGCGTTACCTTGTACAGATGACGTAATTCCAAGAGCGTCACGAAAAGGAAACATTTTGTATTCAACAGAATCCTTTTGTGCAATGTCAAAACACTGCATTAGAGCCATTGCCCCGCGATGGAAAGAATATTTCACCCCTTTCTTAATGGCTAACTTTCCTATATGCGATAGCGAGACCTCTTTGTCTTCCAGTTTTAGTAACCCAAAGGATTTAAGCTCTGCGAGAAGACCCTTGAATATACCAATTTCACCCTTGTCTGCATATCTTTTAGGGGTACAATCGAAATCATCTTCAACATTAAAACCTAAGATACGTGCAAGTTGATTCTCATACAATTTACCATTGTCTTGCAAGGTAAGAAGTATGACTTTATCCAACTTTGTCAAATCGAACGTAGAATAGTAGACCATACTGCATATGGTCTTTATCAATCTCCACTCCCTAACTTTAGTATCATTAGGACGTGAAGCATATATGAGCTTTCCTTTTTCCAGAATATTTTTATAGTCCATATTCTTCTGCAGTTATGATTTTACCATGTTTGTTGTTTGGATCTGCAATAGTTTGATATACATTTTCATATATATCTTTGGTTCTAAACAACTTGCTGTCACCAACAATAATTAGCAATCTCTTTGCGCGTGAAAGAGCGACATTCAAGCGGTTTGGAGACTGAGCAAAACCTAAATCTTCTTGTTTTGGATAACCAGCTTCCGGATATCTATCAAAGTTCGGTTTTTGATTTTTTTCATTTTGTATGCAGTGGCTTCTGACCATTGATACAATAATGATATTCCTTTCCATTCCCTGGAATCTATCTACGGTACTGACACGAATAGGAATTTGAGTACTATCAAAGTCTCGTGTCATATCCTTCAATAATCGTAATTGTTTTCCGTAGAATGAAATGAGACCGATTTGTTTATCTTCAATACTATCCCAACTATCCACATATTTATGGAATGACTCAGATTCGTTAAAACCAGAAAGAACTTTCTTGATAATTTCAACTTCGCCATAGTTGACACGAGAAGTTCCATCAAGCATTTCTGGGCTAGATGAATCAATCCACAAAACATGGGTATCAGGTGTGATAGGACCAGCATTGATACCGTGATATCTTGATGCACCATTATGCAAGTAATCAGGATCGTCTACGCCTAAGTCAACAGGTGTGGTAAGACCGCATTCCAAGCCACCTACATCTTTATAAAACTGTTTTATCACATCGTTGATTGCAGGGTGCATACGGAACTGATAATTGAAAACTCCCTTAAGACTTTCGTCTATTTGTGTAAATAAACGCTCAAAATGGCTAATTTCAAGAGTTTTAAAATTTTTGAGAACATAACTTTTCAGCTCCTTCATCTTTTGTCGTTCCTCTTCATTTTTTTCTCTCTTGATGAGATAATCAAAAGAATTGACGAAAGATTCCCTTGAAAGCATAGGTGGCAACTGTCTATGGTCGCCTATGATAACATTCTTCTTGCCATAAATGAGTGGTAAAGAAAGTTCTGCAGGAGTTGCCTTGCTAGACTCGTCCTGTATAACCATATCAAAGTATATCTTAGGATTATAGGCGCCTTCTTTTTCACTAAAAATCTGTCTAAAGATTCGATAGAACTTGGTAGGAATAAAGCGATTTCTCTTTCCATTGTCCTCTATGGATTCGGTCATGATGATATTCTTTTGACCGATAGAACTACATGTAGCTCCAATAACATTGCAGTTTTTAATGTAGTTGTCAAAGAACAGATTCTTCATTTCTGGAGTAGGGGCGTCTAACAATTCCTTCCAAAGTTCTTGGGCTTCAGAAGGCATCATTTCCTCATCTATTCGACGACTGATGTTTTCCATCCAGTTTAGAAGGATTAACTTCTCTGGAGCTTCGTAGATTGAATCAACTTCTGTGAAAACATCATCGTCGTCATCATCATCGTCATCATCAATTGATGCGTTTTTCTTTTTTGCATTCCAGTCTTCGCCTTTTGCCCATCGATACATGGCAGAGTATGAAAATTGCAAACCTTCGGATTCAAGACGAGATTCGTCACCGATACGTATCGGTTTGATAAGGTTGTGATATTGATTCACAACACGATCTATAGCATTATCTACGGCAAGGTTCGTCTCTGATGTGAGAAGTATTCTCTTATCAGGGAACTTTCGTGTATGTTGCCATATCATTTCTGCGATAGCCGTAGATTTACCAGTTCCTGGAGGGCCTTGAATAAGGGCAAGGTCTGGTGCCAATAAAGCTTTCGCAATTGCCATTTTTTGTGGCTTATTACTATCAATTTTTTTGTTCAGAATATGCTTACTGATTTCTTGCATCTCTAACTTTAGTGACTCTTCGTAATCTTTGATGCGTCCTGCCTTTGATGCGTCGAAGATAAAATCACCAAGAGAAACATTTTCTACGTCTCTACCTTGCACAATTCTGGTCAGAGACTCTTTCAAGCGAGCAAGCTTTTCGAGATCACCAGACAAATCAGGAGTGATTGAAGATACATTACCATCCTCAATCAACTGTTTTGTAATTTCAAAGCGGTCTCCCGAAATGTCAATCACGACTTCAGGATAATTGGAAATTCTAATTAATTTTCCGATTGACAAGTCACCGATAGAAAAGTCTGCGCCCTTCAGTTCTCTAATAGCCTCAATGCGTTCTTCGTCTCGGCTCTTCTTGTTAAAATAGTATAACAACTTTACGCAACCTACAGGTGTATCATTGATAACGCACTTGTAGCGGTTTTGATCGTATGAGCTAAGTTTATACTGAAGTTGTGGCTTGAAAGCTATCAACTCCTCTAGTGTATCAAACTCTCTGTAGAAAGAAATTTCAGTACCTTTTTTTACAAGTTCGACATTCAGCTTTTCAAAAGCATCATGAAGGTCTTCCATGATACTCGTTAATTCAGTTTTCTTATACTTTATGTCAAAATTACATTTGTGTCCTTTCTTGAACAATCCAAAATCAACGAACTGAAAATCGTTACTTAATTGTGTGAGAATTTCAGGAAGGCTTTTTTCTTTCCAATTAAAGTCAATACCAATAGAAGAACCATTCTTCTCAATAGCGACCTTGTTCTTCAGCTCATTATGTATTTGGTCATTGAAGCGGTCTAATTCTTCTACTGTTGCCCAACTTCTATTTTCTTTGTACTTGTAGAAGAATCGCTGGGTGACGGTATATGAACCCTTACCAAATATTCTGTTGATTATCTGGCAGTCAAGTGTATATTCGAATTGAATATCCGTAGTATCTTTTCTATTAAAGAAATCATTCTCATCGGACAGAAAATGTTCGTTTTGATTATCATCTTCGTTGTCTGTGTACTCTTCTTCAAAAATGTCAGATATTGATTGCTTTACTTGCTTCCAGAACAAGATCGAACCATCTTTAGTGACAGGAAGCCCCATGCGGTTGACTTTCCAATCGTATTTTCCTGTGGCATCTTCGTTAATATGGAAATCAAACTCAATACGACACATTCTTGGTTCAAATAAATCCTCTAATTGTTTAAGCGTATCCTCTTTCAGATAACCGCCCTCCACAACAAACTGTTTGTTGATTGCAACACCTCCTAACGAATGTCTTGTATCTTTGAATACCTCTACGTTCTTGAAATTATGATTTGGGAATAGTCTTTCCAGATAATAAAGAATACTAGGATATGTCTGTATAATAGCAGATGTTTCGTCAGGGAGTGATACCTGCAAGCTTTGGAACTCTTCGCTTTCTTTTAAGCGCTGAAGTTCGTTTATTGATATTTGAAGACGGCGTTTTTTGTCAAAGTCGTATTCGATTTCCATTCTATCGAGTAACTCTTTGACACCAGTGAACTGTGCTTTGCTGTCTGTTATCTTTCCGTCAATAACAGGGTAGTATGAAAACGATACATACTCCTTGTTTGCTTGGGTGCTGATTCTTGATTTTTCACGCTCATCCAATTTGCTCCAATTATTGTATGGAGCATAGACGAAACCTTCCTCAAAATGGCAGTCTTCATCAGAGATGTCAAGTGACTCCATAATCCTCGACTTTAGATAATTTGTATTATCAGAAGTATCTATTCTAACATGGAGTTTTTCATTGACAATGGAAGATAAAGATGGTATGATTGAGATTGGTTCTGTTCTATGGCGTAGAATCTGCTCTTGTACCTCAGTATGTTTTTGCCAAATATCTTTTAATAGAGATTTATCTGCAGTCCTCTTCTGCAAATTCTCAGAGACAACCTCTCTGTGACTGACAACTACATTCTTGTATTCTTCGTTTATCTTAATAACTTTTACATCAAGAGTCTTGCCTATGTAGCTGTCTAAATCAAAAACCTTGACAATATCCATTTGAGAACCAGGTAAGAACGCTTCCATTCCGAAAGCGTCAACAATCATGCCACCTTTTGTGCGGCATTTAACATATACCTTGATTGTTTCGTTGTTTTCAAAGACAGCATTTATTTTATCCCACGATTTACTTAATCTTGCTTTTCTGTGTGATGCAACAATTTGACCGCGAGCATTTTCCATGCTTTCTATATAGACATCGACAGTGTCGCCAACTTTGATATCTGGGTTGTATCTAAGTTCACTCGCAGGAATAACGGCATCAGTTTTATAGCCGAGATTGACCACAACTTCTCTTCGATTAATAGAGATTATTACAGCGCTAACTATATCATGCTGATTGAAGATGGATGACGTATTCTCTTCCTCTTCAACACGTTGCGCAGCTGCTTCGAATGCAGACCAATCAAAATCCTCAAGTGGTGCTATCACGCGAGGATTTGAGGACGTACTATTTGCAAAATGCTCAATAGCTATTTCTGCTTGTACATCCGTAATTTTAGTATTTGGATTGACTTCCACCTCAAAACCTTTGCTTGAAAGGAATTCGCACAAAGTTTCAAGACTGATGTTTAGCTCCCTACTTATTTTATTTAATCTTGGCATATTCAATCTTGCGTTTTTGAAGTTAAGTATTCTTCAACTGACAATATGGAGTAACCAGCGCTTACAAAAGCCTTTTCACTATTTTTGTCAAATGGGGCGAATACGATCTTTTCTGATTCGATACCCAACTCTGCTTCTGCAATCACGTTATCACTTTCATCTACGAGAGAAAATCCACCTTCTTTCGAGAAAGGAATATTGTACGTCTCAAGGTATTTAAGCACTGGGTGTACAGACTCGTCATACAACAAATAGATGTCCGTGTCCTCTGCATCGTTACAGTTTCCCTTAAGATGCAACTTATCAATACATTCCTTTCTAAAGAAACTTATAAATTCTTCGGGAAGCATAATATTACCAAGGGCTATACAGCCTCTAAAAAATGGTGCTACTTCTTCTGCTTTGAATCTTGCATGTCCACATCCAATAGGTGTTACTAAAAATGTTTTTCCTCTATTTGACCGTGCATATTGTTCAAATCGTAAGATGGCATTTCCCAATACATCTAAAGAACATCCCATTGTTGGCATGGCATAAGAATCTCCTGTAGGACCATCGGTAACGCCAACTTCTGCGCCAAATTCCTTAGCAGCCAATCCTGCAGCACCATAACGTTGTGAGCCTTTGGCATCAGTACCAAAGACAAATACTTGATCTTTTCTTAATCGATAGATCTTTGATGGAGTACAACGATCATAGGAACGTAGTACATCATATAAGAGATTGTAATATGCTTCTGTCATATAATTATTCATTTTTTATAGATTGACAACTAAGCGTAAACCTTTATTGGGAGTATATGAATCGGCCGCATAATCCGTTAATTGTTGTGCACACGAGCAATGCTCCCAAATTATTCCTCCTTCATATCCTAGCAAACCTCCCTTAAGTATAGGAGATTTGTCGGTTTTGCACCATTCTGAAAGATTATTTGTCATGTCGTATAATCCAATTTCGTTTGGTTTGAATAAACCTACATCATACGTAACCGTTTGATATCCATCATCAATTTCATTTTTGCCCATTACATCTTCGGGACTATTACTCCCTGATAGATTATATCCTTTTGAAAGAATACCTCCTTTTGCCGCAAATTCCCATTGCGTCTCGGTTGGAAGATCAAAAGGTAGTCTTGTGATTTCTTTTAGCTTACAAATAAATGTAGTACATTCTTCGTATGATACTTCATCAACAGGTTTTAATCTACCTAAATACTTATTATTTGGTTGTTCATGCATTACATCTTGCGATACCTCTTGAGTTACAGGATATTTACCCATGAAGAAAGATTTTGAAATTTCTTCTTCATGTTCTTTGATACCACTATCTTGACCACCCATAAGGAACTTCTCTTGCATAACTTTTATCATAGGATAATGTGTATTGCCAATTTTGATGTCTAACTCGATGTGTTGCATAATCATTTCTATTTGTTATATACATTTTCAAAGTACTCCCATGCGGTGCGGTAGTCTTCTACTCGGTCGCACTTGGTAAAGGGGGCTTCGTATGTGATGGTCTGGCCGGCATAGAGTTCACTGGTGAGGGTATAAGTATATGTCTCACCAGGGTGCATCTCACGGATGCGATTCCATGTGGGACGATCTACGCCAACGCCAATTAAGCCCTTTGAGCATGTGAAGACGATGCGACCGTGGCGGTCGTACCAAGTGTCGTTCTCATTCTGCTGGAGTACGGGGAACTGAATTTCGTACATCATGATGAGTTCGTCGAGGGTCAATCCGAGGGCCATTGCTGCCAATACGTCTATCTCTACTAAGGCCATGCGGCGCTCGAAGTAGTTACGCAAGGGGGTGTTGTGGTTCCACTCTTCGGTCAATGTGTTCCATGGAGCCAGACGTTTGTCCTTGATGCTCCATTGTTCTTGCTTGTAGGAGGCATCCCAAACTTCTTGCCAAAGATCAGCGTAACGGTTGGTTACGCAGTTGAGACGTAGGGTGCGGGCACGCAACGGTTTGATATATTGAAATGGAACGCCGAGAGGTAACATTTGCATTCTCATGGGCATTAAGTTAGAAGCTCCTACTGTTTTCATATAGAAGTCTAAAACTAAAGATGAACATAATGCCGTCATATCCACGGAGTAATTTCCGTTGCGGAACGCAACGGAAATTACTCCGTTGATATGTGCACTCTTGCGAGGCAAGAGTGCACATATCAACGTTCGTTCTCCTGCTTGACTAAGCATTTTACGAAATCCAACCTTGTAATAATCCATCCAACATTCAAATGTTGAATTTCCATCTTTATTTTGACCTATTTTAAATCCATTAATAAGATTTTTGTATTCGTTTAACTCCAACCCTGGTAAATAGTTTGTTCGTGATGAATAGTCGTCACTTATCTTTTCTAAGTCAATTGGATCATAATCACTATTAAGAACACATGATGATCTTGGTGTCTTGTATAATGGATTATTGATGTAGAATTGTGGCCCATTATAGATCATTTCATAATTATCCCAATTAGGAAAACATGTATTTCTTACTATGATTCCTTTATCAATACCATAAGTTTCATCATGACAAACTGATGTTATATGTTCTATGTCAGATACATGATTAGAAAAATCGCTTAAAGACCGTAATACATCAATAATTTCCTTATTATGAATACCTACTAGCTTAGTAGCCTCCCAATCATCCGAGTTCTCAAATGTTTTGGCAAGTACGCGTAGCTCTTCCTCACCAAAATGAACAATGCGATTCTTGTGGGCAACTGTATTCCAATTGCCCTCTTTATCCTTAATGCCACCACAATCTCCGTGCCCATCGTGTGCAAAGCAAGCGTCCACTGTGTTGGGATGGAAAATATTGCTGAGCGAAGCGAAGCGCGGTGATGAACTTCGGCGCGGGCCGAGAAGTTGATCACCATACACCGTATGGTGATGAACCTCGGCAAAAAGCCGAAGTTCATTTTGGTACTGGAAGTGGTAACGGAGACGCTTGTACAATTCACGGCGAAGAGGTTGTCCCTTCGGATCATCATAGATACTCTCCGGACATAGAATGCCAATATATCCATTTTCGGCAGAAACCAAATCGAATGTGTTGGTCAATACGCACTTATAGAGGTTCGTTTGTTGGCCTATGAGCAACGGATAGTTGGCAAATGCATTCATAAATACACTGGAACACTGCACTTCCATTTGCTCATCTTCATAGATACGACGCATAGATTCGTCTTCCATGAAGCGGGTTTGCATGGCACGAGCATCGGGCGCTGACACTTTATGTATCATCACTTCAGGGTAGCGTTCGCTCAATACAGCCTTATCGTCAAATTGAAGCTTCAGCCAAGGCGGATTACCGCAAATAATGTCAAAACCATCACGAAGCCAGAACACTTCAATAAACTCCAGCATAGGGTGGAAGAAGTGATAGCGACCCGCCAAACGCTTGGCTATCTTGAAGCGTTCGGGTTCTTCATCGGCAAAGAGCGTAGTTTGCGAGGTGGTGCTTTCCAGCATCTCCTCCTTACTCTTAGTCACAATCTGAGCCTGTTCTTCCGTCATGCGCTTACTTCCGTATTCGAATTCAGGTTCTTCGCACACCATGTTTGCTCCCGCCATAGCACGCTGGGTGTTACGGTCAAGTTTGTCATTGCTTACATCAAGCAAGTTCTCAATTTCGCGCCAATACTCCTCACGAGTAGGAAGTGCGGCAGCATCTTGATATTCCCAAAACCAAAGGGCACACCAATAGTCCATCACGAGTTTCAGCTTATAGTAAGCATTGTCGTGACGGTAACGAGTATCGAAAATACGTTCCTTCTCAGCATACTTCTCGGCTTGGTCATAAGCACGGAAAAGCTTATTGTCTTGAGGAATCTCATGCGGCCAGATGTCGCGACGGTTGTTGGTGAGGTGTTCAATGTTCACCTGCGTTTCCATTGCTTCACGAAGCAGCAAGTCTATCTTAGCAGAAAGACGCTGAAGCGTTCTGAACTGATCCTCACCAATGGGAGCTGTCCAATCCTTTAAGCGGTCGGCCATCACCTTCGCTTCTGTGGCATGTTCTTTCTTCATATCCTTCAATCCGAGAGCTGCCAGCATGGCTTTATCAGGCAAAAGGAAATGATACACTTCTTTATTAACGGAACGATTTACACGGGTGCGACCAAACTTTACCTTATGCGGTGCCTTGGTCCACCATTCGTTGGCTTCCAACTTGCGTGAACCTTTCTTGGCTTGTATCTCATTGCGATCATACACCTTGAGCCAAGCACCAATCACGGCATTACCCACAGTTAGACGGTTTGCAAAGAAAGGTGTCTCCATATCTTTATGAATCACATTGAGCCAAAGCGACAGTTTACCCAGCTCGATGGCCGTAGGATTCAAGTCCACACCATACACGTTGTGCGTGGCGATATAGGCTTTCACCTTCTGCAGCTCATCTCGATAACGATCGGGAGCCGGTTTCTTCTCTACATATGTCATGTAGGCTTCCGCCAACTGGTTGATTACTTCATTAAGGAAAGCCGCTGCACCAACAGCAGGTTCCAATATCTTCAAGTCGAGCAAATCCATCGGCTTGCGCTTACCTTCACGCACTTCATCCACGATGGCCTTGATGGTATATTTGATGGTGCTGCGTGTGAGTACTTCAGGTGTATAGTAGCTGGCCGACTTCTGACGATCACGACCATTCAATCGATAAACGAAAGTACCCCTTGGCAGACGACGAGGTTCACCTGTCTCATCATCGCAAATCACCTCTCGGATGTCGAAAGCTTCCATGCGAGAATAGGGAACCAAATAAGTGCCATCTTCAGGCGCACCTGCTTTGCATACTTCGATATAATCTTCTTCGGCATAGAAACCACGATAGGCCAACAAAGACTCATAGACTGAGCCCAACTGGTTGACGCCCAAGCATACATACGAAATACGACCACAAAAATAATTACTAAGACAGAACAAAAAAAA
>ENA-OWOJ01000309-OWOJ01000309.1-gut-metagenome-genome-assembly--contig:-NODE-309-length-21254-cov-19.327289_pt1 | contig 21254 bp, 12 predicted proteins | sample MGYA00248246_ERZ651795 | MGnify/ENA primary metagenome ERZ651795 (study PRJEB26908, sample SAMEA4031706) | gut metagenome | biome: gut; feature: normal infant; material: stool | place: China | collected...
CTTCACGTAGTAGACGTGAACAGCGGTAACCGCACCAAGAATGCCAACGGGCAGGAAGGTAACGCACTCGAAGTAAATCTGGGAGCCGCCGACGAACTGGCTCGCCAACTGCGATTAAGAGATATGGGTGGTATCATCGTCGTGGACTTCATCGATATGAATGAAGCCGAAAACCGTCAGAAGCTTTATGAACGAATGTGTGCCAACATGCAGAAAGACAGGGCACGGCATAATATTCTGCCGCTCAGCAAATTCGGGCTGATGCAGATTACACGCCAACGCGTGCGTCCGGCAATGGACGTCAACACGACCGAAATCTGCCCTACCTGCTTCGGAAAAGGTACTATCAAATCGTCCATTCTCTTTACGGACACTTTAGAGAGTAAAATTGATTATCTGGTCAACAAACTGAAGGTAAAGAAATTCTCGTTACACGTCCATCCGTATGTCGCCGCCTTCATCAATCAGGGACTCGTTTCCCTCAGACGGAAGTGGCAGATGAAATACGGATTCGGTATCAAGATCATTCCAAGTCAGAAACTCGCTTTCCTGCAATATGTGTTCTACGATACACATGGAGAGGAAATCGATATGAAGGAGGAAATCGAGATTAAATAACAGAAAAGGCGGCCCATTCAGTATGAGTCGCCTTTTTGTATAAAAGAGGATGTCCGTGGGAAAAAGGGAGACATCCTCCAACAGGAAATAGGTAAGAGAAAGGAGTACTTTCGCAAGCACCACCTTTCCAACTATTCCCCAATGTAATCTTCACATTTAAGTGAAGAAAGGGTTATTATTGCAGAAGTACGGACTTTCACAAGTACGGACCTCTTAAGATTCTCAGAGAGAACACCTTATATAAATGATATATATAAAGAAGTGGGGAAAACTCTCTCATGAGAAATAGGGAAATTTTAAATTCTTAATAGCCTTTGTGTGCCATATTTACTCAGCAATACAGATACTTACCCGATTTTCTTCAGGAGTATTATATGGCTGAACAGTATCACCTTTATAAGCAACTGTAATTCTATCGGCAGCAATACCTTTTGCTTTCAAAGCTTCCACTACATTATTCGCACGTTTTTCCGATAATTTGCTGTTGATTCTGGCATTACCAGTTCCTTTGTCTGCATATCCTGTCACGCTCACTTTAGCAGTAGCATTCTTCTCTAAATATTCTACTAGAGAAGCAATCTTGGCTTGCTGATCGTCCTGAATCTTTGCAGAGTTTATGGCAAAGAAAATATTCTGCTTCAACGGTTCAATCACCACTTCCTTTTTGGGTTGCGGTTGTTCTACTACAGGAGCCGGTTTGGGTTGTTCCGTCACTACCGGTTCCGGTTCGTAATAGACCGGAGCGGTTTTAGTGTAGCTTTTACCCAGTCTGATACTTACACCGACAAGGGCATTCAGTTGCCAGTCACAGTTACCGGCCTTCTTGGAGTTGAACTTATCAGACAAGGCGTTGGCATTCGCTTCGATGTTAATAGACAAGCGGTCATTCAAACGAAGGTCGCAACCAAGACCGAAACGTCCGGCAACGAGAAACTTACCTTCCTGCCAGAGATATTCCATCTCATAAGTACGGGTATCGAGCGCATTTGCTTCATCGTTGTCAAAACCACGGTTCAGCCCTGCTCCGGCAAAAAGATAGCCATTGAACACACGCTTCGGATTGAAACCACAGAACAAAGTACTGAGATCCGCCATGATGTCTACATTTCCTTGCAGATATTTATATTGGTAGGTCTGTTGCGGATTCACCCATCCCCCCTTTGCCTGCCAGCCACTTACACCAACACGTGCGCCGAATGCGGGAGCAAACTTATAACCGACATTAAGAGCTGCTGCCGGAGAAATAAGATCAGTGAATTTTGCTTCACCTACGGTATGGGCTGCTCCTATTTGTGCTTGAATGAACCAATGAGGTTTGAAAGTAATCTTGCCTTCTTCCTTTATACGTGAAGATTGAGATTCGCTCTGTCCAAAAGTAGCCATCGTACTCAAACACAGAACAGCCAGGACCAAATTTCTTTTTAGTTTCATCTCGTTCGTTATATTTAAATTGTATATTAACTATTATGAAAAAAGGAGAGCGTGTCCTTCTTGTCACACTCTCCTTTTCCACACTTATATTTTCTCACAATAATGAGAATGCAACCTCTTTCTATACAGTATTTAGCTGCATTAAAAAAAGAGAGTAAGAGGTTGTGCATAAATCACAACCTCATTACTTCTTAGTCCAAATTATTTTGTAGCTTTAACCTGTACTTCAATTGTTTCCTCGATAGTACCCCATGTGTAAGTAATAGTCAAAGGAATGTAAAGCTTGTAGTCTTTAATCTCAACTCTACTACTCTTGATATAAGATGCAGTACCAAAGTCAGGAACAGCAGTTACCTCAGCAGTAGTATAAGTAACATTCTTAGAAGTAATTGTTATAATCTGACTAGCCAATTCAGCACCAAATGCTTCCTTCAGTGTTTTTCTTGTTCCAGTCCAGTCTGTTTCAACTACATCTGCTATATTACCCTTACATTCAATCTTAGTTACACCATAATATCTATAGTAATCCAAATTAGCGGCGAAGCTATTCAGCGGAGAATCTTTTCTCCAGTCTGTAAAGGTAACAAGTTCACCTAACTTCAAGGTATTAGCAGGATCACCTTCGTTCAAACCGTCAGTAAAGAACTTGCTTGCATCAGAAGAAACATTAACCGGACGGATAAAGGCAAGGTTGAATTCACCGTTAGTAACTGGTACTGTCATGTCACAACCATTTTCATAAACGATGTCCATAACTGCATAGAAGCTATCAGCACCGCGGGCTTCTTTATTCAACAGATTCTTAGCAACAGCAGTATTCGCAAATGTAACATCATTATTATTAGCATCAGACAAGCTTGCTACCAAATTATCTGCAGTTATTGCACTAGCAACAGCAGTACCGGTCAAGTCTTTACCAACAGCATGCAATTCAGTCTTGTCAGCGTTCAACGCCAATTGATATTGTGTACCATCAACACCTGTTACCAAACCACGTGTAGCTTTCAAGTTCTTTTCAGAGAACACGAATGTATACTCCATATTATCAGCTACGAAGCTCGGGAACTTCCCAGCATCAAATGAGCTGGAATAATCGAACTGAACTTTACCGCCTACGAAGAGTTCATTCAAATCACCGATAATCTGCGTTGTGTTAGTAGTACCAGGAGTCTGACAATAGATAGAAGCTGTATTACCATTCCAAGCATTGGGCGCTTTCTCTTTAGCAGTTGCAGTAAAGTTGATAGGATCTACTTTTACAACATGCTTAATAGCAACATATTTCGGATACATTCCACCATTTGCAATAGAAACGATAACATCAGCATCTGTTGTTTTCTCATATACAGCATAAGCCACATAAGTTTTAGCCTCCAACGGTGCAGTTGTCAATTCGAATTTAGCTCCACGGTTAGCCTTATTATCACCAGCTGTCAGGATTTCTGTTACATTCCAAGTACCTACGTTATCAAATCCAACAACAGGAGCAGCAGCATATCCATAGAGTGTATGGAATTGTTCTTTACTCAATGCTGTCAATTTTTCATTTGTACTGAATGTATACACCTGAGTACTCATGAACTCGTCATTAGTTGACCAAGTGTAAGCAGAATTGTTGCAATCAATGCCAATAGTAGCATTTTCAGTGATAGTGATATCCGGTTCCGGTTTAGCAGCAGCGTCACCCACAATCAGTAATTTGATATAGGCAGCAGCAACGATTGCATTTCCATTATGTGAATCTGTCAATTTAGCCAGTACCATCGGAGCTTTACCAATACAGCTTTCATTCACATTACCATAGTTTACAGCCTTGAATGTTACACCATCTAAGCTCATATAGCGCTCTTGCGGAGTTTCATTAACTTTATAAGCAACAGCTTCAAAAGACAATGTGAGATCAGGATACTTAGTATAGTCAAAGAACTTATGACCAGCAGCATCCTTTACATTACATGCAGAAACAAGTTCTGTCAAGTTGATACCAGCAATAGCCTCAGAATAAGTAACATTCTGAACTAAAGCAGCATTTCCTGTCATCGGCATATTCTTATCATCAATCTTAGCCACCTGAGCTTCAGCATCAGCCTTGGTAATAGCAAAGTGATTAGCATCATCTCCCGGATTAGTAGCTGTTACAGCTTTATCAGTCAAGACAACATCAATCTCAGCATCTTTGTTGATAACACCTACATATTCAGTGGTAACTTTATTTTTTGCAGTTGTTTCAAACTGGAGAGCAATCATGTCCAATTTATCTGCTTCATCTTCAAATAAAGCAGGGTCAGCTTCCAGAGACACAGTCATTATGCCATTTTCTATTGTAGTTTTCTTCCAGTCAATAAATACACCCGGAGTTCTTGTTACCTGTTCTACAGTCTGTTTCAAAATCTGAGCTTTACCTTCTTCTGTCAATTGAGCAAGCGTAGCACTCGACGGATTAACTCGATATTGAGGAGCAGCTACATTTGACATATATAAAGTAGCAGTTGCAGATGTTTTAACTTCGTTAGCTACAATCGTTTTCTGTTTGTATGAGTTTTCTTCAAACACAATTACTCTTTCACCCCATCCGGCCAAAATCTTCGTTGGGATATATTCAAAGCTTGTGATTGGCAGTACATCCTGAATAAGCAACTTAGTTGAGAGAGGTTGATTATCTACTAAGATTTCCCATCCTACTACAACACCAGTCTCATCTTTATACTGAACAACACTTACAGTCGTTTTATCATGTTGCGGTTGTTTTGGAACAGCTACTCCTGTTTTAATAGAGTTTTCTTTATCATCCTTTGTTCCATACCACATCACACCTTCTGAGTCCATCCAGAACTTAGTAGGATCTAATTTAGTGTCTTGAGTTACTGTATCGTTATCAGTGATTGTAAATGTTTTGACGATCTTAGAATTGTCAGATCCTGTCAGAGTAACAGTAACAGTAGTCACATTTCCTTCTCTACTGCTAGTTACATCCAAAGTGTACGTAGTATTCGTATCGTTATCAGGGATCGTATAAGTAGTAGGAGTCCCCGATTGATCTGTTACTGTCAATACACCATTAGCAAAGGATACCGATTTCACATAAGCCAATGCTCCGAACTTGGTATTCAAGTCAGCTAATGTTTTTTCGACTGCATCCACACGTTCGCTCAGACCATTGATGTCGTCATCGTAGTCTTTACAAGATGTAAATGTGCCCGTCGAAGACGCTAATAACGCTCCAAACAGGACTGCATTTAAAAACTTTTTGTTCATAATAAAAAAACTTTTAATTTATAAATTAAATAATAAAAATATAATCTCTCGATGTCGATTCAATAATCCCATGTGTTGTCCCCATTCATTTTTAGTGTAACCTCCTTTTCTTTTTTTGTTTTACCTGTGTCCATGCTCCATAGAGGATGAACAAGAAACTTACTCCCAATACTTTTTGCCCGTTACTTCATAGGTAACGGGCAAACCTTTGTCCTGGCTCTCATGAAGCCTTCTTTATGAAAAACTGTATGATTTAGTAATGAAACTTATTTACCCCTGCTTCAAAGAGGAGGCAGAGGGGAGGGAAATCTTTGAATATAATTAGAAGGTTATAAAGGTCTAATAAAAAGAAATCCGCCGTTTTATCGTGTTATTTCTCTTTTTTTAGTAGTTTATCAGAAAAAATATCTTTTTTGTTTGCATGTTTTCCAAAATATCTCCATCTTTGCAACGCTGTTTAGCTCCGTTACCTATGAAGTAACAGGCTTAAATTCAATACATTGCTATTGGAATTGAGCGCTTTATAAAATCCACCACCTTTTTATTGGCTTCATCTATTTTCTTATTCCGGAAAGGTTTGAGATACGTCTCGGTCACTGTGATCGAAGAGTGTCCCATAGCTTCAGAAATAACGCCCGGGTGAATTTCACAATAGTAAGCTGTCGTTGCCCATGTATGGCGGGCAGTATACGAACTAAGTTTATCCCCCAGTCCTAACATTTCACCTAGCAACATCAGTTGTCTATTGAAATTGCGGAGTGCCAACTGGTATTCATGATAAGCCTCCTTCGTCCCTTCCCGACTATTTAATAACGGAAATAAATAAGGAGATGACGTATCACGATTCATATACCTCTTTAATATAGCCATCGCTTCCGGAGTTAAAGTCACTGACAAAGGACGCCCGGTCTTCCGCCTGCGGTAAGTAATCACATTGTCGTGCAAATCACTTTTACGCAAATAAGCAAGATCGACAAAAGGCAGACCACGGAGCAGAAACATCAAAACGAACAATTCCTGCGTACGACGCATGTCAGATGTCACAGCGGACGACTGCGGCAATTTGGTGAATACTTTCTGTATGTCTTCGGTATCCAATGCACGCTTACGGTCCGCACGGGTGCCGGTATATACAGAACGAAACAAATGCGGTACATAAACAGCCCCACGACAATCTACCGCACGATTATAGACCGCACGAAATGTGCGTAAATAGGTGGAAACAGTGTTCCAGCTACATCCCCGGCCACGAAGGTGAATCTCGAAGCCTTTTATCCACTCTGGGGTTACTTCATTGAACGTAAAATCCCCTTTCCCACGATAAGCAATGATGGCATTGAGACTGCTACGATAAACGTGCGCAGTACCAAAGTTCCCCCCCATCTGTAGTCCCTTGGCTACTTGCTTCATAAATGCTACTACTTTTAACATTTTAATCACTATTAAATAAATTACGCGATAAATATAAGAGTATTTTCGTAACCGAAGCCACCCAATACACATATATTCATTGATTTTAGAGCTGTATGGACAGTATGTTAATCAATGTTCGATCTGTATAATAACAAAAAGAAGGTGTGTCAAAAGTAACTAAATTTCCCTCCTTCCTGAAGGAGGAGAGTTTAGTTACTTTTAACTTTTGATACACGTACCTTCAGATACAAAAAAAACAAAAGAGGATGCCTCCAGGGAAAAAAGGGCAGGCATCCTCCTTGGGGCAGAATAAGGTACACTTTCACAAGTATAATCTTATACTGTTACCCCCTGATACAATTTCTTCACATTCAAGTGAAGAAAGGGGTCTATTGTGGAAACACAGACTTTCACAAGCCCGCACTTCCTATTCATCTCATGTGAGGATTCTCGTACGAATACGAAAAATGTGGGAAAAAACACCTCACATGAGAATAGGGAATATCTTTTTTAAGAAAAGAGAGTTATAATCACAAATATTATTCCGCTATACAGATACATACACGGTTTTCTTCAGGTTTCTGATAAGGCTGCACCGTATCTCCCTTATAACCAATAACAATTCTATCAGCTGCCACTCCTTTAGCTTTCAACATCTCAATCACATTCTTTGCACGTTTTTCCGACAAAGTCATATTGATATTCGGGTTACCGGTTTCCTTATCAGCATATCCTGTCACACTTACCTTGGCGGCAGAATGTTTCTCCAGATATTCTACTAAAGAACTAATCTTGGCTTGCTGATCATCCTGAATCTTTGCAGAGTTTAAGGCAAAGAAGATATTCTGCTTCAACGGTTCAATCACCACTTCCTTTTTGGGTTGCGGTTGTTCTACTACAGGAGCCGGTTTGGGTTGTTCCGTCACTACCGGTTCCGGTTCGTAATAGACCGGAGCGGTTTTAGTGTAGCTTTTACCCAGTCTGATACTTACACCGACAAGGGCATTCAGTTGCCAGTCACAGTTACCGGCCTTCTTGGAGTTGAACTTATCAGACAAGGCGTTGGCATTCGCTTCGATATTGATAGACAGGCGGTCGTTTAGGCGAAGGTCGCAACCAAGGCCGAAACGTCCGGCAACGAGGAACTTACCTTCCTGCCAGAGATATTCCATCTCATAAGTACGGGTATCGAGCGCATTTGCTTCGTCATTGTCAAAACCACGGTTCAGTCCTACTCCACCAAAAAGATAGCCGTTGAACACACGCTTCGGATGGAAGCCACAGAACAAAGTACTGAGATCCGCCATGATGTCTACATTCCCTTGCAGGTATTTATACTGATAGTTCTGACGTGGATTGACCCATCCCCCCTTTGCCTGCCAGCCACTTACACCGACACGTGCGCCGAATGCGGGAGCAAACTTGTAACCGACATTAAGAGCAGCTGCCGGAGAAATAAGATCAGTAAATTCTCCTTCACCTACAGTATGTGCAGCTCCTATTTGTGCTTGAATAAACCAATGAGGTTTAAATATCGTTTTACTTTCTTCTTTGATACGTTGCTCCTGCGCAAATGCTATTGTAGTACTCAACGCAAATACAGCAACTAATATTTTTTTTATATTCATAATCAAAACCTGTTTAAAAGTCTAAAAACCAATGACAACAGTACTCGTCACCATTCATCTACTACTTATCAGTAGCTTCCTTGGTAGCCTCTTTAACGGCAAGATACCAAACTCCGTCTATTTTCACCGGATTAAACATAAATCCAATTGTATTTGGCGTATGATCATCCGAACTAGTGTGCTTGAAAAACTCTATCTGAAACTTCACATCGTTATTATCCGTACTTGAAAAAGAATAATAATCCAATTTATAATCTACAACAGGAAAATACTTGAATTTTTTCCTCAGTTGTTGTTCCTTCTCAGCGGGAAGAGGTATCGCTTTTCCATCGCGCAAGATAAAAAGCATCTTCAGCGCTTCATCTATATTTCCGGCTTTCAATGTATCCATGCAACTGCGTGATATGGTAAGTACTTGCACCGTATCTTCAGCTGTCAACCCCATTAAGAATTCTTCTTTGGGAGTGAGCTGCTTCTTTTTTTCTCCGCATGAGAACAAGAAACAAGAAACGGCAACCAACACACATATATATAACAGATCTTTCTTTTTCATTCCGCCTTCAATTCTTATTGTGAAGGAGGGTGCACCAATGATCGGCGCACCCTCCTTATCAGTGTTTAGTAATGAAACCTTTACTATTAGTTACCCATTGTACTCTTAACTGTACAATCTACTGTAGTCTTCACAGTACCCCAAGTATAGGTGAACTCAACCGGGATGCGCAGTTCAAATGTTTGAACGTTGTTACCGTTGTTTACATACTTGATCTTACCCATAGCTGCAACAATTGCATCATATGTAGCTTGAGTACCACTTGCTTCAGTATTATAAGAAGAAAGATTTAAAGTAGCAGAAGTAACTTTATTACCATCTTTATCTGTCTGAGTCAATACGATTTTCTCTGTTTTGCTTGACAATAAAGTCTCTCCTAGCTTACCACCACTTAAGGTAGTTGTAGCATCTGCTATTTTCACTTCTACCTTATTCAATCCGTAGAATGCATACAACCAGCTGTTTGAATAGTCAGTTCCATCTACGAACTTAACATTACGCCAATCCTGGAAGTTGAACAACTTAGCGATATCCAGAGTAGAACCATTAGCATGAGCATCAACGAATTCTCCACCATCTGTACCTACTGCGTCGATAGGACGGAGGAAGTATGCATTGTATGTATTGTTCGTCAAAGACATTGCAATGTTGCAAGGACTGTATGCACAAATACCGATCTTAGCAAAGTGCTTAGCAGCACTATGGCTATATGCATTCAACAACTTCTTAGAAGTATCATTGTTTTCATAAGTAATCTTACCGGTGTTCTGATCGATTGTTGCAATAACAGTTCCATTAGCATACAACTTCGTATTAGTGAATACACCTGCATCTACTTTCAAAGCATGATCGATCATGTTCTGAGCTGTAGCTTTATATGAACCGCCTGTAATACAAGGTGCTGTAGCATTATCTACTGACAATGTATACTTAGTTCCATCAACAGTCAATACATTCTGATCAGCGTCGAAGTAATACTTATAACCTCCGGCAGCGCCGTTTTGATTTGCAAATATTACATCAGTATAAGAAGCAAAGTTTGCAGGAGGAGTAAATGTAGGCATACCCTTTTCCCATACCTGGTTCAAGTCAACTACATAATTCAATGTATTGCCATTATCTTGCGGATAAGGAACATTCAGACGAGTATTCTGACCATCCTTAGCAACGTCACCATCACTGTACCAGTAGTTAGTCAACTTAGTAACAACAGTTCCCTGAGGTTTAGCGACAGCTATCTGCAAAGGCATGTAGATAGGAGCATGAGATGTAGTATTCAGCTTGCTGACATATCTTACATAAATAGTAGCTGTATGACCTGCCATTTCATAAATACCAGACTGTTCTGCAGTAGTCAAAGTCCAGTGAAGAACTGTATTTGTTGTACCAGTTTCATCCACCTTTTCTTTCACTGTTCCAATAACCTGTGCAATCGCAGCCGGAACGAATGACTTACCATCGGCTGATTTAGCAAACTGTTTGGCTACACCACTATCATCTACATCGAATTCATATAAAGCATCGAATTCATCCTTAGACTGAACAGCTGCTTTTTCAAGCAATTGATAAGAAATCTCAGACCATGTCAAGATAGCATCAGCCTCATCACATCCAAAGTTGTGAGTGCCTTTGTCGAATACACTTGTAACGATATCATCAACCTGTTTTGCAATTTCAATCTTAATGAATCCAGCCAAGACAACGCGGCCATCCGCATCTGTCACACGTACTCTAACCAACGGGCGTTTTCCTACAGAAGATACACCTTGCTCGTTAAGAGTCTCACCGGCAGAGTTTACAATACGCGGAGTAAGTACACCTTCTTTAATAGTGTTTGCATCTGCATATTTACTGTCAGAAGTTACATTTTGACCTGATGTATATTGAATGAACGCGAAGTCATACTTCAAACCATACTTAGCTTCATCTCCATAAGCCCAAACTTTATGAGTACCATCATTTTTTGTTGCTTCAGGCTGACCTTCACGATTATAGTGAATTGTCAACAGATTCTTCAAATCAATAAAGCTATTATAAGCAACTGTCAAAGTAGGAGCATGTGTGATAGCACCTTCTACAGTCTTGAACAACTCGTCCGGATTAGCAGATTCCTGGCAATCTTCAGCAGCTAAAGTAGCATCATTAAATGCAATAGCCTGAGGAGTAACCTTAGAAGCATAAAGCAATGCGTAATCAGATGTTACAGTTGTATCTGCCTGAGCATCACTTTTTGCTTTAACAATTGCCTGCAAAGCCAAGATAGAACCTTCGCCTCCTTGTTTGATGTCTTTTCCTATTGCTCTGAGTCCTACCGGAAGGATACCTTCATCAGCAGGTTTCATGTCAGCGACTTCAGGAAGAGCCACTGAAGCACGAGAAGAAATCACTTCAACATCTCTGGATACAAAAGACAAATCTTCCTTACTTACTTTTGCACTAGACGGATTCAAGTGATAATTAATATATTCAATCGGATTATATTGAGCTCCGGTACCACCTGTATAGTTCCATTCTTTCGAATCAGTAATTACTTTACACAGAACTTTCTCTGCTTGCTCATCTTCCCATTGAGTAGTAGCTGCAGTGCTTCCTGCCTTATATGTATAATCCAAATAAGGATATTCGATAGCTTCGATACCGTCTACAAACAAATCAGATTTGAAAACAAGACCTTTCAGAGTCAATACGTCATTCAAAGCAAATGTAACAGCCTGATCTTTGTACTTAATCGTATAGCCGATAACAACGCCCTCAGCGTTTTTCTTATCTTCAATACTAAGAACTCCGTCACCAGGTATAGTTACACCAGTTTCCTTACCATCATACATTACTTTGCCTGTCGTAGGATCCACTGTCAATTTAGAAGGATCAAAAGCATCAGGAATGGTTGGAGTTGTAGGAGCATCCGGGAATGTAATAGTACCGGACGAAACAACTTCACCGTCTTTCAACAGCGAAATTTTACCTTCCTTATCCACACTAATTGAATAAGTCGGCAAATTCTGTCCGATAGTATAAGACACACTGTTGTTCTCTCCATCTACCACAGTCAATTTTCCCGTAGCCGGATCATAAGTAACAGACTTTACAAAAGACCCAACTTTGGCCTGTAAGTCTGAAAGACTTTTTGCGAGTTCATCGATTCTGCCGTTTACTGCATCGATGTCGTCGTCATAGTCTTTACAAGACGTAAATGTACCTGCAGAAGACGCCAACAGCGCCCCAAACACGACTACACTTAAAAACTTTTTGTTCATAATAAAAAAACTTTTAATTTATAAATTAAATAATAAAAATATAGTCTCGCATTGTTGATTTAAAACTCTCATGTGTTGTCCCCATTCATTTTCAGTATAACCTCCTTTTCTTTTTTGTTTTACTTGTGTTCATACTCCACAGGGGGATGAACAAGAAACTTACTCCCAATACTTTTTACCCGTTACTTTGTAGGTAACGGAGCTGAATAGCGTTGCAAAGATGGATATATTTTGGAAAACATGCAAACAAAAATGATATTTTTTCTGATAAACAACTAAAAAAAGACAAATAACACGATAAAACAGCGGATTTCTTAGCATTAAACTTTTGTAGCTTTTAATTTTAGATAATAGATTTCCCTCCCCTCTGCCGCCTCTTAGAAGCAGGGGTAAAGATGTTTCAGCATTCAACAAATGATTTTTCAGTATTATCTACCCTCTCAGGGCAGGTACAAAGGTTTTCCCGTTACCTACAAAGTAACAGCACTAATAATCAAGCTATTAATCCAGTAACTATCCGTTTCACAAAATCCGTTACCAGTTGATTGGCTTCATCAATTTTCTTATTTCTAAAAGGTTTCAAATACGTCTCCGTTACCGTAATGGACGAATGCCCCATTGCTTCGGAAATAATACCCGGATGAATTTCGCAATAATAAGCTGTTGTTGCCCACGTATGGCGTGCCGTGTATGAGCTCAGCCTGTCGCCCAGCCCTAATAATTGCCCCAGCAACAACAGTTGCTGATTGAAGCTGCGCAATGCCAACTGGTATTCACGATACGCCTCCTTCGTCCCTTCACGGCTCTCCAAAAGAGAGAACAGATAAGGAGAAGAACTGTCACGGTTCATATACCTCTTTAATAAGACCATCGCTTCCCGAGTCAACGTTACTGACAGAGGACGACCGGTCTTCCGCCTGCGATAAGTGATCACATTGTCGTGCAAATCACTTTTACGCAAATAAGCAAGATCGACAAAAGGCAGACCACGGAGAAGAAACATCAGGACAAACAGTTCCTGTGTACGACGCATAGCAGGAGTCACGGCAGGAGACGAAGGTAATTTGGCAAAAACCTTCTGCATATCCTCATCACACAACGCCCGCTTACGGTCCGCACGCGTGCCGGTATATACAGAACGAAACAGATGCGGTACATAAACAGCCCCACGACAATCTACCGCACGATTATAGACCGCACGAAATGTGCGTAAATAAGTAGATACAGTATTCCAACTGCATCCCCGGCCACGAAGGTGAATCTCGAAGCCCTTTAACCACTCAGGGGTTACCTCATGAAATGTAAAATCCCCTTTCCCACGATAAGCAATGATGGCATTGAGACTGCTACGGTAGACGTGCGCAGTACCAAAGTTTCCCTCCATCTGTAGTCCCTTGGCTACTTGCTTCATAAATGCTACTACTTTTAACATTTTAATCACTATTAAATAAATTACGCGATAAATATAAGGGTATTTTCGTAACCAAAGCTATCCGATACACATATATTCATTCATTTTAGAGTTGTCCGGACGGTATGTGAATCAATGACCGGCATATGAAACTAACAAAAAAGAAAGCTGGTATGTTTCAGTAGGATTCCCCACAAAATATAATTGCAGACAGATAAAATCATCATTATCGTAACAAGCAGACAGAAGATTCATTATCTTTGTGGAGTCGCAAACAACTAATAAACAGAAATAATGACGAAATTTATTAATCCATTTACCGATGTAGGATTTAAAAAAATCTTCGGGCAGGAAATGACCAAAGACTTGTTAATTGATTTCCTGAACGACCTGCTGGTAGATGAAAAACATATAATAGACATAACCTTTCTCGATAAGGAAATACTGCCCGAGTATATGGGCGACCGAGGGGTGATCTATGATATATATTGCACTGCCGAAAATGGAGAGCAATTCATTGTAGAGATGCAAAACAAGCAGCATGTACACTTTCGTGAACGTGCCTTGTATTACCTTTCAAAGACTGTTGCCCGGCAGGGTGAGAAAGGAGCCGAATGGAAGTTTGACCTGAAAGCCGTATATGGTGTGTTCTTTATGAACTTCCGGTTGGACAATTTGCCGCATAAGCTTCGTACGGATATTGTGCTTACAGATCGTGACACGCACGAACAATTTTCCGACAAGCTTCGTTTTATTTTTATCGAGTTGCCTGCTTTTTCGAAGGAGGAGCAAGAGTGTGAAACTGACTTTGAACGATGGATTTATGTACTGAAGAATATGGAAACGTTGAAAAGATTGCCATTCAAAGCCCGTAAATCGGTTTTTGAGAAATTAGAGAAGATCGTAGATATCGCTTCGCTTTCAAAAGAGGAGCGGATGAAGTATGATGAAAGCATCAAAGTGTACCGGGATAATCTCGTGACGCTGGAATTTGCAGAACAGAAGGGACGTGCAGAAGGCAAAGAAGAAACTGCCCGAAACCTGAAAAAGATGGGAGTTTCACTGGAAATCATCTCCAAAGCTACCGGATTGAGCATAGAGAAAATAGAAGCATTATAGTTGTTACCGTCTACCTGTAGAGGAGTGCTCGGTAAATATCCCATATTGTAAGATGAAGATCAAAGGTTAACTTTAAGTTTGCTTTGATCTTCATCTTTCTTATTTAATGTAAGTTTGATATCCCCCCTCTTCCTTTATCGGAAACAAAATTGTATAGTAAAAACAAAAAAAGAGGATGCCACTAGGGAAAAAGGGCGGGCATCCTCTTAAGGGGACAGAATAAGATGCACTTTCACAAGTACGGTCTTACGCTGCTACTCTCCCCGATACAATTTCTTCACATTTAAGTGAAGAAAGGGGTCTATTGCGGAAATACAGACTTTCGCAAGCATATATTTCCTAATGCTCTCACACGGAGGTTCTCGTACAAGTACGAAAAAAAATGTGGGGAACAAACACTCCGCATGAGAATAGGGAATATCTTTTTTAAGAAAAGGATCTTCTTAATGTAGACATCATTCTGCTATACAGATACAAACACGATTTTCTTCCGGTTTCTGATAAGGCTGTACCGTATCTCCTTTATAACTAGTAATAATTCTATCTGCTGCTATTCCTTTAGCTTTCAAGGCTTCTACAACATTTTTGGCACGTTTTTCCGACAAAGTCATATTAATTTTCGGGTTACCGGTTTCTTTGTCGGCATATCCGGTTACAGCAACTTTACTGGTTGGGTTTTTCTCCATATATTTAATCATAGCATCAATCTTTGCCAACTGATCATTTTGCAGAAGTGCAGAGTTTAACGCAAAGAATATATTCTGTTTCATCGGCTCAACAACTACTACAGGTTTCGGTTCTGGCTCTTTTGCAACAACAGGTTCCGGTTTAGGCTGTTCTACGACTGCAGGTTCCGGTTCGTAATATACGGGAGCTGTTTTGGTATAGCTTTTTCCCAGTTTAATGGTCAAGCCAACGAGTGCGTTCAGCTGCCAGTCACAGTTACCGGCTTTCTTTGAGTTGAACTTGTCGGATAAAGCGTTGGCGTTAGCTTCGATATTGATGGCCAAGCGGTCATTCAGGCGAAGGTCACAACCCAAGCCAAAACGTCCGGCGACAAGAAACTTGCCTTCTTGCCAGAGATATTCCAGTTCATAGGTGCGGGTGTCGAGTGCATTCGCTTCATCGTTATCGAAACCACGATTGAGCCCTACACCACCAAAAAGGTAGCCATTGAAAACACGTTTCGGGTTGAAGCCACAGAACAAAGTGCTGAGATCAGCCATAATATCAATGTTTCCCTGAAGATATTTGTACTGGTAGGTTTGTTCCGGAGTTACCCATCCACCCTTTGCCTGCCATCCACTACCACCGATACGTGCTCCGAATGCAGGGGCAAACTTATATCCTATATTGATGGCGGCGGCAGGAGACATCAGATCGGTAAACTTGGCTTCGCCTACGGTATGTGCGGCTCCTACTTGTGCCTGGATAAACCAATGAGGTTTGAATACGGTTTTACCTTCTTCCTTGATTTGTCGTTGCTCCTGAGCAAATACTACTGTACCACTCATTGCAAGTATGGCTACTAATAAATTTCTTATTTTCATAATGTTATGTATTTAATGTCTTGTTACAGAAATCTCATACGATATGTCACAACTATATATCAGGCAAATCTTATCACCCAATATATGCTTTGTTATATGAAAAGGGTGCTCTGACTAGAGCAGAGCACCCTTCCTGAAATAATATGTGTCTAAAAATTGATAGACAACATTTTGATCTTTTAGTTCTTCGGATTAACTGTAATAGTCAATGTGGAAGAAAGTGTTCCCCAACCGTAGTTTACAGTAGCAGGAATAAAGATCTTGTAAGCGTATTCAATCGGTGAATCCACATTTACATACTTAACGGTATTACCAACTTGTTCTAAAGTAGTCTTAGCAGGCAGCTTACCACCATTGTATTTCAAGTCTGTAGTAACTTTAGTAATATCAAGTTTCACATCGCTGAATTCTCCATAATAGAACCAGTATTGTCCGAGATTAATAACTGAGCTACCGAATGTAGTCTTAGTCCATTCCCAACATCCTGATTTCTGACCATAAGATTCTCCATCAAATGTAGGCATAGGTGTATGTTCATGCTTTTTAGCAACGTAGTCACCAGGAACAACGACTATTTCAGCCGGAACATAATCAATATTTGCTACATAGGTATATTCTACATGAGAACCCTTTATCACAGGAATTTCCGTAAAATTATAAGTTGAACCGAAGTTTACATATCCTTCAGGAGTTCCCTCACGTTCTTGTACTTCCAGCATAGCCATCGCTTCAGCCTGAGTCAACATTGCACCTACAGAATAGGTTTTTTCTATCACATCCTCGGTAGAAGTTCCCGGTTTCCAATAATTAACCTTAGATGTTCCACTATACATAGTAAGATCTGATGCAGTAACGAAGTCAACTTTTCCATAAGTAACATTCAGACTAGCCGGAGTTTTCACATAGCTATGTTCTGGAACCCATTCATATTCTGTTGTACAAACTTGTTTCCAGTATGAAGAAATATCTTCAGTTTCTACTACACTCGGAGATACAATAGCATTACCGCTCCAATCCATCAACAAGCCATTCCACTGGAAGTTAGCAACATCACCACCTGTTATAGCGTCTGTCAGAGTAACTCCACTAGGCATATTCAAGCTTACAGGACGGATGAAATTAACCATAAATTCATTGACAGTAATCTGATCACCGCTTTCCAATGTATAGATATGTGCAACAGAAGCTTGCAGACCGCCTGCGCTATTCAAAGCAAGCTTAACATCAGCATCATTCTTATCCAATGAGATCGTTTTTCCACTGATCTTAACACCTGCTAAGACTTTGCTTGTAGCAACTCCGTTAGAATAAGTCTTAGTTACAACATAACGGTCTGTTACACAATTTGGAAGTCCTTTTACGTTATATTTATCGTAAGCAAGATTCAGTTCTTGATGGATCTGGCATCCGTCTGCAGGATCTTCCGGAGTATTAGGTACTACAGCATTCACCTTAAAGAACTTCATATCACCATCAATAGTCTGCCAATACAGTTCGTTCTTCACTGCATCTAAGCTAGCTTTCGGCAATTTCACATTTACAGCAAACTTGAATGTGATTGCATCAGGATATTTAGAAGATTGCAGTTTATTCTGAACAGTGATAGTAGCAACAAATTCAGAACCAGTAGCACTAATAGCACCAAGCTGACCGTGTTTGAATGACCAGACAACCTTCTTAGTTGCTGTACCTACTGAAGTAGCACCAGCTACAATTTTCGGGAAATCAACACCAGTTACCAGTTTGCCATTCTTCTTAACAGATGCAACAGCAGTAGAAACATCGTATGTATTCCAGAATGTCTCATGACTCATACCAATATTAGTACCATCAGTTATCTTACGATAAACATTCTCACGGATATATTCTTCTGTAATAGTATATGTTGCTTCTGTATCAGCACATTTGAATACCAATTCTTCAGCCGGATTACCTACCGTGAAATCAGGTTGTTTTTCTGCAGTGAATTTAATTTTCACAAATCCGCGACGTACCACGTTGCCATTTTCGTCTACCAATTCAACTTTCAAGATCGGAGTACGACCAAATGCTTCCGGATTGAAACCTTCTGCCTGGAACAAACCTTTCTCAACATCATTACACTTAACCCATTTCTGCTGATTAGTTTCAGTTTTACCTTCTTCAAGATTAAAATCCGTAGTAGCTACAGCAAATCTGTATGACAGTTTATAGGCTTCAATCGGGAATTCATCATGACCAGTAGATACATTTTCATTATTGAGACAAGTTGCAACCAGTTTTTTCAAGTCGAATACTTGATCATAAGGAGTCTCGTAGCGAGGTTCTTCTTTCGTACAAGCATCGAATGTAGTTGCATAATGAGCAGCATTACCACCTTCAAACAAAGTTTCCTTATCAGCGATACGAACATCTTCAGCAGCCAAAATATTATCATATACAGCTACATACGGAGAAGTAATGACGGCATTTTTCTCATCTTGATCAATTGCATCACCTTTCAGAGTAGCTTGCAAAGCGATCAGATTCGTTCTGTCAAGTTCCGGCTGAGTAGTGTGAGAATTAAGACGAAGAAGTTGGAAGTCAACAGTTCCTGTTGCGGGGTTAGCAACCGGTTCGCCAACAATCTCAACCAACTTACTTGCAGCAATTGCACGAGTTGTTTCAACAACTTCTGCAGTGCGGTCGATATAGCTATAGTCAGCATTTGCCAACTTAAAGCTTGCCGGATTGAAATGATAGCTAGCAGTCGCCAAAGCAGCTGTAGAGAATTGATAGCTCTTTGCTGGGATGCTGGCATTTTCATCTTTCACATCCATTGGAGAATATTGCAAGGAAGTGAATCTTACAGCTTCAATACCGTCAACGAACAAGTCGGGAGCAAGCGAGATGCTTGACAGACGGCAAGTTACCAATGTATGCAGACCAGTCAGGTTCGTATTGATATTTCCAATCTTAGTATTGATTTCTTTAATAGAAGCCTGAATGTCTTTTACATTCTTCTTAATAGCATCCAATTCATCTGTTATCTTTGTTTCCAGATCACTGATAGCGGTTTTATTTGCACCGATCAAATCTTTCAGACCGCCTTTACCATCAATTTCCTTCCACAAAGCAGCCAAATCATCCTGTGCAGCTTTGATATCATCCTGTGCTGCTTTAATATCCTCTGCATTAGCATCAATTTTAGCCTCCAGCGTTATCTTAACATACTCATCGAGTTCTTTCAATGTTGTAGCAAAGTTTGCGTCTGCTGTCTGCAATGTTTCGATAAGGTCCATAGCAGTTTTGATAGCCTCTGTATTTTCTTTCACAGCACCATTTTCCAATGTACTCAGACCAGCTTCGATACCATCGATACGAGCACCAAGAAGTTTTGACGCTTCTTCGAATGCAGTAACATCAAGTTTCTTGTCGATAGCTTCCTGCATTGAGTTTCTCAAAGCTTCCACTAATTTTGTAGCCTCTGCGATAGCTTCAGTTTTTGCTGTAGCAGCAGCAGCTTCGGCAGCTTTCGCTTTAGCCAAGGCATCAGCAGCATCAGCTTTGGCCTGATCACCGGCAGCTTTTGCAGCATCAGCAGCTGTTTTAGCTTCTACAGCAGCAGCTTTAGCAGCATCAGCAGTAGCCTGAGCAGCTTCAGCAGCAGCTTTCAAAGTAGTCAGCTGAGTCTGAAGATCAGTAATAGTGCTTCCGCTTTTGTCAATTTGTTCTTGCAACCCCTTGATGTCATCATCGTAGTCTTTACAAGAAGTAAATGTACCCGCTGAAGCCGCTAATAGCGCTCCAAACAGGACGACACTTAAATACTTTTTGTTCATGATAAAAAAACTTTTAATTTATAAATTAAAAAAATAATAAAAATATTGTTTCTCGTTTTGGATTATGAATTCCCTTACTACATCTCATGTTTTATTCCTTTCATTTCTTGTGCAAACCTCCTTTTCTTAATTTGTTTTCCACTTTCAATTACCTTACACAATATACTTTGAAGCATACAGACTATATTAGGTTTTCCCGTTACTCTGTAGGTAACGGGAAAACCTTTGTACCTGCCCCAGGAGGGTAGTTAATACTGAAAAATCATTTATTGAATGCTGAAACATCTTTACCCCTGCTTCTGAGAGGCGGCAGAGGGGAGGGAAATCTATTATCTAAAATTAAAGGCTACAAAGTCTAATGCTAAGAAATCCGCTGTTTTATTGTGTTATTTGTCTTTTTTTAGTTGTTTATCAGAAAAAATATCATTTTTGTTTGCATGTTTTCCAAAATATCTCCATCTTTGCAACGCTATTTAGCTCCGTTACCTACAGAGTAACAGGTTAAAAATCAATAAATTGCAAAAGACATTGAGCGCTTTATAAAATCCACCACCTTTTTATTGGCTTCATCTATTTTCTTATTCCGAAAGGGCTTGAGATATGTCTCGGTCACTGTGATCGAAGAGTGTCCCATAGCTTCAGAAATAACGCCCGGATGAATTTCGCAATAGTAAGCTGTCGTTGCCCAAGTGTGACGCGCTGTATATGAACTAAGTTTATCCCCCAGTCCTAACATTTCACCTAGCAACATCAGCTGTCTATTAAAGTTGCGGAGAGCCAACTGGTATTCGTGATAAGCCTCCTTTGTCCCTTCCCGGCTATTTAATAACGGAAATAGATAAGGAGAAGAACTGTCACGGTTCATATACCTCTTTAATATGGCCATCGCTTCCGGAGTTAAAGTCACTGACAAAGGACGCCCGGTCTTCCGCCTGCGGTAAGTGATCACATTGTCGTGCAAATCACTTTTACGTAAATAGGCAAGATCGACAAAAGGCAGACCACGGAGCAGAAACATCAAAACGAACAGTTCCTGCGTACGACGCATGTCAGATGTCACGACGGACGACTGCGGCAATTTGGTGAATACTTTCTGCATGTCTTCAGTATCCAATGCACGCTTACGGTCCGCACGCGTGCCAGTATATACAGAACGAAACAGATGCGGTACATAAACAGCCCCACGACAATCTACCGCACGATTATAGACCGCACGAAA
>ENA-OWOJ01000313-OWOJ01000313.1-gut-metagenome-genome-assembly--contig:-NODE-313-length-20409-cov-7.095859_pt1 | contig 20409 bp, 19 predicted proteins | sample MGYA00248246_ERZ651795 | MGnify/ENA primary metagenome ERZ651795 (study PRJEB26908, sample SAMEA4031706) | gut metagenome | biome: gut; feature: normal infant; material: stool | place: China | collected 2015...
TTTACCACAAAGATAGTCGCGGTCTTGACTTTCTTATTTACCGGGCGTAAAAAATCTGTTTTTTTATATACCTTTGCATAAAGAATTAATATCTATATTAAAGAACTGATTTTAACACAGAATAAATGGACAGCCTTTACTTATAAAAACAAAATGGGCGAAGTATTGAATTATATAGAATTATATAATTTTTATTGAGAAAACATTATGGAGAATACACAAGAATCCACTCAAGTGCCTTCGGCGCAAATTGAGCAGGTATCACAATTTCAAGAATCCTTAACTCCGACCTTGCTGAAGGAGAATGAGTCCGCTTATGAGTCTGTCCGTGATTTACGGGAAGCACTCAAGGCTGAGGATGTTTTGAATATTGCCCTGACCGGTCCTTATGGGTCAGGAAAAAGTTCTGTATTACACACTCTGATGTATTTGAAAGATGAAAAATGGAACTATCTGCCCATATCCTTAGCAACATTGGATGACGACAAACATCAAAAAACAAAGGATGAAGAAACGGAAGACCAACAAGAACTTCTGGATAACCAAACCAGTGAAAAATCTACAGGTAAAGATAACTTCGATGACCGGGATAATGAAAACTATAAAGAAAAACTGAACCGAAGAATAGAATACAGCATTCTCCAGCAATTAATTTACCGAGAAACGATTGATACTCTACCCAATTCACGCTTCAAACGGATCACACACATTACCCCAAAACATATATCGAAATTAGCATGTGGTTTTATCGGAACGATTCTTGCATTTGCAATCCTTTTCGAACCTAGTTGGATGAGAATTGACTCGTTTTATCGTGTTTTCAGTCAAGGATTTGTTTTTAACCTAATAGGGGATATTGTGGCTCTGCTATATCTGTTATTTGTCTTATATACAATAGCACAATATGTTATCCGGATATATGGCAGTACCAAACTGAATAAGCTCAACTTTAAAGACGGCGAGATTGAGATTAAAGACGAAAACTCCATTTTCAACCGCCATCTAGACGAGATTCTGTATTTCTTCCAGGCAACTGATTATGACGTAGTGGTCATTGAGGACCTAGATCGCTTTGATACCCCCGATATCTTTCTGAAATTGAGGGAACTCAACTTCTTACTAAACAATTCGGCTGTCGTAGGACGAAAGATAAAATTCATCTATGCAGTGAAAGATGATATGTTCAAGGATTCCTCCCGGACAAAGTTCTTTGATTATATAACCACTGTCATTCCGGTTATCAACCCTTCCAACTCGAAAGACAAACTGAAAGAAGAATTGGAAAAGAGAGGGCATAAGGAGGAGATCAAAGCTGATGATTTGGAAGATATAGCCTTTTTCATAGATGATATGCGCTTGTTGAAGAATATTGCAAACGAGTATCACCAATACCACAAGCGGCTTTTTGTCAACGGTACGGAATTAAGCCACTCAAAACTACTGGCCATGATTGTGTATAAGAACTATTATCCTGATGATTTCTCAGCACTACACAACAGACGTGGAAAGGTTTATCAATGCGTATGTCATGAAACCAAACAGGAACTCACCAAGTTTGCGCTCCAGATATTGAACAAACGGAAGGAGGAGATGGCCAAACGTCGCGAAACAAAGGAAAGGAACCGACACCTGAAGGCAGGTGAATTGCGAATGATTTATGTAAACGGATATGTTACCCATATCAACGGCAATCTAATTTCTATAAAGATTAATGATAACTATTATGAAACGAGTGCTATATGGAAGGATGAGGATTTATTTAATGAGCTCATCCAAAAAGAGAGAATAGAATACAAATATTTTAATTCATATAGTATTTATACATCCCATACAAACATCCGCTTTAGCGAAATAGAGAAAAAGATTGATCCAAAAACATCTTATGCCCAACGGTTAGCCGCTATTACAACAAAAGACAAAGATTTAGCCAGGGAAGAGGAGGAACTGAAAAAGGAAGAATATCGTATCAGCAGTTTTTCTTTGAAGCAACTGTTTATGCAGTTTAAGATGAATGAATGCGAAGCTTTCCAGAAAATCAAATTGGCTCCAATGATGGATCTCTTTATCCGGCGTGGTTATATTGATGAAGACTATTATGACTACATTTCTTATTTCTATCCGAACACGGTTTCTCAGAATGACCGTCTTCTGCTTATAGCCATGAAGCTGGACAAAAGTCCCGAATATAATGCCAAGATAGACAAGATACAAAGTTTTGTTGCACAATTACCAACCTATGCTTATCTCAGTGATAGCGTGCTTAATATTAATCTGTTGGATTATTTGGGCAAACATACGAACATCGAACGAGAACGGTTCCTTCTATTCATGGCACGATTGGAACAACCCGTAGCTAAAATGGATTTTCTGGCCCAATATTACAAAGAGGGAAAACAAAATTATAATGTGTTTAATCACTATATCAATTGGAACGTCAATGATAGCTGGACTTCGGTATTGAACTGTGAGTACAGAGACATTCTGATCGAAGCATGGTTAAAGTTTTGTGAGAACAGCCATATAGGTGAGTTTCAAAAAACATGGTTGAAAGATAATTATGATTACTTAGCAAACAGATACGATTGCTTTGACGATAAGAAAATCAACTTTATTGCCAGTGTATGCTGTTATGAGGAATTGACAAATACTTCCAAACCCTTGTTGGAACTTATTATTAAAGGTGACAGCTATACTTTGACGAGACACAACATAAGCTTATTACTGAATCATATCAGCGATAGAGCAGGTGCAAATGAAAACAATATCACCCTAACGCGCATCAAAAGAGTCGGACGGAAAGACGTCATTGAAAGGATACAAGAAAATATGGAAGAATGCATTCAAAATGTCTTCCAGAATATATGCGATGAAGATGAAGAATCCATGCTGGAGATTTTAAATAACAAGGAGGTTAAAATGGAGGTTAAACAGAAATATCTCAAGACCCATATTAATCCTATCAATGATGTATCTAAGGTGAAAGATGACATGAAAGGTTTAGCATTTGGACTGGATTTACTAGTACCTAACTGGGATAATATAACCAATTACTATGTACAAAACGACTGTAATATAGACGATGTCTTATGGGCATATTTAGATAAACATGCGGAAATACTGGGAACAAGAAGATTTGCAGGAAGTGAGCCACATAAGCATTCGCTATTTAATAATATTATGGGTAGTAACCGGATTAGTATTAATTCCTACAAGCAGATATTCTCAGCCTTCCTGTGTAAAATGGATCTGAATGAGGAACTTTTAAATTTGGAAGATGAGCGAATCAGCTATTTAATAGATCAGAATAGCATTGAGTATACGGAGGATAATATCCGATACCTCAGCCGTCATAGTGATATACTCTATGGCAATTTTCTGTTGCATCATAAAAATGAGTTTTTAAAGGACAAAGATAAAATAGCTTATAACAAAGACCTGGCTCTCTGTTTGCTTGGTAGCTACAAGTTATCCGGCAAAGAAAAATCAGTTGTGCTCCAACAACTGAAAGCAACTTCCATAGATGTCAGTCAGAAACTCGCCAATATTATCTGTGAAATATTAACAGATTATGAAACAGAAATAGATTATGACCTGCTGAAAAAGGTTCTTGTCAAGGCATCCGTATTAGAGAAAGCAATAACAGTCATTTATCATACTATCAGACAAAACCAGGATAACCATGATGTGATTGATGAGCTATTGGCATTGTTGCCATTACCCTACAGCAAGATGAAGGAGAACGGAAAACACCCAATTATACCCGACACAGAACTGAACCGAAGCCTTTTATCATTATTAAAGGAGTGTAACTATATATCGTCTTTCTCCAAAGATAAAAACGGATTGAAGGTCAATACGAGAATTATCAAACAGTAGGAACAATTTTATGCCTTATAGAAAAAGACACGTCTTCGAAAGAAACTGAATTATCTAATAATTTGTAAGCTGAAGAAACTTTAGTTCCAAACTGCAGAAACTAAAGTTTCTCGGCGTGAAACAAAGTGTTTTGATATAACTTCTTGATTTGTATTATTTTACAGAAGTATTTAAAGATGCAGGTAACGATTTGGTAGCGAAAGTCTTGCTTTCAGTTACACTGCTTTGCATAATTTCAAATAACTATGTACAAATATACGCAATAGTTGTAATATAGCCAAATTTATTCAGATATATTTTACATATAATATTGGCTATTAATATCTTAGACAATATCTGCGCATAGTTCTCTTCCCATTGGAATAGCCGGAATTGCCCTCCGGCTATTTTTGTACCCTTTTGTCGGTTTCTGTCTTTTTTTGTCGGTTGCTCAACGGTTGAGTAACCAATGGCCTCGCAACAACTCTGTAATATTGCACCATAAACGATAAAAACAAGGTCAATATGAATAACAGAAAAGTCGTACCGGGTGCCGGAGTTACCCATATGTTGAGCACTATCCTTGCCAAAGTGAACAGAATTGAGAAGCTGCTCTCACCCAATATCGAAAACCTGCCGGACAGTGAGATTCTGGATTCAAAAGGAGTCCGTCTGCTTACCAAGATGTCTGACAGGACGCTTTTAAGGCGTCGCAATGACGGTACGTTACCCTTTCACCGCGACAAGGGAAAAATTTACTACCGCCGCTCGGACGTGCTGCGCGCCATGTTACTGGAAAAGGAAGAACACTCTAAAAATAAAAGGTTATGAGAAAGATGATCAAGATTGAAAGCAGTTCATTCGCTGCGCTCGTGAGAAGTTACAAGAAGTCCCTCAACATGCTGGCTGTGCTGCAACATATCTGTGAGGACAACAGTGTCGAACTGTCCATGCTGCCGGATGAGGTATGTGAACTGATAGGACTTGAACCGGCTGAAATAGAGAAACAGCGTCTGAACGGACGCCTGCGTTTTGCGGAAGAGGAAAACGGCACAAGGCATTACTCAATCGTGGATATAATCAACCTGAAAGACTCGATTGACTGGAAGGTAATCAACAAGCAGGTGGAAAGCCTTTCCTTCGAGGAAGAGGAATGATGTGATTTACGGCTGACAGACAAGGGCACGGCAGGCAAGGCCGGATTTATCCGGGTGCCTGCCGTGCCTTTGTCCTTTCCTGAAAAGCGGCTCTTTGCTGTAACCTGCGGAAGTGGAGCCTGTGTAGCTTCCGGGGGTTACAGCAATGTGCCGCAGGAAACATTAGGATATTTTTTTCAGTTCCCTTGCCGGGTTTGCGATTTCCATAGACGGTACATGTTTTGCCTGCCGTGGTAAATCCGGAGTCACGTCACTGCCACTGACAAGACTCTGTTCTTCCGCTCCCGTTTCTTTACCTTCTACATTTTCATGCCGTCCTACCGGTTTAAGGGTAAGCTGTATCTTCCGGTTCAATGTGGCAAGCTCTTCACCCAACTTTTTGATTTCTCCCTCTTTGGGCCATGTGGCTGCCACTATTTCTTGCAAGACCGGAATATCTTTTGACAACTCCGCATTTTCCTTTTCCCGTTTCTCAATCATGCCGGGAATACGTTCCAGCGCATTGATGAAATACATTACGGCCAGTTTGGGGTCTTTGGCTATGTAGCCGTTATGATAGGTATATTTGATACCGTCCAGTCCCTCGACCATGAATTTGTTATGCAAGGCTTGCGTGTCTCCGTCACAAGTCTTTTCGGTACGGACAAGGATACGAAAATCGAACAGGGTTCCGATTTTCATGTAGTCGTCCTCCGTCCGGGCTTTCTGATTGATTACGGCAAGCCGGTTACCGAGTATCTCGATATTGTCCGAGTCCACACCGTCCAGTTTCAGGGGATTGGGACGAAGCCCGGTTTCCGCATCTACCGGAGCCACTTTATTGAGGTATTCCCAATCTCTGGTAAAGCGTCCGATAAAAATGTTGTTCTTCTCTATTCCGGCGGTCTTTTCATTCAGCTTTCCTTTCGCGTTCCCTTTATTGCGGTGATACGCCTGCCTTTCGCTTTCGAGGACTGCCAGTTTCTTGTCCAGTTTTGCCTTTTCCAACAAATCGTCGTTGCCTGAAAGAATAGCCACGTATTCACTGAAATTGCCTCCGCCGTTTTCGTCTATCGCCCCTTCGTCAATGGTACGGGCGGCCAGATTGCGGCTTTTAAGCTGGTTGATGAACACCTGCTTGTTTTGCAGCAGATTGAACTTGTAACTGTCCAGAGACTTTTCCACCGCATAGATGTAACAGTCCACCTTGTTATCGGCATATTGCTTGGCGATGATATTGCCCTTTCTTACCGCCCGTCCGTTACGCTGCTCCAGGTCGGACGGCCTTCAGGGTATGTCTAAATGATGGATGGCCACGGCACGCTCCTGCGCATTGACTCCCGTTCCCAGTTTCTGTGTGGAGCCGAAAAGGAAACGGATGCGCCCGGAGTTCATATCCTTGAACAGTTCCTTGCGTGCGTTGTCGCTGTTTGCTTCCTGAATGAACTTTATCTGCTTTTCCGGAATATTATGGTCTTCCACGAGTTTACGCCTTATCTCACTGTAGATGTTCCACTGGTCGGGTTTATAGGTACTCAAGTCTGAAAAAATGAACTGTGTGCCTTTCTGGTCGAGATATTTATAGTAATATTCCGCAATCTTGGCTGCGCAATGGGACGCCTTGTTTCCCGGATTATCGCCGTATTCAGGGTCTATCAGCCGCATGTCAAGCGACATCTTGTTCGAGTAGTTGGTGGCGATCAGCATCTGTGCCTTTTCTTCCGCCTTGGACAAAGGTTCCCTGTCTATGTAGGTCGCATCCCCGGTTTCAGCGAACTTTATCAGTTTCTGAATGAAAATCTCCTGCTGGGGAGTAGGCGGTATGTGATAGAGTTGCTCGTTGAGTTCCGGCCTGTCAACCCCTACGTTTTCAGCTGTTTTGTAATCGGTTATCTCCGCATAAAAATTGGCGAGTTCCGGCACTTTGATAAAATAGCGGAAACGCTCTTTCTGCACGACCTGGTTGGTCACGGAAAATTCAAAGTCCGTGCTTTTCTTCGCATAGACGGCCGCCCAACCGTCAAAACAGGTGATCCCCTGCCGCTCCATTTCCTTCGGACGGAGATATTTGAAAAGGAGATAGAGTTCCGTCAGGCTGTTGGAAATGGTCGTACCGGACAGGAAAGTGGCCCCCAAATCCCTGCCTGTGCGCTCCTGTATGGTACGGATGGCGAAAAGCATGTTCATGGCCTTCGTGCTTCCTTCGGGGTTGCCCAGACCGGAAACTCTTGCATGGCGTGTATTGAACATCAAGTTTTTGAAATTGTGCGATTCGTCAACGAAGAGGTGGTCAATGCCCATTTGCCTGAAATCGGTCACGTCATCCGTCCGGGCTTTTATATCCTGTTCCAGCTTTTCAAGTTTGGCCTCAAGGTTTTCCTTTCTTTTTTCCAGCCCCTTCTTTATCCAGCCGCTCACTTCATTGCCCTGCTGCTCGAATACGGCGAGATTTTCTTCGATGCTGTCTATTTCCTGCGTATATATTTCCTGCTGTATTTCGGGAGACTGGGGTATTTTCCCGAACTGGTCGTGTGTCAGGATGATACAGTCCCAGTTATTATTTTTGATGTCATGGAATATTCCGACACGTTTCTCCGGGGTAAAGTCCTCCTTGCCCGGATACAGTACCTTGGCATTCGGATAGGCCCTCTTGAACGTGTCGGCTATGTCATGCACATTGCTTTTGAGTCCGATAATCATCGGCTTGTTCGCCAGTCCGAGACGTTTCATCTCAAAGGCGGCCACGCACATGATAAGGGTTTTGCCCGTACCTACCTGATGGTCGATTATACCGCCGCCGTTCATCTTCAGCATCCATACGGCATTTCTCTGGCTGTCGTACAGGGACGGTATGCCCAGCCCTTTCAGGTCAAGGAACGGGAAACTTTGCAGGGAACCGTCATAATCCGGGCGTACATAGCAGTTGAACTTGCGGTTGTACATGTCCGCAAGGTGCTGTTTAAATTCGGGGAGCTGTTCATTCAGCCAGCCTGTGAAAGCAGACCTTATTTCATTGATTTTGGCGTCGGCAAGCTGGATGGCCTCGGCATCCCGTACCTTTATATCATTGCCTTCTTCATCCTGCACGGTTTTTGTTATGTCGGGCACCGTGTTGTGTAGCGCATGTTTCAGCAGGTCGTTTCCGTAATAACCTCTTTTTTCCCCTTTCACATAATATCTGTCGGTGATGTTCGCGTTCGTTTCTTCAAAACTCACACTGAACTCGTCGATGGATTCCGTATAGTGGATATGGGCTTTTGCCTCAAAAAGAAAACCGGCAAACTCTTCATATACGGATACGGGTATCCACCTTTCTCCCAGATTAAAATCAAGCAGTTCGAAACTGATCGGCTCCGGTATGGCTTTCTGCAAGGCTTCCAATGATTTCTTGCTTGCGTCGTCATCGGGATAGTCTTTCAGGTAGTTCTCTATCCATTCGACTTTGGCCACTACATTGCCCGCTATGAAACGGTCCTTGATTTCATAGTTCTTCATCATAGGATTGTAGAAGATACGGTTTTCCAGTTGTGTGAGCAGTTCCTGCCTGCCTGTTTCACTGAGATTTTCCATATATTCCAGATTGACTTCTCCGAACTTGTTCAGGGATGCCGCAAGCGCTTCCTGCGGTGTATCCACATGTGTCACTTCATTGGCGTTGAACGATACGGGAACAGAAAAGATATCCGCCTTCTGTATCTTGCCGTTAACGGAACGTTCCAATGACAGTATTTCCCGTCCTCCGGCATCCATCAACAGGAACTTGGCATTGTCCTTTCCGTTCAATTCCCTGAACATGCGGTAAAAACTGTCATACCGCTTAACCAGTTCTTCCCGTAGTTCCGGCTGTTCGGTTTCCGTTTCGGCTTCCTTATTGTAGAGATTGTGGTAGGCTTCACGGAGCGGGATATAGTAGGCGGCCCGGTATTGTTGGGTGACTGTCAGTTTAAGCGGATGGAATTGTGCTTCGGGAGTACCCACCCCCCTTAAATATCCGTATTGCTCACCCGATTTCACGATGGAGCCGTTCTTGTATTCGGGACGTATCTCTCCGGTAAACAGTCGTGGTTCCATTTCTTTCTTCCGCTCTTCCTCGAATTTTTGTCTGCGCTCCTGCCATTTTGCTTCCGCTGCCGCCCGTTTCCCGGTCAGGTCTTCCTGCGTGGCGGCTTCATCGTACATGTTCTCTTGGGAGAAAAGATTGAACATTTCCGGTTCATTCCCTTTCTTTTTGCGGGATACCGACGGTGCCCGGCTTGGTGAAGGTCTGCTTTCTACGACTTGCACCTCCGCTTGCTCTTCATCCGCATAGGCGGCAAACAGGTTGAGCATGGGTTCATAGGACTGTGCGGAGCTTTTTTCCTGTACCTCCTGCCGTTCTGCCTCTCCTGCTGTTTCCAATAGTGTCTCAAACTCCGTTTTGAGGATGGTGGAATTGTTTGAGCGGGATAGATTGTCATCATAAAGTTTCCGGTCAAGATGGTTCTCCACATCTTGCGCCAATAACTGCCTGAGATGTTCGGAAATGGCGCCGACACCTCCTTCATGAATAAAATTCATGGCCGGTTGTCCGTACATGTTTTTGCCCATAGATACGGAAGTATGGACGATATGGTCTAAATCGGCATAGCTGTTGTTGATATTGATGCTGCCTGATATAAGGCGGGTTTCAATAAAGTTCCGTTCCTTTTCGGTCAGTTCCGATTTTCGGGTATTCTTCTGCAATACGATCAGGTCACTGCTCACTTCCGTACCCGCATCAACAAACAGGTTATCTGGCAGACGTATGGCTGAAACAAGATTGGCATGGTTCACCAGCCATTCCCTGACGGGACGGTTCTGTGGCGAGTCCATGACGCCCGAAGTCGTGATATAGGCCAGTATCCCGCCTTCGTGCAACGTGTCCATACCTTTGAGAAAGAAATAGTTGTGTACGGCAGCAAGTGAGGATTTACGCACGACGTCTTCGCTCCGGTCAAAATCCCGGTCATAAACTCTGGTATTTCCAAACGGGATATTGGATGAAACCATATCGAAGTAGTTATTATAATAGGGCTGTATGGACTGGAAACCGTCTATGGTCACTCTGCTTTCCGAATAGAGGGATGAGAGGATTTTTCCCGTGAGCTTGTCTTTCTCGAAACAATGGACTTCGGGAACATCCTTCAAGCCGCTGATAAACATGCCCGTTCCGGCAGAAGGGTCAAGAAAACGTCCCGGACGGATTCTCGGTAGCTGCAAGGATTCCTGCATGGCCGTTACCACCGGTTCCGGTGTGTAAAAGGCTGTGAGAGCGGAGTTTTTGAGGCTTTGGACGTATGCCTTGTATTCTTTTTCGTCTTTGGAATACTCATGCAACAGTTCATGCAGCAGTCGGACTTGGGGAAACAGTTCCCTGTCTGTCGTTCATCTTTCAATGTCCGTGTCTTTTTCCGCCGGATTCAGGATGCACTTCAATCCCCCGAAACCCGAATAACCGTTCAAAACCTTGCGTCCCTCTTCCGTGAGACAAAACTCCGGGCGCATGAATATCAATTCAAGTGCGGCTATGTTGTCCGCCAAATGTTGTCGTTTGTTATATGCCATATCGTTCTATATAAAATTGTATGAAACCTGTAAGTTCAACGGTAAGTGTATGATAGGACGGGGATGATTCAAACCGGTCATCTATGGGATATTTGCTGAATACTGTTTCTGCGGGCGGTAATACTTTCAGGCAGAAACCCGCCCGTTTTTCGGGCTGCACTTCGGGAAACCACTCCGACACGACCTCGAAAACCGTATCGAATCTGGAAAACCGCAAGTCCTGATAGAGAACGGCCTCGGCCAGTTGCAAAGCCTGCGTAACGGATAAGCCGTCACGTATGGCACGTTCGTAGCTGCCTGCCGCCTCGTCGGCCCGCATTCGGACAACTTCTTTGTCTCCGGCAATATGCGGATGGCTTTCCTTTAAATAAAGAAGGAGAGTCGTCTCAAAATAGGACAAATCTCCGGTTGCGGTATTTTTATCTTGTATAATCATTTGTTTTCGCTTTAAAATGTTAATCGGATATTAAACATACACCCGGCTGCCATAAAAGAGAACCGGGTATATATCTGATGTAAACATGAATAATCCGCCTGTTACATGACTGAAAGGCTCTTTTTTGACCGGGCCTTTACAGACGCCACATGGCGGGGTGCCTGCTGTTTCACCTCTTTTTTCTTGTCGTTCTTCCTGCCCTCAATGGTGGGCTTGTATTCACGGGCGTTACGTCCTATCAGCAGTTGGTTGCTCTTGTTACTGAAACGTACATCATCGGAAAATACCCTGCCTTTGTAGCGCATATTCTCAACGAACACCATTTCATGATTCTGGAGCATCTTCTTTTGCTCAGGCGTGATTTTGGCACCCATGATAGTGTCGTTGACCTTCAGTTGTTCACCGGACTGCTTGAATGCGATGTCCATTATTCTCGGATCGACGAAAGCAACCCCGGAAAGCAGCGTATCGTTTTTGCGCTGTATGTCGTTGATGGAAAGCTGTCCGCCGGAAGCGAGTATTTGCTTCTGTTTGTCATCCAGCCTTTTCCCGTAGATATAATCGGGTATCTTGATGGCATCCACCGGCATGGTAATGATACGGTTGCTCGGTTCATGGAAGGATACATAACATTTGCAGACCGTTCCTGTATGGGTGTCCTTCATTTCCTTGATTGTTCCCAAAGTTCCGGTGTCTTTAAGCGACTGCTTTTCCTCATCCGTGAATACTCCTTTATAGGCAGGCAGGTCATACTGCGGTTTGTCAAGCCTGCTTAAAGTTTTCAGTTGCACCTTGCCGTCCTCCCCTTTGACACAGAGGAAACAGGCTTCTCCCATATCCTTCTTTTCACCGTTCACTTCCTTACTGATGGGGAAAGCCATAGAGGTAATCCTTCCTTTCAGCATTTCACCCATGCAATGGTTATCGAACAGGAGTTGCTTGTCAACTCCCAATGCGGCAAGTTCTTTCCACGGAAGCTGGTGTTCATCGAACTTATACCTTCGGGCAAGTTTGGCGATACGTCCCTCATCGTTGAGTTCGCTGTTCTCCACCAGTTTTTTACCTTCCACTCCGGGATCTTCCCCTTTTCGGATCTGGACTACGGCGTTCAGTGTCTTTTCCAAAAGGACGAGAGGTACGAGGAAGAAACTGAAACTCGTGGGATTGTCGTACTGGTTCTTGAAATTGGTGAAGAACAGTTCCAGCGGTGAGGTACGGTCCAGTTTGAGGAAACTGCTGCTGTTCTTCTTGTCGGGTGGCACGATTTCGAGACTGCCGTCCTGCTCGTTCATTTTGGAAACGACTGCGGTTTTGTTCGTTCGCTTGTCAAGGATGGCCATTACATGCTCGTCCTGACTCTGTTCTTGTTGTTCTTGCTTTTTCTTAGCCATAAAATCAATAATTTAAGTGATACAATAATTAATCAATACCGGGTAAACTTTAGCCCGTCGGTGCGAATGTAGAGGTTTAATTGATAGGATATTACGTTTTTAAGACTGATGGAAATGAATGGCGGGAGTTGGCGGGGAAAGACTATAGTGTATAAATTATATATCAACACAAACAAATTGTCTTAAGATTCTAAGATATTGTTTAAATTTTGAAATAACATGTTGGGAAGATTGAGAATGTATCTAAAATTGCTACTTATACACGAAAAAATAAAAAAATGTGTGGAATACATTTTAATTTGATGTCCACACATTTATTATTAACAAAATATTATACTTATGTTAAATGCAGCAATGGATGTAAGCTTGGTAAAATGTACCAAAGTATCCTTAATTTCTGATTTGCTTTGTCTTACTTTCCAATTTTTGAATCGTATCTTTTAAAAATGCATATCCATCATCAATAATGCGCCTATATTCATCAATTGCCTTTTGTGCATCAGCGGGATTCTCTGTATGATAATATTCTATTTCATACGCATAACCTGTGAAAAATGGTATAGCACTATCTTTTCCCCGTAATGCTTCTAACTCTTTTCTCCCTTCTTTGCGAGTTTCAGCATCATCTGCAAATGTTTTGTTAACGGCTGAATCTATCGCTTGAAAAACTTTTTTTCTTTCCTCTAATATTTCTTTTGATATTTCCATATTTATACTATTTAATGTTTAAGCAAAATTACTAAAAAACATTCTATTTATGATATTTATTTGATAAAACTTGACTATTCAGATTATTTTTAATAAATTATGCGCACTTTATCAGCTCATATAGTCAGTTATTAGGTAATCTGCTGATTTATTGATAAATATTGATATTCCAGACGCTATATCTAGCCGTTTTAAGGTATAAAGAGTGACGATATTATTAAACTAAATTAACAAATAAAGCATTAAGATGGAAAACAATCGAACCTATTACGGTGAGTATTCACTTGCCTATTGGATTGAACTAATATTGAAAGGTAACATAGAATTGCCTGAATATCAGCGCACATTTGTATGGGCGAAAGACGATTATAACAACCTTATCGAGTCTTTTAAAGAGAAGCAGTTCATTCCTCCAATAACTATTGGGGCCTACAAAACTGCCAACAGTCAGAAAAATCTCATAATTGACGGTCAGCAAAGGCTGACTTCCATATTTCTGGCTTATGTGGAGCGTTTTCCAAAGAAGGAAGCAGCAACAGGAGAAACAGATTCACTTGACAATGAAAATGACGATGTTGTCGATGACGATGATGGCGATAACATGATAGAGTGGACCTTTAACGAATTGTTGGCGAAGGGACGCAAACGGGAGAATATAGCCTCCAAGTGTTCAGTAGAAAAGTATGAGGTGTTGGGACATCTTGATAATGATTTTTTCAACAAAAATTTTCTTGGTTTTTCCTATATTGTACCATCAACCATGGATGAGCCGGAACAGCAGAAATTTTTCTCCACTCTGTTCCGGAATATCAATATTCGTGGCAAGTCCCTTTATGTACTGGAAAGCAGGGCTTCCCTATATTTCCTCAACCACCAACTCAAAGACTGGTTTAACCCTGATTTATGTAAGGATATATCGAGCAGCAAAGTCGACAAATCTAAGAAAAGCCGTATGGACTTTGTCAGATATGTATCCCTGCTTTCTCAATACAAGCACAAAGGGTCGAACAGAGGTATAGCCTATGGGTATGCTAAAAAAATGGAGGATTATTATGAAACTTATATCTATTCGGTAGTAGGAGAAAAAGACTCCCCAATATTTGGTAAGTTCACCGATATCTTTGCGGACAAAGATTACAAATTCCAACTGGATGTGCTAAACAGGTATATTGACGAACTGGGTTATCGGAAGCGGTATCAATCTATTATCGACTTGGACATCTATTTTTTTGGGCTGATATATTTCGTTGTGTTCGAAAAGAAGACATTGGATCTTACACGAAAGGATGTGTTCATAGATAAATTGGAGAAAGCAATAAGGATAGTAAAAAACGACTATTATCATACCAAGTCACCAGCTTGTCTTAAATACCTACACGAGCGTATTTCTAAATCTATAACTATTTATCGTACATATTTCAGTTAGTCATGAGCATACATTCAGAATTTATCTTGACCCCCGCAGCTAATATCCTACATGATACAGCAATTATTACCTGTTCTATGAATTGTGGGATTGAGATGTATCCATTGTGGGACAATATTATGCAGTCTGTGTTCATGAAAATGACCGGTGCGCAGGAACAGAAAATGAAGTGTGTCTGCTGGGAAATTGCGACTGTAGATTTCGACTTGCGGAGAGATATCTATTACCCTTGGGAACTGAACGAGTGCTCAAGAATCGAGGACAAGAAAAAAATCTTAAAACATCTGATCAATGCTGTCACAAAATTAGAAAAAGGATTTGACATCCGAACATTTGATCTTTCTCAAATATGGAACGATACGAGGTCAATACTGGAGCAGTTTCATGAGCATTCAAAAAACATGGGATTTTGCGAAAGGGAGTACCAGGAGTATGTTGAAATTTTTAATACTCTGGGGGCACACTGTCTCAATCAGTTGTCTTTTTTTCAAAACTGTGCCAACTGTTCAAATAGAATGAATCTAAACAAGCCTTATACATGTAGCGTGCAAAAAAACTTGAATGAGATGTACAAGTACTTGTATAGGCATAGAAACCGATGTGCCCACAATCTGACATCCTACCAGCAAAACCGTCCCTCACTGGATGTACTTTTTGATGTAAATTATGTCTATGAGAATTATTATATTAGGTTTGCATTGCTGATTATAATAGACAAGATTCTAATTTCTTTATATCAGACATTCCAAAAGGAGATTGACGGTCTTAAGCTCTTTTAAGATAAATTCTTGTAATCAGGGAATACCTCATATATCCTGAATAATGAACAAAACATTCCATTTTGAATTATATGGAATGTTTTGTTCTTAAATTGCTTGATTTTCATTTTTTGTCTATACAAAGGATTTCATAGAATATTTTATATAGAATAAAATGATTTAGTAATCTAAATTGATTAAATAGTAATTAAAGAAAGAATAGAACTAAATTTGATTCATTTTTCAGATGACATAATATATAAAGGTATCATTTGGATATATAATTGAGTACATTAGACCATTTAGATGATTTTTTTATAGATAAAAGTATGGTAGGTTGAACATGTCTGGGTATCTGCCATACTTTTATCCTTTTTTGAAAACGGCCCTTTACTATTATTTGCGGAAGTGAATCCTACGTAGCTTTCGGGATTGCTATAATGTATTGTAGGAAACATCTTATTAGAACGTTATCTCAAAGTTAAACCTACTCTCCTTCATTACCACCTAATAAATGTTTTAGTGCCGGGTCATTCTCTATACGGAATAGCTCATTCTCAATAAGTTCGACAATATCTTGTTTGATTTGCCGATAGTTGTTCTGTATCTGTTCCTCCATTGTATCATTGCCATTCTCATCCAGAAAGCTACTGATTTCAGGAATGGGCTGATAAGCGGCTGTTTCTTTCTGTACCGCATCATTATCCACTACTATCTGTGCATGGAAAATCTTTTGGTCTATCGTTTCTCCGAAATTGTCCGTTACAGCACCGACAAACATGCCCTGTGAGAGTGTACTGATTTTGCTGGCAGGTATCAGGCTGTCCAGTTGCGTGCTGATGGAAGCGGACGTATCGTTACGGTTGATACTCATGGACTCCCGTTTTTGCAGGATTTTTCCAAATCGCTCTGATAATGTTTTGGCCGTCTCACCTACTACCTGACCACTAAATACATTGCCCACAGTTGACATGATTACAGCGGCCTCCTTGTCACCATAGTCACGTTTCAACTGACTGAAATCCTGAAAACCTAACACAACCGCTACCTTGTTGCTTCGTGCCGTGGCAATCAGATTATCCAGACCTTTAAAGAAAATCGTGGGTAACTCATCAATAATCACACAACTTTTGAGTTGCTTCTTCTTATTTATTAGTTTAACGATTCTCGAATTATAAAGACCCAATGCTGCTCCATAGATGGAAATTCTATCGGGATTGTTGCCCACACATAATACTTTCGGTTCTTTTGGATTATTAATATCCAGTGTAAAGTCACTGCCGGACATCACCCAATAAAGTTGCGGACTTATCAGTCTGGATAACGGGATTTTAGCACTTGCTATCTGGCCCTGAAGCTGCTCACTCGCTCCACCTTTCCATGCGTCAATAAACGGACTTAGATAGTTTTCCAAATCGGGGTAACTTGTCAGAATAGTAAAGACGTCTTCATACCTTTTATTAAGCAATTCGATAGCATGTGGGAACGTACAGAACTTGCCACCTTCATAGATTTTCAAAAACCAAATTATGGCCGTAAACAATACAATCGGAGATTCTACAAAGAAATCTCCCTGTTTTTGCACCCAACTTTTATTGAGGTTCAACATGATGGTATAACTGGATTCATACGCATCCGAAATATCCGTCATTAGTTCGGGAGCCAGTGGATTACAGCGGTGGCTTTTTCTTGGATTGTCGAAGTTGATTACATAAAATTTAGGTGGTATCTTATAACGGTGTCTATACTTAATCAAATGGTTATAAGCGATAACCGATAGGTCATCAAACTTAAAATCATATATATAAAGCGCATAGGACTTCTCGATTGCCTGCTTTATATAATTGTTGACTACGGCATATGACTTACCGCTACCCGGTGTACCTAAAATCATGCTTGCCCGGAACGGATTCACTACATTAATCCAACCTTTCCATTTTTTGCCTTTATACCAGAACTTGGTCGGCAAATTGACGGAATACTCGTTTTCCATGAGTTTTGTTTCCTGCATGAAGGATTCATTTTCACGGTTGAAAACGTCCTCCAACAAGTTGTTCTTCAACAAACGACTTATCCATAAACCGGATGCCAACAGAGAAAAGAAACCTCCGGTTAAAGTTGCGGTATATAGTACCGCACAAACACCCGATGAAGCATTGATGGAGAGCAACCACCAATTAAAGAAAAAGAGTATTGCGCCCGCTATGGCCGCAATGATAATCTGCCTCCATGTGATTTCATGTTTCTTCACTCCCTTGTTTCCCATACAGGAAAGAGCGAGGAAGAGAATACAAAACAGCTTTGTATACAGCAGGGACGAGAACAGTCCGGTGGTACGTTGGAAGTTGGAAAGTATCCGGTCTACTATACCGAGCGTTCAGCCCATTTCGTAAAGCCAGCCGTAACAAAACCAATAGATGTGTATCGCCATAAATAAAAAACTGATGGCCCGCATAAAGTCGGTGACTTTTGCCAGACCTCTTAAATCATCTTCATTCTGCATAATCGTAAATTTTAAATTAGACTTCTGTTCTATACATTATTACATTATAATCTGCGTCTTCGCTTTTTCTTCTTTTTCTTTCGTCCATAGCGGAAAGACGGGTCGATATACTCGTGTGTATGGTCGTCTTCCATAAGCATGGAGAATATATCAACGGCTCCGAGTGCGGACGTGTCAATCAGACTACTGGAAGTTTCCGGCTGCTGGCGGTACTGTTGCTCCTGCCTTTCTTCCCTTTCTTGTCTTTCTTCCCTTTCCGTATCTCTATCCTGTCTGGTTGGCGGTATCAACCGTTCACGGTCTGCATTCGGGTTGTTGAATAATTCATTGAACACATTGGACGAAAAAGCTTTGCCCAGACGTGAACCGTTGAACACAGTTCGGTTGGTATGGTCTATAAAAGTAATGCCATACAAACGTCCTTCCGGATTGATACGGTAAACGACCTCTATATTGGCCTCTTTCAGCCTGTGGGCAAAATCCTCTTTCGTGCCTATGCCTTGCATAGCTTTGATAAGTTCCTGCCTTGTCCTTTCTGCGAGGTTGTCCTTCTTCACCTTTTCCGTGGAAGCGGCAAATTTCTTTTGCAACGCTTCATAACCGAATGCCTTGCCGAACTTGCTGGATTTGAAGGACGTGCCTACTTGCTGTCCGTTATCATTCAAAGCTCCGTACATGATACCGTGGTATTCCTTTCCGTCCACACTTCCCCTGACTTCATAAACGGTTACGTTATACAAGTTCAGCAGGGTGTTATACTCAGCAAGCGAATGGCAGTTGTAGCATTCCAGCAATGTACGGGCGGTATGCTTTACCTGCACTTTCACATCGCCTTTCGGATAATCCACTTTTTGTAGGTTTACCGGTTCTCGCTCGCCATGTTCTCCGAGTGTGGGATGAAGCCCGTACTTCACTTCCATTTCCCGACAGATATTCTGTGCTCGGATCGCTTCCCGGTTGTGGTCTATCTTTTCTCCTTTCTCGTTGATGCGTACCGAAACGATGTGCATGTGCTTGCGGTCGATGTCTTCGTGAAGCCAGACTATATAAGGCTGGTTCCCGTAACCGAACTTTTCCATAAACTCCTGCGCCAATACGGTCATCTGCTCTTCCGAAAGAATGTCTTTCGGGGAAGGATTTAATGAGATATGGATAACCGGTTTCCTGACGTGTGAGTTGAGTGCAATGTAAGATTCAAAAGCCTGCACGCAGTTTTCAATCGGTACATTGCCGGAGGTGTCGACCGCAATTTTCGGATGTCACAATACCTTTGCCATACCACCGTCCACCTTTATCTTATTATAGGCTATCACTCCGTAGAATGAACTGCCCGATGTAATTTTCGGCACCATGATGTTATTCCTTTTTAGTGAGATACTCCTTTTCGTACCGCTTTGTCAGTTCGATAACCTGTTTGCATACTTCTTCCAGTTTACGGGTTTCTTCCGCAAGTTTGTAGAGAAACGCAAGCGATTTCTTCTCTCCATAAATGGTATGGATAGTCTTTACACATTGGTTGTAGTTATTTCCTATATGGCGGAACTGTTGATAGAAAGCGGTTAGCTGGGCATAATACTCCTGCGCTTCCTTATCAATCTTCACTACCTTGAACTCTCAATCAAAGATGCGAGCAAAGATAAATTCAGCTTTGTTCTTCATGCCGGATTGCTCGAACATGGAGATAAACTTTTCATCTTCCTCGTCATTGAGACAGAGGTAATAGCGGTGCGTGCGTGGATCGGCCAGCACCTTGCGCCCTGCGGCGCCACGGATTCTTGTTTCATCTTTCATAACATGAATAATTTAGGAAGTTCGACTTAGGAGAACTGACACCCCCGAAAGAACTTTCGGGGCGAGACTTTCAGCGGGTGGAAATATTTTCAACCGCTGAAAGTACACCTCGCTATATGCTGATGCATATTAAAATCCGGCTGGGCCGGATTAAAGGTCTAAAGGGTTTGTTTTACGTTCTCTTTTCGAGAACGGGCTGCGCTCTCCCGGCGACAAAGGTAGATAGTTTTTTCTGTCCGTGCATCATGGCGTATCACGCCAACACTCGCCAATGAATGACTTTGGAACCGGGGGTACTTCATGACTGCTCTTTTTGAGGTTTATTTGTAGCCGGATAGTTATTTAGCCACTTATCCGGATAGATAAAAAGATGGTTATCAAGATAACTATGCGGACGGTTTTCTATCCGAATAGCTTTTTGTCTGGATAGTCATTTGATTAAATAAGTTTTCAGATAAGCGTTCATAAAGTTATCTATCCGCTTATATGTCTATAGATATATAAAGATGTATAGACAAGCAAGTGGATATTCGGATAAATGGAGAAGTAAATAGACTATTAGCTAAATACTTAGATAAACAACCAGATAGCTATGTGGCTACATGGCTGAATAGATAAATAGCTATATAATTGGATAGCGATGTAAGTATGTAGCTAAATAGACAAATAGCTTCATAGCTAAGTAGCTATATAGCTAGACTGATAATGAAATGAATGAACGGATAAGTGGATAGGCGTCTATCCACTAAACTATCAATAAATCAAATTATTCACTTAAATTAGGTAACAATGGAAAAGAGAAAGAAAACATTATTCGTTTCG
>ENA-OWOJ01000315-OWOJ01000315.1-gut-metagenome-genome-assembly--contig:-NODE-315-length-20029-cov-30.781977_pt1 | contig 20029 bp, 14 predicted proteins | sample MGYA00248246_ERZ651795 | MGnify/ENA primary metagenome ERZ651795 (study PRJEB26908, sample SAMEA4031706) | gut metagenome | biome: gut; feature: normal infant; material: stool | place: China | collected...
ATGGAGGTGCCCGCCATGACCGCCGTGATCTATGCTCGCTATTCCTCGGACAACCAGCGCGAAGAATCCATCGAAGGGCAAATTCGTGAATGCACGGCTTATGCTGAAAAGAACGGCATCACCATCGTCAAGCACTACATTGACCGTGCCATCTCTGCCAAGACGGACAATCGACCCGAGTTCCAGCAGATGATCAAGGACAGCGACAAGAAGCTGTTTGACAAGGCAGAGGACGACTATCTGCTCACCACCAAGCTGTTCTGCGGCTGCTGCGGTGCACTGATGTTTGGCGAGAGTGGTACGAGCCGGACGGGTGAAGTCCACCGCTATTATAAATGTGCTACTGCCAAAAAGCACAAGGGCTGCAAGAAAAAGACTGTCCGTAAACAGTGGCTGGAAGATCTGGTGGTCAATCAGACCATGCAGCTTGTCAAGGACGATGCCGCTATGGAATCCATCATCGCCAAGGTGATGGAGCTGCAAAACAAAGAAAACACCAACATTCCTCTTTATGAAAAGCAGCTTCGAGATGCAGAATCTGGTATCCAGAATATGCTGAATGCGATTCAGGCCGGCATCCTGACCAGCTCCACCAAGGAACGGCTAGAGCAGCTGGAAGAAACCAAGCGTGAGCTTGAAGCCCGCATTGCGGAAGAAAAGCTGGCGAAGCCCAAGGTCACGGAGGAGTTCATCCGGTTCTGGCTGCTGCGGTTCCGTAAGCTGGACATGAGCTTGAAAGACCAGCGGCAGGCGCTTGTGGATACCTTCATCAATGCGATTTACCTGTATGATGATAAGGTTTTGATAACCTTCAACTATAAAGAAGGAACACAGACCGTCACCTTTGGAGAAGCGGCAAAGGTCGCATCCGAGGGAAATGGTTCGGATTTGGATTGCTTTCCTGCACCACAAGGAAGACAGCTTTTGGTAGCTGTCTTTTTTGTTTTATATGACATTTTCCCTTTAGCTATAACAGCGGATAAAAGGACTTGAACAGCACGGCCCCACCGCAGGCGGGGCAACAAAAGCCCCAGTGGGGCTTTTGTTAGTGCGCGGTTCCCAACCCGTAGGAATGTCTACCGGGAGGACTGCCGCTAAAATAGAAAATCCGAACCTTTTCTCGATAAGAGAAGGGTTCGGATTATTTGTTTTCTAATGAATGCTGGATATTACTGCTTTTTAACTGGTGATGTCCGGCATTTTTTAGTGTTGGCCGACCAATTTTAATGGAATCTTTATACTTCTACAATTTTCTTTACGGCTCTTTTATCTATTCCATGCTAATCTTTATGCACACGGATAGGTAAAGGAGCTTTTATGATTCAATATCCTCGTTACAGGCGGCACCGTTTCTCTTCTTTTCAGGTCATTATTGCAGGTTTTGCGGCAGTTGATCTGGTGGGCGCGTTGCTTCTGATGCTCCCGATCGCTGCACAGCAGCGGTGCGTTACACCGTTCCATGAGGCACTGTTTACCTCCACTTCTGCCCTTTGCGTGACCGGCCTTGTGGTACAGGATACCGGCAGCTACTGGTCGGCATTCGGGCAGAGCGTAATTCTTCTTCTGATCCAGATCGGAGGATTGGGCGTCATTACGGTGGGTGCTGCCTTTGCGCTGCTTTCCGGGCGAAAGATCTCCCTCAAGCAGCGCAGCACGATGCAGGAAGCTACGGCTGCCCCGCAGATGGGCGGCATCGTGCGGCTGACAGGCTTTATTCTGCGGATCACCGCTCTGTTTGAACTGGCCGGTGCTGCACTGCTGCTGCCGACATTTTGCGCCGATTATGGATTGCGCGGGATCTGGTATGCACTGTTTCATTCCATTTCGGCGTTCTGCAATGCCGGCTTTGACCTGCTGGGAACAGAGGGGGCAAAATTTGTTTCGCTGACACGGTATGCAGGTGACCCATTGCTTACCACAGTGATCGCGGCCCTGATCGTCTTTGGCGGACTTGGCTTTCTGACATGGGAGGACATTTGTACATACCGCCTTGATTTTCACCGTTACCGGATGCAGAGCAAGGTGATCCTTGTCACAACGGCATTTCTTCTGGTACTGCCGACGCTGTACTTTTATTGTTTCGAGTTCACGGCAGGCTCTGCCCGGCAGCGCATTTTATTGTCGATGTTCCAATCCGTTACCCCCCGTACTGCCGGTTTTAACACCGCTGATCTTGCTGCGATGGGCAGCACTTCACAGGCATTGATGGTAGTTCTGATGCTGTTTGGCGGTTCGCCCGGCTCTACGGCAGGCGGCATGAAAACCACAACATTTGCCGTTCTGCTGGCCAATATGTGGGCAACCTTCCGCCGCAGAGAAGATGCCGAATTTTTCGGGCGGCGCATAGATGGTTCCGCGGTCAAGAATGCTGCCACGATCGCAGGGATGTATTTGACGCTGTTCTTCCTCGGAGCCTTTGTCATTGCTACGGCAGAGCAGCTGCCGATGTCGGTCTGTCTGTATGAAACTGCTTCGGCTGTGGCAACGGTAGGTCTGACATTGGGCATCACGCCGCAGTTGGGGACCCTTTCGCAGGGGGTGCTGATCGCACTGATGTTTTTGGGACGTGTTGGCGGATTGACGTTGATCTATGCGGCATTTGGCAGCAACCCTGCCCACTCTCGTCTGCCGCAGGAGAAGATCGCAATCGGATAAAGGAGACAAGTATGAAATCGATTCTTTTGATCGGGCTTGGCCGTTTTGGCCGCCATATTGCGCAGGAACTGAATGAGCTGGGTCATCAGGTCATGGCGATCGACAGCAACGAAGACCGTGTGAACGCCGTGCTTTCCTATGTGACGAATGCACAGATCGGTGACAGCACCAGCGAATACTTTCTGCGCTCCCTTGGTGTCGGCAATTTTGATGTGTGTATCGTAACCATCGGCGGCAATTTTCAAAGCTCACTGGAAACAACATCGCTGCTCAAGGAGCTGGGTGCAAAGCTTGTGGTCTCGCGTGCAGAGCGGGATGTACAAGCCAAGTTCCTGCTGCGCAACGGTGCGGATGAAGTGGTCTATCCGGAAAAGCAGCTGGCAAAGTGGGCAGCGATCCGATACAGCTCCGAACACATTCTCGATTATATCGAGCTGCAGGACGACCACGCCATCATGGAAGTGACCATTCCGCCGGAATGGATGGATCGTACGATCGGTGAGATCAATATCCGAAAAAAGTATAACATCAATATTCTTGCACTGAAAAAAGACGGAAAGCTCGATATGAACATCACGCCGGATACGCAGCTGTGCCGGGATGAAAGTATGCTGGTTTTGGGGAAATACGCATCGATCCAGAAGTGTTTCCGGCTCTGAAAAGATAGGACGGATCGTATGGATGTCGTTTTGTTGCTGATGGTTCTTGGAGTCATGTTGAGTGGTTTTTGGGCAGCAGATGCGCTGGATCACATGCGGAAGGAGATCATTCGACAGGAAGGAAAAAGACGTGGCTGGTGGTCGTGACCGTCAAATTGTGCTATACTGTGGGCAAGGCAGGTGATCTTTATGAATCAGAACGACCCACCCACTGAACATATTCTGGCGTGTCTGTCGTCCTCTCCCTCCAATGCAAAGATCGTGCGGACGGCAGCAACGATGGCAAAGGCGTTTGGCGGGACCTTTACAGCTCTCTATGTCCGGACGCCTGACTCGGATCAGATGGGAAAAGAAGACCGTCGGCGTTTGCAGCAGCACATTCGTATGGCAGAGCAGGCAGGTGCCGACATTTCTACGATCTACGGGGATGACATTCCGCAGCAGATCGCAGAGTTTGCCCGGATCTCCGGCATTACAAAAATCGTACTGGGGCGCTCCAGCGTACATCGCCGCCATTTCTGGAGTGGACCGTCACTGACTGAAAAATTGACGATGACTGCACCCAATCTGGATATTTACATCATCCCGGATGCTTCTGCAGAGACCGGCTATGACTCCGGAAGAAAGCTGTTCACCCGCCCGCTTCTGCCTTCTGTCCGTGATCTGCTGATCACCGCAGGCATCCTGAGCTGCATCACGCTCATCGGCTTCTTTTTCTTGCAGCTGGACTTTGCACGCTATAACATTATTATGCTCTATATGCTGGGGGTGCTGTTCACCGCATTGTGTACCAGCGGCTACACCTGCGGTGTGCTGGGCTCCATTGCCAGTGTTGCGCTATACAATTTTTTCTTGACGGAACCGCGCCTGACATTCCATGCGTATGACCCCGGTTATCAGGTCACATTTGCCCTGATGCTGACCTCTGCAATCATTACCTGCACCCTGACAACGCGGCTGAAAGACCATGCAAAAATGTCCGCGCAGGCAGCATTCCGGACAAAAATACTGTTTGATACGAATCAGCTTTTACAGAGAGCAAAAAGCGAGGAAGAAATCCTCTCTCAGACAGCGTCCCAGCTGATAAAACTGCTGAACCGGAGCCTGATCGTCTACCCGGAACAAAACGGAGATCTTGGTTCAGAGCAGTTTTTTGGGGTTGACGGGGAAACGGCGCAAAACATCTTTTCTGCACCGGAAGAACGTGATGCAGCAAATTGGACATTTGCAAACAAAAAGCGTTCCGGTGCAGGCACGGATAGCTACCCGGACGCAAAGGGGCTTTATCTTGCGCTTCGGACCGGAGGCGGCGTGTTTGGAGTGGTTGGGATCGACCTGTCTGAAAAACCGCTGGATGCCTTTGAAAACAGTGTGCTGCTCTCCATTCTGGGCGAAGGTGCGCTGGCCATCGAAAACCGCAGAAACGCACTGGAAAAAGAGCAGGCAACCGTGCAGGCAAAAAATGAAGAGCTGCGGGCAAACCTGCTGCGCACGATCTCCCATGACCTGCGCACCCCGCTGACCTCCATTTCCGGCAATGCCAGCAATCTGCTTTCCAACGGAGAAACGCTGGATACAGAGACCCGGAACAAGATCTGCACCGATATTTTTGATGATGCACAGTGGTTGATCGGCCTTGTGGAAAATTTGCTTTCCATCACCCGCATTGAAGATGGACGGATGAATCTGCAGATCTCACCGCAGCTGATGGACGAAATGATCGAGGAAGCACTGCATCATGTCAACCGGAAAAGCTGCGAACACACCATCACAACACAGTATGGGGACGAGATCCTCCTGGTCAATGTGGATGCACGGCTGATCATGCAGGTCGTTGTCAATCTGGTGGATAACGCCATCAAATACACCCCCGTGGGCTCGGTCATTCGGATTTCGGCTTACCGGAAAGACCATCAGGTCGTAGTGGAAGTTGCAGATAACGGTCCCGGCATTCCGGATCGCGCAAAGGCACAGGTGTTCGAGATGTTTTATACCGGGCAGAGCCGCATCGCAGACAGCCACCGCAGCCTTGGATTGGGTTTGCCCCTCTGCCGTGCGATCCTGACGGCTCACGGTGGAACATTGACCCTGCGTGACAACATTCCCAATGGCAGTGTCTTTTCCTTTGCATTGCCGCAAAGTGAGGTGAATATTCATGAATAAGCCGACCATTCTGGTCGTAGAGGATGATGTTCCTGTACGGTGTCTGATCACAACGACCCTGAAGACCCACGGCTATAAATATCTGACTGCTTCCAATGGGGAAACGGCGATCATGATGACTACCAGCCACAACCCGGACATCATGCTGCTGGATCTTGGATTGCCCGATATAGACGGCATCGAGGTCATCCGCAGCGTCCGCACATGGTCGAACCTGCCCATCATCGTCCTGAGTGCCCGGAGCGAGGATTCTGATAAGATCGAAGCACTGGACAATGGCGCAGACGATTATCTGACAAAGCCGTTTTCTGTGGACGAGCTGCTGGCGAGATTGCGTGTAACGCAGCGCCGATTGAATCTGCTGGCTTCTGACGGCATAAACAGTCCGGTTTTTGTCAATGGTCCTTTGAAGATCGACTTCTCGGCAGGCTGTGTCTGGTTGAGCGAGAATGAATTGCATTTGACCCCCATCGAGTACAAACTGCTGTGTGTGCTGGCGCATAATGTGGGCAAAGTGCTGACGCATACCTCCCTCACGCAGAAAGTATGGGGCAGTACGCAGGAAAATGACATTGCCTCCTTGCGGGTTTATATGGCATCCCTGCGCAAAAAATTGGAGCGATACCCGGATGCGCCGCATCTGATCCAGACCCATGTTGGTGTCGGATACCGGATGCTGCGCGCAGAAAATGATGAAGCATAGTAAAAAAACAGGGTGCGCCCCTGAATAGGACGCACCCTGAAAGATCCACATACGACAAAAACTCCAGTGTCGTTACAACACTGGAGTTCTTGGTGGGCGCGGGTGGATTACGCAAGCCGCGCATCTAAAAAGGCCCCGCAGGGGCCTTTTTGCCGCCGGGACGCAAAGCGCCGGGCCGCAACTGTTCTCATCCACCCGCCTATGTGAGTCTGACATTTGCGCAAAAGAAAACCGCCAGTGTATCTCTACACCAGCGGTTTTTTTATGGGCGCGGGTGGATTACGCAAGCCGCGCATCTAAAAAGGCCCCGCAGGGGCCTTTTTGCCGCCGGGACGTATAGCGGCGGCCGATGCTGTTCGAATCCACCCTTGCGACGCTTTACAAACTTCCAGATAAAACAGAAACTCCAGTGTCATTACAACACTGGAGTTCTTGGTGGAGCGAAGCAACCCAAATCCGAACCATTGCCCTCTGGGGCATCTTTGGCGGCAATTTCATCGAAAGTGATGGTTTTTGTTCCGTCTTTGTAGTTGAATGTAATCAAAACTTTTTCATCATAGAGATAAACCGCATTCACGAATGTATTGATAAGCGTTTCCCGGTGGCTTTTCACGTTCGGATCGAGCTTGCGGAAGTTGGTGAGCCAAAATTTTACAAAATCTGCACTGACCTTCGGCTTTGCCAGCTTTTCTTCCGCGATGCGGATCTCCAGTTCCTTCTGCTGAGCTTCCAATTTTTCCAAGCGTCCTTTGGTCGAGCTGGTCAGGATGCCCTCTTGAATCGCATTTAGAAGATTCTCAATGCCCCGTTCAATGTCTTTCATCTGCTTCTCCAGCAGAGGCAGCACCGTGTTCTCCTGTTCCTGAAGAATCATCACCGCATCCACTATAGACTGGATGCAGTCATCGTCACGAATCATCTTCATGGTTTCGTTGACAACCAAATCCTCCAGCCACTCTTTACGGACGGTCTTTTTCTTGCAGGTCTTGGTGCGTTTGGCATTGGCACACTTATAATAATGGTGGACATTCTTATTCCGGCTCGTTCCGCACTCGCCGAACATCATCGCACCGCACATTCCACAGAACAGCTTGGTCGTCAGCAAATAATCGTCCTCCGCTTTGTGCCGAGCCGGAGCGCGGCGGTTCTTGGCGATTTTGTCTTGTACACTGTCGAACAGTTCTTTCTCGATGATAACCGGGATGCTGTCCGGCATCACAATGTCCTTAAAACGATTCTCGCCGACATAACGGCGGTTCGTCAGCAAGGTTTGAATACTATTATAAGTAAACTTCTGGTTGCGGTTGGTGGTCACTCCGCTGTCGTTCAACCAGTTCATCAATTCTTTCATGGTCGCACCATCGTTGTAACGCTGAAAGGCTTCTACCACAAAGGGGGCTTTCAGCGGGTCGATCTGGAAGAACTTTTCCTCGTCCACTGTATAGCCGATGGGAATTGTTCCACCATTATATTTGCCCTTCAGAACATTCTCAGTCATGCCGCGCACAACTTTTTCAGAAAGTTCTGCCGAGTAGTATTCAGCCATGCCGGTGAGCATACTCTTGACCATGATACCCGCAGGGCTGTCAGAGATAGGCTCCGTGGCAGATACCAGCTTGACATGATTTCGTTCCAACTGGTACTCATAGTGGGCCGAATCGTAGCGGTTCCGGGCAAAGCGGTCGAGCTTCCAGACCAGCACAATGTCAAACAACCGTTTCTCGCTGTCCTTGATCATCTGCTGGAAGTCCGGGCGGTTATCGGTTTTGGCGGAAAGGGCGCGGTCAATGTAGTGTTTGACCACGGTAATGCCGTTCTTCTCCGCATAGGCAGTGCATTCACGAATCTGGCCTTCAATGGATTCTTCGCGTTGATTATCCGATGAATAGCGGGCATAGATCACGGCGGTCATGGCAGGCACCTCCCATTTAGATATTGTTGAGCAACAGATACTACGCAGCAATTGTTTCGTATAATTTATACCATGAATTTTACGTATTTTCAAGTACTTTGAAAAATTCTCATGAAGTATATCGCCTTGAAATTTATAAAAAGGAAACACTTGTAATATTGTGTTGCATCTTATAAAATAGAGGTATCAACAGTTTGCTCTAAGATAGCAAAGGCAGGTGCATCGTTATGACTCCGGAAGCAAGAGCGCGGGAACAAATCGATAACAGATTGCGACAAAGTGGCTGGACAATTCAGGATCTGAAACAACTAAATCTGACGGTTGCTTCCGGTGTTGCAGTGCGCGAGTTCCCTACCAATACTGGTCCGGTGGATTATGCACTTTTCATTGAGGGAGTGCCAGTTGGTGTTGTAGAGGCAAAGAAAGACGAAGAAGGTCAAGCGCTGACAGATGTGGAAACGCAGTCCAGCCGCTATGCAAATAGCCAGTTCAAGTGGGTAAAGCGGGAGTACAAGGTTCGGTTCGCCTACGAAGCCACTGGCGAATTGGTGCGTTTTACCGATTACGCAGATCTTAAATACCGTTCGCGCCAGGTATTCTCGTTCCACCGCCCGGAGACGTTGAAACGCTGGCTTGCTGAACCGGATACTGTGCGCAACAATTTGAAGCGTATCCCGCAGCTGGATGAATCGGGCTTCCGCAAATGTCAAATCAGTGCAATTCATGGTCTGGACACTTCGTTCTCAGAAAATCGGCCGCGTGCTCTTGTGCAGATGGCAACCGGCGCAGGCAAGACCTTTACAGCCATTACTGCCGCCTATCGGCTGTTGAAATACGGCAGAATGAATTGCATCCTGTTTCTGGTAGATACCCGCAGCCTTGGTGAACAGGCCGAGCGCGAGTTCATGGCATACAAGCCCAATGATGATCCTCGCAGCTTTTCGGAATTGTATGGTGTACGCCGGTTAAAAAACTCTTATATTTCCGGGGATGTACAGGTCTGCATCAGTACGATTCAGCGGATGTATTCCATTCTAAAAGGGGAAGAACTGGACGAACAGGCAGAAGAGATTCCCTTTGCGGAATATGTCACCGCCGAAAGCAAAGCACCAAAAGAGGTCGTCTACAATGCCAAAATTCCGCCGGAGTTCTTTGACTGTATCATTGTAGATGAATGCCATCGTTCTATTTACAATGTATGGAGTCAAGTGCTTTCCTATTTTGATGCGTTTATCATCGGCCTGACCGCTACGCCGGATAAGCGAACCATCGGCTACTTCAATGAAAATTTTGTCAGCGAATATACGCGAGAGCAGGCCGTTCTGGACGGCGTTAACGTTGGCGAGGACATTTATCTGATTGAAACCGATGTGACGAAAAATGGTGCAACCATCCTGAAGCAGTTGATCGAGCGGCGTAACCGCCTGACGCGCGCAAAACGCTGGGAGCAGATGGACGAGGATGTGTTCTACACACAGTCCAAACTGGATAAGGATGTCGTAAATCCAAGCCAGATCCGTGCTGTGATTCGCACCTTCAAAGAAGCACTCCATACCACGTTGTTCCCCTACCGGAAAGAAGTCCCCAAAACGCTGATTTTTGCCAAGACGGACAGCCATGCAGACGATATTGTGCAGATCGTCCGGGAAGAATTCGGCGAAGGAAACGATTTTTGCAGAAAGATCACTTACAGCGCACAGAATCCGGAAGCTGTTCTCAGCTCGTTCCGAAATGACTATAACCCGCGTATAGCCGTTACTGTGGATATGATCGCGACCGGTACGGATGTAAAGCCCATCGAGTGCCTGCTGTTCATGCGGGATGTGCGCAGCAGCAATTACTTCGAGCAGATGAAAGGCCGCGGCACCCGCACTCTGAGCAAGGATGATTTACAAAAGGTAACACCTTCTGCTACGGAAAACAAAGATCATTTTGTGATCGTGGATGCAGTGGGTGTAACCAAATCCAAAAAGACCGAAACCCGCACGCTGGAACGCAAGCCGGCGGTTTCCATGAAGGAACTGATGATGAACATTGCACTCGGTGCACGAGATGAGGATACCTTGACTTCTCTTGCAAACCGCGTCATTCGTCTCAGCCGCAGGATGGAACGCAGCGAACACAAGCAGTTCAAAGAAACCGTAGGGCAGACCGCAGAGCAGATTGCGGAGAATCTGCTGAATGCCTTTGATGAAGATGTCATTCAGGCCAAAGCACAAGCAGAAAGCGGCGTGCTTACGCCCGCACCGGAACAGCTTGCACAGACCCAGAAAGAGCTCATCAAACAGGCCGTTGCACCTTTCCAGAAGCCGGAAGTTCGCGATTTTATTGAAAATGTCCGCCGCAGCCATGACCAGATCATCGACAGCGTTAATCTGGACAAAGTACTCTTTGCTGGTTATGATACCAATCAGGAGGAAACGGCAGACCGGGTGATTTCTACATTCAAGGATTTCATCGAGGAAAATAAAGATGAGATCATTGCCCTGCGCATCATCTACAATGAAACGTATAAAAAACGTCCGATGGTACTGAAGAATCTGACCGAACTGTATCAAAAACTCAAAGCAAAGGGCATCACGGTCGAGCGTCTGTGGGATTGTTATGCCATCAAGCAGCCTGGCAAGGTAAAGAAAGGCACACTCGCTCAGCTGACCGATCTGATTTCTATTATCCGTTTTCAGATGGGCTATACGGACGCCCTTTCCCCTTTCGCCGACCGGGTAAACTATAACTTCAAACAGTGGACCTTCCGCCGCAACACCGGTGCGGTTCACTTTACCGCTGAGCAGATGGAATGGCTGCGGCTGATCAAGGAACATATCATCACATCACTGAGCATTCTGCCGGAGGACTTGGAGTATACGCCGTTTGACAGCAAAGGCGGCTTGGGTGGGTTCTATCGGGTGTTCGGGGAAAAGTATCAGGAGATTTTGGATGAAATGAATGAGGAATTGGTAGCGTAAGGAGGAAAATATGACGTTCAATTTTAATACTCCGATGACCTTTTATGAGTTTTTGGCTCTTTGTTTATCAGTATTGGCTCTTATTTTGCCCCTTATAAAAACTATTTACAAAACATGGATTCAACAACCAAAATTGAAATTTTTACCAGCAGGTCGCACATATTTGTATTTTAATCAAAGTGGCTCGTACATTCGGATCGATGGTGTATACGAGGCGAATGTAAAACCAGTATCCGTAAAAAATATCGCAATAAAAATCGTTCGTCAGAAAGATGATCGAGTATTAAATCTATCATGGGGAACATTTATTTCTCCAGTAAATCAAAGCATGGTAGGAACGTATGTAAATACAACTGAATGTGCACATCCGTTTAGGATAGAATCAAATAGTATGGTATGTACATTCACAGAATTTTCTGATGCGTTTGATGCATTTGGAAAAGCCTTTCGAAAAAATACTACGGTACTTTTCAACAAAGTAGCTGAAATACAGTTAACCGCTCCTAATTACCAGGTTGCATATGAAAAATACACAAAATTGCCAGAATATGCAGAAGCAAAAAGATTTGTTGAAAGGGAGTTTTTCTGGGATATAGGAAAGTATAGCATTGAAATCAAGACCGATTACAATTCCTCTTTTAACAAGCCGAAAGTGTTTCTTTATACTATCGTTGTGGGGGAAGCTGAACATGAGAATCTCGTTCAAAATATAGATGAGTCGCTACTTTCACCCTTAAAAAGTGCGTATGGTGTTAAATTGAATTATCACAGTCCTATTGTAGAATTGCAAGAAAGAAATTAAAAAACAAATGTATAATTATATTCCTCTTGAACAAGCAGCCGATATATTGGATTTATATCGAAAACCAGTTAATAGTAAAGAACGACTAAATCTTATTAAAGGAAAGCCTTTGGATGAACTTTTCCCATATTATGGTGCGACGGGGCAAGTTGGATGGATTGACTCCTTTTTAACGGATGGCGAATACATTCTTTTAGGTGAAGACGGTGCTCCGTTTCTTAATCCATACGCTGAAAAAGCATATATTATCCATGGAAAAACATGGGTTAATAACCATGCACACATTCTCCGTTCCAAAACGAACAACGAGTTCCTTTGTTATTATCTAAATTATTTCAACTATAAAAAATATGTCTCAGGAACAACTCGTCTAAAATTAACTCAAGCACAGATGAGAAAAATTCCTATTCCGAACATTCCTAGTGATGAACAATCCCGCATTGTTGCCCGCATTGAAGAACTTTTCTCGAAGCTTGACAAGGCTGTTGATACGCTCAAAACTACAAAAGAACAGTTAGAGGTGTATCGACAGGCTGTGCTGAAAGATGCTTTTCAAGAAACAGAAAACATTATACGTCTTGGAGATGCTATTGAAAAGCCACGCTACGGAACATCTAAAAAATGCGATTATTCATGTACAGCAAACTCTACTGCGGTCCTTCGAATACCTAATATTGATACGAAGAATGGAAGGGTTGATTCTTCTGATCTGAAATACGCAGAATTCAATGAGAAAGAACTTGAACAACTTAGTTTGAAAACCGGAGATATTTTAATTATTCGCTCTAACGGAAGCATTTCCCTTGTGGGGTCATCTGCCATTATTCGTAAATGTGATACAGATAAAACATATGCCGGATATTTGATGAGACTTCGTATTCTCAATAAAGAAAAACTCCTGCCCCAATATTTATTGTATTACTTGTCATCTCCTGATGCTAGACGCTATATTGAAAGTGTAGCTAAATCAACAAGTGGGGTCAATAATATCAATTCTCAAGAGATATCAAAACTTTGCGTTCCACTATCTTCTATTGAAAAGCAGGAAAAAACAGTTGCAGAGATTGAGATGAAACTATCTGTTTATCACGAAATTGAAAAATCAGTTGACACTGTTCTTGTACAGGCGGATGCAATGCGGCAGAGTATATTGAAACAGGCGTTTGAAGGGGCATTGTAAAAAGGCGTGAGTTTTATCATATAATAGCACATTCAAAATCCGATTAGAAAGAAGTCTTTGAAATGAGTTTTTTAACTGGTCTTGCCAAATTTTTTGAATTGCTAAACTCTAACAGTGGTGGTTTGACATTTCTTATTACAGTTGTTTATGTTATTGCTACCATCGCTATTTGTATAGCAAACATTCAATCAGCGAATGCTTCCAAGAAACAGCTGGAAGAAATGCAAAAACAATATGCAGAGGAAAACAGGCCACATATTGAGGTTGAATTTTTATTTGAACGACGGTCATTCTACGGATTACGCTTTATAAATCACGGAAAAACGACTGCGCAAAATGTTGAAATTCAATTAAGTGACGCTTTTATTGATAGTTTGGGAAGCACAAACTTTGCGGAGTTATTAAAAAAACAAAAAGGAAAAAAATGTGTTATCGGCGTTGACCAACACTATGACCTCCTCTTTGCAAATGATACCTATATTCAGCTTCCAAACAAAGTGCCTGCAACAGGAACCGTTTATTATGAGGATAATGGCGTAAATTATCAAAGTGAGTTCGATATTGATACGGAACACTATGCAACGATTTTCTCTTTTGAAAGCGATGAAGAAAAGCTTCTAAAAGAAATGAAAAATCAAACTGCTGAACTAAAACGAATGAAAGAAAGTATCCGGGCAATTGCCCAAAATACCAAACAATTTAATACAACTGAGGAATCCGAATGAGTGAACAATCTTCTAATATCGTCTCCAAAGTCTGGGGACTTTGCAATCCGCTGCGGGACGATGGCGTATCCTACGGCGATTATCTTGAGCAGCTTACCTACCTGATTTTCCTGAAAATGTCCGATGAATACTCCCGCCCGCCGTATAAGCGAGAAACCGGCATCCCAAAGGGATATTCGTGGGCAGATATGAACACCCTCAAGGGTGCGGAACTGGAAAACCAGTACCGTGCTACGCTGGAGCGGCTGGGCGAAGAAGGCGGCATCCTCGGACAAATCTTCAAGGGCGCTGTCAATAAAATCAGTAATGTCTCCATCCTGTACCGTGTGGTGCAGATGATAGACAAGGAAAAATGGGTCTCCATGTCCTCTGATGTGAAGGGCGAGATTTACGAAGGATTGCTGCAAAAGAATGCAGAGGACGTAAAAAGCGGCGCAGGACAGTATTTTACACCCCGCCCGCTCATCAAAGCAATGGTGGCCTGTCTGCGCCCGGAACCGAAAAAGACGATTGCTGACCCCTGCTGTGGAAGCGGCGGCTTTTTCCTTGCTGCACAGGCGTTCTTGGCTGAACCAAAGAACTATGCACTCGACCGCACAGAGAAAGAATTCCTGAAAAACGAAACGTTCTATGGAACTGAACTTGTGGTTGCTACCTTCAAACTCTGCCTGATGAATCTGTATCTGCACAATATCGGTGACCTGTACGGCAAAGTCCCCGTCATGCGTGGGGATGCGCTGCTGTCTGACCCGGGTTATCGTGTAGACTATGTATTGACGAACCCGCCGTTCGGTAAAAAATCCTCCATCACCTTCACCAATGAAGAAGAGGAGCAGGAAGAAGAGGATCTGGTCTACAACCGGCAGGATTTCTGGACGACCAGCTCGAATAAACAGCTCAACTTTATCCAGCATATCAATACGATTCTGAAGCCGACCGGAAAGGCGGCCGTTGTTGTACCGGATAACGTTCTATTCGAGGGTGGTGCAGGCGAGATCATCCGTAAAAAGCTATTGGACACCACGGATCTGCACACCATTCTCCGTCTGCCAACCGGCATTTTTTACAAGCCGGGTGTAAAGGCAAATGTGATTTTCTTCGATAAGCGTCCCGCCAGCCCAGAGCGTCAGACAAAGGAAGTCTGGATCTACGATTTTCGCACAAATGTTCACTTTACGCTTCGTCAGCATCCCATGACGGACGCTGACTTGCAGGATTTCATTCAATGCTATCATCCGGAAAACCGCCACGAACGCACAGAAACATGGTCACAGGAAAATCCAGAAGGCCGCTGGCGCAGATTCACGGTAGATGAAATTCTGGAACGTGATAAAACCAGTCTGGATATTTTCTGGCTGAAGGACAAGTCGCTTGCCGATTTGGACACTCTCCCTGCGCCGGACGAACTTGCCGCGGATATTATTGAAAATTTGCAGAGTGCTCTGGAAAGTTTTCAGGAATTGATGGGGCAACTGAAAAAGAACGATTGAACAGGATGTGAGCATAATCGAAAATTCTAAAATGAAACCGAAAAAGACTGCGGAAGAACTTGTTCAGATGCTCCATGATGAAAAAGGTATCCAATTTCATCTCATTTCAGAAGAACAGGCCGTAGAATGTTTTTCACAGAGAAACAATTATCTGCGCACAGCATCTTATCGAAAAAATTACCCCAAACATATTGCTGGCCCAAATGCAGGAAAATACATCCATCTTGAGTTTGCATATTTGACTGAGCTGTCTACACTGGATTTTTACCTAAGGGAGCTTCTTCTGCAAATGTGCATTGATGTAGAGCATGATTTGAAAGTTTCGCTTCTGCGTGAATTAGAAGAAAATACGAGTGAAGACGGCTATGCAATCGTCCGTGATTTTCTTGCACAATACCCGGAGATTTTGGCAGCTATCGAACGAAAAACAGACGCCTCCTTTACAGGCGAACTAATTGAAAAGTATTTTGCAGTATGTTCTGTTTTCCCGGCACAGAGTCCGCAGGCGTATCTATCAACACGTATTTATGACGTTGATTGTCCAATGTGGGTTCTGGAAGAACTGATTGGATTTGGCGAATTTTTGCGTATGTACCGTTTTTATGCAGAGCGAAATCCACAGTTTACACCACTGTTACACCAAAGAGTTTTGAATCCGGTCAAAAGTTTGCGCAATGCTTGCGCGCATAATAACTGTTTGCTCAATGCGCTGTCTCGCACGAGCACAACAAGGCCATCACCTGAGATCTCGGCCTTTATTGCATCACTCGACAATATCTCAGCTGGTGAACGCCGCAGTAAATTGACAAGCCGTCCGATGTTTGAAATTGTCTGCTTGCTATATGCTTATAACAAAATTGTTAGCCCTTCCGTCAAAAAACGTCGGATAAAGCAACTCACTGAATTCGTAAACGGTCGAATGCAAAGGCATATAGATTATTTTGAAGGTCCAGAAGGAAACAAATTGATAGCAACTTCTTTTGAATTTCTGAAAAAAGTTGTTGACAAGTTGAATTAGTTCACATATAATATCATTGATATTAAAAAGAGTAATCTTTTGTGCGAGTGCCGTCACTGACGTCGCTCGCATTTTCTTTTGTTTAAGACGCTGTGTGGAGTTCCGATACCGCCCCGCAACACACCCGATTCATTTTGCCGCTGTTTCACCCGACAAAATCATCGCTGCGCTGCATGGGCGGTATTTTCTTACAAATAGAACCTTTTGTAGTTGTGCAGTTCTCCGAAATTTGTTTTTAGTTGTTTACTGCACAACCTCAAAGTGTTATTCTTTTGCTTGAAAGAAGCAGGACGTAGTGTCCGCACTGCGCCTAGCTTTCTTCATACTGAACCTTGAATCTTACATAAGCCGTCTGAACGAGATACTGTGCCACGACCTCACACTTTCTGTGAGCGAGCCGGACAACGCCGCTGCAAAACAGGGGCAGGAACTTCGTTCGGTGTGAACGGTGACCCCCTTGCATGAGCAGCACCACCTCTACTTATTTTTTGCGTCTTAACAATTCGGAAACATTTGTCGAAAGTTGATTTTGAGCGCAGCGGTAGAGGGCAAGAACCGTCCCGTGGCCACAAACTTTCAATTCTTGAAAATGTTGTGCTCCACCGGGACTTCACTTCTGCAATGCGTCTGCATTTCCGAAGTGATCTTGTTGGGGCGTGCCTGCCCCAAACCCTGCTCATCATTCGTGCCTAGCGACACGAATGGAACGGCGTGTCGTGCTTTACATAACTTCACCGAGGAGTTATCGAACAGACAGGAGGTACAATGACCAAAACGAATGTTCAATCGACCCCTAGCAATTCCCAGCACCACGACACGCCGAACAACAAAACGCACGTCATCAAGTTCCGTGTGACAGCGGCGGAAAAAGCGTCACTGGAACTCACTTGCAAACTCCTGAATCTCTCCCTCTCCACTTTTATCCGTCGCGCCATCCACAACGTTAAGATCGAGAAAACGGTCATCGTTGCCGGCGGCGGCGAAGAGACCCTGACTGCCGTTTCCACCCTGCTTGCCCAGTGCAGCAGGGTGGGCGGCAATCTCAACCAACTCGCACGACACTTTAATTCCGGCGGTGCAGACACCGAGCAGCTCCGGGTGAAACTCCTTGACGAACTTGCAGACCTGACTGCATTCCGGCTCCATGCCGAGAAAGTTCTGGGTGAACTGTATGGCAACGCTCAAGCATATCGCCTCTAAGAACTCGGACTACACCGCCATCGAAGCGTACCTGATCTACCAGCACGATGCGTTCACCGGAAAGCAACTTCTGGACGACCATGGCAGACCAATGCTGCGGGAATCGTATCTGCTCGACACCCTTGAGTGCGGCGATTTTTCGTTTGCAACGGCCTGTCTGCTGGCAAACCGAAAGTACGGCAAGAACAACCAGCATGGTGATATCAAAAGCCACCAGTATATCATCAGCTTTGACCCAAGAGATGCAGCCGACAACGGCTTGACCATGGAAAAAGCGCAAGCCCTCGGTTTGCAGTTCTGCAAGGACAGCTTTCCCGGTCATCCTGCCATCGTCTGCACTCACCCGGATGGGCATAACCATTCGGGAAACATCCACGTCCACATCGTAATCGGCAGCATCCGAATGCGCGAGGTGGAACGCAAGCCCTATATGCAGAAGCCCCGTGACTGGCTAGAGGGCATGAAGCACTCCAGCACTGCCCAGACCATGCGGCACTTGCGTGTCGAGGTCATGGAGTTGTGCGAAGGTGCCGGACTATACCAGATTGACCTGCTCAACGTCTCGAAAGAGCGCGTAAGCGAAGCGGAGTATTGGGCGCGTAGGCGTGGCCAGTTGAAACTTGACCGTGAAAACGCAGCCCTGCTCGCAGCCGGACAGCAGCCTACACAAACGAAGTTTGAGACCGCAAAAGAAATTTTGCGGAAACAGATCACGGATGTGCTGGACAACGCAACGAACTTTGAAGATTTTTCGGACAGGCTCATGCAGCAGTATGGTATTGCCGTCAAGGAAAGCCGTGGGTGTCTGAGCTATCTGCCTGCTGGCAGAACGAAGTTTATCCGAGCGAAACATCTCGGTGACAAGTTCGACAAGGCAGAAGTGCTTGGCGCCTTGCAAGAAAATGCTGAGCGTAAACGCACCATTCAGCCCAAGTCTGACCACATCGGGAAACTGGTGGATATTCAGGCGAAGCTGAAACAGGGCAAGGGCATCGGCTACGAGCGTTGGGCGAAAAAACACAACCTCAAAGCCATGGCACAGACCTTGATTCTCCTAGAAGAAAAGGGCTTGACTGACGAGGACGCACTCGACCAGAGAATTACAGAGCTTGATACCAAGTTCCACGATTCGTTGGCGGTGGTGAAAGACCTCGAAGGTCGCATGAAAGCCAACAATGAGCTGCGCTATTATGTCGCAGCCTACGCCAGCACCAAGAGCGTTGCACAGCAGTTAAAAGCTGCAAAACGACCCGCAGCCTTTGAAGAACAGCACCGTGCAGAGCTGACAGCGCACCGGGCGGCAGCAGCCTATTTCAAGGCAAATGATATCAACAAGCTGCCCAGCCCGAAGAAACTGGAAGCCGAGTATGCGCAGCTGGCATCCGAAAAGGCAAAGTTCTACGAGCAGTACAAGGAAGCCAAGTCCGAACTGCTCAAGCTGAAAACCGCAAAGCAGAATGTTGCGTCCTTTTTCCGGGAGGAAGAACAGACGCAGCAGGAGAGATAAAGGAGTGTGCGTATGATCAATCTGAAAATCGATCCGGAGTTCCAGTCCCAGATTCCTCCTCTGACCGATGATGAATTTAAGCAGCTTGAAGAAAACATCCTCAAAGAGGGCAAGCTGATTTCTCCTTTGATCGTGTGGAACAACACCCTTGTTGACGGACACAATCGTTATGCCATCCTCCAGAAACACCCGGAGATTTATTTCTCCACCATACCGCTCCCGTTTGAAAGCAGAGAAGAAGTTCTCGCTTGGATTTGTAAGAACCAGTTGGGGCGGCGCAACCTCACGCCGGAGCAGAAGTACTACCTGATGGGCAAACAGTATGAAGCCGAAAAAGCCGCGCACGGCGGTGATCGCAGGAGCAGCGATGCAAAATCAAGTTCGCTAAATGCGAACTTGATTGACAGCACCAAAACCTGCGACCGAATCGCAGAAGAAAACGGAGTGAGCAAGGACACCGTTATCCGCGCCTCGAAGTATATGAAAGGCGTGGAGATCGCAGAAGAACTGATGCCGGGGCTAAAGCAGAGCATCCTGTCCGGACAGACGAAAGTGTCCAAAGCGGATATGCACCGCCTTGCCAGGACGGCCTACAATGACCGTGCACAAACTTTGCAGGATATTCTGCACCCGGAGCTGAAGGTGGAACCGACGCCTGACGCTGACGGTGTGATCCGCGTTCCGGGCAAAGCGCCTGTCATGCCATTCCGAAAGTTTGAATCGGTTTACGACAGCGATGCTTACCCGGAGGATGTACGGTACGAGTATGTGGCGTTGGAAGAACTCACTACTCGTTTCCGCATTTCGTTCAACTACCAGTTGGAGCAGATGCCCGATAATGCACAGCGTGATGTGATTCTGGAGATCATTCACAAGCATAAGGACTATCTTACTTCTCTGGAAGCCGCACTCGCAGATGTTAAAGACCAAACAGCATAACAACAGGCACATGGTATGCTGTTCACAGATGTCCAAAGGAGCGTGCGTTTGAACAAAAAGAAAAAGTCCACAAACACTTCCCCCTATCCCGATGAAGTCATCGACCGTCT
>ENA-OWOJ01000357-OWOJ01000357.1-gut-metagenome-genome-assembly--contig:-NODE-357-length-15330-cov-11.076444_pt1 | contig 15330 bp, 10 predicted proteins | sample MGYA00248246_ERZ651795 | MGnify/ENA primary metagenome ERZ651795 (study PRJEB26908, sample SAMEA4031706) | gut metagenome | biome: gut; feature: normal infant; material: stool | place: China | collected...
TTGTAAAACGTATTAACGCCGCGCGTGAGCTGCGAAATGATAATAAATGCGGTAGTGAATAATGCCAGGCATATGGCTGCCAGAGAAATCAGCACATGACCCGCGACGAAATACTCACTTTGCCCAGAACTTTCCAGCACAAAGCCACCTAACGCGATACAAATTAAGCCCATAATTAAAGGGATTAATTTGAAAAGCCACCCGATATATATGTTCACTTTAAACTCCTCAGGTATCCCTGCTAATATTGAAATGTGCATTAATGATAATTTCAGCCTGTTAATATAATGACGAGATATCATTAAAGACAAATGCATAGCATAACTATAGCGGGATTTACTTTGCAGAGCGCTACTTTTCAGCGTTCAAAAGGCCATGGTAAATAAATATTTATCCTAAGATTAATTCTTATTCTGTTGTTTTTTACAATTATCTTCCAGGGAGGGATTCTTTTTCATTATTTGGTAAAAGACCGGATAGTATCGGCGCTTAAAATCAGCGAACATATAAGTATTATTGTTTTATATCGTCGTAAATATGTCTTTCAGACATATGTCATTTATTTTGTTACTAACAAGTCAAAAATATTACGGGTTATTTATGAAAGTATTCCACAATATATTTAAGCACATCTCTTCAAACCATCAAGATAAGCATCCAGATAAAGTTAACAGTCATCAACACCATGGCAAGGTTGATAAAAAACATCGTTCAAAGATAGTTGAAATTGATAAGCTGGATAAACATTCGCAAATAGATAACGATTTTGGCCTGCATATCATCTATTTCCTGCAACATGGCTGCTGGAACGTAACTGAACATAGTCCTCAGATAGAAAAACTATGGTTTTACAATAGTGAGCCATCTATAGATATTAAAGAATATAATAGTTTCGCCGATAATACTACTGACACGTTTATCTTTACAATTATACCAGACAATAACCATGTGATAAAATTGTCGTCTCCCATTACCGTTACGATTGAGCGAAAGGACGGTTATTATTTTATTAATTTCTCCGGGGATAAATCTGACATAATTTATAAAGTTGGTGGGTTTTCTATCATAGAGAGAAATTTCTTTACTCTTCTTAGTGGTAATTTCAAACCTGACTGGCGTTGGGCTGTCTCTAAAGAGACGTTTACTAAGGAAAAGTTTGATAGCTATGTTGAATCTGTTTTTTCAAAAATAGACTTTTATAAACAGTGTGGTGTGATTAACCCAAAAAATCCCAACACGGCTTATTTTGGCGATACAGATGGAAGAGTGGGCGCTGTACTTTATGCATTGCTCGTTTCAGGGCATATAGGCATCAGGGGAGAGGGGTGGAGTTTATTATGTCAATTATTAAAACACGAAGACATGGCTTCATTCGCATATGAAAATAAAAAATTGAAAAAACTCTTCACTTTATTAGATACGAGAGACATGATCTTGAATGAGTTGCATCAACATGTTTTTTTAAAAGACGATGCGATTACCCCTTGTATCTTCCTTGGGGATCATACAGGCGATAGATTTAGTACTATTTTTGGTGATAAATATATCCTTACTTTGCTAAATTCTATGCGAAATATGGAGGGTAATAAAGATAGTCGTATAAATAAAAATGTCGTCGTTCTGGCTGGAAATCATGAAATCAATTTTAATGGTAACTATAGTGCACGACTAGCAAATCATAAACTCTCTTCCGGTGATACATATGACTTAATTAAAACGCTCGATGTTTGTAATTATGACTCAGAAACGAAAGTTTTAACCAGTCATCACGGAATAATAAGAAATGAAGAAAATGAATGTTATTGTCTAGGTGCTTTGCAGGTTCCATTTAATCAGATGAAAGACCCAATTGATCCTGAGGAATTAGCAAATATATTTAATAAAAAACATAAACAACACATGGATGATCGTCTTATCCATCTAATTAGAAGCAATGCTATAGCATCCACACCTGTATATGACAATTATTTTAATAACACTACTGCTTTCAGACCAAAACCTGAAGATATCTTCAAATGTGGACAGACGCTCAAAAAAAGCAAACAGAAATATGGCCATTATGGATTAGGGGTAGATCAGCATCAAAAAATTGATAATTATACCATGGGGCTAAATTCCTGGAAGATAGCACCTAACGAACGTGGTGATAAAAAAGGTGTCCCAGGGCTTAGTTGTTTTCAATCTCATTAAAACTCCATGAATACGGTGGTATATCTTTTTAATCCTGCCAGTATTTCATAGTTTTTCTTAATCGATTGTAGAGGCATGTTCTGATGACGCCTCTACAATCTTTAGGGACTTTCTCTACTATGAGATAAGAAATTTCATATTATGCTTTAAGGCTGAATGATTTGTGCAAAATATAATTATTTTTCCATCGAACATGAGGTGTTTGTCATAAGATTAAATGATAACTATGTATTCCTCGCGGTGAATTGTATGAGGTAAAAGATGAAAATTGGAACTGTGGCAGGTACTAACGACAGTATAACGACTATCGCAACAAATGATATGGTGCAAGAGCATGTTACTAACTTCACTAAAGAACTGTTTGGGTATATTGCAAATGGTATAGGTGATGATATATCAAGTATTGCCAGGACAATGCTCGGTGAAGTTGTGGAAAAAATTGATGATTGGCAAATAGAACGTTTCCAACAATCTTTTCAAGATGACAAAATTTCATTTACCATAGAAACGAATCATTCAGAAAAATATAGTATGCTATCGGGCATGCGTGCCCATATTCTACGTAGGAATAATAGTTATCAGTTTATTGTGACAATTAATAGTAAAAATTACGGTTGCCCTCTTGATGATACCGATATTAATTGGTGCAGCATTGTTTATTTACTTAATAATATGACAGTAAATGATAATGCTAATGATGTTGCAGTTACTGAGTCGTACAAACCCATCTGGAGCTGGAAAATATCGCAATACAATGTATCTGATATTAAATTCGAAACAATAATAAAACCCCAGTTCGCTGACAGAATCTATTTCTCCAATTGTTCACCCGTTGATCCCACAAGTACCAGACCAACCTATTTTGGTGATACCGATGGCTCAGTCGGTGCAGTTTTGTACGCGCTTTTCGCAACGGGACATTTGGGAATTATGGCTGAAGGAGTAAATTTTCTTAGCCAGTTGCTTAATATAGAAGATGAAGTTCTCAACGTTTTATTAAGGGAAAAAACTAATGAGGAACTAGACATTAATGTTAATACAATAATCAGTATTCTGAACAGAAGAGATGTGGTTTTAGAAAGTCTTCAGCCATATTTAGTTATTAATCAGGGCGCAGTGACGCCATGTACGTTTCTGGGTGACCAAACCGGCGATCGATTTAGTAATATCTGTGGCGATCAATTTATCATCGATTTGTTAAAACGCATAATGAGTATTAATAAAAATGTTCATGTATTAGCTGGTAATCATGAAACGAATTGCAATGGTAACTATATGCAGAACTTCACGCGTATGAAACCACTTGATGAGGATACCTACGCTGGGATAAAAGATTATCCTGTATGTTTCTATGACCCCAAATACAAAATAATGGCAAATCATCATGGGATAACTTTTGATGATCAGCGAAAACGTTACATTATAGGACCGATAACAGTCTCTATTGATGAAATGACCAATGCTCTCGATCCGGTCGAATTAGCGGCAATTATTAATAAGAAGCATCATGCCATCATTAATGGTAAAAAGTTTAAAACTAGCCGGGCTATCTCTTGTCGATCCTTTAATCGTTATTTTTCTGTTTCGACAGATTACAGGCCTAAACTTGAAGCACTATTAGCATGCTCACAAATGTTAGGTATAAATCAAGTTGTTGCACATAACGGAAATGGTGGGAGAGAACGCATAGGTGAAACGGGGACAGTTTTAGGTCTTAACGCCCGTGACAGTAAACATGCTGGAAGAATGTTCAGCATGCATAATTGCCAAATTAACCCTGGTGCAGGGCCTGAGATAACCACTCCCTGGAAGTCTTACCAGCATGAAAAAAACAAAAATGGACTTATGCCTTTGATTAGAAGGCGCACTATGTTACAGCTCTGAACCATAGACAACATGAATATTAATGTTACTATCTGGTTGAGACTGTTGATAAAACGTAATAAGGAATGCTCTGTTCCTGCAACTGAACAGGCGTGAAACGCTATCCAACAGGATGGATACCGTTTTGTCAGCCAGTTTTATAGATCACACTTATGAGTATGCGTGTTTCATTTACGGCCAGGAATGCTGATGATGACAACATTACTACCCGTTTTCACTAAGCCTTCCACGTTGGCGCTCAATGCTCTGCGCGCTGGTCGTATTTGCCGTTTCCTTCTTATCCCGGATGGAAGAATCCGCTGAACGTCGTTCGGCGGCAGTTGTAACACGCGTCGTTTGATTACAGGGATTATGGCGGGTCGATTATGGATAAGAGTAAGCGCCATCTGGCGTGGTGGGTTGTCGGGTTACTGGCGGTGGCCGCTATCGTGGCGTGGTGGCTGTTGCGCCCAGCGGGTGTGCCGGAAGGCTTTGCCGTCAGCAATGGGCGCATTGAAGCGACGGAAGTGGATATCGCCAGCAAAATTGCCGGGCGTATCGACACCATTCTGGTGAAAGAAGGCCAGTTTGTTCGCGAAGGTGAAGTGCTGGCGAAGATGGATACTCGCGTGTTGCAGGAACAGCGACTGGAAGCCATCGCGCAAATCAAAGAGGCACAAAGCGCCATTGCCGCCGCGCAGGCTTTGCTGGAGCAACGCCAAAGCGAAACTCGTGCCGCACAGTCGCTGGTTAATCAACGCCAGGCAGAACTGGACTCCGTAGCAAAACGTCATACGCGTTCCCGTTCACTGGCCCAACGAGGGGCTATTTCTGCGCAACAGCTGGATGACGACCGCGCCGCCGCTGAGAGCGCCAGAGCGGCGCTGGAATCGGCAAAAGCTCAGGTTTCGGCTTCTAAAGCGGCTATAGAAGCGGCCCGTACCAATATCATTCAGGCGCAAACTCGCGTCGAAGCCGCACAAGCCACTGAACGGCGCATTGCCGCAGATATCGATGACAGCGAACTGAAAGCCCCGCGTGACGGACGCGTGCAGTATCGGGTTGCCGAGCCAGGCGAAGTGCTGGCGGCAGGCGGTCGGGTGCTGAATATGGTCGATCTCAGCGACGTCTATATGACTTTCTTCCTGCCAACCGAACAGGCGGGCACGCTAAAACTGGGCGGTGAAGCCCGGCTGATCCTCGATGCCGCGCCAGATCTGCGTATTCCGGCAACCATCAGTTTTGTCGCCAGCGTCGCCCAGTTCACGCCAAAAACCGTCGAAACCAGCGATGAGCGGCTGAAACTGATGTTCCGCGTCAAAGCGCGTATCCCACCGGAATTACTCCAGCAGCATCTGGAATATGTCAAAACCGGTTTGCCGGGCGTAGCGTGGGTGCGGGTGAATGAAGAACTTCCGTGGCCTGACGACCTGGTGGTGAGGTTGCCGCAATGACGCATCTGGAACTGGTTCCCGTCCCGCCTGTCGCGCAACTGGCGGGCGTGAGCCAGCATTATGGAAAAACCGTTGCGCTGAACAATATCACTCTCGATATTCCGACCCGCTGCATGGTTGGGCTGATTGGTCCGGATGGCGTCGGGAAGTCGAGTTTATTGTCATTGATTTCCGGTGCTCGTGTCATTGAGCAGGGCAATGTGATCGTGCTGGGCGGCGATATGCGCGACCCGAAGCATCGACGCGACGTTTGCCCGCGCATCGCCTGGATGCCGCAGGGGCTGGGTAAAAACCTCTACCACACCTTGTCGGTGTATGAAAACGTCGATTTTTTCGCCCGCCTGTTCGGTCACGACAAAGCGGAGCGAGAAGTGCGAATTAATGAGCTGCTGACCAGCACCGGGTTAGCACCGTTTCGTGATCGTCCGGCAGGGAAACTCTCCGGCGGGATGAAGCAAAAACTGGGGCTGTGCTGTGCGTTAATCCACGACCCGGAACTGTTGATTCTTGATGAGCCAACAACGGGGGTTGACCCGCTCTCCCGCGCCCAGTTCTGGGATCTGATCGACAGTATTCGCCAGCGGCAGAGCAATATGAGCGTGCTGGTCGCCACCGCCTACATGGAAGAGGCCGAACGCTTCGACTGGCTGGTAGCGATGAATGCCGGAGAAGTGCTGGCAACCGGCAGCGCCGAAGAGCTGCGGCAGCAAACGCAAAGCGCCACGCTGGAAGAAGCATTTATAAATCTGTTACCGCAAGCGCAACGCCAGGCGCATCAGGCGGTAGTGATCCCACCATATCAACCTGAAAACGCAGAGATTGCCATCGAAGCGCGCGATCTGACCATGCGTTTTGGTTCCTTCGTTGCCGTTGATCACGTCAATTTCCGCATTCCACGCGGGGAGATTTTTGGTTTTCTTGGTTCGAACGGCTGCGGTAAATCCACCACCATGAAAATGCTTACCGGATTGCTGCCCGCCAGCGAAGGTGAGGCGTGGCTGTTCGGGCAACCGGTTGATCCAAAAGATATCGATACTCGCCGTCGGGTAGGCTATATGTCGCAGGCGTTTTCGCTCTATAACGAACTCACCGTGCGGCAAAACCTTGAGTTACATGCCCGTTTGTTTCACATCCCGGAAGCGGAAATTCCCGCGCGAGTGGCTGAAATGAGCGAGCGTTTTAAGCTCAACGACGTTGAAGATGTTCTGCCGGAGTCATTACCGCTCGGCATTCGCCAGCGGCTTTCGCTGGCGGTGGCGGTGATTCATCGCCCGGAGATGTTAATCCTCGATGAGCCTACTTCTGGTGTCGATCCGGTGGCGAGGGATATGTTCTGGCAGTTGATGGTCGATCTCTCGCGTCAGGACAAAGTGACTATCTTCATCTCCACCCACTTTATGAACGAAGCGGAACGTTGCGACCGTATCTCACTGATGCACGCCGGAAAAGTGCTCGCCAGCGGTACACCGCAGGAGTTGGTTGAGAAACGCGGAGCCGCCAGTCTGGAAGAGGCATTTATCGCCTATTTGCAGGAAGCGGCAGGGCAGAGCAGCGAAGCCGAAGCGCCGCCCGTGGTACACGACGCCACCCACGCGCCGCGTCAGGGATTTAGTCTGCGCCGTCTGTTTAGCTACAGCCGTCGCGAAGCACTGGAACTGCGACGCGATCCGGTACGTTCGACGCTGGCGCTGATGGGAACGGTGATCCTGATGCTGATAATGGGTTACGGCATCAGTATGGATGTGGAAAACCTGCGCTTTGCGGTGCTTGACCGCGACCAGACCGTCAGTAGCCAGGCGTGGACGCTCAATCTCTCCGGTTCCCGTTACTTTATCGAACAACCACCGCTCACCAGTTATGACGAACTGGATCGCCGGATGCGTGCGGGCGATATCACGGTGGCGATTGAGATCCCACCCAATTTCGGGCGCGATATCGCGCGTGGTACGCCTGTGGAACTCGGTGTCTGGATCGACGGTGCGATGCCCAGTCGTGCCGAAACGGTAAAAGGTTACGTGCAGGCTATGCACCAGAGCTGGCTACAGGATGTGGCGAGCCGACAATCCACACCCTCCAGCCAAAGCGGGCTGATGAACATTGAGACGCGCTATCGCTATAACCCGGACGTAAAAAGCCTGCCAGCGATTGTTCCGGCGGTGATCCCGCTTCTGCTGATGATGATCCCGTCAATGCTAAGCGCCCTTAGCGTGGTGCGGGAAAAAGAGTTGGGGTCGATTATCAACCTTTACGTGACTCCCACCACCCGTAGCGAATTTTTGCTTGGCAAACAGCTACCGTACATCGCGCTGGGGATGCTGAACTTTTTCCTGCTCTGCGGCCTGTCGGTGTTTGTGTTTGGCGTACCGCATAAAGGCAGTTTCCTGACGCTCACCCTGGCGGCGCTGCTGTATATCATCATCGCCACCGGAATGGGGCTGCTGATCTCCACCTTTATGAAAAGCCAGATTGCCGCTATTTTCGGTACGGCGATTATCACGTTGATCCCGGCGACACAGTTTTCCGGGATGATTGATCCGGTAGCTTCGCTGGAAGGTCCAGGACGCTGGATCGGCGAGGTTTACCCGACCAGTCATTTTCTGACTATTGCCCGCGGGACGTTCTCGAAGGCGCTGGATTTGACTGATTTGTGGCAACTTTTTATCCCGTTGCTGATAGCCATCCCGCTGGTGATGGGCTTAAGCATCCTGCTGCTGAAAAAACAGGAGGGATGATGCGCCATTTACGCAATATTTTTAATCTGGGTATCAAAGAGTTGCGCAGTTTGCTCGGTGATAAAGCGATGCTGACGCTGATTGTCTTCTCGTTTACGGTGTCGGTGTATTCGTCAGCGACCGTTACGCCAGGATCGTTGAACCTCGCGCCGATCGCCATTGCCGATATGGATCAATCGCAGTTATCGAACAGGATCGTTAACAGCTTCTATCGCCCGTGGTTTTTGCCACCGGAGATGATCACCGCCGATGAGATGGATGCCGGGCTGGACGCCGGACGCTATACCTTCGCGATAAATATTCCGCCTAATTTTCAGCGTGATGTCCTCGCCGGACGCCAGCCAGATATTCAGGTGAACGTCGATGCCACGCGCATGAGCCAGGCATTTACCGGCAATGGGTATATCCAGAATATTATCAACGGTGAAGTGAACAGCTTTGTCGCGCGCTACCGTGATAATAGCGAACCGTTGGTATCGCTGGAAACCCGGATGCGCTTTAACCCGAACCTCGATCCCGCGTGGTTTGGCGGGGTGATGGCGATCATCAACAACATTACTATGCTGGCGATTGTATTGACCGGATCGGCGCTGATCCGCGAGCGTGAACACGGCACGGTGGAACACTTACTGGTGATGCCGATAACGCCGTTTGAGATCATGATGGCGAAGATCTGGTCGATGGGGCTGGTGGTGCTGGTGGTATCGGGATTATCGCTGGTGCTGATGGTAAAAGGCGTGCTGGGCGTACCGATTGAAGGCTCGATCCCGCTGTTTATGCTGGGCGTGGCGCTCAGTCTGTTTGCCACCACGTCAATCGGCATTTTTATGGGGACGATAGCGCGTTCAATGCCGCAACTGGGGCTGCTGGTGATTCTGGTGCTGCTGCCGCTGCAAATGCTTTCCGGTGGATCCACGCCGCGCGAAAGTATGCCGCAGATGGTGCAGGACATTATGCTGACCATGCCGACGACACACTTTGTCAGCCTCGCGCAGGCCATTCTCTACCGTGGTGCCGGATTCGAAATCGTCTGGCCGCAGTTCCTGACGCTGATGGCAATTGGCGGCGCATTTTTCACTATCGCGCTGCTGCGATTCAGGAAGACGATTGGGACAATGGCGTAATTACAGTTGCCCGATGCGTAAGCTTATAGGGTCTACGCATCGGTACAATTTATTGAATTGTAGTTGTTTTACGCCGCATCCGGCGAAGATTTACTTAACCAACCGATGCCCCTCATTCATCATCAGGATTTTGCTATACACATCTTCCTCGACGGCGTTTTTTGCTGATGCCATCACTCGTGCCAGATTCGCCTCGTTGTGATTATTCACATACGCTTTGCCGACGGCGGTGATAAACGCTTTGCGCAGATCGCTGGCGATATTTACTTTAGCGACGCGATAATTAACAAAGCTGCGTAATATTTCCGGGGCGATACCGGAGCCGCCGTGAATAACCAGCGGCACCGGGCAGACTTCGGCAATGCGCTTCAGCAGGGGGATATCGATACGCGGTATATCGTCCAGGCCATGAACGTTGCCAATAGAAACTGCCAGCATGTCGCAACCGGTGCGCTCGACAAAGGTCTTCACCTTTTCCGGTTCCGTTTTGCAATCGGCTTCGCTGACGTGATCATCTTCTTTGCCGAGAATCGCCCCCAGCTCCGCTTCAACCGGTACGCCATAGGATTTACAGAAATCGACAGCTTCCTGGGTGAAAGCGATATTCTCTTCAAAAGATAATGCGGCACCGTCAATCATGACCGAGGTAAAGCCCGCGCGCACCGCCTGTTTAACATCCTCCTGAGTTTTCCCGTGATCCAGATGAAGACTGACCGGAACATCCATTTTATCGGCGTGACGTTTCACGATTTCATAAATGTAATCGTATCCCGAGAGTTGTGCATTGGTGGGCGCAATCTGAATGAAGTTGGGTAATCCTGAACGCTCAATGGCGTTTAAAATTGAAATCGTCGTCTCCAGATTGGTGGTATTAAACGCGCCCGCTAATACCCGTTTTTCCTGAATGCGGTCGAGCAGTATCCGTCCATTAACTAATGGCATTTGAAAACCTCATCTTTTAATATCAGTTAATTATTCAGCTTCACCGAAGCGGTCACGAAATAAGGCAGTGAGAGTTTGTATTGCCTCATTTTCATCATCGCCTTCGCAGCGTATTTCCACCGTTTTGCCGCCTTTTATTCCGGCGCGCATAATATTCATCATGCTGGTGGCATTAATATCATTACCCTCATAATGCAGCGTCACTTTACAGCTAAACTTTTTGGCGGCTTTCACCAGACACGCCGCCGGACGTGCATGCAGGCCAGTACTGTTTCTGACCTCCACGGTTTTACTCAACATAGTGCTCCTCCCGATGGTGTAATGGCATCACGCCTTCTTGCTGTAATTTCAACTGATACCAGCTTTTCCATTTGTGCTGATAACGCTGTAATTGATGGTATCTCGCCCGATTCGGTAACAAACGTTGGGCTATGGTAACTTGCGGCGGTGGAATATCCGGTGCGGCAGTTAATAATGCTCCGACAGAAACCGCCTCGTTAAATGCAATTGCTTCAACCGGACGCTGTAAAATATCCGCTTTTAATTGCAGCCAAAGGGGATTTTGGGTTGCCGGACCTATCACTTTTAACGCGCTGGTGCCAGGCACATTAAAACAGGCGAAGCAGTTGGCAAATTCCATGGTTAATCCCAGTGAGACGCTGGCAATTAACATGTCGATATTTAACGTATCGCCAAGCCCATAAAATAATCCACGAGTATGGCGATTTTTATAGGGCGAACCCGAACCGCGAAGATGTGGAATAAAGAGGGGAATGTCATCGAGCGACCAGTTCCCCGCCAGGTAATCCGCATGTCCGCGAGTAAGTGATGCGGCGATCTCCTCATCGGTTAGCCGGAACGTGTTACGCAGCCACTCCAGAGCGAAACCGCCCACGGGCAGCGACGCAAACAGGGTGAACTGGTTTGCAAGCGAATAACAGCCGTTTGCCAGCTTGTCACGTTTGGCCTGTTCATCCAGCGTCGGTTGTGTATCCAGTTGCAGAATACCTTCTGTGGTCCCCGTCGAGTTAAGGATATCGCCCGGCATCATCTGCAACGCTCGCGCACCCACCATATGGTCATGTCCGGCCAGCGTCACGCTGACCGGTTGCGAGAACCCAAGCGTTTTGCAGAGCGACTCGCTGACCCATCCGGCGTGTTCGCCTGGCTGCACCAATGGCGCAAATGCTGAACAGGGAACGTGTAACAACGCCGCCGCTTTCACTGACCATGCGCCTTTGCGCACGTCCAGACACAGCGTGCGGCTGGCTAAGGTGATATCCGTGCGCTGTTCGCCGGTCAGCCGCCAGAGCAGTACTTCCGGCGCATGTAGCCAACGCAGGCCGCGGCGATTACGCAGTGGGTAATGTTCCAGCAACCAACGCATTTTGAAGGCAGAGTAATTGCTGTGCAGCGGTAACCCGCAAATGTCATAAAGTGCCGCACTGTCTGCCTCGCTAAGTGTAGCCAGATACTCTTCACCGCGACGGTCATACCATGCCAGCATTGGCGTCAGGATCTCGCCATGCTCGTCAAGGAACACGCCTGACTCGCCAAAACTGGCAATGCTTATCCGCCTGACTGGCAGCGGCGAAGCGGCGTTCAGTTGCGCTATCGCCTGGCGGACCTCCTGCCAGAGGGCGTCGATATCGAAATCGACATTGCCCTGTGGGGAGATCTGTTTTGCCGTCACGAATTTATGCGCGCCCAACGTCGTTGCGTCCAGGCAGGAAAAGCAGGTGACTTTGCAATTGGTGGTGCCAATATCGATAACGATAGCTGCGCTGTTATCAGGCATAAACCGTGCTCCGCGTCATTCGGAAAATACCATACAGTACCAGGGCAATAACCGGCACCAGACCAATGGCGATGAGATTGCCGTTGAAGATTTCCAGCAGCCAGAAGCGGAACGGGTTACCGCCATCAAGGAAACTGGAGACCTGGCCGCTGGAGCCTTCGGCAAATTTGAAATTAACGTCTTTCGCCATTCCGGTAATAAACGGCGCGATTTTAGTCGCAATCCACAGATCGGCAATAATCACCGGAATCGCCGCCAGAACGGTGCGGAAAATGTTGCCACGGCTGGCTAAAGCAATCATCGACGCCATTACCGCCAGGTTGGCAAGGTCGCCAAGCGGCAGGACTTCATTACCCGGAAGGACAAACGCGATAAAGACCGAGATTGGCGTCAGCAGCAGGGCGGTGGAGATAATCGCTGGGTTACCTACGGCAACGGCGATATCCAGGCCGATATAGAGATCGTCACGGTCAGGGTATTTGGCATTGAGATACTTTTTAATGGCTTCAGACAGCGGTAATAAACCTTCCATCAGAATGCGAACCATGCGTGGCAGGATGAACATCACACCGCCAATGCTGATGCCAAGCAGCAAGACTTTTTTGAAATCGTATCCGGCAATTACGCCGAGCAGAATGCCCAGAATAGTACCAACCATCATCGGTTCGCCGAATATGCCAAACTTTTTCTGTACGGTTTCCGGATCGATATGAATACGATTGAGGCCGGGGATATGGTCGATGATTTTGTCGACCAACAGACCGACCGGAAAGAACACCACCGAAGAGAGCGTCGGCAAAGAGATCCCTTCCAGGCCAAAGTATTTTTGTACCAGTGGCGCAGACCAGTCGGCGAGTTTAAGTACTACCACCGCAGCAATCGCCGCTGCCAGCAAACCAAAGAACAGGCTGCCGGTGCTGTAATAAACCAGCGTACCGGCAAGGGCAAAATGCCAGTAGTTCCACATATCTACGTCAACGGTGCGGGTTTTATTTAACGCCAGCATCGCCACGTTAATCAGAATAGTCAGGGGAATAACAAACGGGGCAATTGGCGAACCCCATGTAATAGCGGAAAGCGGCGGCCAGCCTAAATCCACCACCGGTAAATTAATTCCGGTGCGTTCAACCATCGCCTGGGCCGCTGGCCCGACATTGCTGGTAAGAATATCGAAAATGGCATAAATACCGACAAAACCAATGCCGACCGTTAATGACGAACGTAAGGCTTTAGCGGGTTTTACTTTAAAAAAGAGAGCAAGAATAAATAACACCAACGGCAACATTACCGTGGGACCAAATCCCAATATATATTGCACAATATTATAGAGGGTATGCGCGATATCGTTCATAATAAACCTCTTTTTCAGGCGAGAGCGCACCTCGCGTTAGCGCCTGATGGAGTGGGTTGAAATTAATTATTATTAATTACTTTTTAAGGATCGAAACAATTTGCGCCAGTACTTTCTCTTCGCCAATACCGGTAATAATCGGCAAGCCGTTAACCACCGGGACGTCGAGTTCATAAGGCACTTTAGTCGTTGAGACTACCAGTGCTACGCCGTCAGTATTTCCAGGTAAAGAGGCAACGTTGGTTTGGGAATAATTGACGTTAAGACCGTGCTCTTTACAATATTCCATGACTTTTTCTGTTACCGCCGTGGATGTGGCAATACCCGTGGCGCAGACAAATAAAATGGTTTGACTCATATTTCACCTCGTTCTTTCATTTTGTTTAAGATTACTGTGTGTATTTCTGTTGTTTCCATCGTAAGTAGGGCGCGCATAAAGGGCGTATCCTGAATCATCTCCATAATCCAGCCCAGGGCATTTAATTGTTTATTACTTTCGCTTAAGGCGAGCAAAAAAATCACCCTGACAGGTACGGGATCAGGATCGCCGCCCATATCGGCAAACTCTACCGGTTCCGGCAGGATGCCGACGGCAATTGCATTGTGCCTGACATATTTATGGTCCGTGTGCGGAATGGCGACGCACGGTGGTTCGGTAGGCAGCCCCGTTGGGTACGTCGCCTCACGTTTCAGTACGTGATCGGCAAAATCAGGGACCACCAGCTCAGCAGCAACCAACGGTTGCGCTAACTGACGGATGATCTGTTCAACGCTTAACCCTGCCGGAAGTCGTTGAATATAATTTTCCTGAAACTGTATGCCTTGCATTTTATTCCTCATAAAAAAGTGTATTTAACTCACTTCCCGCCGTTGCAGCACGGTGCCCAGATAATATTTATTTCCTTTTAACCAGACGTTGCCAAACTCAACGGGTAACTCTCGGGAGAAAAAGACTAACTGCTCCAGATGCAAAACGGGTGCATCTTCACTGATATCTAAAAAATGACCGCGTTCATTACCAATTAATCGCGCGGCATAGCGACTTTCCGAGTAACGAATTTTTCTTTGCGACAAACTTTCTATTGTTGGAAATAAATTGTGTTGATTAAAATCGATTTCCACGATGCCGGGGCATAGTTCAATATTGATACGGTTCTCTATCAGCATCGCTTTTTCATCACCAATTGAACGTAAACGCTCAAGGTAAAGAATATCCTGACCGGGCGTTATTCTTAATTTCTCTGCCACATAACGATTAGCCGGTTCAATCCGTGACGTAATAACTTCAGTGGTAAAGTGTATTTTCTGGCTTTCCAGCGATTCCGCGAATGACAATAATCCTTCACCTAACGGATATGCCACGTTCTCTTTTTTGACAAATGTTCCCTTCCCCTGGACCTGAATCAACACGCCTTCTTTTACCAGTTGGGCGATCGCTTTTTTAACGGTTCCCCGACTCACTTCCAGCATATCCATAATCTGGTATTCCGAAGGAATGCGATCGTCTTCCACCAGATCTCCGGTATAAATACTTTCTCTTATCCACTCCACCACTTGTTGATAGAGCGGTATTTGTGACGACTTACTTAATGATTTCATGGCGCGCACCTGAACATTTACAGTTGTCTATGGACAATCATGGACAACTTCAAGCGTATAGTAGGTGAACGGGAGAAAAAGAGGATCGAAGCGTCTCACATTTTGAGGGACCAAATCGTGATCAAAAAAATGTGACGTGAGTCGATATTTGGCAGGAATTTACTGCGCCGTCAGGAAATAACGGCGCGTGGGTAGGTGTTAATCTTCCTTCGGCAAGCACTGCAAATGCCCGTGCCGCACGCCGCGCTGGGCGATAACGTCATCGGCAAAATGCTGC
>ENA-OWOJ01000365-OWOJ01000365.1-gut-metagenome-genome-assembly--contig:-NODE-365-length-14651-cov-28.560176_pt1 | contig 14651 bp, 11 predicted proteins | sample MGYA00248246_ERZ651795 | MGnify/ENA primary metagenome ERZ651795 (study PRJEB26908, sample SAMEA4031706) | gut metagenome | biome: gut; feature: normal infant; material: stool | place: China | collected...
CCCCCCCCCCCCCCCCCCCCCCCCCCCCCCCCCCCCCCCCCCCCCCCCCCCCCCCCCCCCCCCCCCCCCCCCCCCAAAATAAAAGAAGGAAAAACCACGAAACAGGAGGTAAAAATTATGCGGTTACGGAAAACAATGAAGCGCACGGCGGCAGCTGTGCTGGCGCTCAGCATGGCGGTGTCAGCTGCGGCGCTACCGGCATCGGCCGGTTTCAACATCGATATGTCTAAGGTGGATGGCGATGTTGAGATCACACAGGTAGACGATAACGGCAGCGCAAAAGTGACCATCAAGGTTGGCGGCGTTGAGAAGACGAACGATTTCAGCGACGGAAAAGAGGGTAATGATGTCACCATCACCGGCGACAACACCAAGCCCACGGCCACCGAAAGCCTGAACGCAGAGGATGAGAACACTTCCGAGGTTGAAAAGTCCGGCGAAAACGCCTCCGAGGTTGAAAAGTCCGGCGAGACCAAGACCGAGGGCGAGGGGAAGACCCAGAACTCTGCCGCCGAGAACAAGGAGCAGGCCGAAGAGCCCACCTCTCAGGAGCTGCTGGCCCCGGAGGATGAGGAGAAGAAGGACGAGCAGAAGTCCGCCGACTCTCAGGAGCCGGAGCAGGACAAACAGACCGAAAAGACCTTCAATCAGGTAATTGAGTACGGCCAGTATGACCCCGAGGCCCAGAAGGAGGCCGCCAAGCCTGCCGCCAAGCCTGCTGCGGAGCAGGAGACCGGGGAGAAAAAGCCCGCTGAGGAGAAGACCTACGAGGCCACCAACGCCCCCACCTCCCTTACCGAAAAGGCGCAGGCTGCCGCCAACAATGTGGTGAAGATCATCAATAATTCTGCCAATGCTCTGAAGGTCATCCTCCGTGACCTGAAGGTGGATGCAGGGGATACAAACAAGAGCGCTGTGACCGTTTCCGGCACCGGCAATGTGACGCTAGAGCTGGACGGTAAGAATGAGCTGACCGGTGGAACGGGGACGGTACAGAATGAATATTACGCTACCCGTGCAAGAGCAGGTCTCAAAAGCGAAATGGGTAAAACGACCATTACGGACGATGGCAACGATGGTACGTTGATCGCCACAGGCGGAACAATCGTGGTAGATGACTCTTATGCGGGCACATCGGGTACTATAGTAGCAGGATTAGGTATTGATGGAGCCGTGATCGCAGGCGGTACAATCGTTGCAAAGGGCGGCGATGTGGTGTTTGAATCCAGTGCAAGCGGAAATGCGCCCTATTTTGCAGCAGGCTCGGGAATTTTGACGACTGAGATCTCCGGAGGCATCGTTGAGGCGACCGGAGGCAGTGCCATCGGGGACGGAACTTTAGGTGGTCTTCTGGAAGCTGGCTACGGAGTCGGCGGCGATGATTTTATTAATGTGAGCGGGGTTAAGACTGCAATCACTGGCGGAACGGTAAAAGCCACCGGCGGAAATGGCAAAAGTTTAGGTGGATTTGGTCTCCGCTTGTCTTCAATGAGCATAAGCGGCGGCACTGTGATAGCACAGGGCGGAACCGGAGAGACCGGCGGTAGCGGTGTGCAAAGTGCGACGATCTCCGGCGGCACTGTTGTGGCTGTTGGTGGTGCGGGAAGCAAAACCGGCGGCGATGGTTTTAATAAAAATGGCACAGTGAAGGTTACTGGCGGCAGTGTGACCGCTCAGGGCGGCAAGGGCAATAACAAAAATGGCGCTGCCGTTGGGAATGATAAGAATGTTATCGGCACTGTAAATAAGGTGGAATCGGGCCATGTGCATGAATACGCCGATAGCCAAACTGTGAAGGAGGCCACCTGCACCAGCGAGGGCTACAAGCTGAAGAAGTGTAGCAAGTGTGGCGCAGAAGAAATGGAGCGTATTGGCAAAAAAGACCATACCTGGGTGCAGAGTAAGCACCAGGACGCAACCTGTGTCGAAGACGGATACACCGAGTATAAGTGCTCTGCCTGCGGCGAGACGAAGCGTGACAACATAATATCTGCTACCGGTGAACACCACTTTACCGTAGTTAAAGAGGTGGTCGCCCCCACCTACACCTCCGAGGGCTACACCATCTACAAGTGCGAGACTTGTGATGAGACCGAGAAGCGGGACGTTGTGCCTATGCTGGTACCCGAGAGCAACGGCGGCTCCTCCGCTGTCACCCTGACCGTTACCGGGGCAGGGGCCTACGAGACCTCCATGGCCGAGGGCCGGTATGTTGTGGCAGTGCCTGCTGAGGCTGCGGTGCTTTCCGGCTGCCTGAGCAACCTGAAGGAGCTGAAGGCGCAGGGCGTGAACACCCTCGTGTTCCGCACCCAGCTCCGTGAGACCGCCCTGAACATCGACAGCATGCTGTCTCTGGGCGTGGACGACACCCTCTTTGCCCTCACCCACTCCGGTGAGAGCGCAGAGCTGACGGTGGGCGGCTTTGCACACAACGAGCTGCTCCACTAAATAACCAACCTCCCAAGGCGGAGAGCTTCCGCATCTCCCCGCTTTGTACGAAAAGCCCCCGGCACGTTCCGCAGCGTGCCGGGGGCTTTTTGTTAATGTGACGCTTACGAACCGCCCAGACAGGCGGCAAGATCGTCCTCCGGCGTGGTGATGGGCCGGAGGTCATACTTCTCCTGCAAAACAGCGGCCACCCCGGGGGAGAGGAAGGCGGGCAGGGTGGGGCCGAGACGGATGCCCCGGATGCCCAGCGCCAGCAGGGCCATCAGCACACAGACCGCCTTCTGCTCGAACCAGCAGAGGATGATGGAGAGGGGCAGCTCGTTGACCGAGCAGTCAAAAGCGCCCGCCAGACCCAGCGCGATCCGGATGGCACTGTAGGCGTCGTTGCACTGGCCCACATCGAGGATGCGGGGCAGACCGGCCACCGTGCCCAGCGGCAGGTCGTTGAGGCGGAACTTGCCGCAGGCCAGTGTCAGGATGACGGTGTCGGGCGGGGTCAGCTTGGCGAAATCCGTGTAGTACCGGCGGGAGGGGCGGGTGCCGTCGCAGCCGCCGATGAGGAAAAAGTGCCGGATGGCACCCTCGTGGACGGCTTGGACGATCTCCTCCGCATGGCTCAGCACGGCATGGTGGGCAAACCCGGTGGTGACCACACTGCCGCCGTTCATGCCCGGGATGAGGGTATCCTCCGGGTAGCCGCCCAGCTCAAGCGCCTTGGCGATGACCGGCGAAAAATCCCGGTCCTCTCCGATGTGGGTGACGCCGGGATAGGAGACGACAGAGGTGGTGAATACCCGGTCGGCATAGCTGGGCCGGAGGGGCATGATGCAGTTGGTGGTGAAGAGCACCGGTGCAGGGATGTCCTCAAACTCCCGCTGCTGGTTCTGCCATGCGGTGCCAAAGTTGCCTTTCAGATGAGGAAAGCGCTTTTTCAGCTCCGGGTAGCCGTGGGCAGGCAGCATCTCGGAGTGGGTGTAGACATTGATGCCCTTGCCCTCGGTCTGCTCCAACAGGCACTTGGCGTCGTAGAGGTCGTGGCCGGAGATGACGATGAAAGGCCCTTTCTCGATGGTCAGGGGCACCTCCACCGGCTCCGGGTCGCCAAACGCGCCGGTGTTGGCCTTGTCCAGCTCAGCCATGACCCGGTAGGCCATCCGCCCGGTGTCCTCCACCAGCTGGAAGAGCTTGTCCTTGTCCCGCTCCTGTGCGATGGCCCGCAGCGCCGTGCAGAAAAACAGGTCGATCTCGCCATCGGTATAGCCCAGCACCCGCGCGTGGTAGGAGTAAGCCGCCATGCCGCGCAGCCCAAAGAGGACAAAGGAGCACAGGCTCTTCCGGTCGGGGTCCGGCTCCTGCCACAGATTCTGCATATCGTAGTCGGACACTGGTGCAGGTGCAGGGCTGGCCGAGGCAAAGGCTTCCTGCTTGGCCTTCCAGACCTTATCGGTCAGCTGCGCCACCGTCTGGGGGTCGAAATCAACATTGGTGATGGTGGTGAACAATCCTTCCGTCAGCAGGAGTGCCTGCGGGGGCTGGATGGGTCTGCCGATGTCCAGCAGCAGGGTGGCAAAGCCGATGAGCGCCCCGGTGAGCTTGTCCTGCGCGTCGGCTGTCTCGGCTGATTTGCCGCAGACACCCGCTTTTCCGGTGCAGGCCGTGCAGTTTGCCGCCTGCTCACATTGATAACAGAACATCATTTCGTCCATGCAAAAACCTCTTTTCGTTTGATGAAAGGAGTATGAGCGGGACAGCAGACGGTTATGCAGGCAGGCGGGGCAAACCAAAAAAAGCCGCACCCTCGCGGATGCGGCCCTTGCAGATCAGGAAAAGCTTAGTAGGTGATGCCCTGAGCCATCATGGCGGTAGCGACCTTCAGGAAGCCGGCGCAGTTTGCACCGACCATCAGGTTGCCCTCGGAGCCGGCGGCCACGGATGCATCGTAGGAAGCGTGGAAGATGCCCTCCATGATGCCCTTCAGCTTTGCATCGACCTCTTCGAAGCTCCAGCTCAGACGCTCGGAGTTCTGGCTCATCTCCAGACCAGAGGTAGCCACGCCGCCGGCGTTGGAAGCCTTTGCGGGTCCGTACAGGATGCCGTTGGACAGGTAGACCTCGATGGCCTCGGGAGTGCTGGGCATGTTAGCGCCCTCGCAGACCACGGTGCAGCCGCCCTTCACCAGAGCCTCTGCGGACTCCTTGTTGATCTCGTTCTGGGTAGCGCAGGGCAGGGCGATGTCGCAGGGGACAGTCCAGACCTTGGTGCAGTCAGCAACGTAGGTCGCATCCTTGTGGGTCTCAGCATACTCCTTGATACGGCCGCGGCGAACTTCCTTCAGGTCCTTGACGTAGGCCAGGTCGATGCCGTTGGGGTCGTAGACATAGCCGTTGGAGTCGGACATGGTGACGACCTTGGCACCCAGCTGGGTGGCCTTCTCGCAGGCGTAGATGGCGACATTGCCGGAGCCGGAGATGACCACGGTCTTGCCCTCGAAGCTGTCGCTGCGCATGCACTTCAGAGCCTCAGCGGTGAAGTAGCACAGGCCATAGCCGGTAGCCTCGGTACGGGCCAGAGAACCGCCGAAGGTCAGGCCCTTGCCGGTGAGCATACCGCCCTGGAAGCTGTTGGTCAGACGCTTGTACTGGCCGAACATATAGCCGACCTCGCGGCCGCCGACGCCAATATCACCGGCGGGGCAGTCCACGAACTGGCCGATGTGGCGGTACAGCTCGGTCATGAAGCTCTGGCAGAAGCGCATGACTTCCATGTCGCTCTTGCCGTGGGGGTCGAAGTCAGAGCCGCCCTTGCCGCCGCCCATGGGCAGGGTGGTCAGGCTGTTCTTGAAGGTCTGCTCGAAGCCGAGGAACTTCAGGATGCCCTGATTGACAGAAGGATGGAAGCGCAGACCGCCCTTGTAGGGGCCGATGGCGCTGTTGAACTGGACGCGGTAGCCGCGGTTCACCTGGACCTTGCCCTGGTCATCGACCCAGGGTACACGGAAGGTGATGATGCGCTCAGGCTCGACCAGACGCTCGATGAGGCCGGCCTTCTCGTACTCGGGATGCTTCTCCACGACGGGCTGGATGCTCTCCAGCACCTCGCGGACAGCCTGCAGGAACTCGGGCTCGTTGGCATTGCGCTTTTCCAGGCCCTCGTAGACACGCTTCAGATATTCATTCGTCAGCATAATGATATACTCCTTTTCCCTTATCTCTATTGTGTGGAGGCTCCGTCTTTCCCGTTTCCCACGGCGGGGCTGATAAGCCTCTGACCACTTTGCTATTATAAAGCTTTATCTGCCGATTTACAAGATGGCCCGCCCCGCAAAAACCGGAAAATCTTTCAAAAAACCATGGAAAAGATGAATGCACTTCACGAAAAAGACGGGACACATCAAAAAACTGCGATAAAACCTGCTTTTGGAAAGAAACAAAAAATCCCTGCACCGGCCCGGAACAGGCAGTGCAGGGAGGAAAAGTCTTACTTCAGCAGCTTCTCGCAGGCGTCAGCGGCACCCTCGAGGAACTGTCCGCCGTAGGTCTCGATCATGCCGGCGTCGGACAGCGCAGCCAGCTGCGGGTCGATGGGGCATTTGGCCAGAACGGGCAGGTGATGCTTTGCGGCCACCTCGTCCACATGGCTGTCGCCGAACACGTTGATGTGCTTGCCGCAGTCGGGGCAGACGATATAGCTCATGTTCTCGACGATGCCCAGCATCGGCACCTTCATCATCTCGGCCATGTTCACGGCCTTGGCCACGATCATGCTCACCAGCTCCTGCGGGCTTGCCACGACGACGATGCCGTCCACGGGCAGGCTCTGGAAGACGGTCAGGGGGACGTCACCGGTTCCCGGAGGCATATCCACGAACAGGAAATCGACGTCTTTCCAGACCACATCGGTCCAGAACTGCTTGACCGCACCGGCGATGACGGGGCCGCGCCAGACGACGGGGTCTTCCTCGTTCTCCACCAGCAGGTTGATGCTCATCACGTCGATGCCCATCCGGCTCTGGATGGGCCAGCAGCCCTTGTCGTCGGCCATGGCGCGGCCATGGATGCCGAACAGCTTGGGGATGGACGGGCCGGTGATGTCGGCGTCGAGGATGCCGCAGTGGTAGCCGCGGCGTGCCATGGCACAGGCCAGCAGGGCGCTGGTCATGCTCTTGCCGACGCCGCCCTTGCCGGATACGACGCCGATGACATTCTTGACGCTGCTATTGGGGTTGGGTGCGTCATGCTGGGGCGCAGCATCGCGGGAAGAACACGCTGCCCCGCAGTTGGAGCAGTCATGGGTACATTCTTCGCTCATTGTCTCGTTGCGCACGGCCGTGGTACCGGGGTGCGCTTCCTCCTTGCATTCTTAGATCCTGTCTGGCGGAACATTCCCGCCAGATACAATATATATCATATCATAAAACTGGGAAAGAAACAACCCACGGCCCCGCTCATATTTCTCGGAGCAGCTTACATATCTATAAAAAGATACACTGGGGAAAGGGAGGGGTGCGCTGTGCGGCAGAGCTATCTGAAAAACGCAGCCCTGATGACCGGGGCGGACGTCCTGCTCCGTCTGGCGGGCATGGGGCTGCGCATCTGGCTGGCGAACGCTCTGGGCGGCGAGGGGATGGGGCTGTACCAGCTGGTGCTGGCGGTCTATTCGCTCTTCGTCACGCTGGCGACGGCGGGCGTCTCGGTGGCGGCCACCCGCCTGATGGCCGAAGAGCTGGCCCGCAGCCCGGCGGAGGCCCGGGGGATGCTTCACCGTCTCCTGCTGGCGGGGGCCGGGCTGGGCGTGCTGGCGCTGGCGGCGCAGTTCGGGCTGGCGGGCCTCGCCGCAAAATGGTGGCTGGGCGATGTCCGGGCAGCGGGGGCGCTGCGTGTCTCGTCGCTGGGTCTGCCGTGGATGGCGGTGTCGTCGGTACTGCGGGGCTTTTTCATCGCCCGGCGGCAGGTGGAGCCAAACGTCCTGAGCCAGCTGGCCGAGCAGACCGTCCGCATCGGCATCGTCTACTTTGCGCTGGAGCGGGCCGATGTCCTCGGCTGGGACGTGGGCGGACGCTGCACGGCAGTGCTGGGCGCAACGGCGGTCAGCGAGGCCGTCAGCACCGGGCTGATGGCACTTTTTTACCGCAAAGAGGCCCGCCGCTGCTTCGGTGCGCGGCCTGCCTGCCGCCCGCAGGAGCCGGGAAAGCGCCTCTGGGACATCCTCTGGCCGGTGGAGGGAGGACGCTGTCTCGCCAGCGCTCTCCACACCGCGGAGAATATGCTGGTGCCGGCCTGTCTGGCAGTCTATCTGCAATTTTCCGGCGGGCGTGCCGAAGCCGTGGCTCAGTACGGCAGCCTCAAGGGGATGGCCCTGCCTCTGCTGACCTTTCCCTTCGGACTGCTGGGGAGCCTTTCCGTCCTGCTGATGCCCGAGATCACTCAGGCCCACCTCCGGGGCCAGAGCGGGCGGCTGGCGGCTCTCATCGACAGGATGCTCCGGCTCACCGGCTATTTCTCGGCGCTGGCAGGAGCGGCGTTCTGGGTGTGGGGTCAGCCGCTGGCCGAAGCCCTCTACGGCAGCGCCGAGGCGGGCAGCTACCTCGTCATCCTCGGCCCGGCCATGCCGCTGATGTACCTCGAGAGCATGGTGGATGGTGCCATGAAGGGGGTAGGGGAACAGAAAGCCGTCTTCCGGTACAGCATGTGGGACTCCTGTCTCCGCATTGTGGGTGTGCTGCTCCTGCTGCCCCGCTTCGGGATGAAGGGCTTTCTTTTTGTGATCTTGCTGTCCAGCTTCTACACCTGCACCGCCAACACGGGGCGGCTGCTGTCCAGCTGCGGCCTTCCGCTGCGTCTGTGGCGGTGGCTGGGCGCACCGAGCTTTGCGGGGGCCGTCAGCGCCGGGGCCGGGCTGGCCCTGCGGCATCTTTTAGCGGACTGGCTTACCGGCGGAGCCCCCTTGCAGCTGGCGGCGGTAGCGCTGGGCGGCGCGGGGATGGCAGCGGTCTGCTTTGCAGCGGCGTGGCCGCTGGGCCTCGGCGAAGAGCTGCGGGCCGTGGCGGCAGGGGAGAGGCGGCATAAGAAAAATGTCCAAAAAGTGAAATAGCTGGACACGGGGGAGAGAATCGAGTATAATACTAAAGATATTATGGGGTGATAGGCCCTTGAAATGAAAAACGGCAGCTGACATCTTCGGATGCCAGCCCCCGATGCAAAAGAGGATATGCTGTGAAGGAAAAGAAAACAAATCTGCTGCAGGTACTGGCCCGCCGGGCTCTGCTGGTGGCGCTGGACGGAGCCATCGTAGCCTTCAGCTTTTATTTCGCCCTGCTGCTGCGCGCAGACGGTGCTGTCGAGGCCTCCTGGTGGCCCCACAACCGCGCCCTGCTCTACGCGAATCTGCCCTGGATCGTGGCGGTCTACCTGCTCAGCTTTCTGGCCGGGCGGCTCTACACCATCCTTTGGAAGTACGCCGGGGAGCGTGACCTCATCCGTCTGGCCGGGATGATCGCCGTCCCGACGGGCATCGTCTATCTGGTCAACCGCTGCTTCATCCACGGCGTGCTTTTCAACTCGGCCAACGCCATGGCGGCGGTGCTCATTTTACTGTTGATCGGCGGGAGCCGTCTGGCCTGGCGGCTCTTCCTGAATCACCCGCTGGGCGAGCGGCTGCGCGGCAACGCCAGCAAGGACCCCAACCGCCCTGTCATGATCGTGGGTGCGGGCGAAGCTGGTGCGTGGGCCATCAATGTCTGCAAGACCAATACCAGCTACGGCCATGTCATCTTGGCCGTGGACGATGACCCCAACAAGCTGGGCCAGACCATCCACGGTGTCCCGGTGCGCGGCACACTGGAAGAAATTCCCGACCTGTGTACCCGCTACAACATCCATACCATCATCGTGGCGATCCCGACCCTGAAGGGAAACCGCCTGAACCACGTCATCGACCTCTGCGTCTCCACCCATTGCGCTGTGCAGATGCTCAGCGACCCCCAGCTGGTGGGTGCAGGCACCCCTCAGCAGGGTGCGTTCCGTGAACTGAATACCGCCGATTTCCTCTCCCGTGAGGAAGTCACGCTGGATACGGAGAAAATTTCCGGCTACCTCACCGGCAAGACCGTTCTGGTGACGGGCGGCGGCGGCAGCATCGGCAGTGAGCTCTGCCGTCAGGTCATGCGCTTCAAGCCTGCAAAACTGCTTATCTTCGATATTTATGAGAACTGCGCCTATGAACTGCTGATGGAACTGCAGCAGAAGTATGGCCGTGATGTGCCGGTCACGGTGCTGGTCGGCTCTATCCGGGACAAGGCCCGTCTGGACGAGGTATTTGAGACGTACCACCCGACGGTGGTGTTCCATGCCGCCGCCCACAAGCACGTCCCGCTGATGGAGATCAGCCCCGCCGAGGCCGTCAAGAACAACGTCTTTGGCACTAAGAACCTGCTCACCAGTGCCAGCGAACACGGCGTGGAGCGGCTGGTGCAGCTCTCCACCGATAAGGCCGTCAACCCCACCAGCGTCATGGGCTGCACCAAGCGCCTGTGTGAGATGCTCATCCAGACCTTCGCGGGCAACACCGACATGAAGTGCGTCGCCGTCCGCTTCGGCAATGTGCTGGGCAGCCACGGCAGCGTCATCCCGCTGTTTGAGGCACAGATCAAAAAGGGCGGCCCCGTCACCCTCACCGATGCCAACATCGAGCGCTACTTTATGACCATCCCGGAGGCCGCACAGCTGGTGCTGCAGGCCGGTGCGCTGGCCGAGAGCGGCAGCATCTATGTGCTGGACATGGGCGAGCCGGTCAAGATCATGGACCTTGCAAAACAGCTCATCCGCTTCTACGGCTATGAGCCGGGCGTGAACATGGATATTAAGATCGTGGGTCTGCGCCCCGGCGAAAAACTCTACGAAGAGCTGATGATGGACGAGGAGCAGGACAAGATGCGCCGCACCGTCCACAATAAGATCTTCGTGGCCCCGCCCCGGAACATCGACCTGGGCGAGTTCTACCAGCAGCTCCAGGAGCTGGCCGTCGCCGCCGAGCACAACGACGACAGCGTGGTGGAGCAGTTGGCCAAAATGGTGCCTACCTTTACCCCCACCCGCGAGAACCTCAAGCTGTAAAACCGCTGGCTGCACGGCACCTTTGCTGTGTAAAAATATATAAGAGGGATGTACAATCATGGAAAAGAAACCGTTTTTGACTGAGTCGATGGCTCAGGACATCATTCAGGACGTACCCACCCCCTTCCACGTCTATGACGAGAAGGGCATCCGGGAGAACGCCCGCCGCATCAACAAGGCATTCAGCTGGAACAAGGGCTTCCGCGAGTATTTTGCGGTCAAGGCTCTGCCGAACCCCGTCATCCTCCAGATCCTGAAGGAAGAGGGCTGCGGCGTGGACTGCTCCTCTCTGACCGAGCTGATGCTCAGCGAAGTGTGCGGCTTCAGCGGCAGCGACATCATGTTCTCCTCCAACCAGACCCCTGTGGAGGACATGAAGAAGGCTTACGAGCTGGGCGCTTATATCAACCTCGACGACGCCACGATGGTGGACTTCCTCGACCGGGTGGCCGGTGTGCCGGAGAACATCTTCTGCCGCTACAATCCGGGCGGCACCTTCCAGCTGGGCGAGAGCAAAGAGGGCTTCCAGGTCATGGACAAGCCCGGCGACTCCAAGTACGGCATGACCGAGGAGCAGATGATCGACAGCTACAAGAAGCTGGCCGCAAAGGGTGCCAAAAACTTTGGCATCCACGCCTTCCTCGCCTCCAACACCATCTCTGACGCCTATTATCCTGAGCTGGCAGGCATCCTCTTCCAGCTGGCTGTCCGCGTCCAGAAGGCCACCGGCGTGCATATCGCCTACATCAACCTGTCCGGCGGTGTCGGCATCCCGTACCGCCCCGAGCAGACGGAAAACGACATCATGGCTATCGGCGAGGGCGTCCGCAAGAAGTTTGAAGAAATTCTGGTCCCCGCCGGCATGGGCGATGTCTCCATCTTCACCGAGATGGGCCGCTTCACCACCGGCCCCTACGGCGCTCTGGTGGCTACTGCCATCCACGAGAAGCACATCTATAAGGAATACATCGGTCTGGATGCCTGCGCGGCCAACCTGATGCGCCCCGCCATGTACGGCGCTTACCACCACATCACTGTGCTGGGCAAGGAAGACGCACCCCACGACCACAAGTACGATGTGGTCGGTGGTCTGTGCGAGAACAACGACAAGTTTGCCATCGACCGTATGCTGCCCAAAATCGACATCGGCGACATCGTGTATATCCACGACACCGGTGCGCACGGCTCTGCCATGGGCTACAACTACAACGGCAAGCTGCGCAGCGCCGAGGTCCTGCTCTGCGAGGACGGCTCTCACCGCCTCATCCGCCGTGCTGAGACTCCCCGCGACTACTTTGCAACGCTGGACTTCCTGCCCTTCATGAAGCCGCTGCTGGGCGAGTACAACGACGACTGAGCACGCTTCTGACTCCATCACACCAGAATAAAGCGAGGAACGACGCAGATGTTTTTTGGATTCCAACTCACCTGTGGCCTGATGCTGGTCTTTTACGGCTATTCGGTCATGAAAAATCCACGGGTCTGGGGCGACCAGGGCCGTCAGGCCGTCAAGGCCGAAAATTTCCCCGAGTACTGCCGCCAGAACGGCCTGTTTTTCCTGAAAGCTGGCTTCATCATGGCGCTCATTGGTGCGCTGGACGCGCTGGCAACGCTTTCGGGTTTGCTGTACGTCCTGCTGTACTTGTTCGGGCTGGCGTTTGCGTTCTATCCGCTGACCCGCTGGTGCAAGGAGAACGAGGGCTTCTCGTGGCCCTGGCCCCGCGTCGAGAGCGAGAAAAAGCGCATCAAGAAACTGCGCCGGCAGCAGGAGGCCGAAAAGGCTGACCACGACGACGAGAAATAAGCTTTAGAAACGAGCAAAACCTCCCTCATCTCTTATTGGGATGAGGGAGGTTTTGTTATTGTTTGGGGTATTCGTTCTTTATATCACTGGCACCTGAAATATAGTCTACAGACACATTATAGAATCGTGCAAGAATCAAAAGATTGTCGAGGGGGATGCGAGTCTTTCCGCTTTCATAATCAGAATATGTGCGCTGACCAACATGCAGCAGGTCTGCAATGTTTTGCTGAGTCAGGGCATTGTCTTCCCTGATTTCGCGGATGCGTTCATTGTAGCGCACAAAATTCACCACCTTACACAAAATAGTATAAGGATTTTTGGTTGCTACTTGACAAATAGAGCTATAAACTCTAAAATAGATCAAAAAGAACAGGGAAAGAAGGTGTGAGGACGCTTTAGACCAGAAAAGAAATAAATGACAGGAAAGGGAACGGTGTAAAATGAAAAGGATAGTAAGTATGGTTGCGGCAATGGCGGTGGTCTCCAGCATGGCGCTCGGAGCATCGGCGGCACTGGAAGTGATTCCGGACGGATGGGTATTTGACCCGGAATATTATGCGGCACAGAATCCGGACGTGGTTCAGGTGGTTGGAACGGATACGATGGCGCTGTATAACCACTACAGACAAAGCGGCAACAAGGAAGGGCGAAAGCCATACGATGAGAACGTATATTCCGAGGATGACGTAAAAAGATTTTATGCTGAGAACTTCAAGCGCAGCGATGCGCAGCCTATCGAGATCGAGAGGGTCATCTTTACGGTCAATTCGGCGGGCGGCGTTTCCCCCATCGTTTTGTGGAACAATAATACCGGAAAAACCATCAAGTACATTCGTTTTTATATGGAACCCTATAATGCGGTTGATGACCCGGTGGAAGATCAAGTGACCGGAAACAAGATGTTCTCGTGCAGAGTGACCGGCCCCATTGATACGGAAAAGGGAATCGGCGAGTATATTTACGACTACTACGGCGTCCATTATGTGATGAAGCATAAGGATGGTATTCCGTACTATGACCCTTCTTTTACGATTTATAAAACGCGGCAGATTTCAAGTCAGGTTGCGGCAATGACAAGTAAAAAAACAGATATTACAAGCCTGAGAAGCACCTTCTCCCAGATCAGTATGTGGAATGCGGCATGGTATAACAGCACAACTGAAAAAATCAAGATTTCCCGTGTAGATGTTGACTATATGGATGGAACGAGTCAGACATTGCAGATTGCGTCGGACTATTGGAGTGTACTTAACGGCAAAGTTGATTGTTGGGAAGAAAGATAATATGTCAATATAAAATAGCACCTTGCTCCTGTATTTAGAGCGAGGTGCTATTTTTAGGTTGTTAGCTTAAATCAAACCATTTTCTTTGCAGTAGTGATAAATACCATCCTCTGCACAGGGACGACAGACCTCGCTGGCGATGGCTTTCAAATCGGCAGAAGCGTTGCCCATGGCAACGCTGTGACCGACAGCCTGAAACATTTCTATATCGTTGTTCCCATCGCCGAAGGCCATCGCGTCTTCCTTTGTCAGGCTGTAGTGGGCCAGTACCTTCCGGATGCCTGCGCCCTTGCCGCCCGAGGTGGGGATGATGTCTACGGCCCGGTCCCACCACGCGGCGATTTTTGCACCGCTCGTGCCTTTGAGAATGGCGGGCCAGTCGCTTTCGCGGCAGCCCATCAGCAGCTGGAAAACTTCACCTCGGGAGACTTCATCGAACTTATCGGAAATGACCGGCGCTCGTCCGCCGATGGCGTAATATGCCGTCAAATCGTCATCCGTTCCGTTGGAGAGCAGCTGCGTCCGTCCTGCGACCGACACCGGACGACCAAGCGCCGCGGCGTTTTGGATCAGCGTCTGCACATCCTGCGGCGGGATGGGGCTGACAAAAATATCTCCGCGACGGTCGTAGCAGTAGGAGCCGTTGTAGGTAAGAAAGACGTCGAACTCAACGCCGTCGAATTTCGGCACAATGAGAGGGGAACGCCCGGTGGCGATGGCCAGCAGGATGCCGTTTTGCTGTAAGCGGCGCAGAGCGTCCAGTGTCCGCTCAGTAATACGCTTTTTCTCCATGTCGATGAGGGTGCCGTCGATGTCAAAAAAGATGATGCGGGGCTTGTGCATGGTGCTGTACCTCCAATGCAAAAAGAGGGGGAGAGACTTACTTGCGGGTCTTGCGGTCAGGATACATCAGGAACCTCCTGCCTGCTCTTGTCCAGCCCATCGAACTGCTTTACGATCTGCGGGTCTTTCAGCTTGATGACCTTGCCGGAGAGGTAGTGGAGG
>ENA-OWOJ01000391-OWOJ01000391.1-gut-metagenome-genome-assembly--contig:-NODE-391-length-12658-cov-4.867101_pt1 | contig 12658 bp, 10 predicted proteins | sample MGYA00248246_ERZ651795 | MGnify/ENA primary metagenome ERZ651795 (study PRJEB26908, sample SAMEA4031706) | gut metagenome | biome: gut; feature: normal infant; material: stool | place: China | collected 2015...
AGCTCACGCCATAACGGACTATATCGTTGGATATTACAGCGCACTAAGACCGCACGAATATAACGGTGGGTTACCCCCAAACGAATCGGAAAATCGATACTGGAAAAACTCTAACGCGGTGGCCAGTTTTTGTTGACCACTTCAAATACGGTTCTGACGAGCCGCTTACAGACAGAGGGTGATTCTCGTTTTAATATACTTATAGCTTATTGATAAATGGAAAGGTTGAACATGTCTGATGCATTGGCAGGACCGTTAACGCGCCTTATCGGCATAAGTAAAGAATTTGAATCTACCGCACCTCAAATTCCCAATGATTTATGCTCACAATTACATCAACTCAAGAATTTTTCCGCCTATGTGCCGCTAATTGGAATCTTTAGCGCGGGAAAATCATCTCTCCTCAATCTCTGGCTGGGGCAGAATATATTACCCGTTGACCAGGCACCGACCACCGCATTAGCAACTGAACTGCGGTATGGCAAACAGCAGTCTTTGATTATTACTTTGGCTGATGGCACTATCAGAAAAGTACACTATGCACCGCAAAATGCGCAGGAGGTAAATAATGACGCAACTCAGGAGGATCAGTTTGCCTGCTTAACCTTTCCTTCCTCTCGTCTTCGTGATTTGCAAGGGCTTATTCCGGTAGATATGCCGGGAGTCGATTCCGGAATAAAACGTCACGTTGATGCCTTTTATCGCTATGCAGAGCGTGGCGCCGCATTCGTTGTGGTCGTTTCTGCAGAAAGCGGAACGCTGCACGCCAGCCTTGCGGCTGTTCTCCATGAAATTGCTCTCCAGCCTGTTCCTGTAATCCTTGTCTTGACCAAGTGCGATAAGTCAACGCCAGAATCGTTGGAAAACGTAGAAGAAGAAATAGCAGGCAGACTTAGCGACATGGGATGTCCGCCGCAGATCGTCATGCGAGCAAGTCGTAACGATCAAGATACAGCCGAACGTCTGCAGAACGCTTTACTCCAGTTAAATGTTCAGGATCTCAAAATAACCCATTTCAGTGGACAGATTCTGTCGTCAGCATCTCGTCTAAAAGATCATATCGTTATGTTGCGCAAAAGCAGCACGCTGGATCCCAGCGCCCTGGACGCACAAATTTATCAGTACGAGCGAGCTTATCAGGAGTTGAACGACTCTCTGGCTCGCCAGAAACGCCGTCTTTCCGGGACTCTTCGTCAGGAAACGATGGATAAAGTCAGCGGAGATGTACATAACGCATTGGTGAGAAATCTTGACGTATTATATGACTGCCTTGCCCAAGGAGAGGATATTTTCCAGACCCGTACGGCAGCGATTATAAGCGATGTCTATCGCACTTCCCTGAACCAAGCTCTGCGAGTCAATCTCTCAGACATCATCATGAATATGCAAAATGAGACCGGTGGTGACAACATTGATATTTGCAGTATTCTGCAAAATGGTTCGCAGACGGCAGTACTGGTTCTGGAAACCCTGGCAACCGTCAGTAAGGGAAGTCGCTGGTATAAACTTATCTCCACAGCCCTTGCAGTAACCACTTCCGTTATCAACCCTATTGTCGAGTTATTGATCATTTTCTTACCGGATATTATTAAGTTTTTTTCCGATCCGGAAGAACGTAAGCGAGAACTTGTTAAGCAAAACTTATTGGAGAAAGTCTTCCCTGAAATCCGGCACCGGGCACGTGAAGCGCTCGCCGATATATTGCCAGAAATTGAGCTGGAACTGATCGCCAGTCTTGAGGAAGAGTGGCGTACCCGGATAGAAGAGAGCCACAGGGCGCTTGAGTGTTGCCGTGAAGAAAAGCGCCAGCACGAAGCTGAGTGGCTTGCCCGGCAAGATAGCTGGTCCGCACAAATTGATGGCGTACGAAATATCATGCGGGAAATAGAACAACTGCAAAACTCACCAACTGTACATTCATAATATCTTCAGGGAAGATGAATCATGAACCAACTCACCCCACGCGAAAATATTCACGTGTTTATGCAAACGCTGGAAAACGTCTACACCCAGTTGTCACTTCACAAAGGCTTTCTGCGTGAAGAGGGGCTTTTTCAGCTAAACCAAATACTCGCGAACATGCGCCGCAGCCTCGCTGCTGAAGACGAAGCCAGTAAACTATTGCGTATCGGTATTGTGGGTTCGGTAAAAGCAGGGAAATCTACATTTCTTAATGCTCTTCTGTTCAATGGACAGAATATTTTACCGAAAGCAGCGACACCGATGACGGCTTCACTTACCCGTCTACGCTATGCCCAGGAACAATGCGCAAAGCTGGTTTTCTACTCCCCAGAGGACTGGCAAGATATTGAAAGCGACGCCGAAACTGCTGAGAGTATGATTGCCAAAAAGTTGGCAGAAGCGCGTGCTCATCACGCTAATAATCTGCGAAACAGCTCCATTCACTTCAACGAAGAAAGAGTTCGCAAACGTATTATCCTCGAGCTTCCCCCCGAATTAGCCGCTTGTCTCGAACTCAAAAAAAACACTGAAAAAGAAGGGCTGGATGTTTACAGCGAACTGGAAAAGGGAGAGCAGATTATCCCTTTTGACAACCTGAGCGAAATCCAGGCAAAACTCAGTGAATACATCGGATCTCATGGGTGTTTAACCCCACTCGTTCGCCATGTTGAGTTAAACCTTAATCATGACGTACTCCGCGATATCGAAATTATCGATACCCCAGGCTTGAACGATCCTGTGGTATCCCGTAGTCGGGAAACGATTAATTTCCTCTGCCAATGTGATTGCGTCATGATCCTCTCTTATGCGGGAGAATTTCTATCCAAGCAGGATATGGATCTTATTAAACATAAGTTAGTCAATGATGGTATTCTTCATCACACCATTATCGCCAGTAAAATGGATTTGGCGATTCAGGATCATCGCGGCCAGAAAACCTTTTTTAAGGATGCCTTTATGGCGACACGACAAAACATCGTCAGCACCATGAAAGGTCGGTTTGACTATCAGGAACCGGTCCTGGTTTCGGCTTTGCTGGAAGGTATCGCATGGAAAATGGAACAACAGTTGCCTTTAAGCGAGGAAGAGCAACTCACCCGAGATAACCTGGCAAGCTTTACTAACGCCCCACATGAAGCGAAGGATTTTCGCTCCGTCGCGGGATTAAAAAGAGTTCGCCAGGAACTGGAGCTGTGTCGGGAGAAAAAAGATCAGATCAAATACTCACATCAGATTGATTTGATCCGTGGTAAAAAAAGCGAACTTCGCAACTGTCTTAAAAATCTCGAAACCTCTGCCCTGAGCGATAAAGAGACGCTCTCGTCAGTTGATCTGGAAACCCTACAGTCAGGGATGAATGCGCTCAATCAGAGTGTTAAGAAAATTGACGCTGATATTCATGTCCATTTCAGTACAGCTGAGTTGCAGATGCACCGGGAGTTTGAACGTCTTAAATTACGTATTATTGGACTTATTGATAATTATCGTGAACTGAATGTCAGTAGTAGGAGCCATGATGAAGATCGCTCCACAACCAGCGGTATGTTCTTCTGGAAGAAAACCCATACCCGAATTGTGTCTGTAACTGAATATCAGGCAGAAATTTCAGATATTATCAATACGTTACGGCGATATGCTAACAACGTTGGAGCGGAAATTATTACCGCCTATGAACATTTTACGCCGCTGGATACCTTAAAGGCTCAGTTGAAAAAACATGTACTTGAAGCCTTCCACGAGGCAGATGTCACCTTCAGTAAAGAAACTATTCTTGGGCCATTACAAATAAGCCTTGATAAGCTGCGTATCACTCCTCCCCATTACGAGCCACAAGCCGAGATCGACAGTATTGTGAATAAATTCGGTGCCAGCGTTAAGAATGAAGATATTGCCGAGCTAAAAGTGGCCCTGGAAAAGGCATTAGACAGCATAAGCAAGAAAATCAGACATACGCTTGATGAACAACAGGCTAGTTTTATCAGAACTCTTCATCAGCAAAATGACATGTTTGTTGGCGATATCAGCAAGTCTATCCAAAGTAATCTCGATAAGCTCTCAGCCCAATACAATGATAAGCAAAGTAATATTGCGCACTATGACGAAACGATAACACGACTACGAGAATTACGTGCCGAATTATCACATCTGGAGGTGTGAGGTGGATTTTGATGATTTATTCACAGATGAAATACCTCCAGACATTGCAGGCGATAGCATACTGGAGAAAGATAGCGCATTGGCGCTACTACTACGCCTGTATGCTAACAACACGCAAAATCAGAAGCATTTCGCGCATTTACGACGCAGCCTACAAGAGTATCTGCCAGAAATTATCAGCCGAGATGCGCTGACTGATGAACGTGAACGTAACTTGGTCAATGCATTTCGCACCTTAAGCGTGAAATTCGTCGAACAAGCGCAACTTCCGCAGCTTAAAAACAAGTGTCTGGTCGGCGTGGGAGGACGTTTTAGCGCAGGCAAATCGCAATTTATCAACACGCTGACCGGTCGACGCCACCTTCCAACAGGCCAGCGCCCAACGACGGCGGTAGCAACCTATTTGGTTAGACAGGAATGCCCATCCATCACGGCTTATACAGCGAATGAAACGCGAGTTCCCCTCGAAGCGGAAGAGTTGGAAAGCATTGCCCATGTTTTTTTTGATAGCTACGGGCTGGGTTTCTCCGAAATTCTCAAAAAAATAGTCATTGGGCAGCCAGATTTCCCGTGGCCGAATATCGCGCTGCTAGATACACCAGGATATAACAATGATGATGAAGAAAACCGGGGAGATCGGTTGTTTGATGAAAAAATTGCCAGGGAGCACCTGAGCAATTGTGACTATGTTATTTGGCTGGCGACAGCCGATAATGGTTCATTAGGTCAGAGTGACATTACTTTTCTTCATTCCCTGCATTTAAGCCATCCTTGCCTTGTAGTTTTTTTTTTTTAATGAGTGTTAGACAAAGGAGATCTACACAGCATCATCAATACATTTAAAGACCAACTGGATAATGCCGGAATTGCGTATTACGGCGTGACGGCCTTTTCATAAACGCTTAACACTGAGTATTTAGGCGCAACCCTGCTGCATGATTTTATTCTCCAAGCCAGTAATGACCAACAGGCACGTCAGGATATGAGGCAAGAATTACTGAGTCTGCAGGCCGAATGGCAGCGGATGAATCGACATAAACGCGATGCACTAAACCAGATCAACGCACCAATCAAGCGCGGTATTGTGAAAAGTGAATCGCCACAATATATCCGATCGTTGGTCGAAGTCTACAGCCTGAACCACTCGCAGATCGCCGATCTCGCTCGTCAGAATAAAGCCTTTAACCTTCAGATTGAAAAATTATTAAAATATGAATAAAGCGATGCCACATTTTCTTGATAAACTGGTCAGCTTGCTACAGGATGATCCGCAACATGATACCTGGTCCACCCCATGGAAGCTGTTAAAAACCGCCTGCGATACACTTATCGAACAGCATTTATTACCCAGTAACTACCCGGAAAAAGCCGCGCTTCAGTTAGCGCAACAACAAGCCCTTGATCGTCTCCAGGTCTTGCTGCGCTTTCCCCAGCTAATTAATCATCATGTAATCTGTTACATCGGCTTCAGAGGACATGAACGCGACACATTGCTGCCTGCTTTTACTCAATCCCGACGTTTCCACCGGACGAATGATACAATTCCGACATTGATGAGCCGCACATACGCGCATGCCTGTCACGGCGGTATCACGCTTTATCAAAAGCGTTGCCCAATGAACGAATCAGCCATCCTTGATGCCTTCGAAAAAACACGACAGCATAAAGGGGAATTACATCATTTTATTTCCGCATTTGCACTCGCAGTACCCGGCGCAGGACCCGCAGTTACGCTGGTCGACATTCCGTACCGGGCTTCGCCGGACTCGCTCTATTTCAATGGATTTTTGGACGTTGCTGACACTATTGTCTTACCGTCCAGATCGCAATATCTGATAAAACGTACGCTGAATATACTTGAACAAACCGGAAGTACGGCGCAAATTCATCTGGTATCGATTGGTGATGGGCAATCCGCTGAACTAAAAAGCATGTTTCCCAAATTAGCCATTCAGGAAACGCTACCGCCTGAACGAACCTCTCTACGTCCTACGGTTAACAGCGGCATTTATCGCGAGCTTGAAGCTATTTTCGACGAACCACTGCTTTGGCTGGAAAGCGAGATAAAACGCAGTAAACAAATTATCGTTAACGCGAATGCTGATCTGGTGCAAAACGACACCGACCCGCAGGTCAGTGATGTTATCGAAACGATGATGCTACAAATGAAAACACAATGTGATGCGCTTGAAGAAGCGGCTCAACGCTATCGCCAGAGTCTGGATCAACTGTTAATCCAGTGCAGAGAAGTTGAAACGCTTTTAGAACAACAACAAGCCCCAGCCCTGCCCGGAAAAGATGCTCATTCCACTCTGCGTGATCGAAAGTGGAAATATGCACAGCAGCGTTTTATTTCTTTGTGTTACGCGAAGCAAATAAGCAAGGCCACGCGTCTTGCCAGCGATATGCGTCTCGCTGGTTATCCTTATGTGAACATCCTTGAGCTCTTTATTAATGAACTCAACAATATGCCATTGAATAGCGCACATCTGGCAGAGCTGAGTGTGCTGAGTGGCTGCAAAAACGAATTTATTTATCGTGCCTGTCTGCATTTTCGCTCCGCGCTGAAGGTAAGCGATGCTGAAGCAGGTCAGCGCTATGCCGCAAATATTACATGCCGGACAGGTGAAGAATTTTATACGCTTGGCTGCTGGAAACTCAAAACCCGCGCCAGCGAAGGCGAAAAAAACCTTCGTCGCGCTTATATGCTGGGCGAGCCCCTTGCCGGCGATCTCTTATTACGCTGCATAGATAAAAAATCCCCTGCCGAAGCTGAAACAACCCTGCGTTATCTGGCTAATGCCCTACATCCCGGCGCTAATTATCGCTTCGGATGCCAATTTATAAAAGATAATCGCCATGATAACGCTCATCTTCATTTACGTATTGCTGCAGCCTTAGGGCATCTGGATGCGCTTAAAATGATCGCCAGGATGGAGTACAACAAATATGCGCCGTCACAGGAAATGACTCCTGCGAGAAAAAATGCGCTCAGTATTTATCATTATCTCTGGCACACTACACGCGGGACTCAAGATAATAATGAGGTATTTCTGGATGACGATGATCGCTATATTTACGGCAGTTTGCTGCACTTACAAAAATCATTTACCGAAGCATATGCGATCCTTGAAAAATGCCATCAGGCCAGAGCCTGGACTTTATTAGGCAGGATGAACCACTATGGCGACGGTAAGCCGGTAAATCTCGATTTGGCGAGAGTCTATTATAAAAAAAGCGTCAGTGCTGGTGATAAAAGTGCAACAAAAATGCTAATGCGCCTGGAAGAGACCGCAAAAGCGAAAGCCCGCAGAGAAAATACCTACAACACGACTTACCAGCGTACGGAACATACTTCTTATTCCAGCTCCTCCAGTGACAGCAGCTGTTTTCTTACCACCGCAACCTGTCGCGTAATGGGTTATGAGGACGATTGCGAAGTTTTGCAATCCTTCCGCCATTTTCGTGACCACGTACTGCTTACGCAGTCTGAGGGCGAAAAATTGGTTGGTGAGTATTATCAAATTGCCCCCAGGCTCCTTGAAAAAATTGACGCAAGAGCCAATCCTCAAGCGATCTACCAATCAATGTGGGATGACTATATCAAACCGGGCTATGACCTCTTGCAGGCTGGGCGTCACCAGGAAGCAAAAGAACTTTATATAAAACTCGTTACAACATTAATGAAAACCTACCTTTAGTTAAGGTTAAGAGTATGTAAACCCTGTGTTTAGAGCCTCGTTAACAGCTGTCAACGTTCTCTACTATTCCGCGCAGCTATTTAGAAAACCAGAGAAGCTGAAAGATGTTATCAACAAATTTTTAAAGTTAGTTCTTAAGAGTGAGCTAGTCAATAGCTTATAACAAAGTCTGGAATAGATATCTGTCTGGCTTGTCGGAGTCTGGAACTGAGCTGAGCTTGATTCACAGTTATAAAAATAGGTAAATCAACGTATCATTCTGGCAGTGAAATCAGAGGATAAATCCGGTTATGAAGGTTACTTATGTTGAGTAAACTGTTTAAAAGCGTGAACAGTCTGGTTGATCGTGAGCTCAGACATAATTTACGTATGAATTCTGAATATCGAAAATACCGCTGGAATGTTTTTGAGCGCCTGCTGACCTGGTGCTCGACATACTATGGGCGGGCTATGTTTATTCTCTGGGTTGGTGCAATAATGATTGTACTTGCTGGTTTGTATCTGAGGCCGGTCCTGGCTCCATTTGGCAGGCAGTATTTTAAGGGGATTGAAAAGTTTCCAGATGGACTCTCAGATCTGCTGGGTGGACAATTAACCATCATTGGTATTGTATTTCCATTAGTTGTCGGTCTGATCAGCGTCCTTTTTCAGAAAAATCGACACGTGAGCATATCCAGTCGGCCTATCAGCTTTACTCGGGATACATGTTTGCAGGTCTGAGCGGTCTTTCCCTTGCTGCATTTATTCTGGTGAGTGAACTTTTGTCTGCCCGGGGGGATAAATACCTTGATATTTGCCTTGTTGTAGTGGCAATAATCTGGATGACCATGAATATTGGTTTGTCTATCTGGTTTTTTATTCAGAGTCTGAATGTACTGGATAATCGTCGGCGTGATCGAATTATGCTTAAGTATTTCGTTTCGAAAGTTGTGACACAATATATAAAAACTGCTATTGTAAGAAACTGGTTGATTTTCCCTGGTGATTATATTAATAAGAAAGGACGACTGAATTTTCCAGTTGATGTTTATAATTCTCCTGAAAAAGGAAAATAAAATCTTCTGAAACTAAAACTTAAAATGGATGAATGTGTGAGAGATGTCTATACTCTTCCATTATTGTTTCTTCTCAGGAGATTAAAAACTGTCGGAACGGGTGCTGAACGAGCCTGTGTCTTACCCGGATGGGGGATACATAATGGTGAAGTGGTTATTCTTGCTACAATCGGCATCAAATATAATACTCTCTGGGAGAAATTGTTTAAGCTCTGTTTTATCCGTGGAAGTAAATGGGGAAAAACAAATTTTTTAAATTTCACCAGAAGTTTTTATGGGGAAGTTTATGATGCTCTGGATGAACGAAATCTGGGAGCGTTTGAGGAATCTGCAGATCGGCTTGTTTCGACCTTTATTACACTGAAAAGATATTTCCAGTATGATGATGAAAATTATATTGATGATGTGTCCGTTTCATTTTTCCACAAAGTTTAAGCCAGCCTTTTCATAATGATTTCTACCGTCTTGCAGAAGAAGTGGTGAAAACACTGGATACCACATCTACGTATTTTCGAAAGATCATACATCTTCCGCAGTCTTTTTACCGGTATCAGGGAGAAGGCCGAACCGGAGAGTTGCAACAGGCTCTTCAGTCCCAGTGTGATATCTGGCAGATACTGATTGACTGGAATGCTGGAAACAAGGCGTTATCAGTGAACCAGAAGCAACGTTATGTTGCAATGCTGTAACATTTTATCGGCGAGTGGGAAAGCTGGCATATGTGGTTGCGTCTGACGTTTAAGAATAATGTTGATACTGCTGGCTATACTGAGCCCCTTGTATCACATTTGTTTCGCTCTATGGAAATGCTTATTACAGCAATAACATCTGATGATATTGATGCCACTGATCTGAGTACTGATATGTTTATGCTGTGGCTTAATCAGGGGCAGTTTCATAATCATTATCACGAAGAATATCTGTGGCACAGTCTTTTTCTTACGCCAGATTTTTTATTGCACTCTGTTTCAGACAACTGTCAGTCCTGCCTATTGAGGGAGCATCGTATAACGAAAAAGCCGCATTATTCCTGACAATGCGTAATGTGATGACTGATCTCCGCCTGTTCCTGTCAGCTTATATGGTGAAGTATCTGGGACAACAAAAAAATGTTAATTTGCTCACTGTCATCAAACGGTTACTGTCTCCTTCACTGGTCGCCCCAACTGGTGCATATAATACACTACCTTCGGCAATAGTAGGTCAGACTGATATTATTGATGTTATATTACGTCTCACTTTCTGTCATGCAGACAAGCACAGTAACTGGTTTTCACGCTTGTCTCATATGGTGGAGAGGCTCAACAGAAACAACAAAGGCCCGGTTATTTCCGGGCGGATTTATATGAGTAGTGTTGATGATTTAAACACACTATACCCTGCATTTGCTGATATAACGGTAATGCTGTCTGTATCTGAACAACGTATCAGCCAGAAAGAGGTTACTGCAATCGGTGATGTTAGAATCAGGCAGCGCTCGCCGCAGCCATGTAACCGAGCGTAGCGAGCGAACTGGCGAGGAAGCGAAGAGGAATCGTTCCTGCAGATAGCTCTTACGCTCAACACAAGAATATTTTTCCATCCTCTGTGGGAAACAGGTCAACTTCGTGGGCGGCCTGATCTGCGGGAAACACCACAAGTATAGGCACACACGGATAGCCTGTTCAGGGCAACAAGTGTGACAATCTGCCCTCATGTATTGTGACAAATTGCCCTCAAACTTGGTTTCACTACCGGTTACAGCCAAAAAACTATGAGTAAGCGCAGGCTGCCAGGGATGGAACAGCAAAACTGTGACAAATCACCCTCAACCTGCCGGATCAAATGTGACGAACCACCCTAAAATCTGTGACAGATAACCCTCAAACTATTCTGTTGTCATCGAGGTAATATCACGGAAGGAAAATACGATATGAGTCGTCTGGCGGCCTTTCTTTTTCTCGATGTAAGAGAGGCGCATTGGTGTCCGGCTATTGATCTCATCAACACTTGCCTGCAGGAAACGCCGGCGAAAATCCGGCATACGTTGGTAACTTTGAGGTAGCTGGTAGCGCTCCATGATCCAGTCGATTTTCAGGGACACGACACCTGAGCCATCAGGTTTACGGTACTGACACAGGGATTCGTATAAACGCATGGCATACGGATTGGTAATCTCTTTTGCTGAGCCGGAACTGCGTAAACCGGTTTTGTAGCCCGATGAAAAAGGGAATGAGATATGGGTTTATATGTACACTGTAAATCCCTCTGGATGGACTGTGCGCACGTTTGATAAACCAAGGAAAGGATTCATACCCTTTTTCATCACCGGCATCCTCTTCAGGGCGATAGAAAACCACTTCCTTACCCGCAAAACCTTTTAAAGCCTGTCGAATATCCTTACTGGCTTCAGCGGAGGTTAGCCCGAATGTTTCAGCGTATTTAGCAACGTGAATTTCGCAGATGCCATCAGGTTCTTGCAGGGAACCGTCGGATTTTCTGATCTGGTCAACGAACAGATACAGCATACGCTTTTGATCCCTAGAAAGACTATATGCCGCCTCAGTCAGCTCATTTGACTGGACAATTCGCGGGCTATTTTTACGTTTTTTATGGTTTATAACCGCTATTTCCGCCATGACAGGCCCATGTGAAGTGTGACAGATTTTCAAATTGTCACACTTCATAAAACAGAGTCAACAGGGATGGATAACTTTGTGAAAAGCAACGCCATCTGAGGGCAATTTGTCACAGGGTTAAGGGTGATTTGTCACAGAAAGGACTGCTATTTGAGGGTGATTTGTCACACTGAAAGGGCGATTTGTCACACTTCCCCCTCTGGAACCCGCATGGATAAAGGCCTGCGGGCATTCTAAAAATAAAGATCTAACAACTATAAAAAAAGATCTTATAAAAATAACTAGGTGGATAAGTGGATAACCCCTGGGTAAGGAGATTTTTCAGGCATAGAGCGTAAGCGGAATATATAAGTACTGTTCCCTGGTGCTTCCTCGCTCACTCGGGGCTTCGCCCTGTCGCTCGGCTGCGGCGAGCACTGCTGGCTCGATCATATCCGTAATCAAAAGTACGCCGCACTGGGTAAAATGCGGCATATCCAGACATTTCACTAAGCAATTTGAATTCAGCAGACCTCATCGGCGGGCTGGACGTTCGCCAGCATCATTCTCCTAATTACTTAAGTATTCCCTTTCAGCATGGCTACCGCATCCACTTCAGGCATCGCAAACTGCACCCGGTGCCGGGCAGCCACATCCAGCGCAAAAACCTTCGTGTAGACTTCCGTTGAACTGATGGACTTATGTCCCATCAGGCTTTGCAGAACTTTCAGCGGTATACCGGCATACAGCATGTGCATCGCATAGGAATGGCGGAACGTATGTGGTGTGACAGGGACAGAGAACGTCACACCGTCAGCAGCGGCTGCTGCAACCGCTTCCCCAATCCAGGTCCTGACCGTTCTGTCCGTCACTTCCCAGATCCTCGCTTTCTCTGTCCTGCCTGTTCGTTTATTACGCCGTTCCATGGGGATTTTCAGTGTTGCCACCATCGTTTGCAGCTGGCTGACGTACCAGGTGTCGGAGAGCGGAACCAGCCGGTGAATTTGCTGACCGGCTGGCATTCTTCCTGCCGTTCTGGCTGCCTTTTCGATCCGTTGTTTCAGGGTCGCAAGCTGCACAAACGGATACGGAGGCGTGAGCGAAAAATCCCCCCCGCGTCAGCGCCAGTGCTTCATTAATGCGCGCACCGGTGTTCCACAGTGTGGCCAGCAGCATCTTGCGGCGC
>ENA-OWOJ01000402-OWOJ01000402.1-gut-metagenome-genome-assembly--contig:-NODE-402-length-11738-cov-11.556042_pt1 | contig 11738 bp, 10 predicted proteins | sample MGYA00248246_ERZ651795 | MGnify/ENA primary metagenome ERZ651795 (study PRJEB26908, sample SAMEA4031706) | gut metagenome | biome: gut; feature: normal infant; material: stool | place: China | collected...
GCCCGATTTTTGTTTAGTGTCTACTCATCTGACGGCATTTGCATCAGCAGTTTGCGTACCGTGCCGAAGCGTGCCATATAACGCCTGTAACCAATTGAAATTTATCTGAACGCTGCTCGGTAAACACTAAAGAGGCGGCTGACGACGGCACACCATGACTGGATACTGCCTTCACGCAAGACAACACGGAAGGCAGGGAAGATGAATGCACCGAGTACCACACCGCATGATGCGGTGTTTAAACAATTTTTAATGCATGCGGAAACGGCTCATGACTTTCTGGATATCCATTTGCCAGCGGAGCTACGCGAACTGTGTGGATTTAGCTCGCTAGGAGCGAGGTAACAGACAACGTTAGCTTTGCGCTTACAACTTATGAGTGATCTCTATCACGATTTTACTTCCATTAAATGGTTTGTCTACGCGAGTAGATTTATTTATATGTAATAAAATACAATATCTACATGAGTAGATTTAAGAAAGATATCTACCTGTGATGTATATCTGACGGATAATATCAAGGAGTTCTTATGAACACGCATTCATCCACTGTTTCCCTGACAGATTACCAACAGGCAGCTCAGGAGCGGCTGGAAACCTCCGAGGGACGCCGCGAGTTTTGGCGAGCAACAGTTTCCTGCTGGTTAGGCACTACGATGGAATATGCCGATTTTGCCCTGTACGGCCTTGCCGCAGGTATTATCTTTGGCGATGTCTTTTTTCCGGAGGCGACACCCGTCATGGCATTACTTTCCAGCTTTGCCGCCTATTCTGTTGGGTTTATTGCCCGCCCTATTGGTGCATTACTATTCGGCTGGATAGGCGATAAACATGGTCGGAAAATTGTCATGGTTATCACTATTGGATTGATGGGCATGTCGACCATGCTAATAGGATTAATCCCCAGTTACGCCCAGATAGGCGTCTGGGCACCGATATGTCTGGTTATCCTTCGATTTTCTCAGGGGCTGGGAGCTGGAGCGGAACTTTCAGGCGGTACTGTGATGCTTGGTGAATATGCTCCCGTTAAACGACGTGGACTGGTTTCATCTGTTATTGGTCTGGGTTCGAACAGCGGAACATTACTGGCTTCGCTGGTTTGGCTCATCGTCCTGCAAATGGACAAGGATGACTTATTAAGCTGGGGATGGCGTATTCCTTTTCTTTGCAGCATTCTTATTGCTGCTACAGCTCTATTAATTCGTCGTCATATACGTGAAACACCAGTCTTTGAACGTCAAAAAGCCCTTCTGCAGGCTGAACGAGAAAAGGTTATTCGTGAGGAAAAAGCACAGCAACAACATAACAGTCGTAGCTTCTGGAAACGGACCCGTGCCTTCTGGACCATGGTCGGATTACGCATAGGAGAGAATGGTCCTTCTTATCTCGCTCAGGGATTTATCATTGGCTATGTCGCGAAAGTACTGATGGTGGATAAGTCCGTACCCACGGCAGCTGTACTTATTGCATCCGTTCTGGGATTTGCCATTATTCCTCTGGCGGGTTGGCTGTCCGATAGATTCGGTAGACGTATCATCTATCGTTGGTTCTGCTTGTTACTGATCCTGTATGCCTTTCCGGCATTTATGCTGCTGGATTCTCGTGAGCCGTGGATTGTTATCCCGACGATCATTACCGGGATGGGGCTGGCTTCACTGGGTATTTTTGGTGTTCAGGCTGCGTGGGGCGTTGAGCTTTTCGGTGTCACTAATCGTTATACCAAAATGGCATTTGCAAAAGAGCTCGGTTCCATTCTGTCTGGCGGGACTGCACCACTTATCGCCTCTGCGCTACTCTCGTATTACGGGCACTGGTGGCCAATCGCTATCTATTTCGCCTTTATGGCTGCGATTGGACTGGTGACCACTTTCTTTGCACCAGAGACTCGCGGACGGGATCTCAACTTACCCGAGGATGCAATTTAAGGCCAGAGAACGCGAGATGCGCGTTCTTTACCAAAGATTTTTGGGTCATAACGCCTTATGCTGTCTGGAAAAAATCACTCTGAACGCAAATCAGGTAGGTGCTTCGTGAGTCAATCACATTCACAACGCGTAACACGTTCTGACGTGGCAAAAGAAGCAGGGACATCCGTCGCTGTCGTTAGTTACGTTATTAATAATGGCCCGCGCCCCGTTGCCGAAGCGACCCGACAACGTGTACTACAGGCCATTAAGAAAACCGGTTATCGACCCAATGGCATCGCGCGTGCGCTGGCTTCAGGGAGTACGCAAACTTATGGGCTAGTCGCTCCGGACATCTCGAACCCGTTTATCGCCTCTATGGCTCATGCCCTGCAACACGAAGCCTTTGCTGATGGCAAAGTACTCCTGCTGGGCGACGCAGGCGATAGTAGCTGCCGTGAACGTGAACTAATTAATAATATGCTACACCGCCAGGTTGACGGGCTGATCTACACCAGTGTTGATCGCCATCCTTATATCAATTTGATTCAGGAGAGCGGTACCCCCTGCGTCATGCTCGATCGTGTGGATCCTGGGCTTAACGTCAGCGTTATCCAGGTTGATGAACAACTGGCGGCGATGCAGGTAACACAACATCTTATTGATCACGGATACCGCGACATCGGCATCATCTGCGGCCCGCGTGAAATGCTGAATACTCAGGATCGTATCCGGGGCTGGCAGCAGGCGCTGGAAGCCTCATCGTTAGTGGTCAATCCCTCATGGATTTTTTCGACCAACTATACCCGCGCCGGCGGTTACGAGGCGACAAAACGCATGCTTGAGCACCAACTGCCACGCGCCCTGTTCGCGACAAATGAACAACAGGCTCTCGGCTGTTTACGCGCTCTGGCAGAACATGGGCTGCGCGTTCCTGAAGATGTTGCGCTGGTCTGCTTTAACGCAACACAAGAATCGGCTTATAACGTCCCTTCTTTAACCGCCGTTCGACAACCTGTCGATAAGATGGCCCGTGCGGCAATTGACATGCTGAAAAATTGGGATGGAGAAGTTCGCCGTGTTGAATTTGAGTTTTATTTACGAACAGGAGAGTCGTGTGGCTGCCAAGGGCATGAAATACAACCCGAGAAAAAGTGAAAATGAATCGATGCGTATCATTATTGACTGCGATCCGGGGAACGGCATTCCCGGCGCTAATATCGACGATGGTCTGGCGCTGGCGCTGGCCATTGCCGCACCGCAAATCGCGCTGGAAATGATCACCACTGTTGCCGGAAATACGCCGGTAGACGTGGGATATGCGGTCGCTAGAGATCTCATTACACAATTGGATATTCCTGTTGCGGTCTACCGTGGTGCCTCGCGTGCGCTCTTGGAAGATCCGCAACCCTGGCGTGAAAAACTGGATCATGGTGTCGATCAGTTTGGTTTACGGCAACTCTGGTCGAATGTTCCTGCTCCAGCATTGTGCCAGCAGGTAGAACCCCATGCGCCTGAAGCAATAGGTGAACTCATCTGTCGTAATCCAGGCGAAATAACGTTGGTTGCTACCGGCCCCCTCACCAATGTAGCTATTGCCCTGCAGCTTTACCCGCAGATTGTTCACGCGGTCAAAAATATCGTCGTTATGGGTGGTGTGTTCAATGTTCCAGGCTACCTGAAAGATACAAATTTTGGTCTAGACCCTGAGGCGGCTCATGCGGTGCTCACCAGCGGTGCGCCAGTCACGCTGGTCCCGATGGATGTGACAACGCAAACCCAAATGCTTCACGCCGATTTGGATCGTCTAGCAAAAACAGAAAACGGGCTTAGCCGTTATTTGGCACAAACCATTCGACCATGGATTACATACTCTATGCAAACCCGCAATCTGCCTGGGTGTTGGATCCACGATGTGTTAACCATTGCCTGGTTACTGGATCCCTCTCTTGCAACAACGGCTGAAGATTATCTGGATGTCTCTCTGGAAGGTATTACACGCGGAATGACTTGTTGCTATGGACGTGACACATTACGCCTCAATATTGGGATCCCTGAACCAAAAGGTGCACAGGTCACAATTCTGCAGAGCATCGATAACCCGCGGCTTATTTCGCTGATAGAGCACTATATCCAGAACTACGGCGCGTAGCCTCATGGGGCAGAAAAGGAGACCTTCGTACACAGTTTGGGGTGATTTTTTTCCGGAGGAAATATGAATACGTTATCCTTCTTATTATTCAGTGAAGAAGAATCTCTCTTTATTACACTAGGCAAAATTTGCGTCGCGTTTATCCTTGGTGGCATTATTGGCCTTGAAAGAGAATCGAAAGGGAAGCCTGTTGGATTTAAAACGTGCGTCATTATTTCAGTCGCCAGTTGTGTTCTGACAATTGTATCGATTCAGTCTGCAGAATATTACGCTGAAATCTCGATGAATATACGTAGCGATCCGATGCGACTGGCAGCACAGATTATCAGTGGTGTAGGTTTTCTCGGCGCAGGTGTTATCCTTCATCGCCATGACGATGCTATATCTGGACTAACAACTGCAGCTATCGTTTGGGCTTCGGCTGGGGTGGGCATTACATGTGGTGCTGGGTTTTATATGCATGCTTTGGTTACCACTGCTTTGTTCATGATTGCAATAAAACTCAGCTATTTTGTGCTCTTTTTGCAAGCTAAGAATCAATTTCCGGGTAAAGTAAAAGTTCATGTTACTCTTGACGAAAGATCAGGGCTACAAGCCCTGATAGAGTGTATTAATCAACAAAAAAATATTATTGAAGCGTTCACTATTCGCGATGTTAAAAAGGGAAGAATAGAAATTAACCTTAAGGTCGTGATTAGAAAAAAAATGACATTACCAGAACTATACCATTCACTCTCTAAGCTTGAACATGTTTGCGCTATCGCGCTGGAACACTGAAAGCATCGATTAGAGGCTAAAACAGCAATAAAAACATTCACAATAACAATTAGTCAAGTCTGGATATCATATGTTCACAGAGGCAGAAGGCTCTGTGTTAATTGGTACTACAGGAATTAAATAATGGTACCCCCTACTGTACTAGCTGTCTCTTGATCAGAGCTCCTGATCAAGAGACTTCATCACCAGGTAACCCTCAACCATATCCTGAAGTCTGAACCAGCCATCCCACATGACTACACAACCGGGGCGACCTGTGCGTTTGCTGTCATGCCATCGCCCCAGTTTCGCCAGTTTCAGACAGGCCCATTTCAGTGTCGGCGTCAGTGATGGAAGCGGTTTTCCTTCCAGCTTAACCCACAGCAGTTTCCACTTTGTCGGCGACAGTATTTTCTGGGGTCAGTTTGGATATCGAAAATTATTGTACTATAAGGGCTTCCCCGACATGTCAACGCCGGTTTTTTCGGTTTCTGTCTGCTCGTCAGTAAAAATAAAGGGGAGAGACTGCGGTACTATAAACGGTCATGAGGAATCGTTATCGATTCGGACCCTGATGAAAGACGCTCGTGAGATTCTTGTTCGTTTAACGGATACGTATATCCTGTACAATAGTCAGATATGTCTCACGGAGTCTAACCCTTTATCATCAACGAGTTGCAGTTAAGATGGTTAATCAGTTTCGTGTGCTTTAGCTCACTGAGTACAACCTGAAATCATCACCATAATGTAGCGATGCCCAGCACAGTCTTGCATTTTTGGCCGCTATGGCCACAACGGCACGCCAGTATCCTCTGCGCTCAACTAGCGAGCAAACCCAACGACTGAATGAGTCTGTCTTTTTCTCGGCGCCAATCAGAACTGAAAGAGCGCCCTGGACCAACAGCGTTCGTAGATACGAATCGCCCGCCTTCGTTATACTGCCAAGCTTTGATTTTCCGCCGCTACTATATTGCGATGGCGTTAGCCCCAGCCAGGCTGCCAGTTGTCGTCCATTTTTAGAATCGTGTGCATTACCGATACTGGCGACCAGAGCACAGGCTGTTGTGGGGCCAATCCCTTTCAGTTCCATCAGCCGCTGGCTGCGGTGATCCGCTTTTGCCATGCGGGACAGGATCCGGTCATATTCAGTAACGTTATTTTCAATGCGATCAATGTGTTCCAGCAGGTCATCAACACATTGCTGAACCTGAAGTGGCAAAGATTTCTTCTGTTCAGATACCATGTGGCGCAGGGCATCTGTACTTTGTGGAGCAATGACGCCGAATTCAGAGATCAACCCTCTCAGGCGATTATATGTTGCTGTTTTCTCTTCGATGAAACCTTGCCGGGTACGATGTAAACACTGCATGGCCTGCTGGCTTTCGTCTTTCACTGGTACGAACCGCATATGCGGACGACGGACAGATTCACAGATAGCCTGAGCATCAGCAGCATCATTTTTCCCTGATTTACCAGCCATACAGTAAGGCGATACAAACTTAGCAGCCATCAGGCGCGGCTCATGACCATACTGCCGAAACAACCTTGCCCAGTAGTGAGCCCCGGAGCATGCCTCCATCCCGATAACACAGGGAGGTAAACTGGCAATCAGCTCAGGAAGGGCAGCTCGAGGTACTTTGGGTTTAACCAGAACAGTTTTACCGTGTTGATCAACGCAGTGAACAGCGAACACATTTTTAGCAAGATCGATACCGACAGTAGTGATGGTCATAACGAATCCCTCCGGGGCTATGTTTACCCCATGATTGCACAATAGTTAATCAGGTGCATATCCAGGGGAAGTCCCTTCCATTCGTTTAACGCATCATCATTAATGCTAATGTATGCATACATTAGCATTAACATGCTGACAGCAACAAGCGGTGGATTTACGTCTGGATAACGTAAATGATTGCGGTATACAGGCCAGGCGGTCAGATTTTCAGCCGTGCCTGTTCCTGCAGCAGTTCCAGATGATATGCAGCAATAGCGTTTACCACCCCTGCCGTCATCCGTGCGTCGGCGATCGCTGAGTGTGCCAGCCCTTCCCAGGTCAGTCCGGCTTGGCTGGCAGCACTGGCCAGTGAAATCGTGCCATAGCGGTTGGTGGCCCTATAATATCCTGCAGCCAGCTCCATCGCACAATATACCGTCATTTCTTCCAGCCAGTCAGCCGGATCGCTATGTGCGGCAGCAGTCTGTTTCAGAATGCGGATGTCGAACCGGGCATTAAAGATAATTACTGGTCGATCTCCGATCGCATGCCGCAGTTGCCGCGCCACATCTGTCCATGATGGTGCGCCGCAGAGAGCCTGCTCACTGATACCATGCACGGCGGCGGCCTGCACCCCGATGGCGACCGTGGGCTTCAGCCTGGTTTCAAATACGGCCACATCGGTCAGGCCGATTTCCAGGGCTTCCGCAGTATTATCCAGTCCTGTCGTTTCAGTATCCAGAAAGAGTGGTGCCAGACTCAGCCAGTCATATGCCTGCCGTGCCATCCGGCCACTGGTGCTGTTAAGTCTGGATAAAACGGAAAGTCGTTGGCCAGCCAGAAGTTGTTTACTCGTCAGTGGGCGTTTCTCACGCATCGGAACACAATCTGCAATTCGGTATACAGCGAACCTGCCACCATAAGTATTTTTATACCACTTAACCGGCTCAGCACCGGGGGCTGGCTTCATTCTGAATTCATCGCGCAGACGTCCTTTTGAGAAACATCTGTCTTCGGCAATCGCCTGCGCACGTCTGGTGGCCAGCTCATCATTATTCATGGTTCTTGCATCTCCGTCAGACGTTTTTATATCCGGACAGCCCCTCTATGGCCACTTCTGTGTAGTATGCAATACACGCAGGATATACACTTTTCCCCACTGGCTATCGACCTCATAAACCAGAACAAAATGCGGGTGAATAACCAGTTCCCGGGCACCTTCCACACGACCGTTGCGGCCTTTATACGGCTGCCCGGCCAGGCTGCTGGCTGAATAACCAATCCGTTCGTCCAGTTCAATGGCGGCTATCAGGTTCTGCTCCGCAATGTACTCACGAATGCGCTTCCTGTCCTGGCTGGCCAGCATGGTCCAGAATATCTCCATCATTTACCGGCGACCTTCCTGCTCATTTCATCCCGCCATGCAGCAGCGGAAGATTCGACCATGTCATGGGGAAGCACATCGCCGCGTTCGAGTTGCTGACGTCCTGCCTCAACCTGGTCACGGAACCAGGTATTATGCTGCCGTTCCACGGTCTGGCGCATAAAATCCCGGATTAACTGAGAGCCATTACGGTCCATGCTTTTTGCAGCGGCCATAAAAGCATCCTTCAGTTCAGCGTCAATTCTTAAACTCATATTAACCTGTGCCATTTATCACCCCGTCACTACTACGTATATACACAGTATAAAACGATTCAGATATCGTCACCAGGATATGCCGTGCCAGCGGCATGTAAGGCGGCACGCTGTGGTTACATGTGATACCGGAGTAAAACCGCCGAAGCCCGGCGTAAGCCGGTACGGATTGATAGATTTCACCTTACCCATCCCCGGCCCTGCTAAGCTATACCCGCTTTCAGCCATGAAAGAGCTTCTGTGCGCGGTCGGAGTGGTCCCGACGAGGGTTTACCCGAAGTCGGGGCGTATCTCCGCGTTAGCGGGCCGTGAGGGCCGCTTACGAGCGTGTATTCAGTACGTCCAGCCAGAAGACTGACAGCGATGACGGAGTATAGTTACAACATTCATAATTAAAAGCGACTCTGTTCCGGCCCTTGGGGCCGGGGCGGGGCCGCTTTTCAGTTATGAGGGAGGGGCTTTGTGGCTTCAGTTCTGCGCTGGTCCGGGGTTTTTCCGAGGTCTATGTTTGCATGTTGTAACTAATGTGGCTCCGGTCGGGGCCCGCCGCTTGCGGTGGGAGGTGTATATCTGTCTGTCCACAGGACAGGCAGTGAATAGGTTTTCTTTTTAAATGAATGTAATTAAGTAGTTTAAAGGAGATATAAACAGGTGTTTAAAAGATACATTGCACCCTGTAGGGCTGGCGGCTGGCGCTTTATGAGATGAACGGTTGTAACCTTATCGGGAAGTCCCTTGCAGTTATATGTGGATAAGCAAAATTACCCGTCTGTGAGGCGTGTTTTGTATCAAAAACAAGGGGGACCGGATGCACCTGAAGGTGGATGATGAGGTTGTTTTTTTGTATGTGGTGCTGATTTTTTGTGCGCTGTCGGGCCTCAGACGTGCGGAAGCCTCCGGCGCGTGCCGGATTATTCTGAGGAGGTCACTTTCAGGGGGAAGCTGTGGCCAGCCGGCTGTAATTGCGGTTACGCGACAGAATCATGCGCTCCTTCACACGACGCTCCACTTCACGTTTTACCGCCTCACGACTGGCAGTGAAGCGCCCTTCCGAGATTTCACGCGTCAGCTGTCGTTTCACCAGGGTGACGATATCCTGACGTTCCCTGCCCGCATCACGACGCGCACGGGCACGCTTTATTCCCCGGGACTTAAGCTCTGTCTGGTAACTGCGGAAACGCTCACGCACAAAACGCCAGGCTTTCGCTATCAGTTCATCCATACCCAGGGTATCCAGCCCCTGCTTTTTGCGCTGTTTGTTTTCCCATACCACACGGCTGCGGCGCGCAGCTGCCACTGCATCCTCAGACACATCAAGGGCGGCAAACAGCGCCAGTGTGAACGTGATATCGGTCGGAATGTAGCACCCGATAAGCGGGTCATATTCCGTCTGGTAGGTAATCAGTCCCAGCTCTGACAGGGACGTCAGGGCCCGGGTGGCCCGGGTGATGGAGAGTTTTCCTGCACCGGACTCTGTCGCCAGTCCGCACTCAATGGCCAGCGTGGTGATGGAACACTGGACGCGGTTGGCCAGCGGGTCATAATGGAAACACAGCCCCTGCAGCAGCGCATCAATAGCCCGTCGACGCAGACCACGCGAACGGGCATGCGCCACATGAATAGCGAAATCAAAACGGGAGCTGAAGCCCACCGCTTTTTCCATCAGTTTTTCGCAGAACTTCAGCGTTCCGGCACCTTCACGGGGTGTGAACACCGGATTCGGGTTCTTTACCTGGCGGTAATACGTTTGGTGAAGATCAGTCACACCATCCTGCACTTATGTTGCACAGAAGGAGTGAGCACAGAAAGAAGTCTTGAACTTTTCCGGTCATATAACTATACTCCCCGCATAGAGCAACAGCTTCTATGCAGTTTCTTGTTAGCCCCGGTAATCTTCTCTTAGTCGCCAAACCTGGTGAAGATTATCGGGGTTTTTGCTTTTCTGGCTCCTGTAGATCCACATCAGAACCAGTTCCCTGCCACCTTACGGCGTGGCCAGCCACAAAATTCCTTAAACGATCAGTAATCTAGCACTAATCTTCTGAACACTCAAGAATGTAAGCCCATCATCACATGCATCGTTTTTGCGCTTCACTTTTTATCAGTGCGGTCAGAACTTCAGCCTGGGTCAGGCCATCTTCATTACAAATTTGCATGAGCATGGCCTTATACTTTGGTTCGAGAAATACTTTTACTTCCTTGAACGAAGCTCTTTTACGGGCCACTGATAATCTTTGTTTCTCTGCATCAGAAAGCGGACTCCCCTTTCTGTATGCTCGTTTTGCGCCAGATGAGGAAGTCACTGTATTTTCTGTCTGCGACATCTCGCCTCCTCAATACTTAAACAGGGATCGTTTCGCAGAGAATACTACAGTTTTTTGAAATCAGCGACTTGAAAGTTGTGACGATGATCTGTGTTGGCGCACAAATCATGTCTGATTACGACCGTTTAATGTAATTTTGATAATAAAATGACTGAAAAGTAGGAAATGCTTTAACCAGGGTACCGGCCCCGGGCGGGACCGGCAGTTTCTAGCATTTCGGGTGTCTGCCCCTGAAATACCTCACACTTCCGGAAAGCGGGGACTTCCGTCCCCGCCCGGCAGCTTACTTCCGTGCTTCAGGCCAGAGTTACCTGCACCACTGTATTTCCCCTGTGAATATTCAGTTCACATAACTGTTCCCTGAATATCAGTGAAAAACACAACACCGTGGCGCACACGGCAAGCAACCCGATAAGGGTATATTTCGTCATAAATTTTGACATCTTTGCAAAGAAGAGGCTAGAATCAGTAGTGCATCATGCAGACCTCACGAGTTAATGGATTAACGAGTGGGGTCTTCGCATTTCTGAAACCTGCGTCTTATTCAGCCATTCTTCGGTCATCTGCAGCAGTTTTCTTGCATCGTGACTTCTGAGCAACGGAATGCCAGCCTGCCTCAGAACCTCTTCCAGAAGAGTATCCCAGCATCTGCGTTCCGAACGTAAATGACTGTCATCAGCCAGCTATACTGCTGCAACAATACTGAACGAACGCCGTTCAACGATAACCACATCGACATGCACTGAGATACCATCCTGAATAACTGCCACCACTGGCGCGATCAGATATTAGTTGTCTGGAGATTCAGGGGACAACCTAACTTGAGCCCGCTATAGCGCGAAGCCGAAAATTATTGTTCGTATGCTCCCGCTGGTCCAGAATGGGAATTCCCTCTGGCTGATGTTGAACTGTCATGGAGAATTGAAACTTGTTTAAGACTTTGGCAGCCTACTGTTTTTAATACACCCAATAAGGTATGAAGATGAAACTAGGGAAGTTAATACCGCCATGAAAAGATAAATAATACCCGTGGAATATATTTCCTCATGTTACTCTCCATATCAAATAAATGGCACCTGTATTTCAGACATCCTGAATATTACAGCACACATTGAACAACACCTTATTTTGTGAAATTAATCACAAAATATAAAATCACGACTTAATACGGAAGTAAGCGACTCGTCAGAACCGTATTGATATTTACTGAGAGCTCAGATCAACTTTCCAGGGCAACAGATCGCGTACCC
>ENA-OWOJ01000403-OWOJ01000403.1-gut-metagenome-genome-assembly--contig:-NODE-403-length-11713-cov-3.815486_pt1 | contig 11713 bp, 5 predicted proteins | sample MGYA00248246_ERZ651795 | MGnify/ENA primary metagenome ERZ651795 (study PRJEB26908, sample SAMEA4031706) | gut metagenome | biome: gut; feature: normal infant; material: stool | place: China | collected 2015 ...
CCATTATGACCGCACAATACACAGTTGCCACTTTCTCCGATTCCTGCAGTCTCTTCTATATGACCAATCCCTGCATTAAGCACTTTACTTGTGGTTCCTTCCATTACCGGATACCTGATATCTAAGCCCGGTATCTCAATGATGCCGATAACACCGCCTTCTTTAAGAATGGCTTCATCCTCTTTACTAATGGAGGTTTGCTCTTCCTCCACATCTGTTTCTTCATCGTAATCATCCTCCAATGTCTGCTCAAATTCACTTATGAGCTGTTCTGTCTGTTTTTCTCCTGTTGCCCGCCAGAAAAAAGGGACTGCCATAATGGCAATCCCTGCTGTAATCAGTAGTCCTGCGACCACTTTTCTTATGCTCATATTATTCACTCTCCTATCGTGTTCTGCCCTCTCTGTCGGCTGGATAAGCACCTTTATCCTCTGCTACAATTGCTGCAGATTCCATTCTGTCATCAGCTTCTCTTTCTTCCTCCGGTCCGCTCAGGTCTGCATCCACAGCCTTTGCGTTCTCAAGGTCAAGCTGGGCATTCAGTTTACACTGCCTAGCCAGCTTTTCTTCCAGTTCCTTGCTGTACGCAAATGGCTTGTCATACTCTGCCTTTGATGCTTCAAGGTCATTCTGGTACTGCTCAATCTTCTTTTCAAAGAAATCAATGTTCTCATGGAGTCCATTGAACAGGTTTTCCAGCTTCACCATGCTGCCGACAGGACTTGTGGAAAGCTCTGCTTTATACTCTGTCTTTCCACGAAGCACCATATAATTGATGCCAAGGAAGTTCTTTTCCACAAGCAGCTCAAATCCGTGGAATTTACCGATTACAGTTGTCTCTCCGGTCTTACATTTACTGATTGCTTCAAGCATCATCGTTCCGCCATCCACACGCTCTGTGTAAGTTACTTTGCCTATGGTAATGGCAAATTCCGGATTATCAATCAGCTCTTTATCCCTTGCCTTTACATCCTCTCTTACATTGGCAAGCTTTTCTGTTGCTGTCTTAATCAGCTTCGGATACTTAATCATAAAGTTATCCTGCAAGCCATATCTCTGATTGTCATAGGATGCCTTTAAGAGCTTTAATCTCTGGACATCATTGTCAATCTCCATCTTTTCCTTGATTAAAGGATTGCCTGTGGCAACCGCTTTAATCTCTGCATAGGAAAGTGTTGCCTCGTCGATATCCTCACAGCTTCGGCTTACAGCCTTGCTTGTCATGACCTGACTGATGAATCGCTGCTTATTTTCAACAAGCGACCAGTTGTATGCATCAAATGTCCCTTTGGTGACATATCTGTAGATTGCCACCTCTTCATTTTCATTACCCTGTCGTATGCCTCGTCCTTCCCTCTGTTCAATAGAAGAAGGCTTCCAAGGGCAATCCACATGATGCATTGCAACAAGGTGTGTCTGCACATTGACACCTGTTCCACACTTGTCCGTAGAACCAATAAGAACTTTCTTTTTACCTGTCCTCATCTCCTTAAAAAGTGCATCCCTCTGTGCATCTGTCTTGGCATCATGGATAAATGCTATCTCTTCTGCCGGAATACCATACTGGATAAGAGTTTCCTTCAGATAATCATAAATAGTGAAGTCCTTATCCGGTCCCGGTGTGCCGATATCCGAAAAAATAAGCTGGCAGCCTATATGACCGTTGGCATTTCCTTTCTCATATTCTTTCCACACATTTTCTGCTACCTTATTGAGCTTTCCGTCAGGATTATTTGGTGCATCCTTATCAATCAGTCTTGCATCTGTTCCAAGAAGTCTTGCCTCATGGGTAATCTTTAGGAAGTTGTCCACACTTGGATCAACTCCACCACCTCTGATACGCTCTGCCCTCACAACAAAGTCTTCCATGACCTGCTTCACATACCAGTCAGGCTCCGACTCCACTATAATAGGCTTGCCGCCACGGAGAGCTGGCACATCAAGGTCAAGCATGTCTGCGGTCTGCACATCTGCTACCTCACGGAAGATATTCATAAGCTCCGGCAGATTCGTAAACTTATTAAATCTGCTCTTAAAACGAAATCCGCTTCCCTCTACAGTAAGCTCAAGTGCTGTTGTCACTTCACCAAAGTTTGCTGCCCAAGAATCAAAGTGATAAATCCCCATCTCTTCAAGTGCCGCTTTCTGTAAGTAAAGCTGCATGACATACATCTCACACATGGTATTGGATATTGGTGTACCTGTTGCAAACACAATACCCCTGCCATCATTTATCTCAGACAAATACTGGCATTTAAGCTGCATATCCGTTGACTTCTTAGCTCCGCTACTGCTGATACCTGACACATTATTCATCTTGGAAAAAATCGCAAGGTTCTTAAAATTATGTGCTTCGTCTACCATAATAGAATCTACACCCAGTTCCTCAAAGGTAATAAGGTCATCCTTCCTGCTCTCATCTGACAAGGATTTCAGCTGTTCCTCCAGTTTTTTCTTCTGGCTTTCCATCTGCTTTACAGTCCATCGCTCTCCGTTACGCTCCTTCATCTCATCAATCGCATAGCTGATTTCATCAATCTGCTCGTTAAGCATTCGCTCCTTTCTCTCTGCGGAGATTGGGATTTTCTCAAACTGTGAGTGTGACATGATGATACAGTCATAGTCACCAGTTGCAATCCTTGATACGAACTGCTTTCTGCGGCTTTTTTCAAAATCACGCTCCGTGGCAACTAAGATATTTGCTGACGGATAAAGCCTTAAAAACTCTGATGCCGTCTGACCAATAAGCGGCTTTGGTACAACCATGATTGTCTTATTGGCAAGTCCAAGTCTCTTCTGCTCCATGCAGGCAGCCATCATCTCAAATGACTTTCCGGCACCGACACAGTGTGCCAGCAGAGTATTTCCCCCAAGAAGAATTCTTGCCACCGCATTTTTCTGGTGTGGCTTTAACTCAATCGCCGGATTCATTCCCGGAAACTGTAAGTGACTTCCGTCATACTCACGCAGGCGGATGTTATTAAATGTCTCGTTGTAATACTCCACATATTTCTGTCTTCGCTCCGGCTCTGCAAACAGCCACTCCTTGAACTTCTCCTTGATCATGTTCTGCTTTTCCCTTGCAAGCATTGTCTCATTCTTATTGACTTCGTAATGATACCTGCCATCACCGTCATCAATCCTGTCCCTGACTGTTACTGTCTTTAGATTCAGCGTATCCTCAAAAATAGAATAAGCATCCATGCGGCTTGTACCATAGGTCTTAGTAGCCGCCACTGAATGCTTATCCATGCTTTTATTCTCGATGAACCATTCCATGCTCATCTTATTTAAGTGTACCTGAATGCCTGTATTGTAAAACTGGCTTCTGACTGCCCTTGCTCTTCTTGGTGTATTGAGAAGCTCATAGATAAACTGCTCATAATCAAGCGGCTCAATCCATGTCGTGCCAATCTTTACATCAATATCCGAGGCTTCAATCCACTCCGGCTGTACCTTTTCAAGTGCTGCCACATTGCCTGCAAATTTTTCTGCCTGCGGATTGCCTGTATCCGCTGCCATAGCCTTTGCTACACGAAGCTTGTCTCTCACATTGCCGGAAAGATACTCGTCTGCCGTCTCCCAGCCGATGTCGGGATTGTTCTCGTTGTAGCGGTCGGGATTTAGGAAAATCAATCCATCCAGCTCTTCCACAAGAACTGCCCTTCTAAGCTCTGCCAAAGCATCATCACTAAATGTTATCTCATCAGCTGTCTGCCCGGACTTTTCTGCAAGTTCTTCCTTTACATTAGTAATATCCGGCTCATAGATAGAGAGCATATAGGCAAGATTTACATATCCAAATTCATTGACGGATACATTCAATGCTTCCACAGCAGTCTCAACCCTGTCTATGACAGTCTTTGCCTTAATCGTCTGCTTATAAAACATATCCGCTTTTTTCACCTCCCCGTCTTCATTTACTTCCTCAAGACTGCAAAGAAGTGGGTAATCGCTGTCATCTCTGAAAGCTATTCTGTTTGCTTTTGAAGTAATGGCTCCATACTGCTTTACGAAGGCATCATATTTTACATTAAGAAGTCTCTGCTTATCAGAAAGCTCCTCCTCGCTGCAGCCATCCATCTGGATATCAATCAGATCTCTTGTTATCTGTCTGATTTCATCAAGGCTTCTGATTCGCTCCTCGGCAGTCTGTGATACTTCTTTTCTTACCATCTCGGAATTTTCCCTGTAATAGAGTTTTCCTTCAAAAAATGTGTAAGTGTAGTTTCTCACATCCGGATCAGCCGGGATAACTTCCTCCGTCTGCTCCGCCTCATCTGCCACTCTCTCAAAATCTGTCATCTGGGCTTTGATATTACCGATAGCTTTGTTTAATGCTTCATAAATATTGAAGTTCTCATCATCATTCACGCAGACTGTGTATCTGCTGTCCTGTCCGTAAATCCTTGTGTCATATTCCATAGATCCAAGCATCATTTCCGGATGCTCTGCAAAATAAGAGTTGACTGCAATGCCATTCTCAGTTACACCAAGGTGTACCCAGTCAGGTTCAATATCAATCTTTCTCTCCCTCTTCTGCAAAAACAGGATATCTGCTGTCACTTCGGTTCCTGCATTATCTTTAAATGCAGTATTCGGAAGTCTTATCGCTCCCACAAGCTCTGCTCTTTCAGCCAGATACTTTCGGATAGTAGGATTTGCCTTATCAAGTGTTCCCTTTGTGGTAATCACCGCAACCATGCCTCCCGGTCTTACCTGATCAAGTGCTTTTGCCAGAAAATAATCGTGGATACGGAAGTTATACTTGTTGTACTTCGGATCAAAAACCTTATAATCACCAAATGGCACATTTCCGACAACTACATCAAAGAAGTTATCCGGATATGTGGTATTCTCAAATCCTGTGATACTGATATTGGCATTCTGATAAAGCTGCTTTGCAATTCTTCCCGAAATGCTGTCAAGCTCCACCCCATACAGCTTACTTCTCTGCATAGGTGCCGGCATACTCCCAAAGAAGTTACCGATACCCATAGATGGTTCTAATACATTGCCGCCTCTGAAACCAAACTGGACAAGTGCCGAGTTCATGCACATGGCAATCTCCGGTGAAGTATAAAAGGCATTGTTTACTGTTGCCCTAGCTGCAGCATACTCTTCATCCGATAACATCTCTTTGAGTTCTTTGTACTCTTTGCTCCAGCCTGCGTTTTCCTCGTCAAATGCCTGTGACAGTCCGCCCCATCCGACAAACTTCGACAAGGTTTTCTGTTCCTCCGGTGTTGCAAGCCTGTTTTCTGATTCAATCTGCTTTAAAGTACGAATTGCATCCATATTCCACTGATATCTGGTCTTGGCACCGCCTTTTTCCATTTCCCAGAGATTGTAATGGAAGTTGTGCTTCGTCTGCCCGGCAACATTCTTCTCATTTTCAAGACTTTCTACTTGCTGTACTGGTTCCTGCTTTGGTGTAAAATCTACAGTTTCCTGTGATTCTGTATCAGCCTGAATATCATCCACAGATACTGATACCACATCATCTGAAACTACATGTCCATTCTCATCAATCTTGGTTTCCCATCCATTCGCTATTGCTCTTTCCCTGGTTTCAAGACGATTGGCTTTTACACTATCCTCGATATCAAAGAATCTCTTATAGACCGGATTCATCTTATCCCTGTCAGCCTTCTGCTTTGTCTCATGATAATACTTCTTCTGGTCTTCTCCGCAGTAAAATGGCTGTTTTACCATATAGGATAAAATCTCGTATAACTCACGCCAGTCGAGAGCACCTTCCTTTCGCACACCATTCCTGTTCTTATAGCTGATCTTCACATATCCGCTTCTGATTGAGTACTCCACAAGACCATACTTATTGTTGGAATATGCTTTTCTTTCTGCATTATCTGTCCCTAATGCAATATCCCTGATAAGGTCAAGTTTATTGGGCATAAATGCAAAATCAGACTGCACCACATCCATAAGGAATGCCCTAAACGGAGTGTAGCAGCTGCAATCTGTTACAAGAATCTCCGCCGCATCACGCAGGTCTTCATCAAGCTCTGCAATACGCTTGGCATAATCAATCGGTGTAATATACTGAAGCTCTGATGGATCTTTTTCAGTTGTTTCAGCTTCTATCTCTGCACCATATTCTGCCTGTGTTACCATGCGGTCTTCATCGGCAGTTTCCTGTGGTGTCATGCCTTTTGCACTTACATAATCTCTGTTAGAAGCATAGCTCTCCGGCTCATCCGGTATTGCATAATCATCAATCTCTGATTCTGCCTCCTCCGGTTCCACTTCCCGGTATTCGGCATCAATGACCTCATCATCCTCACGGAGTCCGTCCATCGCAAGCTCATCAATACGAGGTGTCTCAGGCTGGTATTCCCCTGTAAGAATAAGGACACCAAGCTCTTTTTCGATATCTTTCCACGAAACATATCCTTCTACCTCTCCATCCTCATCTCGCCACTGAAAACGCAGTCCGTTCCCATGAAATGTGTCATATCCGTGCAGTCCCAGTCCGTCAACCGGCCAGCCTGCACCTCCCTGACCATATTCTGCTTTGATACGCTTTGCCCTGGTTCCTGCATCAATCTCTGTTTCAAAAATCTTGCATACCCTGCCCTTGCCACCGATAAAACCTGTACCTCTCATAAGCACCTGTTTGATATACTCACTTGGTACTGTTGCAGACTTTTTGGGATTCAGGTAATTGTATTTACCTGCTAATGCAGCTTTTCTGTCCTGCTCGAACTGACGCATAAACTGATTATTGTTTTCGTCCTCAGTATGAATAGTGCCAATGCTTGCCTGCCCATTCTGGTCGAAAAAAAAGGAAGCCTGTGTATATTCGGCTTCCTTACTAACACCCAATGAATTGATTTCATCAAGTTCCCTATTCAGTTCTGTATCATCTGATTCTAGTGGAATCGCATCACTATCTGATTCAGTACCACTTCCTCTGCCTGCATCTTCGCCTGCTCTCTTATCTTCCACATCTCCATTGTCGATGACAGATCCTGTGGCTTGTGCTTCGCCAGATACTGCATCTCTAACTGGTCGTACAGCTGGTTCGCTTCCTCCTCTACCGCTGACATCTTCTCGTACATCTTCCCGAATCTCATCAGCGTCTTGTATCTTGCCGGCTCGTTCTCCTTTAGATAGTTCATCGCCATCCTTCCGTATTTGCCCAGCTTCGTGAGATCCTCCGTCTCGTCCGGCATCTCTATCTGCGGATAAAGCAGTCCGTCCACTTCCTTGTAAGTCATTTCTTCTAACATATCCAATTCTCCTTTCGCTCTCGATTGCCTTTAAGTTACGACTAAATTCTCTAAGAACACTACAGGAGACATCGCATACAATGGAACCAAGACGGTAAATGATCTCTTCGTCTTTGATATTTACGATCTGACTAAAATCCTGTTCTTGCACAGATAAGTCAAATCCGCATCTCGTCCCTACAACAAACATGACACTTGCATATACAAGCTGCTCCATGTCCATTTCCTGCTGTAAGCCATTGCGTTTCTTACTTTCTTCCTTTATCACACTACCTGATAGCTGCATAAGTTCGGTCATTCGGTCTCCGAACTCTTCTTTTATTATAAGCCAAACATCTGTTCCTGTAAACTGTTTTAATATATTTTTTAGAGACTCCCTGTCGCTGTTATCGTACTGCTCAATCTGACCTTCTGACACAAGAAAATCCACATAATCCTTAAGATTTTCTCCCTCAAGGTCCCATGTCAGCTTAACATTCTTCCCTCCGGTATCACTGATATCAAAGATATACCTCATGCGTGGATTCAGTGCCCTTGACGGGAAGATAGCGCAGCCTTTCGCACCACGCTTTACATATCTTCCCACCTTTTTCCAGGTATCATAATCTGCCATGAGTGTGCTTTTTTCCGGAGGTCTTTGCGCTGTTACCATAACGATATTGTCAAATTCATAGCGGTATAACTGACCTGCGACCTTTAACACATCCTTCCAGTTCTTTTCTGATCTGGTGATGTTACCAATTTCAGAATCGTATATCGCTTTGACCTTCATATCAATGCCCATACCTTTGTCCTCCTCTACTTAAACATCTCTGCAAACAATCCCTTAAATAGCTTTAACTCATCCTTATCCAGCTCGATTGCAAATTCATTGTCGATTGCCTGTTTTTCGCATTTATCCTTTTTCTTTGCAATCTTACGCACCACACGAAGAAGCACATAGCACTCCTTGGACTTTGCAATGCTCTGTTTAAAGGTCAGCTCATCCTCATCGACTGACTTCTGTGTCTGATAGATAATCTCTTTTAACTTATCATTGATACCATCTACTTCCTCAAGGGAAATAATAACGGATGCCTTAGAAGCACCCGATCTGTCCCACTCCTTATGAAGTTCCTTTACTAAAAACTCCATGTTCTTAATTACTGTTGTTGAATCACTTTTCATCTTGCTCTTCCTCCGTTTTCTTTTAATGAAGAAGGGAGCTGACTTTCGCTGATAGGTGCAAAATCAACTCCCTTCATGTCCTCTGCTCCAAGGACTATCTGCTCTGCATAATACATATCCATTGCCTTATTGATGGCATCGTCAAGCGACTCTGCCTTTACTTTCTGTACTCGTGAAAGCACTTCTTTTATCTCAACATCAAATTCCTGTTCCATATGATATCGCCTCCTGTAAAAATCTCATCACCGGCTCTTTTCTTCCTTTACCTGTCTTTCCTTAAAGCCTTCATCGTACTTTCCATCTTCCAGCCTGTCGTAAAAACAGTCCTCTTCAATCGTTCCAAAATCCTCATACATCTGGTGAAGGAAGTCATTCTGCAGCTTCTTTGGTACATCATCATCCTTTGACATATCCTGATAAAAATAGAACTTCTGCTTTAGCTTTGCCCTGTAATCATAGATATCCTCTATCTTTTCCGGTGTGCCATACTCCCTCTTGTATGCCTTGAAATTTGTAGTTGAAAGTGTGGAACCTAGATAAATGCCATGCTCCCACGATACCCCGATTGTGGTATTGTCCTTTGTAGGCTTCTCATCCTTCGGATAACGCTTATACTCTGTCGCACCAAGGGCGATTGTAAGGGAACCTGACTTCATATCCATCACCACAAGATTCCTTGGTGATAATGCTTCAAGCACCATGTAATCATGGTCATTGAAGTTATGAAATGTCTGTCCCCTTTCAAATGAGCGGTTCTCCATTTCATAATGCAGGTTAAAATCATCCACCCAGCCCTTATCGGTCATTCCAATCTCCTTAAGCTTTGCAACACATTCAGAAGAACTGGCTTCTTTATCAAACCGGAATTCTTTGGAATCGTTATAAAATCCCTGAAGAAAATGTCCGAGCTGAATATCATCCAGACAGAATCTCGCAGATACAGTTACATTTGCTGCCCTGTAATACTCTGTGAAGTTATCTGCTTCACCAAGTGTCCTTCCAAGCTGCAACAAATTTTCTGCAAGCTCTGACATATCATCAATTGCTATAAAACTCTTATAATCATCCAGAGTCATCAGCATATTTGTCTCTGTTCCCCTGTCGTTTTCTGTTACCAGTATCATATCTTTTAAATCCATTCTTACCTCCAGTCTCAGAGAGGGACTATGCCCTCTCTGCAAATTTCCTGTTATGGTCTTCCTATCACAACAATCTTTCCTGTGCTTGCCACATCCCTGTAGACCACACCAAGACTTTCATTAAGTGCCTCTACCACCTTGCCATTTCCGACATATACTGCCACATGGCTGATGTTCTTATATCTTCCATTGCTTGTAAAACTGTAAAAGATAAGGTCTCCCGGCTGTAACTCATCAAAGGAGACAGTCTTTCCGGCTTCATCAAGTCCCTGTGCCTCCGCTGCCGCTGTGGTTGCACCGCCATAACTAATATCCACGCCTGCATCTTTCCATGAATAATAGGCTAAGGAACTGCAGTCATAATAGTTACCGCTGTCTCTTAAATCCTGACTATAAGGAAAGCCAACTCTGTGAAGTGCATAGGAGCAGACTGTTTTCTGCCTGCTGTCTGTAATTTCGTTTAGGATGGCATTGATTTCATCCTCAGTCATGGAGCTTACTCCCGGACTGCCGCCTCCACCTCCACTTCCGCTTCCGGCATATCCAAGCTGTCCCATAAACTCAGGACTCATGATCTGCTCAAGCATTTCCACCTGATCAGAATTAAATCCATAGACCGAAATCATATCCCTGTACGATTTTAGTGTGACATTCACATACAGAACCGACTTCGTGACAGTAGTTACATTACCGTCTGCATCTGTTTCTTCCACATCTTTTGTTCCTGTGCTTGTGGTGTATGAACACATATCATTTACAACTGCCTGCAGCCAGCCTTTTGAAGTATCATTCATGACTGTTGCAGTATCTCCGACACCATGCTTGACCATATAGACAGCCATGATGTCATAGTAATTGCTTGGGTTTTCTTCCATACCTTCATAGTCCACATATACAAGCTCTCCAAGGTCATATCCGGTATGCTCATTCACTTTCGTGTTCACATCCCAGTTAAACTCCTGCACATAGGCACTCGTTACTGTCTGCACGGTATCTCCTGATTCAAGTGGTGGCAGGAATAAAGCAAATGGAGAATTGTAAAGGATTGCTATCACCGCTATAACCGGAACCGCAATCATGGCAACTACAAGAACAAGTAACAACAGCACCAGTCCGATAATCGGTACAGCTGCCTTTACCCAGGTAATCGCTTTTCGCACAATCAGATCCTTTACCAGCTTTGCCACGCTGTCTGTCTGATTCTCCTGTGCTTTCATCTTATCCAGAAAGAATTTTATCTTCCTGCTCCGGTTGGTCATCTTTTCATCCTTGACCTCTATGGACACACCTGCAGCATATCCGGCTGCCATGCCGATTGCAGTACCAACTCCCGGTGCAACCGCTGTTCCTGCCGCTGTAGCAGCTGCCTTTGTCGCAGTTTTTGTTGCAACCTTGGCAGTAGTCTTGGCTGTTTCTTTTGCCGTCTCTTTAGCTACCGTCTTGGCTGTTTCTTTGGCAGCTTTCTTTGCTGTCTTTTTTGCCAGCTTCTTTCCTGCCTCTACCTTCTTGATACGCTTCTTTGCCTCGGCTGCCGCCTTTTTCCTGAAAAGTGCTGCACCCTTGGAAGCAGTTCCGGTAACAGGTCGGCTTGATTCATATGCAAGATATGCTGCCTGCGATACCTCATGCCCGCCTTCCACCTGCTCCGTTACTGCCCCGGCTGCAAGTACACCTGTTCTTCCTGCAATGTGAAGATTGGTGTTCTTAGTCTTGATGGAAGTGTTTGATTCTCTATAGTTTCGCTTAAATCTTGATAATCCCTTATTCTTCGACTCTGACTGATGAATGGTACTCTTGCGATAGGACTTCTTTTTATCATCAGATACCTTTGCACCGATAGTCTTAGGACCTTTCTCTACTGTATAGATGTTGCTGCCTTTAATCTTGGCTCCCTTTGGTTCGTGGGCATGAATCTTGGCTTTCTCCTTGGTGTGAATGACCATTGGCTTGTCATCCACCTTTTTAATTTTCATTTTCCTCACCTCCTATCGTGAAATAAAATAAGCCGCTAAGGAGCTTAATTACTCCTTAACGGCTATGTAAAATCATTCAATATTCAATTATTAAAAGCAACATGAAACTGAAATTTTACTTTTCCTTATATTCATCTGGTATTGCTATTTGAAATGTTTCACACAACAGCATCACATCATG
>ENA-OWOJ01000429-OWOJ01000429.1-gut-metagenome-genome-assembly--contig:-NODE-429-length-10702-cov-2.319341_pt1 | contig 10702 bp, 6 predicted proteins | sample MGYA00248246_ERZ651795 | MGnify/ENA primary metagenome ERZ651795 (study PRJEB26908, sample SAMEA4031706) | gut metagenome | biome: gut; feature: normal infant; material: stool | place: China | collected 2015 ...
ATGAGGAATTTTGCGGCGAAGTTCTCGGTGGCATCGATCACCAGATCGTACGGATCGATGAGGCCGGCGATGTTGCTCGCGTCGACGAGCTCGTAGTAGGTATCAACCGTCACATCCGGGTTGAGCGCGCGGATGGCTGTGGCCGCGGATTCCACTTTGGGCGCTCCGACACGTGCAGTGGTATGGATGATTTGGCGTTGCAGATTGCTCATATCCACCACATCGCCGTCCACCAGTCCGATATGGCCGACGCCGGCCGCCGCCAGATACAGGGCGGCCGGAGAACCAAGACCGCCCGCTCCGATGATGAGCACGCTGGAGGCCAGCAACCGCTTTTGCCCTTTGACCCCCACACCCTTCAAAATCAGATGGCGCGCGTACCGCTCCACCTGTTCATCAGTCAATGCCATGTTTTCTCCATGTTTCCATCTCCCCTCAGTCCGCTACGCGGCCAGCTCCCCTCAGAGAGGGGAGCTAATAAAAGTGTCAGTGCAAATACCCCGTAGTCGGGCTGGACGGCACAGCCTGTCCCTCGGTCACTTTGCCAAGGCCAGACAAATACGCCGCACGACCAGCATCGATGGCGTGCTTGAACGCCTCAGCCATCAGCGGGATATTGCCAGCAGAGGCAACGGCCGTGTACGCCATCACCGCATCCGCACCCATCTCCATCGCATCGCAGGCCTGGCTCGGACGGCCGATACCAGCGTCGATGATGATCGGCACATGCGCGTTGGCGATGATGATTTCGATGAAGTCACGCATGCGCAGGCCCATGTTGGAGCCGATCAGCGAACCGAGCGGCATAACGGCAGCGGCACCGGCCTCCTCCAGCTGACGGGCCGCAATCGGGTCCGGGAACATGTAGGGCATGACCACGAAGCCTTCCTTGGCCAGCATTTCGGTGGCTCGGATGGTTTCGGCGTTGTCCGGCAAGAGGTACTTGGTCTCGTGTTCGATTTCGACCTTGACGAAGTCGGTGTGGCACACTTCGCGTGCCAGTCGGGCGATACGCACGGCTTCCTCGGCGTTGCGCGCACCGGAGGTGTTGGGCAGCAGCGTAATGCCTTCGGGAATGTAGTCGAGCACGCTGTTCTCGGTGGTCTGCGCGCGGCGCAGTGCCATGGTGACGATTTGCGTGCCTGCATGTTCGACCGTAGCCTTGATGAGGTTCAGGTCGTAGCGGCCGGAGCCCAGAATGAATCGCGACTGGAACTCGTGACCGCCCAGGTTCAGCGGCTTGTCTTCCACCGGGAGAATCGGCGCGGCGGTGCCGACCGGATTGGTGACGGCGGGCTGCGGCGGCAGCGGAGTCGCCTCAACAGATGCTTCAGTAACCGGATTAATATTGCTCATAGCTTTTCCTTTCATCCACCCTGTACAAACTACACAATTTCCATGACGCACTGGTCGTCGAGCATGGCGTCGGCACGCTTATCGCGCGGGATAATCTCACCATTGAGTTCGATGGCCACACGCTCGGCGCGGAATCCGTGCGCTTCGAGATAATCGGCGACGCTGACCGGCGTCTCGAGCGTGACCTGCTCTCCGTTGACCTGCATAATATCCTTTCAGATAGTAAAAAAGGGTGCACGAAACGAACCGTACCTTAAGTGGTGCGCCCATTCATGAACCCAATCATGCGACCGTTCGACCGCTGTGATGTATTGGCTCCATCACGACCGTCTCACGGCTGAATTATGCAAACGGAATGAAAGCTGTATCGGAGAACCCGGCAAATCTGCGACAACGATTCCTTACGGCGGCATGACCCGCGTCAAGTTCCCCGGTCGAAGTCTGGCGACTTCCTCTCAGCCTCACGGCTCCCGTTCGTTTCGGTTTCTCAGTGTATGCCGTTGCAGTGACAACAACAAAATAGAGCTCCCTCATCAGAGGGAGCTTCATTGGGACTAGAACGTGCCGGGGGCTTTGTAGGCGGAGCCATCCGACGTGGATGCGGGGAAGAGCTTGAGTTCTTCGACCTCGGCCTTGGCGTCGGCGATCTGCTCGCGCACGCGACCGTAAGCGGTGCCGCCCTTGCCGTTGCGGGAGTCGACCGAACCGTGGCTGGAGAGCACTTCGCGTACTCCCGGAGCCTTGTCGGCCGGCAGGAACGCGGCGAAGGTCTCGATGAAGTCATTGTCGGTCAGATCCCACAGTTCCTGGCCGCGGCCTTCGGCGAGCTTGACGCAGGCACCAGAGAGCTCGTGCGCGTGGCGGAACGGCACCCCGTTCTTGACGAGCCATTCGGCGATGTCGGTGGCCAGCGCGAAGCCGGTCGGAGCTTCCTCTTCCAGGCGGTCGCCGTCGAAGTGCATGGTCCTGACCATGCCGGTGAAGGCGGGCAGCAGCACTTCGAGCGTATCGACCTGGTCGAACACGGCCTCCTTGTCTTCCTGCAGATCGCGAGCGTAGGCGGTGGGCAGGCCCTTCAGGGTGGCCAGCAGGCCGGTCAGATCGCCGATGAGTCGGCCGGACTTGCCGCGGGCGAGCTCGGCGATATCCGGGTTCTTCTTCTGCGGCATGATGGAGGAGCCGGTGGAATAGCCGTCGTCGAGCTTGACGAAGGCGAACTCCTGGGTGTTCCAGATGATGATCTCCTCGGACAGGCGGGAGATGTCCACGCCGGTCATGGCGGCCACGAACACGATTTCGGCCACGAGATCACGTGCGGCGGTGCCATCGATGGAGTTGTCGGTCACGCGGGAGAAGCCGAGCTCACGCGCCACGGCCTCCGGGTCGAGGCCGAGCGTGTTGCCGGCCAGTGCGCCGGAGCCGTACGGGGAGGCGTTGATGCGCTTGTCCCAGTCGATCAGTCGCTGCACGTCGCGAATCAGCGGCCAAGCGTGGGCCATGAGCTGGTGCGCGAGCAGCACGGGCTGGGCGTGCTGCATGTGGGTGCGGCCCGGCATCACGGTGCGGCCGGCCTTTTCGCTCTGCTCGATCAGGGCGTTGACGAGGTCAAGCAGGAGTCCGGCGATTACGCGGGAGTGACGGCGCAACCACATGCGAATCAGGCAGGCGATCTGGTCGTTGCGGGAACGGCCGGCCCTGAGCTTGCCGCCGAGTTCATCGCCGGCAATGTCAATCAGACCGCGTTCGAGGGCGGTGGCCTCGTCCTCATCGTCTTCGATGGGGGCGAAGGAGCCATCGTCAACGTGGCGCTGGAGCGTGTCGAGCGCATCCTCCATGCGCTGCAGCTCGTCGGCGGTCAGAAGTCCCGCACGGCCGAGAGCACGGGCGTGGGCGCGGGAACCGGCGATGTCGTCGTCGGCCAAGCGCCAGTCGAACTGCGTGGACTTGGACAGTCGGGCCAATTCCGGCGACGGACCAGACGTAAAGCGACCACCCCACAGGGCCAGATGTTCGTTGTTCTCAGTCATGAAGGCTCCTTGAAACCATGGATTGCAAACAAATCAGACTGCTTGTCAGACTATCAGCGTTGGGCTACATACCGGTGGATTCAAGTTGTTCGTATTCCATGGCGGCAATGTCAGGGATACTGGTCACGTCGTATTGATGAAAAGAACCGCATCGTATACCGCATTACGGGTAACGATGTTCAAAACCTGGAAATAGCCGTCTGCCGAACTCATTACGGAGAGCACTGAGCTTCTTCCGTCATCGGCAAAAAAACGAGGGGAGCACGAGCATAATCTTTGCTCGTACTCCCCTCAGTCATCTGCGGCGACAGCGTCCTGTAATTACGGACAGCCTGACGGCTGCTGATTGTTGGCTCACTGTCGTTCGCACCTCACCTGCAAACAGCCCACTGGGCTGTTTGCTTTACGGCGCGGCCCCTCAACGAGGGGAGCCAAAGTAAATGATTACTCGACGGTGTTCTCCGGGACCTCGATGCCGTTGCCGAACTTGACGTCGCGCGCTGCGGCCACGCGGGACGGCAGGCCGTAGATGTCGATGAAGCCGTTGGAGGACTTCTGGTCGAAGGTATCGCCGGAATCATAGGTGGCGAGCTTGTAGTCGTACAGCGAGGAGTCGGAACGACGGCCGGTCACGACGGCGCGACCGCCGTGCAGGACCATGCGAATCTCACCGGACACGTACTTCTGGGTGTCCTCGATGAACGCGTTGAGCGACTGAGTCGCCGGGGAGAACCACTGCGCATCGTAGACCAACTCGCCCCAGCGCTTGTCGATGTCGCGCTTGATGCGGTGCTGTTCGCGTTCGAGGCAGCAGTTCTCAAGCTCCTGATGAGCGGTAATCAGGGCCACGGCACCCGGGGCCTCGTACAGCTCGCGGGACTTGATGCCGACCAGGCGGTCCTCGATGAGGTCGATGCGGCCGACGCCCTGGGCTCCGGCGCGGCGGTTCATCTCTTCGATGGCCTGCAGCGGAGTGACGTCACGTCCGTCGATCTTGACCGGCACGCCTTCCTTGAACTCGATGACGACTTCATCTTCGACCGGCGGGAAGGCCGGGTCGTCGGTGTAGGAGTAGCAGTCCTTGGTCGGGCCGTTCCACGGATCCTCAAGGAAGCCGGTCTCAATGGCGCGGCCCCATACGTTCTGGTCGATGGAGTACGGGGACTTCTCGGTCTGGGTGATCGGCAGCTTGTGCTCCTTGGCGAACGCAATCTCGACGTCGCGGGTCAGGGACAGGTCGCGAATCGGGCTGATGGCCTTCAGCGTCGGGTCGATGGAGGCAATGGAGACCTCGAAACGAACCTGGTCGTTACCCTTGCCGGTGCAACCGTGGGAGATGGTGTCGGCACCGAACTGGTGGGCGGCGCGCACGAGGTGCTTGGAGATCAGCGGACGGGAGATGGCGGAGACCAGCGGGTAGACGCCTTCGTACATGGCGTTGGCCTTGAGGGCCTTCATGCAATATTCGTTGGCGAACTCGTCACGGGCGTCGACCACGTAGGATTCGACGGCTCCGCAGGCAAGGGCGCGCTGCTTGATGGTCTCGAGGCTTTCGCCGCCCTGGCCGACGTCGAGGGACACGGCCACGACGTCCTTGCCGGTGCGCTCCTTCAGGTACGAGATGGCGACGGAGGTGTCAAGACCGCCGGAGTAGGCCAGAACAATGCGCTTGTTATCTGCCATTGGTTCCCTTTCGTTCAAGGTCTGAAAAACAAACTGATGCAAGTATATACAGAGGACTGTATATTTATGCACGGCGTGTTGGTTATTTGGAAGCGAGACTTAGTAGCCAGTCGGAGCGGGAGACGGCGGTGTCGTCATTGGTGCAAATCACCATGACGGTGTCGTCTCCGGCGATGGTGCCCAGCACGCCTTCGATCGGCTGCCTGTCAATCACCGAGGCCACGTATTGTGCGGCACCGGAAGGCGTGTGCACCACAACCAGATTTCCGGCGGCAGCCACCGAGGTGACCAGTCCGTTCAGCACGCGGGACATCTGTGCCTCACCGCGCTCCCCTACATCCTCACCTTCTGAAGCAACGACGCTGCGACCCACCGTGTAGGCCACCGTGCCGTCCTTCAGCCGGGTCTTCACCGCATGCATCTCGTCAAGATCGCGGCTCAGGGTCGCCTGAGTCACCGCAATGCCCTCGTCGATAAGGATTTTGGACAGCTGTGATTGCGAGGTGATGATATGCGTGGCGAGCGCCTGTTCTATGGCACTCAGCCGCGCCGCCCTGGTGGCAGGGCGCTGCAGGGACGGACCGGTTTCACTCATGCGAGCAGGCTTTCGTCTCCACGGGCCTTGCCGGTCAACCAAGTCAGCAACGCTTTCTGTGCGTGCAGACGGTTCTCGGCCTCGTCCCACACCACGGACTGCGGGCCGTCGATCACTTCAGCGGTGACTTCCTTGCCGCGGTAGGCGGGCAGACAGTGCTGGAAGAGCGCATCCGGCTTGGCCAATGCCATAAGTTCGGTGTTGACCTGGTAATCCCAGAACGGCTTGGAACGGATGGCGTATTCGGCCTCCTCGCCCATGGAGACCCAGGTGTCGGTGAACACGCAATCGGCGTCCTTCACCGCTTCCTTGGCATCGGTGGTGACCAGGATGGAGCCGCCGGTCTCGGCCGCGACGCGCTTGGCGTCGGCCACGATGTCCGGGCGGGGCAGGTAGCCGTAGGGGCCGGCCACGCGCACGTCCATGCCGGCCACGGCACCGCCGAGCAGGTAGGAGTTGGCCATGTTGTTGGCCGCGTCACCGAGGTAGGCGATGGTCTGGTTCTTCAGGTTGTCGACGCCGCCTCGGTGCTCGGCGATGGTCTGGAAGTCGGCGAGAATCTGGCAGGGATGGAAGTCATCGGTCAGGGCGTTGACCACCGGATGGGTGGAGTACTTGGCCATTTCTTCGACGCGGCCCTGGCCGAAGGTGCGCCACACCACACCGTAAGCCATGCGGTTGAGCACACGAGCGGTATCGGCCACGGGCTCGCCACGGCCCAGCTGGGAGCCGGACTTGTCGATGACCAGCGGGTAGCCGCCAAGCTCGGCAACGCCGATGGAGAAGCTGGAACGGGTGCGGGTGGAGGGCTTGTCGAACAGTACGGCGACGGCCTGCGGACCGGCGAACGGCTGCTTGTAGAAGCGGTCGTGGTGGAACTTGATGGCAAGTTCGAGCACCTGCTTCTGTTCCTCATGGTTGAGGTCGTCGTCACGCAGCATGTGGCGAAGTTCTGGGGTCATGATGATCTCCTTGGATCGGTGGGTCGGCAGTGACAGAGAGAAATCAGTCGTCGGGCAGGTCCGTAGGCACATCCTTGAGGATGGCAAGTGCCTGGTCCACGTCTTGTGCGGTTACAATCAGCGGCGGTGCGAAACGCAGCGCATTGGGAGCCACCGCGTTGACGATGAGCCCGTGTTCGAGGCAGTAGTTCATCACCGCGTGGGAGCAGCGATGCTTGAGCTCGACGGCGTCCAGCAAACCACGGCCGCGTACGGAAACGAACAGCGGATTACCGGTGGCCATAATGCCATCGCGCAGCTGTTCGCCGCGAGCTTCGGCGTTGGCCACCAGATTCTCGTCTTCAATCACGCCAAGAGTGGCGAGTCCCGCAGCCGCACCCAGCGGATTGCCGGCAAAGGTGGAGCCGTGGGAACCAGGAGTGAACAGAGCCGCAAGTTTCTCGCCGAAAGCGATCATGCCGCCCATCGGGAATCCGCCTGCCACGCCCTTGGCGAAAGTCACCATATCCGGCGTCACGCCGCCGGACAGATCGTCACGCTGGAATGCGAACCACTTGCCGGTACGTCCGATACCGGTCTGTACTTCATCGATGATAAGCAGCGCGTGGTTGATATCGCACAGTTCGCGCACGAACTTGACGTAATCGGCGCCCAACGGCTGCACGCCGGCTTCGCCCTGGATAAGTTCCAGAATCACAGCAGCCACCGGACCCTTGCCATAGCGGCCGAGACCGGTCTGTGCAAAAGCGTCGTGCAGGGCGACCTTGTCGCCGGCGCGCACGAATTCGATGTTCGGCACCAGCGGATCATACGGCTTGCGGATACCGGGTTTCCACGTGGCGGACAGCGCACCCATCGTACGGCCATGGAAGCCGTGAGTCATTGCGAGAATGCGTGCGGGCTTGCCGCCGATGGAAGGCAGGGCACCAGGCAAGGTGCGTCCATACAGCTTGGCGAGCTTGAGGGCAGCTTCATTGCCTTCAGCACCGGAGTTGCCGAAGTAGACTTTGGAGCCTTCAGGTGCACCAGCCAGCTTGACCAGTTTTGATGCCAATTCAATTTGCGGCTCGGACGCGAAATAGTTGCTGATATGCGCCACCTTGGCAGCCTGATCGGCAACCGCCTTGACCCACTTGGGGTGGGCGTATCCGAGGGAATTGACGGCGATGCCTGCCAGGAAATCGAGGTATTCGTTACCGTCAACATCCCAGATGTGGGCACCTTGGCCGTGATCCATGACGCGCAACGGCGTACCGAACACATTCATGTGGACCTGAGAGTACTCTCCCAGCCACTTGCTGTCCTCCGTACCTAGTTTTTCCTCATGCTCAGTAGCCATAAGAGCTCCTCATTTCCAGTCCTTCATCGGGCATAACCATGGTACCGATGCCTGCGGAGGTGAATATCTCGTTCAAAATCGAATGCGGCTTGCGCCCGTCGATGACATGGGCTTGGGGCACGCCACCGTCGATGGCCCTGACACAGGCCTCCATCTTGGGTCGCATACCGGATTCCAGGACCGGCAGCAAATCGCGCAGGATATCCACACCGATCCGGCCAATCAGAGAATTCTTGTCCGGCCAATCGGCGTACAGACCATCCACATCAGTCAAGATAACGCGCTTGTGCGCGCCCACAGCGGCAGCCAAAGCGGCGGCGGCGGAATCAGCGTTCACGTTGAGCACTTCAGTGGCATCTTCTTCGTTCGGAGCCACGGAAGAGACGACCGGGATACGACCGGCAGCCACCAGATCCTCGACTGCCGAGGCATCGACGGAAACCACATCGCCGACCAAGCCGATATCGGTGGGCTTGCCATTGATGATGGGCCTGCGCTGCATGGCCGAGAACAGGCCGCCGTCTTCACCGGACATGCCTACGGCCAGCGGGCCGTGCGCGTTGATCAGGCCTACCAGTTCGCGTGACACCTTGCCGGTCAGAACCATGCGCACCACATCCATGGCCTCGGGGGTGGTGACCCTCAGGCCGCCTTTGAATTCGGATTTGATGCCGAGGGCCTTGAGCATGTGGGAAATCTGCGGACCGCCGCCGTGCACGACGATCGGGTGCAGACCCACCTGACGCAGAAAGACCATGTCTTCGGCGAAGCACTGCTTCAGATGGTCATCGACCATGGCATTGCCGCCGTATTTGACGACGATACGCTGGCCGGCGAACTCCTCCAGCCATGGCAGCGCTTCAATAAGCACTTCTGCCTTCTGATCGGCGCGCAAATCGGTGTGCACGTCGAAATGGAACCCAGGTCCCTTCAATTCTGTAGACAATTTTTCTCTTTTCTGCGACGCCGGCGACGCTATCGCTGCCGGCTGCTACAAACAGCCCACTGGGCTGTTTGTCAGCTTTCGTAGTCGGCGTTGATGTGGACGTATTCGTGGGTGAGATCGTCGGTCCAGACGGTGGCCTCGGCGTCCGAGCCGGTGTTCAGGTCGATGTCAATGTGGACTTCGCGCGGGGTCATGTCGACCTCGCTACGGTCGCGGCCGGCACCGCCGTTCTCGCAGATGCGCACGCCGTTGACGTCCACGGTCACCTTGTTCGAATCGTAAGGCGCGACTTCAGGCGGCACAGTGCCCAGGGAGCTGACGATGCGGCCCCAGTTCGGATCGTTGCCGGAGATGGCGCACTTGAGCAGGTTCGAGGCGGCGACGGCACGACCACAGGCAAGTGCCGCGTCTTCGCTGGTGGCACCGGTGACGGTGATACGGATGTCGTGGGAGGCACCTTCGCCGTCGCCGATGATCTGGCGGGACAGGGATGCGCAGGCCTCACGCACCAGCTTGTTGAATTCGTCCTTGTCCGGTTCGACGCCAGAGGCACCGGAGGCGAGCAGCAGGACCGTGTCGTTGGTGGACATGCAGCCGTCCACGTCGATGCGGTTGAACGAATGTTCGGCAGCCACAGCGAGTGCGGCCTGCATCTGACCGGCGGAGACAACCGCATCGGTGGTGATGACGCACAGCATGGTGGCCAGCTGCGGGGCAATCATGCCCGAGCCCTTGACCATGCCGCCGATCTTCCAGCCGTTGGAGCCGGTCAGTTCGACCGTCTTCGGCTTGGTGTCGGTGGTCATGATGGCGTGGGAGGCGTCGGTGCCGGCTTCGGCGGTGGCGGCAAGAGCCTCATGGGCACTCTTGGCACCAGCCAGCACGTTGTCCAACGGCAGCAGTTCACCGATGAGACCGGTGGAGCAGACAGCCACATCATTCGGTTCGGAGCCGATGAGCCCGGCGACCGTTTCCGCGGTGGCGACGGACTGGGCGTAACCGGCCTCGCCGGTGCAGGCGTTGGCACCGCCGGAGTTCAGAATCACGGCCTTGACGTGACCGTCGGCGACGACCTTACGGCTCCACTGCACCGGGGCGGCACAGAAACGGTTCGAGGTGAACACGCCTGCAGCCGCGTCGAGCGGGCCGTTGTTGACCACGAGGGCCAAGTCCTTCTTGCCTTCGACGGATGAAATACCAGCCGCCACGCCGGCGGCGGAGAAACCTTGTGCAAATGTAACGCTCACGGTGCTACTCCGATCTTGGTCAGGCCCGCGTCTTCCGGCAGGCCTAGTGCGATGTTCAGTGATTGGACCGCTTGTCCGGCGGTACCACGGTTGAGGTTGTCGATGGCGGCAAAAGCGTAGATGCGGCCGGCCTTGCGGTCGGTGACGACCTGCAGGTGGGCTGCGTTGGATCCGATGATGTTGCCGGTGGCGGGCAGCGTGCCCTCGGGCAGCAGCACCATGAAGTCCTGACCTTCATAGGCCTTGGACCATACGGCGCGAATCTCCTCATCGCTCAGTGTCTTGGCCTTGTCCGTCATGCGGGCGGACACGGTGGCGAGGATACCTCGGGACATGGGGGCGAGAATCGGTGTGAAGCCGAGCGTGAATTCGCTGGCTTCGGCCGCGCTCTTGCCGGCCGCGTGGGCGAAGTTCTGCAGGATTTCGGGAATGTGGCGGTGCTTGCCGCCCACCGAATACGGCAGGGCGGATTGCAGGGCCTCGGCGGCAAGCAGGTTGGTGCGCTTGAGATTCTTAGATCGGAAGAGCGTCGAGTAGGGAAAGAGTG
>ENA-OWOJ01000434-OWOJ01000434.1-gut-metagenome-genome-assembly--contig:-NODE-434-length-10565-cov-4.613082_pt1 | contig 10565 bp, 14 predicted proteins | sample MGYA00248246_ERZ651795 | MGnify/ENA primary metagenome ERZ651795 (study PRJEB26908, sample SAMEA4031706) | gut metagenome | biome: gut; feature: normal infant; material: stool | place: China | collected 2015...
CCGGACTCGTGCTGTTCAGCCTGTTCAGCGTGACGGGCAACGCGTTGCACGCATGGCTCAACGCCGGCGGCATGCTCCCCACGTGGGGTGCGCCCGCGATCATGAGCATCCCGCCCATCGCCCTGCTCTACTCGACCCACCTGATCGTGATCATCGCCGGCGACCGCCAGGACAAACTCGCCAGGACCACCGGCAAGGCCGCCGGCCCCGATGACGGGCACGCCGGACCCGCCGAAACCACGCCGGAAACGGCCGGCACGGAACCGGTCCGGACGGAAAACCCGCGGGCCATCCCCACGCCGACGGCCGGACCGGAGCCGGGCAAGGCCACGGAACCCGCGCCCGCCGACCCGCTGGACCGCTACCTGTTCGACCCGCCGGCACCGGCGGAAGCCGACGAGGGCAGGGAAAGGAAAGGGGATCCGGAGGATATCCCGTTCGACCAGGACCTCACATGGCCCTCCGTGACGTCCGCGACCACGACATCCGCAAGGCCCACGGAGTCCACAATCCACATGGACCGCATGGGCCGGAAACCCGAGATGGATCCCAAGGGCCAGCCGGGCCCGGAGGCAGGGGGCCATGCGGGCCACGCCGAACCTGAGCCCGCGGAATCCCACGAAGGGGCCATGTCCGGCCCGGACCGTTCCTCCGACACGGGATCGGCCCACGATGCCGGCCCAAAAGCCGGTGAGCCGGCTCACAAGACGACGGCCGGCTTCGACCCCGACGAATGGCTCGCATGGGCCGACAAGCTGAAGGCCAACGGCGAGACGGTCACCTCGACCCGGGCCGTGGCCGACGGTCTCGCCCCATCCACCACCACGGCCAAACGACGCCTGCACACGCTGCGCCGCGAGCATCCCGGAAGGTTCTGACCATGAGGGAAAGCGATGAACCGTTGACGGACACATTGGTCCGCTGCCTCGCCGCCCCCACGGACCTGAAAGCCCTCGAACGGCTCGAGAACGACGGGGACCAAGCCGGGGCCAGGCTCATGCGCGCCCGCCTCGCCGACCAGGCCGCACTCCGGCTCGACGCCGCGCTGGAGGACAACCGGGCGCGCGTGCGCCGGCAGCTGGGCCGCGACTGGGCATGGGCCACGGACGAGGTCATGAGCGACCTGACGATACGCACCATCCGCCGACTCGACTACTGGCACCGCACCAACACGGACCGGGCCGAGGGAGGGGCGACGAGCCTGGCCGCGTTCGTCAACCAGCTCACCGGCACCGTGGTCGGCGAATGGTTCAAAACCCAACGGCCCAAACACCGCACGGGCATGACCCAGACCCCGGAACGGCGCGCGGGAAGGCTGAAACCACCCCCGGACCCGGACGACCGGACGGCGTGGGAACGGTGGCGCCGGCACGAGCAGCCCCTCGCCGACTCCGACGTGATCTGCGACGCATCCGACATCATCGAGGGACGCGACGGCGACGGCGAGAGCCCCGGATCGCCCGCCGCGGGCGACCGGGAAAGCTACCGGCAATGGGACGGCGCCACGGCGGACGCCCCATTGCCGGTCAGCGCCGGATACAAGACGGACATGGCGGCCCTCGCCCTCGCGGTCCAGGCCGAATGGGGACTCGCCGCATGGAAACGGATCCTGACCCGATGCATGACCTCGAACCGCGCCCGTCCCCTGCTCAGGGAGATCCGCCACTGGCTCGAAGCCCACCACAACGGGACCACCCCGAGACTGGACCGCTACCCCTACCTCAGGGCATGCGCCGGCACAGGCGCCCGTAATCGGACGAAAACCGGCGATGGGCGAGTGAAAGAACAAACGAAAGGACAACGGGAAGCCGGACGACGAGGCCCGCGAACCATAGAGGAACGAAAGGAACGACCATGACCACGATGATGACGGCCCCGGCAGGGGCCGAACCCGACGCCGTCACCCTGCAGATCCCCGCGATCCCCATGACATGGGAACAGGCGTCGATCATGCTCGACGCGACGTTCGACGCATGGAGGACGCTCTCCGGCGAGATCGACGCCGCCCGCGGCGACGACTGGCAATGGATCCAGGAGATCCTCGCCCTGCCCGCGCACACCCGGTACATCAAGACCGCGGGCGACGAGGCCATGGTGTGCTCGGCGGCGATGCGCGAGACATGGCCCGGCAGATGGCATGATCTGCTGCGCGCACGCGTGCAGGACGTCATCGACGCGCTCGTCTCCCACGAACGGGAGATCCGCGCCATGGACCCCGGCATGTTCGCGCGCATGCCCTCGCCCTCCCTGTGCGACAGGGTGCGGAAACGCCACGACCCGAACCGGAAGACATTGAGCATGACGGTGCAAGAGCTCGCCCGATGAGGCGACAGGAAAGGAACGGAAGACGATGCGGATCATCATCGACGGACACGGCAGGATCGACCGGCAGGCCATGGCCGTGGAACGCCTCAAGACCATCGACATGACGCCGGCCGGGGGCGGGGACGCCCAGGACTGGGTAGGCGCATGGCTCGACGGGTTCGACCAGGCGCTCGACCTGTGCCGCGCCCTCGAAACCGCCCTCGACGCCGACACGGGGAAGGAGCTGTCCGGCGATGCGCGATGACGGACACAAAGACGGGAAGGAACCCGCGGGCCGCGCCGCCGCATCGGCGGGAGTCCGGTACGGAAGCCTGGAACCCACCAGCAAGGCGTTCGACAGGCTCATGCAGGAACACAAGAAGGAACGCGAAACGAAAGGGGCAAGACCATGAGCTGGCAATGCACGTCATGGGCGCTCAGGGAGGCGCCCGCACCCACGGCCACGGCCAGACTCGTGCTCATCGCCCTGGCCGACCGCTGCCAGCCCGACGGACGCAGCGCATGGCCCACCGTGGACACCCTGATGGCCGAGGCGCACACGAGCGAATCAAGCGTCAAACGTGCCCTGAAGGCGCTCGAGGAGACGGGATGCATCCGCCGGGGCAACCAGAAGCTCGCCCAATGGGACGAGCACGGCAACTACGTGCCCGACCCGTACCGGTCCGTCGTCTGGGAATGCTGCATGAACGTGACCCTCGAGCACGTGTCCGAGAAACCCGGACGACAGGCCAGGGCGGAACGCGCCGAACGGCTCGAAAACGGCGACGCGACGGACGGAGCAAAAGGCACCGGTCTCAGGGGTGTCAAAATGACACCCCTGGAAAACGGCGGAAACAAGCCAAAACCCAGAGGTGTCAAAATGACACCCCTGGACGATGACGGCCAGGCCAGGGGTGTCACCAGTGACACCTCCAGAGGTGGCGCCAGTGACACCCCTATAGAAAGAACAAATACCAAACAAATAACCCTTCTGCCTCCTACGGAGGCATCTCCCCGCGACGGGGAGAGCCGCGACGGGGAAGAGCAGCCGGACGCCATCATCGACGCATCGGACGGGACCGGTGCGACGGACGCCACGGCGGACGCCGGAACCGAACGCTGGCAGGACGCCGAACCCGAACCCGCGGCCGGGATCGACGCCCGAACCCGTGCCGAACGGCTCGTCGAACGGCTCCAAGGCCGCCGAGCCGCCATGGGCCTGACCCCGAAACCGGCAGGCCGGCGGGACACCGACGCCGTCACTCGGCTCGTCGAACGGCTCGACGCCGCCGGCGAACCCGACACGAGCGGGCTCATGTGTTTTGCTTCAATGTTTGTTCGACAGGTTCGGCAGTGTTTTTCCGTAGTGTGGGCTGATGGTTTTCCCCGGTGTCGTCATCGTTTCCCGGTGATGTGATAGGCATCGGTGCCGCCGCCTGTATATTCCCGAGTTGCCAATCGGTTTTGATTCGGCCGGTTGCCGCCGGCCGGCGCTCGGGAAGGAAAGGAACATGGCGATACCGATGCCCATTGTGCAAGATATCAGGAGACTCGACCGGCAGGGAATGTCGCGCGCGCAGATAGCGCGGCGTCTTCACGTGGATCGCGGGACGGTCGCGAAGTACGCGGATATGGAGGATTGCTCGCCCAAGCCGAAGGCGGATCGCAGGTACGGGTCGAAGATCGACCCGTACGCGCATCTGGTGGACGAGTGGCTGGAGGCCGATCGTCTGCTGCCCAGGAAGCAGCGGCACACGATCAGGCGCGTGCACGACCGTCTGCTGGCGGAGACGGATTACGACGGCGAGTATTCGACCACGATGCGTTACGTGCACCGGTGGCGCGAGGCGAACCGCGGCGTGCCGGATCGCGAGGGGTACGTGCGGCTCGAGTGGGCGGCGGGCAGCATGCAGGTCGATTTCGGCGTGGCCCGGGCCCGGATCGCTGGCGAGATGGCGGACGTGCATTGCCTGGTGGTCTCGTTGCCGTATTCGAACATGCGGTTGTGCGTGGCGTTGCCGGGCGAGAACGCGGAGTGTCTGTGCCATGGCCTGATGCTCGTGTTCGAGCATATCGGGGGTGTTCCTCCCGTGATCGTGATGGACAACGCGACCGGTGCCGGCCGGCGCAACGCGAAGGGCGAGGTCGCGTTGACCGGGGTGTTCTCCGCGTTCGTGGCGCATTACCGGCTCGAGGTCCGGTTCTGCAACCCGTATTCGGGCAACGAGAAGGGCAGCGTGGAGAACGCGGTCGGGTTTTTGCGGCGCAATCTCATGGTGCCGCCCATGCGCGCGGAATCGTATGGGCAGTTGAGCCGTCTCCTGCTGGAGCGGTGCGACGGGCTCGCCAGGGACTCGTATTGCCCGAGGTTGCTGGACGTGCCCGTGGCCGAGGTGTTCGACGAGGAGAGGGCCGCGTTGATGCCGTTGCCGTCCACGGCGTTCGACCCGGTTCGCTGGGAAAGCCGGACGGCCGACAAGTACGGGCTGGTCGACATCGACTCGAACCGGTACCTCGCCGGCCCCGATTCGGCGCGTTCCAGGGTATTGGCCGCGATCCGGTGGGACACGGTCACGCTCACCTCGCCCGCCACCGGCGAGCTCTTCGCGGAGTATCCCAGACAGTACGGACGGTCGCGCAATGTGGAGGATCCCGCGCTCGTGCTTCCCCGGCTCGCGGTCAAACCCCGCGCGTGGCGGGAAAGCTCGATCCGTCCGGACGTGCCCGACGATATACGCGCGTGGCTTGATTCCATGGACGAAAAGACGTTGAGGGAGAGCCTCAAAGCGATCGGGGACGCGTGCCGGGCGGCCGGGTTCGATCCCGCGATGCAGGCGTGCGGCGAGATCCTGCGCTCGAACAGGGACATGGGCCTGCACGCGGACTCGCTCACCCCGATCGCGTTGCGCATGCGCGACGGCGAGTGGGAATACCCCGGCGGGATCGAGGAGCCCGACCTGAGCGGCTACGACCGGTTCATCACCGGCACGGACGACGGAGGGGAAGAACGGTGAGCGTCAGACCCGATCCGGTGATCCCGGAGACCCGACGCAGGCGCGCGTCCACGACCGAGAAAAGCGAACGCATCCTGAAGATGAGCCGCAGCCTGACCCTGACACGCAGCGTGCTCGCCGGCACGCTCGCCGAGGCCACGCCCAACCAGCTCGACTTCATCGAACGATGGTTCACGGCCGAACTCGACTCGCGCGAGCGATCCAAACGCCTGCGCCTGCTCAAACAGGCCGGCTTCCCCGCCGACAAGACCCTCGACGGCTATGACTGGACCAACCTGAAGATGCCCGCCGACTGGGGGCGCGCGCAGCTCGAGAACCTCGACTTCGTCGCCGGATGCGAGGACCTCGTGCTCTACGGGCCCGTCGGCACCGGCAAGAGCCACCTGGCCATCGCGATCGGACGGCTCGCCTGCGAGCGGGGCGTCCCGGTGCGCTTCTTCACCGCGACCGGACTGCTCATGCGTCTGCGCCGCGCCCAGCAGGAGAACCGGCTCGACCGGGAACTCGCGAGCATCGGCAAGGCCCGACTTCTCATCATCGACGAGTTCGGCTACCTGCCCATAGACGAGGAGGGCAGCAGGCTCCTCTTCCAGATCATTTCCGATTCCTACGAGACAAGGAGCATCATCTACACCACCAACATCGAATTCAGCGGATGGGGACGCGTGCTCGGCGACAAGAACATGGCCGCCGCCCTCATCGACCGCACCGTCCACCACGGACGGCTCATCAGATTCGAGGGCCGCTCCTACCGAAGCGAACACGCCCTCATGACCAAATAACCAACACAACGCAGACAGGCAGCGGCCGATACCGCACACCCTGCGGAAAACCCGCTGCCTACACTGCGGAAAAACACCGCTCACAAAGCGGACGCCAACTTGCTAAAACACACTCATGGAACGGGTCCTCGACCACGCGCTCGACAACGGGTTCCAGGCCAAACGCGTCGACACGGGACGCCGCTTCGCCCGCCTGTTCGACGAACTGCGCGACGACCTGACCTGCGCCCAGCGAACCCTCGAACGCCGCCGCAGGGAGCATGCCGACGCCAGCCAACCCACCGGAAGCGACACAGGGGAGAGCCGGCCGGCGGAACCGGAATCCTACGAGACCCGGGCGCGCCGCATGCTCGCCGACCGCATCGGCGCCGACATCGACGCGTCCACCGCCATCCGCGCCCTCGCCGACAGGCTGCGCCTCGACCCCGACCCGGACCCCGGCCAAGCCGCACGCTACGCCGAGCTCGCGCTCCGCGCCGGCCGCAAAACCCGGGCCGAACAAGCCCGCCGGGAGAGCGAACGATCGAGGGAACTCCACGACTACCGCGCCTCGCACGGCGGCAGCTGCTTCGCCGGCAACTGGCAACTGGAGCAGGCAGAATGACGGGCTCAACCAAGACACCCGAACACGCGGACTCGTGCCCAATCCATGAGTCCATGCATGGCCGCTCGCCAGGGGAAGGACGAGAAATGAATCATCAGGAAGACAAGAACGCCGAAGCGCCAGGCATGGGGCCTGATGGAATGGCATCAGTCCATGACGTCGGCGCGTACGCCCCTCAAACGGCTGGTCGTGGCGATCCAATTCCCGTCACCGTCGCGGGTCTCCCACTTGACGGCGAAGTATTCCTCACCGGATACTCCAGGAGAGGAAGCGACGGAAGGACATTGTCCCGCCCTGACGGACATCCCGCCAGGTTTGGCGATTGGAAGGAATGCCCAGCAACTGTATCCTGCCTCCTGCCCACGTTCCAAAGCAAAGGGAAGGGAGCAGGGACCGCCGTCGGCATATACGACCTGAAGCATGAGAAGGACATCGGGCTCCAGGACGCGGTGGCCGGACTTCTCGTTGAGGCCACGCGCTGCCTCATTCGTGGGCACGGACAATACGAGACAAGCGCCGTGATCGGCGGCCCAGGCATCGATGTACCTTTTCAGGGCGAGTGCGACGCCCCTGCGCCTGTACTCGTCGACGACTGCGATCCCCTCGACTTCGGCGACCGTACGCCTGACAAGCTCCGCGCACTGATACGCTCCGGCCGACGCGGAGAAATACCCGAGGAACGACTGGGCTGCCTGTATTCCTGGCGTGACGAAGGCGGCGCCTATGAGGCCGTCCTTGGAGAACGCCCCTATAAAAAGAGGCCTCAACGTGCCGTCATCCTCGACCGGCCGCTTTGGGAATTCTATATCGGCAAGATGAGGGATCTGTTCGACAATCAGACGCTTGGCCCTCTTTATCTCCACCTTATGGACCACTGGTCTGATCCTGACGATTCCGACACCGTCGAAATGATCAACGGACTCGATGCCGGAACCCCCGCATTGATTGATTCCATCCTTCATGATCCCGATTATCCGCCATCAGCCCGATATCGGCAATAAAACAATGCCGACGGTCATCGGAATCGGACAATCATCGGCGGCTTCCCGTCGGGCCGCCGATGGTATCGAGCCATTGCTTGTTGGTCGGGGCATCCGCCTCGGCCTTCTCCGCGGGACTCAGAACCCGCTTCCCGTCTTTTTCGCTCATGTCGCTCGAATCTCCTAAAAAGAGGAACCTTTATGAAAGTCATCCTATTCGTGACCATCATCGTGCTGGGAGGTCTATCCCTCGCCACCTGGCTGTGCATGCATCTGGAAGACCATCTGGAATGGAGGGAATGGCACGTACCACGGGGCACGGAATTCATATCCTATCCATTGGAATACGGGGAGCATGACGGGCTGCTCATGACGGACGTGGAATACGCCACCTGCAAGGACCTGCTCGAAGTGCGCTACACCGTGGAGAACCGGAACAAGGGCCAGACACCGGTCCGCAACGACCTCATCCTGGCGTTCCAGAACGGCATCGGGCTCAGGACCGTATCCCCGACGACCTGGACCGTGATGCTCGAAGGAGCCCATGCGCGAATGACCCAATCATTCCGGCTCAGGGACCGGGCCACACGTCCCGTGATACAACCCGACCGGACCTGGTGACAGCCGATTCCCTTCCCGACGAATCCATCGGGGAACAGCCGCTTCCTCCTTGTAAAAAAATAAAAAATAAACCCCGCGCCGTGCGGCCGCGGGGCTCTCGCATCGTTTCCTATTCCATCGCTTTCGGACGTCCGGGTCTGAGCTCGCGGGTCTGCGCCCATGCGCGAACCGCATCCTCGGAATAGAGGGGGCCCTGTGAGGTCTCTATCACCGGCTTGGGAAAGGATTCGATCCTAGGAAACGCGTACGCCCTCTGTCTGGTGACGCCGGTCATGCGCGCGATCTCGGCATAGCCCACCACCGGCGGGTATAGGGGCTCGCGGTTCCGCGCCACGGCGTCGGCCCACTCCCGCGCCTCGAGTCCGGTCACCGATGCGCCGGGCATGTTCTTCTCAAGGAGCGTGAGGGCCTTATCCAGCGCCGTCTCCCCGTCCGGGGCGTCGACGGCGAGGGTCAGTCCGCCGCCCGTGTGCCCGGGGTCGACCGCCACCGAGGCCCCGTATCTTCCGAGGGCTTCCATGAGGTCGAACGCCGCGTCCTCGTCGAGTCTCGCCTTGAAGTCAAGGGAAACCTGCCATTCTCGTGCTCTCGTCATGTTTCACCTATCCGATGTATTGCATGGCGTGCGCCGGGAGATGCCTCCATGGGCGCACGCCATCCAGCCGCCCTAGCGGTCGAAGGTTGATGGGGGAACAGAGGGTGTGCTAATCTTGCGGTGACAAGCCTAGGAAACTTCGTCTCCGCAAGATTAGCGACCGCTCACTCTTGGAACCCGCCGCGTCTCAGGTATTTCAAGCAATTCTCATACCATCTGGCATCCGAAGGTGTCTTGTGTATGGGAACGCCCGGCTTCGACTTGTCGGGTGGGTAGCACATCCAGCCTTTCTTCTTGGCTTCGATGCGCCATCCCTGTTCCTTGAGCTTCTCAAGGAGCGGCTCTGTTCTTTTATCCTTTATCTGCGATAATCCTTCGACTATCAGCCGTCAGCAATATTTTTGCTGACGGTGACAACAATAACGTTGTTTATTGTCATTGTCAACATTTTGTTTTGGGGCTGCGGACACGAAGAAAGATCGGTCTTGCGCGGCGGAGGAATCCCCCGATATAGAAGGGGCCACGGGTGGCATGGGCGAAGGGGCCACAAGGCAGGGCCCCGGAGAGGCAAGGAGCCGCACATGCAGGACCACAGGACGGAAAGACCGGCCGGACGAGTCTCCGGAATCCCGGGCGGGACCGCACCGGAGGCGGGGACGCCATGGGCATGACGGGGTTCTCGGACGCCGAGATGGCATTGCTGTCCGGACTGGACGCCGTGGCATGGGTCACCCGCACGCGCATCACCTACAAGGACTCGTTCAAACGCGAGGCCATCGAACGCTACCGGCGGGGCGAAAGCCCCGTCAGGATCTTCCGCGAGGCGGGGCTGGACCCGCGCATCATCGGCAACAAACGCATCGAACGGTGCATCGCCCGGTGGAAGCGCGAACCGCCGGACGCCGGGACGACGCGCCCGCACGCCCCGGCCGCCGACGCCGGCAGGGAGGGAAGGCCCGCGCCGATGAGCGTGGTGCTCGCCCAGACCATGCGCATCAACGCACTCGAGGAACGGCTCAGACGGCTCGAACTGGGCCTGGCGGACGGGACCGCCCGATGAGCGCGGGCCCGGCCAATCCCGTCGACCGGCTCGAACAGGCCGCCACGCAGTTCAAGGAAAGCGACGTGATCCAGCTTGCGGTCCAGCTTGCGGTCCAGGGACTCCTGCTCGAAGGCGTCGCCCGCGACCTGCGCCGGTGCGACGCGGCCACCGTCGGCTGCGTCGAACTGTCCGCCTGGCTGAACCGGGGGATACGCGAGCTCGAACGGCGCAAAAGGATCGTGGACGCGCAGATCACGCTCATCGGCACCCGCCACGGGGAATACACGAGATACACGAAGTACGGAAGGAACCTATGAACAACGACACCGGCGGCGACCACCCCATGCCGGGCACCCGCATGCGCAGGCTGTTCGACGAGAACCTGTCCATGATCGAGACCATGACGAGGATCGAGACCAGACGTCTGGGCCGCATGCCCCGCGGCACGCACCTCGGCCAGGACGACGGGAACCCCGTCACGGACCTCCTGCCCGACCGGTACCTCGACCGGTACGACCGCGAATTCCTCTACCGCATGCTCGGCTCCACGATACGCCTGCGCGCCCGCCTCGCCGACCCGAAGACTGACCATGCGGCACACAGCGTCATCGAGGAGATCCTCA
>ENA-OWOJ01000452-OWOJ01000452.1-gut-metagenome-genome-assembly--contig:-NODE-452-length-9751-cov-2.838019_pt1 | contig 9751 bp, 8 predicted proteins | sample MGYA00248246_ERZ651795 | MGnify/ENA primary metagenome ERZ651795 (study PRJEB26908, sample SAMEA4031706) | gut metagenome | biome: gut; feature: normal infant; material: stool | place: China | collected 2015 ...
AAACTGGCCAAGCAGCAGGAAGCCGACGCCGCCAAGAAGGCCGAGGCGTCCAATTCCCCGGACAGTTCCAAAGCCAGCTCCCAGAGCGATTCCAAGGACAGCACCGAGGATTCGTCCAGCCAGTCCGGCTCCTCGTCAGACAAGTCCGGTTCGTCAAGCTCATCCGATTCCTCGGATAAATCCGGTATCGGAGCGGCCGACAACGCGGCCACGGGAGATTCTCAATGATCGTTACCCGTCTACGTCAGATTTCTTTGTTGCTGATTGCCATGGCAATCAGTGCGTTGGCGTTCATCCAGATGTTCCAGCGCACCGCCGGCGAATTCCCTATGCAATACGCCGGCATGCTGGCATTGGCCGTAGTGCTGTTTCTGGTGCTGTGGGGGCTGATTGTGCGCTTCCAGCCGTACGCCAGCCAGTCGATTCTGCCTTGCGTGCTACTGCTGACCGCCACCGGCGTGACCATGATCGCTCGCATTGACCAGAGCGAAGGTTGGGCGGTTGCCCAACGTCAGCTGATCTGGCTGTGCATCGCCATCGTGCTTTCCGCGCTGCTCATCATCTTCCTGAAGGACTACCGCGTGCTGCGGCGCTTCTCCTACGTGTCGATGGTGGTGGGCTTGGTGCTGCTGCTCGCCCCGATGCTGCCGTTTGTCGGCCAGGAAGTGAACGGCGCGCGCATTTGGATCAGGATTCCGGGACTGGGCCAGTTCCAGCCGGGCGAGTTCGCCAAGCTGTTCCTTGCGTTCTTCTTCGCCGCCTACCTGTTCGACCATCGCGACCAGCTGGCCGTGGGCGGTAAGAAGATGCTCGGTCTGCAGCTGCCGCGTATCAAGGATCTCGGCCCGATCATCGTGGTGTGGATCGCCTCGATGGGCGTGCTCATCATGCAGCATGATCTGGGCACCTCGCTTATGTTCTTCGCCATGTTCGTGGCCATGCTGTACACGGCCACCGGCCGTAAAAGCTGGATCATCATCGGTCTGATCGCGTTCGCCGCGGGTGCCGTGCTGGCCGCAGGCATGTTCAGCCACGTGGGTCAGCGAGTCGATGCCTGGCTGCACCCGTTCAGCAACGAGCAATACAACAAGACCCCCGGCGGCTCCTGGCAGCTGGTCACCGGCATTTTCGGCCTGGCATCAGGCGGCATGCTCGGCACCGGTCTCGGCCAAGGCCATCCTTCGCTCGTTACGTTTGCGAACTCCGATTTCATCTACGCCTCTCTGGGCGAGGAACTCGGTCTGATGGGCGTCCTGGCCATTTTGATGCTCTACCTGCTCATCATTGCCTCCGGCTTTATCACCGCCATGAAAATCAAGGATGGCTTCGGCAAGCTGCTCGCTTCCGGACTGGTGTTCACCATGGCCTTCCAGGTGTTCACCGTGGTCGGCGGCATCACGCTGGTGATTCCTCTGACCGGTCTGACCCTGCCCTATATGGCGGCCGGCGGCTCCAGTCTGATCGCCAACTATATTCTCGCGACCCTGCTCATCATCATCTCGAATTCGGCCAATGCGCCCGAGCCGGAGCTGACCTCGGATACGTTCCAGTACGAGGCTTTGGCCGTGCTGCGCAACAAGGAACTTGAGGCCCGGGCCCGCGCCACTGAGCCGATCGTTCAGCCTCGCAGCGCGTCGGCTACGGCGTCGCAGTCCGAGTCGGAATCGTTTGACGACCCCATTGTGGACATCACCAAGCACGCGCCAGACACACTTGAGGCACCCGAAGTGCCCGCAATTGTGACCTCTGCGGGCTCTGCTGCGGCCCCCATCGCCGAGCCCATTGTGGATGCCACCACTCCGGCGTATGCCGGCGCCGATGAACCGTACACGCCTACCGGTACGATTCCCCCGCTTCCTCCCGTTAACGGAGGCACTCGCGTATGAACAAATATCTTCGTCAGCTTTTCACCGCCGTGGTCGCGCTGTTCGTGATTCTCGGCCTGTCGTCCACCATCATCATGGCGGTACGGGCCAACGCGCTGAACAACGATCCGCGCAACGCCCGTTCGCTGTACCACCAGCTCGGTGCCTACCGCGGTGCCATTCTGGCCTCGGACGGCACGGTCATGGCCAAATCCGAACCGGTCAACGACGCGTTCAAATACCTGCGCACCTATTCCAACGGTCCTCTGTATGCTCCGGTCACCGGCTTCTTCTCCATCAACCAGACCGCCGATCGCGGCCTGGAAGCCTCCCGCAGCATGCTGCTCAACGGTGAGGCCGATTCATTGATCTGGCAGCGGGCCAAGGCCATGCTCACCGGCACTACGAATCAGGGCGCGTCCATCGAAACCTCCATCGACCCCAAGCTGCAGCAGGTTGCCTACGATCAGCTCGGTACGCGCGATGGTGCGGCGGTGGCCATCGAAGTCAACACCGGCCGTATCCTCGCCATGGTGAGCACGCCCAGTTATGATCCGAACAAACTGGCGACCCATGACACCAAAGCCGCGTCTCAGGCCTACAACGAGCTTTCTGCGGGCCAAAATAGCCCTCTAATCAACCGCGCCACCTCGCAGCTGTACCCACCAGGGTCCACGTTCAAGACCATCGTCGCCTCGGCTGCGCTGGAAACCGGCGATTATCAGACGGACACGAAGATTCCTGCGGGCGCCAGCTATACCTTGCCGGGAACCGCCACACAGTTGCCGAACGCCGAGGCACAGGCCGCTGGCGCCAACGGGCAGATCTCCCTGCAAGAGGCCGGCGCATGGTCGTCCAATACCGCGTTCGCCCAGCTTGGCGTGAAACTCGGCGCGAGCAAGGTTTCGGACATGGCCACCAAGCTTGGTTTCGGCAGCACCATCACCATTGACGGCACCGAATCCACGGGCACCCCGATGACGGCCACCGCGTCCACATTCCCCTCTGATCCGACCGACGACAAGCTTGCGCTGGCGTCCATCGGCCAAGGCGACACCACGGCCACGCCGTTGCAGATGGCGATGGTCGCGCAGGCAATCGCCAACAACGGCAAACTGATGCAGCCCACGCTGGTCGATCGTGTGCGCGCCGCCGATCTCACCGTGCTTTCGCAGACCAAGCCGCAGACCATGGCCAATGCGTTCAGCAAGGATTCCGCAGACAAGCTCACCACGATGATGGAAAGCGTGGTGTCCGAGGCCAATCCGCAGCTGGCCATCGACGGCATCAAGGTGGCGGCCAAAACCGGTACCGCACAAATCGGTACCGACAACTCTGCCATCGACGGCTGGGTGATCGGTTTCGCGCCGGCGGACGATCCGCAAATCGCCGTCGCGGTGTTGGTGCATAACACAGATGTATACGGTTCGCTCGCCGCTGGCCCGATCATGCGCGCGATGATGCAGGAGGCTTTGCAGCAGTGAAACTTATCGAAGGACAGCTTATTCACCGCCGATATCGTCTTGATTCGCGTCTTGCGCAAGGCGGTATGGGCGAGGTCTGGAAAGGCTACGATATTCAGCTCGGCCGTGAAGTGGCCATCAAGGCGCTGCGCTCGGACATGACCAACGCCGAGGCCAAGCTACGCCGTCTGCGTGCCGAAGCCCATAATTCCGCCAATCTGGCGCATCCGAATATCGCTGCGTTGTTCGAATACTACGAGCATGACGGCATCGGCTTTCTGATTATGGAATACGTCCCCTCGAAATCGTTGGCGGACCTGTTCCACAGCAAGGGCGCGATGGATCCCATCGAACTGCTGCCCATCCTGATTCAGACCGCGCGAGGCCTGTTCGTGGCCCACTCGCACGGCGTGATTCATCGTGACGTCAAGCCGGCCAACATCATGGTTTCCGACACCGGCGAAGTGAAAATCACCGATTTCGGTGTGAGCTACTCCACGGGTCAGGGCCAGATCACCCAGGACGGCATGGTGGTGGGCACCGCACAATACATCTCCCCCGAGCAGGCGCAGGGCCAGCAGGCCACGCCGCAATCGGACATCTATTCACTGGGCGTAGTGGCGTACGAGGGCCTTGCCGGGCATCGTCCGTTCACCGGCACCACTCCGGTCGATATCGCCGCAGCGCACGTGAACAATCCCGTGCCTCCGCTGCCGGACTCGGTGGACGTCCAGTTACGCGAATTTGTCATGTCAATGCTGGCCAAGGACCCGTTGGATCGCCCGAAAGACGCGCTGGTGGTGTCCCGTACGCTGGCACGCATCGAACGCCGTCTGCTGGATCAGCAGACCGAAATGGCCGACACCGCCATGGCCACGTCCGGCAATCGACTGCCGCGCCGAGTGACCAGCACGCCACGCATTGTTTTGGAGGCCCCGGCCTCAAGATTGGGAGGGAATAAGCAATGAGCACCAGTATGCCCACCGCATTGGCCGGCGGACGCTACCAGCTTGGCCAGCTCATCGGTCGTGGCGGCATGGCCGAGGTCCACGTGGCTCTTGACACCCGTCTGGGCCGTACCGTGGCCGTGAAAATCATGCGCGCCGATCTGGCCAACGACGACATCTTCCTGGCCCGTTTCCGCCGCGAAGCACACGCCGTGGCCCAGATGAACAACCCGAACATCGTGAACATCTACGATTCGGGAGAAGAACTGGTTTCTTCCGAAAGCGGCGATGCCGAGCGTCTGCCATACATCGTCATGGAATACGTCAAGGGCCAGACCCTGCGCGACATCATCAAGGTCAACGGCGCACTCAGCCAGCGCGACTGCGAACAGGTGATGTTGGGCGTGCTTAACGCGCTCGACTATTCGCATCGCATGGGCATTATCCACCGCGATATCAAGCCCGGCAACATCATGATTTCCGAGCAGGGCGTGGTCAAGGTCATGGACTTCGGCATCGCCCGCGCTCTGGACGATTCCGCAGCCACCATGACCCAGTCGCAGGGCGTGGTGGGCACCGCACAGTACCTTTCTCCCGAGCAGGCGCGCGGCGAGACCGTCGACATGCGTTCCGACCTGTATTCCGCCGGCTGCGTGCTCTACGAGATGCTCACCGGCCGCCCGCCGTTTACCGGCGATTCCGCCGTGGCCATCGCCTACCAGCATGTTTCCGAAGTCGCCACGCCGCCATCCGCCGTGGTGCCGGGGCTGCCGAAGATGTGGGATTCGATCTGCGCCAAGGCCATGGCCAAGGACCGCCAGAATCGCTATGCCACGGCCTCCGAATTCAAGACCGACATCCTGACCTACATGAACGGCGGCGTGCCGGTGGCGGCCGCGTTCAACCCGTTGACGGACCTGTCGAATATGAAGGCCCGCAAGGAAGCCGAACGTGATTTGCCCACCACGCCGGTGGAACCGCATCAGCAACCCACCCAAGCATTCAACCCGGTGACCGGTCAGTTCGAGCAGATTCCACCGGCCAATGGTGCCAACTCAGCGGCGTTGCAGTCCCGTGCGCAGCAGCGTGCGGCGGCGGCCAAGGCCAAGAAGCGCAAGAAGATCATCATCGGTTCGGTGATCGCAGCGATTGTTGCAGTGCTTGTCATTGTGGGCATCGTGTTCGCCATGAACGGCTCCGGCAACAAGTCCTCGGAAGACACCGTCACCATCCCTGAGGTGTGCAACGCTTCCACATCCAAGGACAGCATCGAGCTCAAACTCAAGGCATCGGGTTTGAAGATGACCGAAAAGCAAGACACCGACTCCACCGAGCCGGAAGGCACCTGCACCAAGATGAGCCCGGACGCCGGCTCCAAGGTGGCCAAGGGATCTGCCGTGAAGGTGTGGTTCTCCGCAGGCCCGCAGTCCACTCAGGTTCCGGATGTCAAGGAACGCAGCCAGGAAGAGGCGCGCAGCATTCTGGAAAGCGCCGGGTTCAAGGTGAACGCCGCCGTCAAAACCGAAGACAGCGCCGACATCGCCAAGGATATGGTGACGAAAACCGATCCTGCCGCCGGTCAGTCGGTTCCCAAGGGCACCACCATTACCATATATGTTTCTTCCGGCATGACCACCGTACCGAGCAATTTGGTCGGTCAGTCGAAGGACAGCGTGCTACAGCAGTATGAGGGCAAGTTCAGCTTCACTGTGGAGCAGGAGAGCTCCGATACGGTGGAGGCCGGTCTGATTACCCGTGTAAGCCCTGATTCGGGCTCTTCCATCGCACAGGGCGGGTTCATCACCATTTGGGTGTCCACGGGCAAGGAGAAGGTCGCTGTGCCGAATATCACCGCTGGCACTGACTACGTCACCGCCGAACTCATGCTCAAGGCCGTGGGCCTCAAGGCTCAGGCCAATGGTCCAACCGGCAGCACCGCTGTGGTAGTCAGCATCAATCCTGGCGCTGGCAGCCAGGTAGATGCGGGATCGACCGTCACCATTACCACGAAGGCCGGCAGCACTGGCGGCGGTACCGGTACCGGAGACGGTGGCAACGGTACTGGCAACGGGGGCGGAACCGGTGAGTGAACCGGTGAGTAGCAAGTAAGCGCCGGGCGTGTATGTGTTGCGCATATGCAACGCAAATAGCGCAACACATACACGCAACACAAAGGGGAAGGGCTTCTGCGCCCCTCCCCTTTGCTGTATAAAGAGCTATCCCAGCGCAACAATCCCGGGAAGCGTCGCAAAACCAGTACGCAAGCCTCGTTCTAGCGACACATTCCGGGGAGAGTATCGCCGCGCGGAAAAGCTACTTCGTAACTTTGGGCTGGAGGCCGGCGGACTTGGCCACGGCGTTGTCTTGGCCGCAGACCTTAAGCCAGTTGGCCAGCAGACGGTAGCCGTCCTGGGTCATCACGGATTCGGGATGGAATTGCACGGCGTACATCGGCTTGCCCTTGACACGCACGCCCTGAATAATGTGGTCGCCTTGCGTCCACGCGGTAACCACCAGCGTATCCGGCACCGAATCGGGCTCGACGGCCAACGAATGGTAGCGGGTGGCGGTCATGGGGTTGGCCACGCCCTCGAAAATCTCGTCATCGATATGTTCCACCAAGCTGGTCTTGCCATGCATGATGGTGGGCGCATGGTCCACAGTGCAGCCGTACACCTCAGCGAGCGCCTGCAAGCCCAGGCACACACCAAACATCGGCACGCCGCTGGCCGCGCACAGGCGAATCATATCCTCACTGGCACCGGATTCGGCCGGAGCACCAGGGCCGGGAGAAATCAGCACGCCATCGTAACCGTCCAGTACACCCGGCGCGGCTGGGTCGATAGCGTCGTTACGCACCACATCAACAGTGGCGCCAAGGGTTTGCAGATAGCCTACGATCGTGTAGACGAAGGAATCGTAGTTATCCACCACCAATATATGCGCGGTATCGGTCAAATGGCTCTCCTTGAGGGACGTGTACTGCAAGCCATAGTACTAGGATGCCGTCTGCTTGCTGTCACGAAGTTCGACATCTGCTGTAGGAATGGGATATTGGCGGCGGCCCAAGGGAATCCCCACTGGAACAGCGCCGCGGCGGCTGCGAACAGCAGCAGAGCCAGCAGCAACCATCGAATCGGTGCCACGCCGGGCTGCAGACGCAACAGTCCGCCATAGATGCTGGCATCCGGACGGCGACGCTCACCCGCGCGAATCTCGCGCAGCACCGGCCAGCGCCATGCCACCGCAGCGGCAATGAACAGAACCAGCCACACTACCAGCGCGCCGAATACCACCTTGTCCAGCGAGCCAATGCGGGAAGCGATCGAGGGGGTTTCGGTGGTGGAGAACATCACTGCACCGGACGAATCAGTAGTAGCCAGCTCTTTGGGCACACCGTCGTACACTTTGGCCCAGTAGGCCAACTCACCATTGCTTATCCATCTTTGGGGGGGGGTGTACTATTTCGGCTCACAGGTGGTCAGTGTGATCATGCGTTTGGTGGGATTGGCAGTGGAGTCTTCCGGATTGGGGGCGATCACATGCACGTCCGTGGGCAGCACAATCTCGTACCGGGTGTAGTGGTAGACGTACCAGTAATCCTTGGTACGAACGATGATGGGATCGCCTTCCTGCAACTTGTCCACATTGCCCAACGGCTGCCCGTAGCCGTTGCGGTGGCCGGCGACGGCGAAGTTGCCGACCTGCCCCGGCATCTGGGTGGTGTCGTAATGGCCCAGACCGTGGCGATTGAGCTGCTCGAGCGTGGTGCCTTCCACGATGTTGCGGTGCCATTGGGAGCCGAAGCGCGGAATGTAGATCTGCGCAATCAAGTCGCCATATTTCGCGTCTTTCGGCTGTACCGGCGCATCGCCCTCCTGGGCTTTGGCGATGGTGACCGTTCCCCCGTTGTTGCTGGGGTCGCTCCAGTCGACGGACTGGGTGGTTTCGTTCTGGGCTCGCTCCGCCTCGACACCGGTCCACCACATCTGCCAGACGATGTACAGGGCGCAAATCACGGCAGCGGTAATCAGCAGTTCGGCGCAGATGCCGAGTGCCTGCCAGACCGGGCTCCGCTGGGGCGAAGACGCGCCGCGTACTGCGGCACGACGGGACCTTGCCCTACTGGCGTTGGCCGGGTCTGCCGCCATTCGTGCGGCATCGTCCTCGGGGAAGGGCTGTACGTCCGACACGGACGCGAGATCAATGGGCGCCGGTACGCCGCTGTTGTGCCTGCCGTGTCTCATTGCTGAGTCTGCTCCTCATCTGTGGTCTTTGACGTATCGACCGTGGCATATTTCAACTGCTGCAGCAAGGCGGCGGTAGCGGGGAACTGAAGGTCCTCGGCATTCTCCACCTTGTAGCCAATGCCAAACGCGGTCACATATTGCTTAAGAATGGTAATGGCTTCGGAGTCGTTCAACGCTGCGCGAAGTCTTTGAGGGTCACCAATCGCGGAAATGGTGAACGGCGGCGAGTATTTCTTACCGTGCAACGACAGCACGTTGCCGGAACAGATGACCGCCGAATTGAACAGCACCCGCTGATCCATAATCATCAGCGCATCGGCACCGCCGGCCCACAAGGCATTCACCACCGATTCGACGTCCTGCTGGTGGATCACGTAATCGTTGATATTGGCGGTCGTGCCGTTGTTGTTGACTGCGTTCTCCCACAACGGAGAATCATCCAGCGTTACCGTTACGCCGCTGCCGCTGAGCGCGGGCAGCATCAGGCTGGAATCCACATTGCTGGAGTCCTTGCCTTGGTTCTGTGTGCTGTCGGTGCCATCGGTGCCATCGGCCTTGAGCGCGTCCGTAAGATTGGCGACCTGTTTGGTCAGATCGCTGACGTCCTGCTGCAGCTGGTTGGCCTCGTCCACGCCTTGCTCCACCAGATCGGCCGTATCGTTGGTGGCGGCAACCGTACGATTGACCCTCACGTTGGTGCTCAGCAGAAAACCGGTCAAGGCAATGACGACGAATACCGCGACACCACCCCATAGGGAGTGCCGTGCACCGTGCTTACCTACATGTCTGGCCATGAATTTCCTGTCTTCTTGCCGACTCTGGTCGCCGCTTTCGAGTGTAGCCACTATTATGACTTTTAGCCTATTGAATGGAGACTATGCTGATGGCTGACGAAGAGCTGCACGAAACCGACTCGAACAACCAGAAGGACTGGCAGAGCGAGACCTCATCCAGCACCGTTGCTGACGAGACCGCCAGCAAAGACACCGAGCAGAACGCAGAGAACGCTTCTGCCGAGGAAGGCGCGGCTTACGGCGTGAATATGGAGCAGGTGCAGGCCGTGCTCAACGCCACTGCCGATAAGGCCACGCTGACCCCGCAGATGCAGCGTATGATGAACCGCCAGGCGGAGAACACCAAGCGCGTTGAAGAAACCATTAAGGGCACCAAGTCGAACCCGCGTTGGTTCGTGCCGCTGTTCTGCGCGTTTATGATCATCGGCCTGA
>ENA-OWOJ01000455-OWOJ01000455.1-gut-metagenome-genome-assembly--contig:-NODE-455-length-9653-cov-2.847849_pt1 | contig 9653 bp, 8 predicted proteins | sample MGYA00248246_ERZ651795 | MGnify/ENA primary metagenome ERZ651795 (study PRJEB26908, sample SAMEA4031706) | gut metagenome | biome: gut; feature: normal infant; material: stool | place: China | collected 2015 ...
CAAAGAGGCGTTCCACACGGTGACCAACGCCCGGCATATCTACGCCACCCGGCAAAAGACGATGCACGCGCTGCTGCTGCGTCAAAGTTTGGACGTGCATACCGGTGACGGACTGAATCTGTGGATTCCGGTGCGCGACGAGCCGGCGGCGCTGCGACTGCTGGCCGAACAGGGCATCCGTGTGGCCGCCGGCAAGCCGTTCCTGCCGAGCCTGCGTATCAGCGCCGCCGCCACCGGAGCCGACGCGGGGGCCGGTGCGGGCGTGGACGCGCATGCCAGTCGAGGCATCCGCGTCACCATCGCACAGCAGGGAGCCGTCAACGAACAAGTGGCCGCCGCCCTGGCTCAGGCGGCGGCCGTAACGCCGAAGACTTCGACGAATCACTCGTAATTCTTCATGAACTGCGTTCGTACGCGCGGCGAGGAGCCGCCCCGTCTGTACGGGGTGATCAACGGGCTGCTGCGCATGCGCAACGGGCTGCGCAGGTCGCAGGAGCTCGACGACCTGGTCGACGTGCTGGCCTCCTCCATCGGCGCCCTGACCAATCCGCGCACCAACTGCCCACACCGGAGAAGGTCGCGCAGGAGAAGCCTCGCTGCTCGAGATCGACGACAGCTTCCAGAAGATCGTCCTCGTACGCGACGTGGTCAAACCCGTCCGCGACGAGCACGGCATCCTCACGATGAGCGTCTACGATTTCCTCCTCGACCCGGACAGCCTGACGATGTGACGCCGTGGATTGGCTACAACGTATTAGACAGTCCGATGAGGGACGAATGACATGAGATTGGAGGCCGACGATGGCCGACCCGAAACATCCCCGCCACTACGACGAGGCGTTCAAACGGCAGATCGTGCAGTTGTACGAGAGCGGCAAGCCATCCCGGAAGATCCGCCGTCGTGGCCCGACATCCTCAGGACCATCGAGCTGGGCTACTCCAACGCCAGGCTCGAGGCGTCCGACAACAGGATCAAGGTCACCATCCGCATGGCCTACGGCTTCCACCACGCGAACAGCCTCATCGCACTCGTCATGCTCCGCTGCGCCGGCAATCATGGCGCAAGCGACAATCGCGACACGCCGTTATTGACATACCGCCGTTCAATGGTATTGTAATCACTTGTGCGCTTTTGAAGCGTATGGATCGGGCCCGTAGCTCAGCTGGTTAGAGCGCATCCCTGATAAGGATGAGGTCGGAGGTTCAAGTCCTCCCGGGCCCACAGGAAAAATGAAGCGGCCGCGAGCCGCTCTTTTTTTCTCACGGGGCTATAGCGCAGCTGGTAGCGCATCTGCTTTGCAAGCAGAGGGTCGCCGGTTCGAACCCGGCTAGCTCCACAGACACAACAAAACCCTTGGAATCAGTCCGATTCCAAGGGTTTTTGTTCTTGCATTTTCTGCGTATTGCAACAAAAAGATGACGACACGCCGATAGCGTATCTCACGAGAAAAGTCTTATTGCCTCACGACTGTCGAGGCCACCGGAAGTCGGCATAGGCATTCCAATCGGCCACTAAATCGACCGATGCCCGATCCCTGAGCCAAACGGACCCGAATGCCGTTCATCATCGACAAAGCAGTCCGCGCCTCGCGACGAGGATCTGCCAAACCGTCACGCTCGACTGCTCGGGTTAAGGTGTCCATCACGCGATGTTCTCGTTTTTGGTAATACTCATAGGCAGGATGATGCTCGTTCAACGATTCGCCTTGTAGCACGGTATATACAACCGCACCATCTCTGGCTGAGCCGCATTGCGCTCCATAAGGGCAGCACAGATATCACGAATGCCGAACTGCGCGTTGCCGCTCCACATATCCTCAGGTTCAACGCCAAGAGAATGGGCAAACGTAGCCATGTCTTCCCGAACCCGAAGCTCCAGCACGGCAATCAGCAAGCCGCCTTAGTTCTTGAAATGGTATATGACCGCCGGCTCGGTCAATCCGCATGCTTCGGCTACCTGACGAACGGAAAAGCCCCAAAACCCGTTCTGTGAATCACATGCGACGTCACGTCGATGATCTGTTCACGGCGTTCCGCACATTCTGATTCTGCTCAAGACAGATCCAGCTCGTTGTTGTCCTTGGCTTTGCTCACCGTATCAGTCAAATCGGGGTCGTCCACAGACACCGCGTTCTGCTGGCTGAGCGGCAACGACAGCGAACCTTTGTAGGAGTCGCCGTATTCGTCCTTGCCGGACACGCTTACGGCAATCGAGCTCATCAGACGCTTCCTGCCGTAGTTCAGATCCACGGTGATAGTCGGCATATCCGGCTCTTCATCCGTGCCGAAGTCCCAGTTGCGCACATTGTCGAGCGCCTGACGGTACTCGCCTTCAGCATCGCCCACACCGGTATCCTCGATCTGCTGAATCACCCATGATTTCAGATGCGGATACTGCGCTTCATGGCTGATCCAGTAATTCACAAAGTGCTGGGCCAATGCCTTGACATCGATTTGATACGAGAGCTGCGTGTTGCCGGCAGACTTGGCAGACGATGTATTCGGGAACAGCTGGCTGCGCACATTCTTATCTTCCAGCTCCACGCCGAGATATTGTTGGATGAATTTGCTGGCCTCGGCCTTCACCTCGGCAGACGTTTTCGTGCCCTTGGCCCGGTCGATGTCGTTCGAGTACCCATCGTCGTTCATCTTGTCCAGCTGATCGTAGAACGTTCGCTCCGCGCCGGTGATGTCCCAAGCACCGTTCTTGACCAACGCATCCTTGACGTTCAATATCAAGTCCGCCACATCACTACCAACGCCGTTCCTTAAGTCATCTTCATATTGGTCGGCCGGGTAGTAGATGTAGTAGGGGTCGTCATCATACCAAACGTTTTTCCCGGCGAATGCGCCTTTGTGCCAAGCGAGGGTTGTTGCCTGTTCATCTGTCTTGATGGTCACAGACGCGGAGGAGTCATTGGTGGTTTTGCCCCAGCGAATACATGCCAGACATCCGCGCGTCAAGGGAGTCGTCAGTGCTGCTGTGGGTTCTGAGTTCGTATTTGGTGCTGCGCAGAGTGGACAGCGAGTTGATCGCGTCGAAGGTGACGACCAGCGGATTGGTGGGCCGGAAGCCCAGCATCGCTTTGACGGCGGTGAAGTTGGGGACGATGAATGCCAAGGCCGCCACCAGAATCGTCGCAAGCAATGCGCAGAAAGCGGCGATCAGCTTCTTGCTGGATCTGCGCTGCGGTGCCAGGACGGCGGTTGCATCAGTCGCCTGATATGCGGCAGGAGCGGGAATCGGCAAAGCCGGCAGGGGAACGGTTGGTGCCGGCTGTGGGGCAGCGGACGCGGCGTAAACCGATGGGGCAACCGGCGCGGCTGGTATCGATGGTGGTACCGAAGGCGCTGGCACAGCAGGTGCCGGTATCGACGCAGTCGGTACGGCTGACGATGCGGCCGGCACTGGTACAGACGCAACCGGTGCGCTGTCTACAGACGCTCCACATGCCGGGCAAAATCGTGCCGGCCTATCAACTCTATTTCCGCAGTGGCCGCAGTACGCCATCGTGTGCTTCTCTTCCTCAAATCGGCTTGATTGCCATTGCTTCAATGTTACTCTTCAGCATTACGCCTCAGCCAGCCCCTACGCGTAACGATACGAAACGCGGCAGCCTTAATGCGGTTGTTTTGACGCGATGTCAACTTGAGGCTAGACTGTGCCGTGAGAGAAATTGACGCTGCGTCAACATAGCGGCGTCTATAGGCGTCTCAGCAACCCAATGGAGGACTGCGAGGCGCACAGCGCACACACGGAAAGGACCGCTTATGCTGTTTCAGGTCTACGGCGACAACGCCATCTACCAATGGATCGGATGGATACTCGTCTTCTGCTGTCTTATCGGCGCCAACGAACTGGCCCGCCGCACCAAAACCGGTGGCGTTATCGCCTTCCTCGTCATACCGGCCGCGCTGACCGTCTACTTCATCACCATCTACACGGCCGCCGCCATGGGTGCCGACTGGGCCCTCAACATCCCGACCTACGTACACATGACCAGCTGGTTCCACTTTGCCATGCTGTACGCGGCCACCATCGGCTGCATCGGTTTCATGGCCCTCAAATACAAGTGGGGATCCATCGGCAAATCGCACTGGTTCAAGTGCTTCCCGTTCGTGATCGTGGCCATCAACATCCTCATTGCCGTAGTGTCCGACTTCGAATCCGCCATCCGCGGCTGGGGCACCACGTGGATCTCCACCGAAGGCGTGACCCTGTACGGTGGCTGGCACAACGTCTTCAACGGCGTGGCCGGCCTGCTCAACATCTTCTGCATGACCGGCTGGTTCGGCATCTACGCCTCCAAGAAGAAGGACGACATGCTCTGGCCGGACATGACCTGGGTGTTCATCGTGGCCTACGACCTGTGGAACTTCTGCTACACCTACAACTGCCTGCCCACCCACGCCTGGTATTGCGGCCTGGCACTGCTGCTGGCACCCACCGTGGCCAACTTCTTCTGGAACAAGGGCGGTTGGATTCAGAACCGCGCCAACACGCTGGCCATCTGGTGCATGTTCGCGCAGGTGTTCCCGATGTTCCAGGACTATTCCATGTTCTCCACCCAGTCCGTGAACAATCCGAATGTGAACCTTGCAGTCTCGTTAATCGCGTTGGCGGCCAATGTGCTGGCACTTGGCTACATCCTGCTACGCGCCAAGAAGCAGGGCATCAACCCGTGGACCAAGGAAGTGTTCAAAGGCACCAAGGATTACGAGCAGGCCATCGCTCGCGCCGACGAGTCTGAATTGGCGGCCTAGCCTCGCTTTAAGCCTCAGGCCAACACCTCCATGGGGTGATAAGTGGCGGTGTGGTGTCCGGTGATGGGGTTCCATACCCGTTCGGCGAATGCGCGCAGACGGGCGACGCCCTCACGCAGCTCGCCGGCATCTCCGGCGTAGGAGAGGCGCACGAAGCCGCGCCCCTCCTCGCCGAAGGCCTCGCCGGGGACCACGGCCACGTGCTCTTCGTCCAGCAGACGGTCTGCGAATTCACCGGAGTCAAGGCCAGTCAGGCGTACGTCCACAAAGGCGTAGAACGCACCTTGCGGTTCAATCAAGCGCAATACCGGGCATCCGGCCAGACCGTCCAGCACGATCTGGCGCTTGGCGCGGTATTCCTCGCGCATGGCGGCCACATGATCCTGCGGACCGGCCAGTGCTGCCACGCCTGCGTATTGCGCCAAGGAGTTCACCGAGGAGTGCATGAGTTCGGCGATTTTGCCGGTCTGTTCGATGACCGCTTCGGGTGCCAGCAGGTAGCCGATGCGCCAGCCGGTCATCGCGTAGGTTTTCGACAGGCTTTCCACCACAATGGTGCGGTCTTTCATGCCCGGCACCGCGGCAATCGATGGTGCCACGGCTGCCTCTCCCCCAAGCGTTTCCCCGAACGTTTCCCCAAACACGAACGGATGGTAAACCTCGTCGGAGATGGCCCAAATATTGTGCTGCTTGCATACTTCGGCAATACGCGCCAGTTCGGCGGCAGAGGTTACCGCGCCGGTCGGATTGCCGGGTGAGTTGATGATTACGGCGCGGGTGCGCGGGGTGATCGCCGCTTCGATGTCCGCCGCGTTCACGCGCATGCCGTGCTCCGGACGCAGCGCCACGGTGACCGGGCGGCCGCCGCACAGCATCACTTCGGCGTCATAGGAAGTGAAGAACGGCGAGGGAATAATCACTTCATCGCCGGTGCCTACCACGGCTTTCAGCGCCAGAAACAGGCCAATCGTGGCACCGTCAACGGCTTGAATCTCGGTTTCGGGATCATAAGTGAGTCCCTTCACACGGGCGGAGTAATCGGCCACGGCCTTGCGGTATTCGGGGACGCCGAGCACGTTGGTGTACCGAGTGCGGCCAGCCTGTGCGGCCTCGCAAGCGGCCGCCACGATATGCGGCGCGGCCGTGGCGCTGGGCTCCCCCACGGTCAGTGAAATCGCGTCAGGCACGCGCTCTACACGGTCGAATACGTCTCGGATGCCGGAGCGCGGGATATTCAGGGCTTCGGCGGCCAAGCACGCGGGCTTGGCGGTCGGCACAGCAACCCGTCTGGCAGCAGGCACAGCAGCAGATGCAACTTCGGACAGAGGCATGTTGGAAAACTTCTGCATATCATCCCTCCTCAATGGAATTATTTCGTCGTTCTCTTATTTCAGAAGGAATTATTACATTCAATTAGGACTTTAGGCATAAACATTCCACCACACAACAGAAAACACAGGAAGAACTACTGAAATTACCAGGCAAAATCGGAAAGCCATCGCATTCCGGCAACAGGTACAGTGAACACAGAGCACAACGAACGGAGAAGACACCATGACCGCGATTGACGAGACCGACCAGCGCATCCTCACCATGCTGGAGGCCGACGGCCGCGCCACGCTCGCGCAACTGGCCCAGGCGACCGGACTGTCCGTCTCCGCCGCCCAGTCGCGCGTGCAGAAGCTGGAGAAGCGCGGCATCATCAAGGGATACAAGGCCATCATCGACCAAGAGCAGCGCGGCTTGCCCATCAGCGCGTTCGTCAACGTGACCCCGCTCGACTACTCAGCCGAATCCTCGATTCCGGACAAGCTGAACAATATCGACGGCATCGTCTCCTGCTATTCGGTGGCCGGCGCCCCCAGCTTCGTACTGGTGGTACGCGTGGCCTCCCCCACCGCCCTTGAGGAATTGCTCAATCTCATCCACCGCACGGTGCCGGTAAGCACCGAGACCACGATGATTCTGCAGACCTACTTCGCACACTGACCGCGAACCCGGTAACCTGCGCGCCGAAGACCTCGGCCCCTACGGCGCACGATTCCCAACGGGCACATCCGACATCACCCAAGTCCACTTTTATGTCCACTATATGAACGCACCTTCGGTGTGATGCAGCTTCCATTTCGACCCGATTCACGCACAGACAGACATCCAGCAATCGCCGAAAAATCTAACAAACGGAAACTTGAACCACCCCATAACCACGCCGATAGCTTTCCCGTTATCCGAGCGAGACTCTATGCAGCAAGGGCCTGCGCGCATAGAATAAAACCGTCTTAATTCCCTAGCAAATCGAGGAGAATCATGCTCACTGACGAGTACATCAAGCGTGTCTACGACCAGGTCGTTGCCCGTGACGGCGATCAGCCGGAGTTCCTGCAAGCCGTTCGCGAGGTCTTCGAGACCCTGCAGCCGGTTGTCGAGAAGCACCCGGAGTACGAGAAGGCCGGTGTACTGGAGCGCATCGTCGAGCCGGAGCGCGCCATCAAGTTCCGCGTGGCCTGGGTTGACGACGAGGGCAAGGTTCAGGTGAACCGCGGCTACCGTATCCAGTTCAACTCCGCCATTGGCCCGTACAAGGGCGGACTACGCTTCCACCCGACCGTGACCGAGTCCGTCGTCAAGTTCCTTGGCTTCGAGCAGATTCTCAAGAACTCCCTGACCACGCTGCCGATGGGCGGCGGCAAGGGCGGTTCCGACTTCAACCCGAAGGGCAAGTCCGACGCTGAGGTCATGCGCTTCTGCCAGGCCTTCATGACTGAGCTGAGCCGCCACATCGGCCAGTTCACCGACGTTCCCGCCGGCGACATCAACGTCGGTGGTCGTGAGATCGGCTACCTGTTCGGCCAGTACAAGCGCATCCGCGACGAGTACTCCGGCGTCCTGACCGGTAAGGGTCTGGAATTCGGCGGTTCCCTGGCCCGCACCGAGGCCACCGGTTACGGCGTGTGCTACTACACCCAGGAAGCCCTGCGCGTGCTGCGCAACGACTCCTTCGAGGGCAAGACCGTCGTGATCTCCGGCTCCGGCAACGTGGCCACCTACGCCGCTCAGAAGGCTGAGCAGTTGGGCGCCAAGGTCGTCACCGTCTCCGACTCCAACGGCTACATCTACGACCCGAACGGCATCAACGTCGAGGTCGTCAAGCAGATCAAGGAAGTCGAGCGCGGCCGCATCAAGGAATACGCCGAGCGCGTTCCGGGCTCCGAGTACCACGAGGGCAGCAAGGGCGTGTGGACCGTCAAGGGCGACATCGCTCTGCCGTGCGCCACCCAGAACGAGGTTGATGGCGAATCCGCACAGAAGCTCGTGGACAACGGCGTGACCGTGGTCGTCGAGGGTGCGCACATGCCGTCCACCCCGGAGGCCATCGAGGTCTACCAGAAGAACGGCGTGCTGTACGGCCCGGCCAAGGCTGCCAACGCCGGTGGCGTGGCCGTCTCCGGCCTGGAGATGAGCCAGAACAGCTACCGCCTGTCTTGGACCTTCGAAGAGGTCGACGCCAAGCTCAAGTCCATCATGGAAGAAATCGTCGCCAACTCCCTGGCCGCCGCCAAGGAATACGGTCACGAGGGTGACCTGATGCTCGGTGCCAACGCCGCAGGCTTCGTCAAGGTCGCCAACGCCATGGTTGCCCAGGGCGTGCTGTGACGCTTGCCGCTGAGCAATCGCTGAGCAGTGCTGAGCAATACTAAGCAGTACTAAGCAGTAGCGTAATGCCCTTGCTTCCCCGTGAGGAGGCAAGGGCATTGCTATATGTACAACGAGCAACAAGTGCTATCCCAAATACGTAAGCATTACGCACCACTATACGAGTGAATTCTTGGATATGATCATCGATCCAAGCTAACTGCATTCAGAGGGGTACTGAATATGGGAAACCCCGAGTATAAACGCCGTCATTGCAACGCTTATACTCGAGGTTTCGTGGTTCAGGTACCCCTTTGAAAGCAGTTGGCTTTCTGCAAAGCCATCAATGTACCTCTTTCAACGGAGATAGCCCCCCCGTCTACAAGGTCACCAGGTCCGGTTCGCAGCAACGCTTTCAATCACTGCTGGCGATTGCGGCGCACTGCTACCAGCGCCAAGCCAGCAACGAGCAGCGGCACGGCGACTACAACCACCGCAATGATGGCCGAGCCGGTTTCCGGCATGGTGTCGGCCTTGGCCGCCGAATCCGCGTTAGGCGAGGCGTTGCCGCCCGGCTGAGTCGGCTGCACATCAGTGCCGGTCGAGTAGTTCGGGTCGTAAGCGAATGGCCACGCGCCATCCGGCACAACCCACTGACCAGCCGCCGAGCCGAAGCCCAGTGCCGCGAGCAATTCAGCACGCTTCGCCTGCACCTGAGCCTCATCCAAAGCAGACATCGAGCCGAGCACGACGTTCTTATAATCAGCCGGATCAAGCAGCGCGCCGGTTTCATCGTGGCTGGCGTATTCCGCGAATCGCACATCATCGTGGAAGGTCACGTCCACGCTTTTGCCGCTCTGGTTCTTGCTGGTCCACACATTCCAACGATTCTTGGTGATCTTGCTGGACATCGTGCTGTCGAGGTAGGTCACGGCCGAGGAAGTGTCCGTATACGCCGAGTTCTTCGTACCCAAATCCACGCCGGTCACATAGCTGCTGCCGTCGCCCTTACGCACCTGCGTGTACTGCGCGAACGTCTGCCACGGGCGGCCCAGCGAAAGCTTGGCATCGTCGTCATATGCTGCGGCAACGGTCAAGTTGCAGCGGTCAAACACCAGGCCCACGCCGGACAACTAGGAAAAGACGGCGGAGAAGTAGCCGTTGATCTTGCCAACGAACACGGCCATGTGCAGCTCGGTGCCGGCGAAGTAGGCGTTGGCGTCGCCGAACACGAAATCAGCCGTGCCTTCGATGTA